>Ga0105053_10007429_pt1 | contig 14650 bp, 11 predicted proteins | sample BON01_FD_78093 | JGI IMG/M metagenome (GOLD analysis project Ga0105053, IMG submission 78093) | Freshwater microbial communities from Lake Bonney liftoff mats and glacier meltwater in Antarctica - BON-01 | ecosystem: Environmental > Aquatic > Freshwater > Ice > Glacier meltwater | place: Lake...
AATTTCTTCCAAGATACTGTCGATGAATTCTTCAATTCCTGGGGAGTATGGCGTAGGATTATTTTCATCGGTCAAACTTTTGTATAACTCATCTACGATCATGCCATTTAAATCAGCCATACCATCATAGGACTTTGATGCCCCCAAGGGTGTAGTCAATAATGTTAAAAAATTCACCAGAAATGAGCGTTCCAATGCAGTAGGAAAACGACAGCCTAACTGCGTATCAAACGGATTAATAGAATAATCAGGCGTCATTCGTAAACGGTGGTATGCAACCAAGTGCCGCTTTGATGAAGGTAGTGCTTCTTTGAGCAAGGAAATTAAACCACTGCTTGATGGCCCAATATCAATAATCGCAATGCGCGGTAAACGACTTAGTCCGCTGGACAGGCAAAGCGCCAGATTTTGGGCATTTGATAATACCGACTTACCCGAACCCGGGCGTGCATAAACAAGGTCAATCCAGGTCGTCTGCTGACTGGAACCTGGCTGAAATGGCCAGGGTTTGCCATCGGGAGAACGGTACAGCAAAGCACCTGTATGCCATGGCGATGCTGGTCTGGTGATAGGCAGCATGGAGACAATATCAGATAAAGGTGCTACGGAAGCCACCGCGGTACTGGCGGTAGTCACCGCCAGCAGGCCTGAGACAAACCCGGCAAAAGGATCGCCACACATTTCCGAAACGTCGGTGGAACCCCATCCCTGAATAGCTTTAACCAGTTCAGAGCTACGCCGCCGCAGCAGGGGAATATTACCTTCCGGCGCCCAGGTAGTTGCTACTACCCGTAAACGTATGATGGCCTCATCCGTGTTAATTTTTAAATATTTCAACAGGTTAACTGAATCGCTTATTAATCTGTTTTGCGCGGAGGAGAAACTTAAAATAGAACTCAGCAAGCCTTTTAATTTAATGGTACTCAAACCTTCACTTTCAAGTAAAAAAGAAACTCTCCAGGGAATATGCGTTGGTAGTATCCGTGAAAACAGGGTAATAAAAGGGCGAATATCTTTGGGAAACAAATCGATATATACCGAGGAATAAATTTTATTGCCCACTAAAACAGTACGTCGATCCAGCGTTTCTGCGTCACGTGGGATTACCTGTTTTGCCAGCGATGGCCACATTAAATCGGAAACATCACCCTCAAAGCTATTAATTTCCCGAACGGGTATTTGATCCCCCGGTAAACTAGCCCGCCAATCATCTGCGGTAAAGTCGGGATCGGCCGTCATGCGGATTGCGTGAATCGCATCATGCACTTCCAATAAACCTGCAATCAGATTAAGTGAATCCAGATCATTGATGACAGAACGTACATAGGCGCTATGAGTATCACGCAATTCGGGAATTGCAGCAAAAATGGTTTGAGTATTTTTGAAGGAAGGCGCTTTTTTCTCCTTGAGCATTTTCATTTTTGCTTTATTTGCAACTTTGAGTTGATCAGAGGCTAAATTGAAAGGCCGGGTGATAAGGACGAAATAGACGCGTTCATCTGCACAATATTGCGACAAGTAATCTACGCGTTCACTGAATAAATCTTCCAGGTTTAGCTCAAGACGCTCAGCAGTAGCTTCGGCAGGAGCATAAATGTCTTTAATTACTTTTTTAATATTTTGTTTATCATGACTGAAATATACTTGCAGTGCATGGCCAGGACGCCCCATAGCCGCCTGAAAGGTGTTGGTTAGACCCTCAACCAGGCGATCAAACTCTTCAGCACCCGCAAGCGCTGTCACCCCTTCAATTTTTAAAATGGAAAGCAGAGAACCATCATGGTTGACTAGTACCGTTGAACTATCGGCTGTTTCCAATTCGCAATATGATTCAGTTGTTTGCTTAAGTGATGTGCTTAACCAGGCAAAAAAGGTATCAACGCCCTCAAAAAAAGATTCTGCCCACTTCGCCATACTTGATCCTCGTAATTACAAGATGTTCCCTAACAAGACACTAGGGTCTGTTGCTAGCGCTTATTTCTCGGCGATTTCTTCCAATGCACTTGCAGCCCAGTGTTCTATTTGTTTACGGAACTTGGCTCTGGAAGGCAATAATCGAATGTTGTTAAATATTTTTGTGGCTACATCATCATTAATATGCCCGGAATCAATGAGTAAATGACCAAAAATTGCAGGGTCGCTGGTGCCCTCACCAAATTTATCTTCAACTACCTGCGAGCGGAATTTAAAACTGCGATAAATAGTTTGAGCACTGTTTTTGTAGCCGGTATCGTTAGTGATAGCACAGAATAAAACGTGGCACAGACTATTCATTTCGGCTTGGGTCAACTCAGGCACATAAACCAATGTTCCACCGCCATAGCCACCAACCCCAACTGACTCGATAAAAAAACACTGAGAACAAAAACAACATGCCGTCGCCAAATTAACCAGACGGTTATTGTTATAGTCCCCATCGAGATTGATAATATCCTGGTATAGCCTTGCCTGGAATCCGCAGAACTGACAAGTATATCGATCGCGTTGAAACACTTTCTGTTCAAACGTTTTGAAACGTGGATCAACTTTCCGGGCGGAGTATAAACGCCACGCGCCCGGACTAGCGATAAGTTTTAATTCGCAGCTTTCCTTGGGGTTAGTCATGTATCAAGCTCTCAAAACAATTATTTAGACCACAAACCCAAGAATAAGGTGCTCATATTAAGAACCAGAACCAGTGAACACAGAACCGGTTGGTCCTGCTGTTTTTCCACCTGTGTCCCCAAACATAGTTGCACCTGCTACGCCCAAAATAGAAGGCAGGAACAATAACGCCGCGGAAATAAAGACCAGGGCGATAGGTGTACCAATTGGGATTTGGGTAGGATTATCTTTGTGCTGCTTAAATTTCATGATAGCGCCAATCGAGAAACCTAATCCCGCGAGGTATGATCCTGCAGTGATTAATTTGGCAAGGCTTGTAAACGAGTCTGTGATTGAGGAAGCCATCCCTCCGATAGTACCCGTTGTAGCACTAGTTTCCCCAGCAAACATAAGCAGGCCAATGCTGGTAATCAACAAGACAGATGAATTACAACAAGTTTTTAAAATATTTTTCAAGGTATTCTCCTATTTAACAAAAATAAAATACGTTATCACCCGCCATAGAGGGTATTATTAATGATTTGGAGCGTGCCGACAATATTCATTGCCAAGATCCCCCCAAATACATGCACCATTCCTTTACCTGTACCTCCTGGAGGCTGACCTTGGGAGGCTGATCTTGCAATCAGCACCCAACCGCGGATAAAGGCGACCAGACCAATGGTTTGAATAATTAACGCCAAAGGCCTGCCAACCAAACTATCCGGACCAAATAAACTATTTAGGGTCTTGTTACTACTACTAACCGGTCCATAAGCAAGCACACTCGAATAACCAAAGGTGGTATTCATCATTACTTGAAAAGCAGTAGGTAAATAAATGAATACCCCAGCTACTAACAAATACACCACTGGTTCTTTGATACTGGTACTGCTAGACGACATTGTTCTGGCTTCACCGTATATTTTTAGGCTATAGATAGCTTTAAAAGCAAATGACAACCCAATAAGATAAGCAGCTCCCGTTAACATACGTTCGACTGGAAGCAAGGAGTTAGCTATATTTGTCAAAATGTTTGCTTGACTAGTTATCCAATCCGTAACCCCACCCATGGACCAACCTGTAGCACCAGCACTCATAACCGCCTCAACTATCTTCTTGACTAAACCGTATTACTTGACCCGAACTTGTCAAAATTCTCCCTTGATTAGGATCAATCAATTTTACCATCCCGTACCCGGGAATAGTAGTTCCTTCCCTTACAGTAAGTGTAGCCCCATTTGGTGCAATTAACCACGCTCTGCCGGGGATAACTGCCTGAATATAGAATCGAGGATATTGCACTGTTGTTCGTACCACATGATGGACTGGTTTAGGTTGGCGGGCAATCATGATCTGCTCAAGCGCACGCGATTGTTCCTCAACTTTTGTACTCAAGGCATTAATAATTTGATTAAGCTGGGCGATTTGGTTTGCCAGGGTGCTCACATTGCTGTTCAGTCCACCCAGTTGGTTATTCACAACCGTAACTTCCGCACGCATGCTTTCCTGACTCATCTCTAATACGTTTAATTTCTGTTCCACTTTTGGTGCCGTGGTGGTGACAATAGTTTGTTGCGGTACGGTTTGTAATTGTACCTCGGGTTGAGGCGGAGGTTGGAGTTGGGACTGCGGTTGAGGCTGTTGTGATATCTGAGTTATCTGCGTATCGGTTTTAACAGCCAGTTTTTTCTCAGATAAATACGAACCCAGAAATTTGTAGACAACCATAGCAAGGATCACTACCACTACCACAATAACGGCATTGCGTTTTATGTTATTAGATTCTGCATACTTTGCTTCTTCCGATTTAGAAGAATTAATAGTTGCTTGCTTCTCATTCATGGTCTCAGAGCCGACTGCATCCAGATCGGCGAACTGATATTCATCATTGTATTCGTCTTTATCAGCCATTTTTTATCCGCTCATCCAATTAAAGTGATGTTAAATCTTGGGTAAACAAGATTCCTAAACCTGTGCCTGCGCATACTTGTACAGTTGTAGGCCGACTAAACTGTTGTTGTGCAACCTGCCCCCAGCTTTTACCCAAGGTTGCCAGGCCAATTACCGCATTTTCCAATACAGAACGCCCTACACCACTTGAAACGGTTGTATTGGGCACAGCGACCGAATTACCAATCGTAATGGTGGTTCCAGCCGACTGGAATGCATTACCAAACCCTTCAAGGAACGTTGCTGCAAATAACGAACCATAACGTGACAGGTAATGATGATCCGTACTACTAGACAACGCTGTGCGTGCTGTATTTGGATCGATTGCATACGCATTGATCGAGGTTGATTTTGCCGCTCCGGGTACCGACATGGTATTGAAGCTAATAATCATTTTATCGGCATTACTGGGTAAGGTGAAACTGCCAATTAATTTTGCACCTTTGAATTGCCCAGAGACAACCGTGGCAAGAATAGGTCCTGGCTCATCACTATTGATAGCAGTGTCAAGAACAGCAAAGTATACATCACCTGTTTTAACCAGTACTTTAGCATTCACACCATTGACACCGGCAAGCTGCCCTGTCTGGGTGACAACAGTAGTACCATCAGCCAACGTCGTGGTACCTGCAACCACGGTTTTATCTTCTTCAGAACCACCTATATAAACCTGGGTAGGAATGGTTTTCCAGATTCCCAGAGCCTGGTTTGCAGCTGACAACATTAGGCCTGTTTGTTGCTGAATTTTTTGTTGATAACGTTGATCCGCCATCTGACCTTGTTGGCGATTTAATATTTCTTGTAATTGCTTCGCATTAGACAACTCTGCTGCTGTTCCAGGGCCGGCAGCCGGACCCGCAATAGAAGGAATAGTAGTCATAACCGATGGAATAGCAGGCTGATTGACAACAGCTAATCCTGCCACTGCAGAGTCCTGCGGTGTAAAACCAGCATCCTGTAAATCTTGATCAGAAAACCCTACATTTTTCAACTGGGCAGCACTAAACCCTGCGTCTTTTAAATCCTTGGCAGAAAATCCGGCTTTGCGCAAATCATCTGCGCTAAAACCTGCATCTTTTAAGTCTTTGGTACTAAAACCCGCCGCTTTTAATTGCGCTGCAGTAAAGCCGGCATTCTTCAGATCCGCGGCACTAAAGCCTGCATCTTTGAGCTGAGCCGCGGTGAAACCCGCATCTTTCAGTTGTTGTGCACTAAAGCCTGCAGCTTTTAAGTCTTTTGCTGAGAATCCGGCGTTTTTAAGTTCAGCGGCCGTAAACCCCGCATTTTTCAATTCAGCGGCAGTATATCCTGCATCTTTTAGTTCCGTCGCAGTATAGCCTGCAGCCTTCATTGCCGCAACACTACAACCTAAGGTTTGGCGAATAGTGGTGGCTGACACGCCCATCGCTCGCGCAGCGGTCAATGAAGAGATGCTACAGTCAGCCGTTCTCCCTGTGGCAATCGCTGCTGCAGGGCTTAAACCAGCATCTTTTAGTTGCTGTGCAGTAAATCCTGCATCTAATAATTGCTTAGGTGTAAAACCTGCATCTGCCAATGCGTTAGCACCATATCCAGCCGCTTTTAAAGCCGCAGCACTACATCCATTGAGATCATGAATACGTTTTGCCGAGACGCCCTGCTCAAATAAACTTCTTAACTTGCTAGGATCGCAGCCCGCATCACGTATTGCCTGATCATTTAATTGCTGGGTTGCTGCACGTACTTCCTGTGGAGTAAAACCCGCGGCGAGCAATTCTTGCGGGGTAAAACCGGCATCTGTCAATTCTTTCGCACTAAAACCCGCGGCTTTCAAGGCGGAAGCACTACATCCATTCAAATCATGAATACGTTTTGCCGAAACACCCTGGTTAAATAATGATTTAAGCTTGGCTGGATCACAGCCTGCAGCACGTATGGCCGCATCGTCTACAGATTTCACTGCTCGCACTTGCTCAGGCGTAAATCCGGCGGCGAGCAATTGTTGCGGCGTAAAGCCAGCATCGGCTAAGGCTTGTGCATCATAACCTGCGGCCTTTAATGCCTCTGCACTGCATCCATTTAATTGGCGAATTTTCTTGGCTGAAACACCTTGATTGAGCAGGCCTCTTAATTTGCTAGGATCGCAGCCTGCTGCGCGAATAGCATCATCAGGAACTGCTGAGGATGCAGATGCGATTTGTGCCGGTGTAAATCCGGCATTCGCCAGATCACTATCAGTAAAACCTGCCGCTTTCAATGCATCCGCACTGCAACCTGCATATTGGCGAATTGATGCAGCACTAACACCGGCGAGTCGTTCTCTTTCTAATGCTTCTGCGTTACATCCGCTAGCTTTTACATCCTGTGGAGTCATCCCCGGGGGTAACTCGGATCCTCCGGTTTTGATTTCTGCCGGAGTAAATCCTGCAGCCGCCAATTGAGCGGGTGTAAATCCTGCATTCAATAAATCTCGGGCACTAAACCCGGCTTGTCTTAATTCGGTTGGCGTAAATCCTGCATTTTTCAAATCAGCAGCACTAAAGCCTGCATTTTTAAGATCTTGCGCACTATAACCCGCCGCTTTTAATTGTGCAGCGCTGCAACCGCTAGTTTTACGTATCGCTGCTGCACTTACACCTGCCGCACGAAGTTTCGTTAAGCTTTCAACACTGCAACCGGCTCTACGCACATCATCATTGGTAATACCATCTGGCAATCCGCCAGCGCGCGCAATATCTTGATCGGTAAAGCCAGCGCCCTTCAGTTCGCCATCACTAAACCCACCATCTTTCATTTCCTGGGCGCTAAAACCGGCATTCCTTAATTCACAAGCATCAAAACCGCAAAGTCGCAGGCGCCCTGCAGTAAATCCTGCTGCCTTCATTTGCACCGCATTAAAACCGGACGCTTTCAACTCTTTACAAGTACAAACAGGTTCCAGTTCAGACAGTCGATAACCATCATCTTTTAATTGCACGCAACTACATGCAGCTCTTAAATCAGACACAACAGCACCTTGGTCAACAACTTGCTTTACGCTGGTGCTGCTGCAATTACCATCTTTTAACGATTGTAGCCACAAACTGCGCTGCTGGCCGCCACCTTCTTCCATCGCAAGCGTCGAAAATCCTACGCCGCCCTCACCTTGCTGTGGACCAATAGCCTCAACCCCCTGACCAAAAGCCTGGGTACGTATAATAGTCGGAATAGCACTGCCGCCACCTTGGGCCGCTTGCTTCGCCTGTTCAACATTTTGTGACTCCACTAAGGAGGCATATTGAGCCGTCGGATCGAGCGAGCCGGGAACAGACTGTATTCCTGGCGCACCGGCAAGATCGGTACGCGCATCAAGATCTGCAGAGGAAGAGGAGGTAAGCCTGATAACACCAATGATTATCGCGACAACCAGCAAAACCAATGTAAATAATATAATTACCCTTGAGCGAGTATTGGTAAACAGTGCTTTGATATTTTCTTTTCTGCCTGCCATTTGTTATAACCCTTCTACCTTGAGTTGCATGACTTTACCATGCCAGGAAACCAGTAAAACTGGCGATTTTTGCATTTCATAGGCGTGCATTCCATCAGCGCTGGTCATACTGCCAATCCAACCAGGTGACAAGATGGTGAGATTTGTTCTCACATACATTTTTTCATTGAGTAACCAGGCACGTGCATCGCCACCACTGATAACGAGTCTCGCACTTCCTGCTGGCGGTACGCCATCAAGTACATTTAATAACAAATCGTTTGCAGCAGGAGGAATACCTTCTTCCATAGGCATACTCTTGGCATTGGGGCCATACCCCTGAATTCTTAAATCAACACGATAATCAACCGCTTTTTGTCCAGGAATTAAGGTCAGCATAACCGGGGTATTCAGACCTTTGAGTCGTACTGCCAGGTTACCATAGGTATAGAGTTTACTGGCCTGGATCATCAAGGTATTGCTAGTCTTGTCCCACTGGATATTAAATGCAGACGGATCACCCAAATCGTATGCGCTAATTGGCCATGGTGCACCCGTTGAGTCGAGGAACACTAGGGAGGATACAAACCCTTGCGATAAACGAATTACCGGAGGCGTGGAGCCGGGTGACAAATTCACAAATTGCGATGTAGCTGTTGGTTTAGGCGGTGTGCCTGCCGGTGCTGCCTGTGCATACTCGGTGGTATGGTACATTTGTTTTATACGAATAATCTGTTCGGGAGTGAGCGGAAACATTTGATCAGTCACCCCATCAAATGCTAAGGAGTTTAAAACTTCCTTATCAGCAGGAGATATTGCACTTTCATCTCCACCCTGCGTAGCATTAGCAGTTTTGGGTGGGTTGTTTGGTGGCGACGACTGAGCCGGTCCCTGCGACTGGCCGAGAGGTGCCGTTTGCCCCGGCGGCAATGGTTGCCCGGCAGCAAGTGCTTGCCCTTGGGCATTAGTAGCCGGGGTATTGCCGTCTGGGGTAGAGAGTCGCTGCTGTAACATTCTCAACTGTTCTAAAGCCTGCTGCGCCGAGTCTGTTTGGGCAGCACTTGCAGGCATTGACAGGCCGACTAGCAAGCCCAGTGAGGGCAGTAGGAACTGAAACATGTTTGCCTTATTTGTCATTAACTTACCCCGCCACTAGCAGGTCCAACTACAAATTGGGCAATACCAATTCCACGCGGTGAATTTAAAGTCGACACCCTGGTAATTAACATAGTGACTACGTTATTTTGCTGGGAAAACTCACTCGCACTTTGGTAAGTGACCAAAATTGGCATTTGTACCCGCCATGAGAACCGGTTATTTAACACACCTTTCTGCAAAATAATAGGCGCTCTGGTAGCTACCGCCGACACAACCAGCTTCTTGGCTTTTACAGCATCCAGATTATTTGAATCCTGTAAGGCATTTAGAAACTGACTCCAGCCATCCGCCGTAAAGAATCCAGATGCCGCCTGTAACTCTGTGCGGTAATTCACAAAGTTATAGGTAAATGCTGCGATTGCCGCTTGGTTAGCCCATTGCAATACGGCTGAATCGGATTGATTAGGCTCATTGAGCGCAAAAAGAGGCGTTATCCGTCCGTTAATACTGGTAGCAAAGTATCTCGGTGCCGGCGGGTGAGTAATTATATAGATAAGCATAAATGCTAATACGAAATTAGCAACAATAGATATCAATAAAATGAGCATCATTTTACGTTGCCCATCACGATAAAATTTATTTCGTATAGCAACAGCGGTCAAAGCATCTTCAGCCATAATATCCTCTGTTATTGCGGTATGACTTTGTTTTCATTATCTTCATCCGGATCGTTTGCGAGTAGTGGCACCGCTGTAAAATTTGGCTCATCCATATAGGTAAGCTGCACCGGGGGAGTTACTCCGCTCGTTGCATAAAAATCATGTTCTGGCTGGTTAAAATATAAATAGTAAATAGTGATACCAAGTAATAGATTAATAATCATTGACGCGACCAGGAAACTGCCTGCTCGACGGTATGTATCAACATAGAAGCGTTTAGAATGCTTGATTGTATTCCAAGTCTCACGACTCATTGCAGCCTCATTTTATGCGATAGCATCTCTGAATGTTATTTCTATCCTTGAGTTTGGCGATTGATCACCACCTTGGACAAATCCAACTATAGGTTTATCATTACCTAACCCATGTGTAAAGATAAAACGACTATCTATACCACGTGACCATAAATAATCCCCAACTGCCCTGGATCGCGCCAACGTTAATGCCCGCTCACGCGCTGGATAAGTGCATTCATTGCTATATGAAGTCACACTGACTCCAATTTTTCGAAACAGTTTTAAATAACAGGCTACATCATTAAGTAATGCATATGATCCCCAAGTTAACTGGGGGGATCTGTTTGGAAATAAAGCTGCTGAAGGTATGCTTATCAGATAATCCTGGCCTAGGGTGACAACTTTGATCCCGCGCTTGTTAAAACGGCTTTGCAGTTTCATCATAGCCACATCTGATGCACCTTCAGCCTTGTAAGGTAAGGTTGGTGGAGGACTCACAACAGTTTGCTTGGAGCCCATATGGCAACCTGTCAACCAACACATGATCACCGTAACAAACCATGCTGGGAAGCACTTAAAACCACTCTGTAATCGTCGCAATGCATATCCCCAATAGGAAAAAGCCACACCATTTCTAAGCAAATAAAAACATACAAATCATTGCGTTACAAGCGATAGTTAAAAATTTCAATATTCTACAGGAATAATGAACAAACGTGAACTAATCTGAGTAAGATGTAAGCGGTAGGAGAACCATAGTGTCGAAACAGCTATAACTTTTTGCTGTCTATTCTTCAACTTTGTTCTTAACTTTCTCACGTTCCACACTGATTTTTTCTGACAACTGTTGCACCATAGCACTTAGGTCGTCAGCACTCACTTGATCACGTTCAGCTGGCGGATAACTGGTAGCCATTTGAAAATCTTTAATCAACTCATTAGCAATATTGCCTGCCAGCTTGTCTTTTTCACCACTTAATCGCTCAATGGTCATCATATAGTTACGTGACTCATTAATAGGTAATAATGGTTCGGAGAAACGTGCCACGTCTTTTATGAGCAAGGCTGGGGAACCAGGTGGATATTGTAATTTGGTGAAAATGGTAAGTACACCACTTTGTTCCTCTTCAATGATATCTTCCACTTGATCCGGTTCATTATGACCATGAAATGCAAGTAAGGCGGCTACTCCACGTTCGATAGGTTCGCTGATTTTTGATTCACGTAAGGCATTACTAATCAGTGTGATTTCTTCGCTCTCAGCCACTTTACCAATACTGAGATCATTACCGTCAAGCACCACTAAAAATCCATTTAATTGTTTTTGCAGTTTAGCTAAATAATCATCCGGTGGCGGTTCTACTTTTAAAAACTGGTTTAATTTTAACTTCTTGACAGGTTTGGGGTTGGCGTAAAACATACGCGCTCTTACAATTTTTGAACGGAAAAAAATATGAGCCTCGCCTTCTGTCTGTTCTTTTAAATCGAGCAAGTCAATACGCGCACGTCGTTCAAATGAAGAACTTTTAGTATCCATGTAGCTGTTGGCAATTCCACCCTCTTTTGTTTGAAACGAATCAACTTTGGTGACATACGCTTCGCCGGCTGTTTTGGTGAAAAAATCCCACGTTTCGGTTGGATCCTCAAGTTTCATACAAATTTTTATATTGGTGTTAGCACCGATGGAAGCAGCTTCCTCTTTTGATGCCTTTTGGAATGCTGGTAAATCCTGCCCGGCGAAGATTACCGAAAACCCTAGAGAACGCGCTTGCGCAGGTACCACCGCAAAGCCTTGAACCGCATAATAGCCGTACTCGTCAAGTACACAAATATAGGGTGTTGGTGCGTTGGTGGGTTTTCTTTCAATTACGTCACGATATTCACCTTCAACCTCTTCTCCAAGACCAGCCGCCATCATTGCTTTTAATGAAGAAACAATAATTTTGCCAAGGTTGGATAACTCATCTGGGGATTTTTCCAGTGCCGGTAACAATACCACCAGTATTCGCCGGTTCAACACCACGTCTTTAAAATCCACCTCTGCCAAGTTGGTACGCACAATATGTCCATACGTATCAGCGAGGGAAGAAAAAGCCCGCACTAGCTGCATAGTAATAAACCCATGTTGCTCCAATACCTGGGATACTTGCTTGCCTTTTTTCTCTTTGTTGTAACCAGGCAGGGTAGATAAATAATTGCGCAGCGGATCGGTTACCAGTTTGGGAATTGACTCAATGTTAATCCCTTCCTGATCGTCGCGCGGAAATACTTTATCAACCACAATAGATTCCAGACGCTGCAAGTCAAAATAGTTACGAATACTGTCGGCATCAAGCAGGATGTAACCTTCGTCGCGCATATACACTAACAGCCGCATTAGTGCTTCAACGAAAGCGATAGCACGGCCTTTCCACATATCACCATCTGAGGCTTGGCCCGAGCCACCCATTAAGCTGACGACAAGCTGCGTCAACATACTGGAGGATCCTTGGCAAAATGGGTTTAGGGTATTGGAGAGGCGTTTTTCCTGGGGGCCGATAATATCGCGGGCGCCTGTCATAAAATTAATCAATAACAAGTCATCTTCACGACCCATGCTACGTACCATGGAAAATATTTTGGCATATAACGAGGTATCTCCTTTACCATCTACATATATAAAGCCACTTCCCTGTGCCAGGGCATTGAATGCAATAGATACCAGCGCTTCAGTTTTACCACTACCTGTTGAGCCAAAAATAAGCGCATGCGTTCTCATATCTTCATTGGCGAACCACAACTCTTCGTTGGTTTTCAGATCATTACCAAAATAAGCAATTCCACGCGCGAGATTAGGTTTTTTAATACCCGGTTTTAAGTCATTGTAATCTTTCACCCGCGCAATTTTAGGCAAGCGAAAAGGCAGCATTTGTTTACGGGTAAAGGTGTAAGCAAAAGACAACAGGCCTACAACCAATATTAATAAAGTGGCTTCTGAAATGTAATAAGCCACGGCCGCTAATGAAACGAGTACGATAGAAATATTGGTGGGATCGGAAAAAAAATCGCCCATACGTTGCCCCATTGTGCGGGTATCGCGCAATAGCTGGGTTGGATCTATTTCATGTCGTGAATCAATACCACGCATCATGGCTGTAACTCCTGCAGTTCTTTGGGCGACAATTTTACCTCTTTTACAGCAATTTCGATCGCTTTAATTGCCTCATCAATCATCGGTACTAATGAACTGCGGTGCATTGCCCTTTCTGCCCGCCAGTGGGCAAAAGGCCCGGCAACTTCCGCATAAGGTGTTTGTCTGCCTACACAATTAAGCATATACCATAAACGCCGATCAACGGTCTTTAGCCACAAAAATTCAGCGCTAGGTACTACACCATCATCGCGCGATGCTTGCAATAGCGAAGCCATTACCGTTAATAAATAAGCATGTCTCCCGACGATATTCTGGATAAGCTCAGTATTTTGATATTTGCGCACGATACTGGTAGCCATGCTGTAGTCAGGCTTGCCCTCAGCATAGCTTTTATCAATAGACTCCAGAATTTTAGACGCCGATCCTCGATCTCTGTTCATCCGCGCCATAAACACACCGGCCAAAGCACGCGCGTGCGGGGGGCAATGCTCAAAGCCATCCCAATAGGGACCCAGCTGTAAGGTAAAAACGCGCTTGGCATCCCCTCGGCGAACGCCGGCGGTCATTTCCTGTCCTGGCACTGGATTATCAAGCAAAGCGTCATCTTTTTTAAGTAACTGATATTTACGGGCAAATTCCATCGGTGTTAAGGCCATTGCCCATGGACCCTCATTGATGTCTATACTGACTAAATCCTGTTTTACCACCGGCATAATGGCTGGCCAATTATGTTGCTCTTGCGCGCGCAATGATTTCATATCATGGGCACGACGAAAACGCAGGGTGATATCTGATTTATATAGAAATATCGCCAGGAAGCCGAGAATGACTACGATTGGATAACGCATATAATCCCCGACACTGCGGGTATATTCAATTAACTGCCCCCATTCCACCGTGGCAGGATTTATGGTTTCCATTAAACTGATTTCATTTGCCAGTTGCGAACCACCAACCACTAAATGCACCAGCTTTGCTTGCAGCACATTTAAGTAGAAAATAAACGCGACAATATGCTGATGTCCTAATTTCCAGACGAAATAAAGAGTACAGAATAACAATATCGTGATCCACACGGGTGCCATTCCATTATCACTACCATTTCCTTGTTGACCTTGTTGAGCCATTGGGTATTTTTTTCAAAGGTTATCTGACTTAAAGTATATACCTATTTGGGGGGGCTTTGCGATATAAAGCTGGTGTGTATTAGGTTTGAAAGGTTGCAGGTAGGGTTTTGCGCAAACAACTCAACGCTACCTACCGATACCATACGAATTATTATTCCGACTCATTTGCCATCGTTTTATTCAATCGTCCATGTGAATACTTGTAGTTACCACTCTGATGGACAAACAAATTGATATTTTCCAGGCTAAGTGATTTATCTTTGATTGACAATAGCGCTTTGCCCAATTTATCAAGCGGTGTTTTATCCACGCTCATCGGCAAGATAGCCGTGGGACTAACATAAATGGAAACA
>Ga0105053_10007430_pt1 | contig 14650 bp, 10 predicted proteins | sample BON01_FD_78093 | JGI IMG/M metagenome (GOLD analysis project Ga0105053, IMG submission 78093) | Freshwater microbial communities from Lake Bonney liftoff mats and glacier meltwater in Antarctica - BON-01 | ecosystem: Environmental > Aquatic > Freshwater > Ice > Glacier meltwater | place: Lake...
CGGGGGCGGCGAGAGGAGAGCGGGGGCGGCGAGAGGAGAGCGGGGGCGGCGAGAGGAGAGCGGGGGCGGCGAGAGGAGAGCGGGGGCGGCGAGAGCAGAGCGGGGCGCGGCGAGAGCAGAGCGGGGCGCGGCGAGAGCAGAGCGGGGCGCGGCGAGAGCAGAGCGGGGCGTGGCGAGAGCAGAGCGGGGCGCAGGCGGGCGCGCACCCGAGCGGCGTGAAGAGCGCCATCAGGAAGGACGCGTACTGCGGCATGCTGCCGAGGAACCACGCATAGTCCGTGGTGACGGTGTAGATGAGCTGGGCGTAGGTCTGTGCGAGGTCCTCGCAGTCGCCGCCGGGGAGCAGCGGGACCCCCGCGCGCATCTCGCGCCAGAAGACGCGCGTGCGGATGTCCTCGCCGCACACGTCGCGGCGGTAGCTGGCGGTGCCGAGGTACGTCTCCTGGATCGCGTGCGCGATGGCCTGCAGCACAAAGTCCTTGAGGAAGTGGCTGTCGGCGGCGACCTCGTGGTGCGCGCCGATGCGCGAGAAGGCGCGCAGGAGCACGCTCGCGCACATCAGGCGCGGGAGCTTGTGCCGCTTCATCCATATCTGCGTGTTGCACACCGTCGAGTGCACGCCGTACAGGAAGTGGTACGTGTACACGTTCTGCCGCGTGTACATGACCTCGGCCACCGGCGCGCGCCGGCGCTCCTGGTTGCACGCGGCGAGCGTGGTGTCGCCAAAGACCATGATCTCGCGCTGGTCGAACATGGCGCGCACCGCGGCCGCGCCGGCGTGCGGCGCGCACGACTCGCGCGCGCTTTGCACGCCGCACCTCACGCCGGGCGTCTGCTCCCACATCATCCCGTTGAACACCGGCAGCACGCGCACGCCCCCGCCCGCGCGCAGCACCGGCACGAGCCCCGCGAAGTTGTTCTGGAACTGCAGCGTGTCGGGCGCCTTGAAAAACACCTCGAGCAGGATGATGTCGGCGCAGAGGTACATCGCGGCGGCGGCCTGCAGGCCCGCGGCCCACGAGCTGCTGGGCGACATGGCCGCCGCGATGCGCGCAGAGGCCGCCGCGATGCTCGCGGACTTCGCGCGGTCCTGCACGGCGTTCTTTTCGTCCCAGAGGCCCGCCCACACGCTCACGCACACCGCCGAGTCGTCCTCGCGCACGCGGACGGGGAGCTCGCGGTGTGTAAAGAGCACGCGCGCGTGGAACCTGAGCTCGGAGCCCGTGTTCTCCGGGACCAGGTCCGCGAGGCAGAAGCGCAGCAGTTCGACCTCGGTCGCGGCGGCGAGCTCGGCGTCCTCGCGCATGCCGCGGTTGGCCCCGCGCGTGGGGCCCGCGAGCTCCGCGCCAAAGAGCCCTGGCGGCACCGGCTGTGCGTCGAGCTCGGGGCACCCGTCCTTGCCCGCGCGCGGCTCGGCCGGTCGTTCCGGGGCGTGCATGTGCGCGAGCAGTCCTCACCCGCGCGAGGAAACACCAGTACATATATACGGCCCGCCGCGCGGCGAGGCAGAGGCAACGTGTGTCGGCGCTCGGGGGGTGCAAGCCGGCGCGCGCGCGTATGCCATGCTGCTGTGACGGAGCAGGGGGGGTGCGGGAGGGTGCGGGAGGGTGGGGGGTGATTCATATGCGCGTGCAAGGAAAGTTGGAACTGCCTTTGTAAATGTCTGCCTCTCCGGACGAAGCAGTCTGGCAATGTATCCATGTTGTTTATTGCAAAGCAAACTTTATGCCTCCCGCACACACAGAGGGCTAGAAATTCAGACGCCTGCACGCCGTGTTGCGCGACAGGGAAAGCGGCTTGCGCTGCAGCAGCGGAGCCTCCTGCGCACATTCTCCCCGGACTCGCACGCCCGGCGATTCAAAGCGAGCGACTGCGGGCGGCTCGGTTCCAAGGGCCTGGCTTGCGGCGGCCACAGCTCCCGCGGGCGCGGGGAGGCTTGCGCCCGTCGCGCCCGTCGCGCTCGTCGCGCCCGTCGTGTAGACCGTGCTCATTGTGCTCGGCGAGGCGCGTGCCGCGATTCGTCGAGGCGTGTATGCCTTTATTCAAACCGGGCGCAGCTTGCCCGCGATTCGGGGCACGCGGCAGGGTCGCATGGGCGAAAAAAAAAATCGCGCGAACTCGAGGGGGCGCAAAGTTTTTCTTCGGCTTGGTGGCCCCGTTTTCAGGCTCGAGGCACGAGGTCCCTGACGCACGAGGGACGAGCGAGGCATGCTAGCACACACACACTCGGACGCCAACCCCTGCAAGCGCATGCGCAGCGACGCTTTCTTTGACGCGATGCCGGTGATGCTGTGGGCGGCGTGCAACCACCCGTGCTCGGACGCCGGTTTGCTCTGCTGCGCGTGCGCAGATGCGCTCGCGGACGACGAGCACGGCGTGGAGTCGCCTCCGGATCTGTGGTTCGAGCAGCCGTCGTGTTGCTTTGACGAGGTGCTCGAGGCAGTCGAGGGCGCGCGCGCTGCGGTATGCTCAGACGACATTCCAGTGGAGTTTAGCGAGGACGTGCTCTCGTTTTTCGCCGCGGACCCCCCGCAGCCCGCACAGCCCCCGCAGCCCGCACAGCCCCCGCAGCCCGCACAGCCCCCGCAGCCCGCACAGCCCCCGCAGCCCGCCCCCCCCGCACAGCCGGGCCTGCCGGTTGCGCCTGTCGACCCCGGCGCGCAGCGGGGCCTGCACGACTCGGACGCCCTGTCGTCGTTTTCCGGGACGCGGCAGGAGGTGCGCCTGGCGAAGAACCGCGTGTCGGCAGCGAGCAGCCGCGCGAGACAGAAGGCTGCGCTGGACCTGCTCGCGCTGCGGGTGTGCGAGCAGGACGCGCAGCTCGAGGCGTTTCGGGCGGCGCAAGACGACACGCTCGACAGCGCGGGGCAGCAGGTGCGCCGCAACAACACGGAGCTCGAGGCGCGGGTCTTGGTAGTGCTTGGAGAGAGGCTGGCGATGGAGAACACGGTGGCGCGCATGTGCAAGCAGGAGGCTGCGCTGCAGCAGGAAACGCTGCAGCTGCGGCGGCAGCTGTTCGACGCGGAGCAGGCGATATGCTCGCTGCAGCGCATGCTGCTCGCCGAGCGCGAGGAACGCCCGCCGCTGCCGGAGCATACGCGCGCGCAGCGCGCGGGCAAGCGCACGATGGCGCGGCTCTACTGCGCGCAGTAGCCGTACGCCGCGCACTGGCGCAGCGTTGCCGCGTAGTCGACGCGGAAGTTGCTCATGACGTCCTGCAGCACGACGTCGAAGATGCTGTGCGTGTTGGTGCTCGCCGCGGGGCACGTGCTGCGCAGGAGCAGGAGCACCGCGCACAGCAGCGTGCCCACGCCTATGACCTCGGAGGCGTCGTCGAGGACGATTTCGCACGCGTCGGTCTGTGCGGGCTGCTGGCAGCTGCAGCGCCCGCTGTTGGTGTAGCTCCCGTGCGTCTGCACCATGCTCTCCAGCACCGCGAGCTCGGGGGCCTGCATCGCCGAGAACGGCACGTACAGGCTCTTGCAGATGCGCACGCCGCCCTTGTCGAGGATGATGCGCCGCTTTTCCTGCACGATTGTCACGACGAGGTGCGACAGCGTCGCCATCGGCCGTTTCATGAGCAGGTTCTGCTGCGCCATCGCGTGCAGCAGCCCCACATACATCATTTCCGGGGTGTAGAGGCACGCCCTCGCGTCGCAAGGCGCGTCGGGCATCTCGGTTGGGTCTTTAATAAATGCACCAACAATCTGCAGTGCGCTTCACCCCCCCCCCCACCCCCCCGCCCCGGAACACGCCCGAACGCCGCTGCGTGATACGCGAGGGCGCCACCACACGCAGATCCAGGGTTCACGGTGTAGCGTCGCTCTCTGGGTGGCCGCCGCGTCTGTGGGGCCTCTTTGACATTTGGCCGCCGCGTCTGTGGGGCCTATTTGACTTTTTCCACGGCGCGCGCAGGGGCGCTGCGCGACGCGCCCGCAGAGGTTCGCCGTGCGGCGCCCAGCGGCCTATATAAATGCCGCGGCACCCCCGCCGCCATCACGCCTTCGTGCGCAGATGCACGACGCGCCCGAGCGCATGCACGCGCTGCTGTGCGCCATTGAGTCGAGCCCCGCGATCCAGGAGTACATGCGGCAGATCTCGAGCGAGCTCCGCGGGCTCATGCAGGCGTATGCGCTGGACCTCTCGATGCGCCACGCGGGGGGCGTGCTCACGCCCAACGCCGCGCAGTACTACAAGCTCTTTGCGCACCTGCTCTCCACGGCGACGCGCGGCAACATCCGCAACAACGCCAGCGGCGGCGTGGCGCTCGGGCACGTGCTCCCGGTCATTTCCGCGGGGAACGTGCGCGAGCAGTGCTGGGTGCTCTCGAACCTGCTCTTCAAGGACCCGAGCTACACGCTCATGCGCTGGCTGCTCTCGCGCCCGGCCCGCGGCGACGGCCCCGCGGGCGCGGGCGGCGTGCGCTGTCTCAACAGCGACACCGTCGAGGAGTACAGCGGCAAGGTGCTGGCGGACCGGTTCGTCGCGGGGAGCGTGAGCCCGCGGCAGAGCATCAAGAGCATCCTGTGCGGGCAGTGCGCGGTGCGCAACCGCAAGATCCGCCGCCCGCGCCACCGCAGCGAGCGCGCGCTCTTCCGGCTGCACGCCGCGAGCGTGGTGCCCGAGCTCTCGTGCCGCGAGCTCCCGCTCGTCGGCGGCTACCTCGTCGAGAGCGGGGGCTATCTGCCGTGGCGCACCGGGCACATGCAGTGGGAGCTGCGCCCGAGCAGCAGCTTCGTGCAGACCGCACACTCGCACAAGCAGAGCACCATCTCGGGCTTCTCGGGGCACACCGACGCGATGCTCACCTTTGCGCGCATCTTTGCGAGCTTCGACATGCGGCGCATGACGCTGGTGTGCGTGCTGTGGCTCTGCGGCTGCGAGCACCACAGCGTGTACGAGGTGATTGCCACCGCGCGCGAGCACGGCCTCCCGTATGCGCTCGAGGACGCCATCGACTATGCGCACGAGATGCTCCGCGCGCTGGCGCCTCCGCTCGCCGCGCCGCTGTGCAGCGCGCCCGCGCCCGCGGCCCCGCTCAGCGCGCCCGCATGCGCGTAGGCGACGTTCCCGCGCCGTTGCATCCTCGCGAATTGCAGCGAGACACGCCACGCACCGAAATTCACGCGGGCACGAACCAGCGAAACACGCCACGAACCAAAATTCACGCGGGCACGAACCAGCGAAACACGCCACGAACCAAAATTCACGCGGGCACGAACCAGCAAAAAACACGCCACGAACCAAAATTCACGCGGGCACGAACCAGTAAAAAACACGCCACGAACCAAAATTCACGCGGGCACGGCGGGGTCGCAAGGCCCCCATAAAACCCCGACCGGCGGACTCGGGGACCCACTCGCGGCGCGCGCATGCCTGTCCCGGACGCGGCGCTGCAGGCGCGCACGCTGTGCATCCACAACATCCCGTGCGCGCAGAGCGCCCCCGAGGACTACGTCGGCGTGTCCGGCTCGATCCTGGCGTACGTCATGAAGCAGCGCGGGCACCGCCGGGTCGCCATCACGTACGACGCGCTCACGCCCGGCGGCCTCCGCCAGCAGCACCTCGCGGTCACGTACGACGAGGTCAAGTGGGCGCAGACGGCGCTCTTTGACATGCGCGGCGTGTGCAAGGAGCTGTACCCGGACACCACGCAGCGCCCCTTGGTTGCGACGCTCGACCGCCTGCACGCGCCGGCGTTTACGGCGTACGTGCGCTTCCAGGACGCGACGGGCTTCTCGCAGGCCCGGAAGGAGGCGCTGTGCGCGCTCGCAGCGCAGTACGGCCGCCTGCACGCGCACACGCCGTCGCGCTTCCACGGCTTTGGGGATTCGTGCTTTTCGGCGTTTGTCAATTTCGCGGAGTACCGCGGCGCGCTGCGCTTCCTCGCCGCGGGCCAGCGCGACGCGCTGGAGATTCAGGGGCATAAGCTCAGCGCGGCCGCGCAGAGCAACACCGAGTGGCTCTCGGCGATGCGCGAGCGCATGGCCGACTGCGCGACCTTTACGCTCGCGCAGGCTGTGGTTGTCTCGCACAGCGCGCCGCCTCTGCGCCTGCGCGACGACGCGCGCGCGGTGCTGATGGCGTGGTTCGTGGTGGCGCAGCCGGGGCTGTTCCGGGAGCCGCCGCAGGTCGCGGCTCTGCAGGCGCCGCTGCGCCTCGAGACCTCGCAGGACGCGCGCAAGTGCAAGGCGCCCGACGAGCCCGACGAGGCCGACGAGACCGACGAGGCCGACGAGACCAACACGCCCAACGAGCCCGCCGAGCCCGAGTGCCAGGGGCGCGACGCGGTGCAGCAGCCCGCCGGCCCCGGGAAGGAGCCCCCCGGATCGGACGCCGCGCGCTCGCTGTGGGAGCTCGAGCACGCCGAGGTCGTGGCCTTTTTCCGCCGGCACGCGCTGCCGACCGCCGGCCTGCTCGAGGCCGGCCTCGACGGCGCCAACGTCAAGGCCGTCGTGCTGGGCGACCCCGCCGGCGTGCTCGACACGTTTCTGCCGAAGCCCCCGCACGGGCTGGGCTTTGTGCACCGCCTCAAGTACACGGTGGTGTTTGCCGACGCCGTGCGCGCCGAGTTTGGCATTGTGCTCCCCGCGCTGCCCAGCGCGCTCCCGCGCAACGCCTAGGATTGCTAAGCGTTCGTTTTAATAAATGACGGTTTCAGACGACTCGAACACTGCCCCCTGCGCCGCGCTGTCTGCGCGTATATAAGCTGTGCACCGCGCGCACGCGCCACGGATGGCGGTCGCGTGCGGGTCGCTTTTTTCAGCGGCCCTCACGGAGCGCGGCGGGGTGTGGGTCTTTGAGCAAGGCGCCCCGGGGGTCAGCGGCAACGTGCCGCTGCTGCTCGGGGGGGTGGGCCTGGTGGTGGGCGACGAGGTGAGCGCGCTCGCGCCGAGCTTGGCAGCGCTGGCGCGCGCCGCGGGGGAGCCTGTGCCGACAGGCAGCGGCGCCCCGCACGTCTTCGCCGGGGAGGCCCTGGCGATGGTGTCCGCCGCGGGGCGGAGCGTGGCCTGCGTCGCCGACAGCGGCACCGTGTGGGTCTGGGGCGGCAACGGCACCGGCCAGCTCGGGCTCGGGCACGAGGACGGGCAAACCGCCCCGCACCGGTGGCCGCACGCGGAGTGCGGCGGGGAGCTGATGCTCATGGTGGCGTGCGGGGCGGAGCACCTGCTCGCGCTCACGCAGACCGGGCTCGTGTGGGCCTGCGGCGCGGGGAACCACGGCCAGAACGGGCAGCCCGGCGAGGGCAATGTGCTCGAGCCCATGCGCGTGGCCGGCCTGCACGACATCGCGATGGTTGCGGCGGGCACGTCGCACTCGGCGGCGGTCGGCCGCGACGGGCGGGCGTGGACGTGGGGGGGCGACGCGCACGGGCAGCTCGGGCACCGCGGCGACACCCGCGGCCGTCTGGCCTCGACGCCCGCGGGCCCCTGGGCGCAGCCCCCGGCGTGGCGGTTCCCGACCCCGCGCTGCCTGGCGCTGCAGGCGGTGGTGCTCGTGGCGGCCGGGCATGCGCACACCGCGGCCGTGACGGAGCCAGGCGCGCTGTGGGTCTGGGGCGACGGGGGCAACGGCCGGCTCGGCCTCGGCGACACTGTGGCGCGCCGGGGGCCCGAGCTGGTGCACGGGGCGTGGGCGGGCGCGCGCGTGCTCGCGGCGGCGTGCGGCTGCGACCACACCGTGGTGCTGACGGGGGACGGCGCGGTGTGGAGCATGGGCTCGGGCCTGCTGGGCAACCTCGGGCACGGCGACAACGCCGACCGCTGGACGCCCGCGCGCGTCCCGCCGCACCACTTCGACGGCCTCGAGATGGTGGCGGTGGCGGCCGGCAACAGCATCTCGATGGCCGTCTCCGCCGAGGGCTTCCTGTTCTCGTGGGGCAGCGGCGCCCTCGGGCACATTGACCCGCTCGAAACGCGGACGAACGTGCCCGTCCCCGTCGCGGCGAGCCTGGCGCGCGGTGCGCGCATCGCGCGCAGCTGCGCGCTGCCGCGCCTGCACGCCACGGCCCTGGCCATGGGCCTGCACGCGCGCCTGGGCGCCAGCACGGTGCTCGCGGACGTGCCGTCGGACATCATACAGCGGATCGCAAAGCTCTGCACACAGGACCCCCCCGGCTGCTGCACGCACATGCGCGCGGGCCTGCGGCGCCTCGTGGCCCTGGACGCGCGGGAGTCGTGACCGCCGCAGAGCAGCGCGCCCGTTGCAACAGCACGCCCGCAGCGCGGCACCCCCCCTGCAACAGCACATCCCGCAGGCAGCGGCCCCCCTGCGCGCCGCCCCGGTATATAAGCGGGGCGCGCGCGCGCGCGCGCGCGCGCATGGCGGTCGCGATCGGCTGCGACATTCAGGCAGTGCTGAACGAGGGCGGCGGGCTGTGGATCTTCGGGGCCGCCGCGCGGACCACGCTGCAGCTGCCCGCGTGCGGGGCGGCGTGCCTGGGGGGCGCTGACGCCAAGACGCACCCGTTCGCCAACGAGGCACTCGCGACGGTGTCTGCGGCGAGCGGGTTTGCATGCTGCACGACAGACAGCGGCGCGGTGTGGGTCTGGGGCCACAATTCCCGAGGCCAGCTGGGACTGGGACACGACGCGGAGCAGGCGCGCTTCGCCCGCTGGCACCCCGCGGCCTGCGGTGCTGCCGTGGCGGCGGTGGCGTGCGGGAACGACTTCCTGCTGGCGTTGACGCAGACCGGGCAGGTGTGGAGCTGCGGCGCGGGAGACTGCGGCCAACTGGGGCACGGAACCCTGGACGACCGGCGCAGCCCCACGCTGGTGGCCGCCCTGGGACACATCGCCTTCGTCGCCGCAGCGGAGAACAGCGCAGCGGGCGTCGGCGCGGACGGGCGGGTGTGGACGTGGGGGCAGAAAATACAGGTCGCGCTGCACGACGACGGCGACATATACCCGACCCCGCAGTGCCTGGGCGCCGAGGCGTTTGGCGGACGCAGGGCCGTGCTGGTGGCGGTCGGCGCCACGCACTCGGCAGCGGTGACGCAGGACGGCGCGCTGTGGACGTGGGGGTCCGGATGCTGCGGCCAGCTGGGCCACGGCGACGACGACAGCCAGCCGGCGCCGGCGCGCGTGCTCACTGGGCTGCAGGGCCTGCGCGTCTGGACAGTCTCGTGCGGCCCCGAGCACACGCTGGTGGTGACGGAGGACGGCGGCGTGTCTGCGATGGGTCGGAACGCGCAGGGCTGCCTCGGCTTCGCCGCGGACGGCGACTGCGTCGTTGCGACGCGCATCGACCCGGCCGCCTTCGGCGGCGCGCGCATGGTGTCTGTCACCGCAGGCGCGGCCTGCTCGACGGCGGTGTGCGAAGACGGCTGCCTCTACGGGTGGGGAGACGACGTCCTCGGCCTCCTGCCGCCGGGCACAGAGGCGCGAGCAGGCGTCTGCGCGCGCGCGGCTGTCACCGACTTGCCGGGCGGGCGCGTCGGGCGCGCTGCGCGACTGCCGCGCGGCCACGCGCTAGCGTTTGCCATGGGCTCGCACAAGAGCATGCCAAGCCCCCTGCCAGTGCCTCCTGAAATTGTGCAAAAGATAACGAGGCTGTGCGCGATCCCGCACGGCGGCTACAGCGCCCTGGCCGAGGGCATGCGGCGTCTAGTCCTCGCGGATCCCGCAGGGGGGCGGTGACGCCGGGGGGGTGGGGGGGGGGCGGGGTGCTTTATTCGCGACTCGTTAAATACATGCACATGCAACGCAATCGGAACATTTGTGTGTTTGTGCGCGGGCCGCGTGCTGCTCGCGCTACTGCCTCCTGCGTTGGGGCGTATATACGTGCAATGCCCCGCAGCCCCCCACCCGCCTGCTCTTGACTCTGTCTCCCTCGATGTCGCACCCGTCGCTGTCCATGGCTCTCTTCGACTGCTGCAAGGTCGAGGCCGGCGGCGGCGGGGTCGCCCCGAGCGCGATCGCGTGCTGCTGCCCGTGCATCCCCTTTGGGGAGATCGCCTCGCGCATCCCCGGCGCGCGGTTCGGGGCCAATGCGTGCTGCTGCGCGTACGCGTGCGCGGACCTCTCGTTTGGCTGCGGGTGCCTGCTGCAGTTCCTGCTGCGCCAGAAGTTCCACGAGAGCGCACTGGTCGAGCACGAGCCCTGCTGGGTGTCGTGCGCGCTGGGGCTGTGCTGCAGCTGCTGCGGGATGGTGCAGATGCAGAAGCAGCTGCATGCGCTCGCGCACGCCGAGCCGCGCGCGGACACGCAGAGCTTCCTGCCGCAGGGCTTCATGTCCTCGCACGCGGACGCGCAGGGCTTCATGCCCTCGTACAACAGTGCCGTGTTCCCGCAGCACGGGCACGCGCCCGCGGCGCCGCCGCCGCCGCCGCCCTCGAGCGGCGCGTGGGCCCTCGGGGCGCCAGACGCCGACAACTCGATGCAGGGCTAGCGGGAGCACCCCGCGGTGTAGCTGGCCTGCAGCTGCCGCGCGTGCTGCTGCGCGAGCGCGCGCAGCGCGGCGTCCCACGGGTCGCTACTCGCGGGCGGCGGCGCGCACGGCGGGGCGCGGGCGCCCGCGAGCGCGGCGAGGTGCGCGCGCGCGAGCTCGCGCACGGCCGCGCCGATGTTCACGAGGCGCACGGCCGTGTTGCTGTGGTTGAGCACGCGCGAGCACAGCAGCGCGACGGTGCCCGGCGGGAGCCCGGCGTCGCTCGCGAGCACGACGCCGCGCCGGAAGAGCAGCTCGTTGAGCGCGAAGGGGTAGGCGCACAGCGCGCCCTGCGCGCCGAGCGCGCGCAGCGCAATCTGCGGGACCTGCGAGGTCTCGAGGCGCAGCACGCCGAGGTGCTGCCGGCCGTTGAGCGCGAGCACCCGCCCGTAGAAGCTGAGGCCGCGCGCGGCGGCGTCGGGCGGCGCGCGGATGCGCTGCAGCGTCGCGACCGCCACGTGCGCGGAGTCCGTGACGAGCAGCGCGGGCGCGCCCGCGGCCAGCCCCCAGTGCACGGAGACCATCTCGATCTGCAGGAGCATCGCGCGCGGGTATGTCGCGCGGCAGCGCGCGCGCTGCCGCGCGCTAATATACGCGCGCTAGACGCAGCGGTGGAAGCCGCGGATGCCTGCGCCGATGCGCAGCGCCGCGCTCACGCGCCCGGCGACGCCGCTGCCGTCGGCGCGCGTCTTGCGGTGCTTGACCTTCCACTCGAGCGAGAGCGCGTCGTGCCGGCTCGCGAGCTGGAACATGGCGTGCACCCGCCACGGGCGCCCGCCCCGCGTGTAGCGGGCGCCGCCGCAGATCGCGCCGTTGTGCTGGCGCAGCCGGCGCGCGATGTTGTTGGTCACGCCGACGTAGCTGCGCGCGCCGTTTTCGCACGACACGAGCACGTACACAAAGGTCGTCTCGCGGGGCTTCGCCATGGCTGCCGCGCGGGCGCGCGGCGCGCTAATATAGGCGGCGCGCGCGGCTGGCTGCGAGTGGCGCGCGACGGCTCCGGGGCCAAAGCCCCTCCGCTTGCCGCGCGCCCCGGGTTGCTAATGGACAGGACTCATATTCATGCAATAATTCGTGTTTGTAATTTCAAAACAAGGTTCGCACACGCTCACGATGGGACTCAGGGAGCGAATTGGTTAATTGGTATTTGCCGCAACAAATGGTTCCGGCAAATTAGTTGCCAACTCCACGGCTCGGAGAAGCTAGGAAATATGCTGGTTGCGGATGTCATTACAAGACCGACCATACATGACATGAGCCCGAAACAGGAAATAACGAGTATGCTTGCGATGACCGTAGACTCCGTCGCCATGATAGGCGCTTTGATTTCAGTTGTGGCAGCAGAGGCGGCATTCGGTTGCTTTTCGCGGCGCCGAACAAGTTCGGCACAGTAGCGCGAACCACCGCTGGACTTCTGCTGCCTGCCTGCATTGTTGCGCGGCAACGCGGGCGTGCCATGATGTTCTAAGGAGGCATGGGGTGCCTCTGAGGGAGGATGAAGTGGAGGAACGGGAGGGGAGGATGGAAAGGAGGAACTACGAGATGTGGAGCGCGGCTGTATGTCTCGAGGGGAGGCACAGTTTTCCGCAGAGGAGGGCGACCAAGAGGATGGGCGTGTCACATCAGTCTTAGCAGCAGCAAAGCCTACAGTTATTTGCATTACACGGCCCCGAACAATCTCGGCGAAGTAGCGCGAACCGCTCGACTTATGCACTTCGAGCCGCTTGATGGGTAGAGGCGCTGACTCGGTCCGCTTGGGCTTCGGCGAGGCATGCTGCCCAGGCTGTGCGCCGGACGAGGGGTGGTGCCTCGAGGTCACACGCACATGGGCAAGGGAGGCACGGCGTGTCGTAGGACACAGTGCCTCGCGACGCGCCGGGCCCAGGTCTCCGCAAGAGGCTCTGCGCGAAGATCTATCACCATTGTTGACGGGTGATAGATCTCTCGGCGAGGCCTGCCGCTCAAAGGAGACTCGGCGCTTCAAGTTGCCGCCCCTGGGGATGCTCTTTCCAGTGGGACTGCGCCTTGTGTTCAGGACACTATGGAGAGTGCATCGGGAGGCCGCATGGCCTCGCGGTGTCCACCACAGACTGACGTTGGATGGCTTCAGAGACGCGGTGTCCACTGCGCACTGACGTTGGATGGCTTCTGGCATACGTGTGTGTGGCATTTGAATTTGTGGCGAGAAGTGCGCGCTGCGTATATATAGGGGGCGCCCGGGCGTCCGTGGCGAGGAGGCATGGCGGGCGCGCCCGCGCCGCGGCGCTCCGCGCGGTGCAAGCGCGACTACGAGTACTTCCTGAAGCTGCGGGCGGACAGCGGGCTGTGGGAGCCCGACGTGATCGGGTTCCTGCCGGCGCTGCGCGAGGGCGTCGGCGTCTCGGCGATCGCCGTGGGTGCCGCGGCCAGCGGCGCGAAGACGGCGAGCGACGAGGTCGCGTACAAGGCGTGGAGCCACAAGGTGGGCGTGCCCGGCAGCGCCGCAGCCGCGAAAAAGCAGGCGCCGGAGACGCTCGTGCGCATCCCCGCGGCGATGTCGCAGCGCATCAAGGCGCACCAGCGCGACGCGCTGCGCTTCATGTGGCGGCGGATCTGGACGCCCGGCGAGGGCGGGTGCGTGCTGGCGCACGGCATGGGCCTCGGCAAGACGCTCGACGCCGTGGTGCTTATGGCGACGTTTCTGCAGATGCACAGCGCGCGCGGGCTGGCCGCCAAGGTCGTGTACGTGCTCAAGGCGTCGGTGCGGACGGCGCTGCTCAACGAGATGAGCATCTTCCCAGGCGTGTTTGCGGTCGTCCCTCCCGGCGACAGCGCCCCCGCGGGCGGCGCCATCTGCGTGTGGGACTTCAACCTCGGGTGGGAGCACGCGAACAAACACAAGCTGCTCAGCGCGACGTGGCAGCCGCACCCCGTGTACACCGCTGCGATACAGCCGTGGCACGAGCGCGGGGGCATTCTGCTGCTGCTCGAGACCACGACGGGCATCAAGAACTACGGCGTCATGGCGCACGCGCACGACACGTCCGCGCCGGGCCCCGCGCCGGGCGACGGCGCGCAGGCGCGCATGCACGCGCTGTTCCCGATGCACTGGAGCGCGCGCTTCTACACGAGCGAGAAAGGCACGGACGCCAGCCACGGGGTCGTGGTGGCGCACGGCGCGACGAGCGACACGGTGGCGGCCGTCGACCAGCACTTCCACTTTACGCTGTGCGACCCGCTGCGCGGCAGGTTTATCGCCAGCGCCGGGAAGCGCGACCCGGCGCAGCTCACGCACGTCGTGCTGCTGCGCGTGCTGCAGGCGACGGTGCTGACGGCCGTCGCGGGCGCGCGCCTGCCGTGCGAGGTGGTGTGGAAGGGGGCGAGCAGCCTGTTTGAGAAAAAACCGCCAACCGGCACCCTCCTGTGGGTGCAGACGCACAGCCCGCCCGCTGCGCCGACGGTGGCGTGTGCCGCGTTCCAGCCCGCGCTGCTCGTCGTGGACGAGGCGCACGGCCTGTACGGCCCGAAGCAGAAGGCCGCGCGCGGGCTGCGCTCGCGCGAGCCCGCGGAGGAGCACGCCAACGACCGCGTGCTGTACTTTGCCACGCCGCAGCGCGTGCTGATGACGGGGACGCCGCTGCTCAACAGCACCACGGACCTGTGGGACCTCATGCACGTCGTGCGCGCGCGCAAGGGGCTCCCCGCCGCGGGCGGCACCTCGGACGCGCTGCCCGCGCTCATGCACGCGCGCCCGGACTTTGAGCGGCACATGGCCGCGCTCGACACGCTCGCCCTCAAGCGCGCCGCGGGCGCGCTGCTGCAGCACTACTTTGTGCGCGACTTCATGGACGTGAAGAACCAGGAGCAGCTGCTGAGCAACGACCTGCCGCCGCGCCTCGAGTTTGTCGTGTACGTGCGCATGAACGCGGAGCAGACGCGCCGCCTGCGCGTGCTCTCGCAGCAGCAGGCGCGCGGCGGCGTCTGCGACTCGGCCATCAACCGCACCATCGGCATGCACGCCAAGGCGCTGTCGGGGTCCGCGGAGGCCGAGGGCGCCGCGGGCAAAGCGCGCGCCTCGCGCAGGCCGCGCAGCCCGTCCCCCCCCGCGGCCGGCGGCGGCGGCGGCCCGGCGGTGCTGGCCTCCGCGGTGCAAGCCGCGGGCAACGCGCGGCCCTCGCGCCGGCCACGCAGCTCGTCCCCCCGCGCGGCCGGCGGCGGCGGCGGCGGCGGCGGCGGCGGCGGC
>Ga0105053_10007431_pt1 | contig 14647 bp, 15 predicted proteins | sample BON01_FD_78093 | JGI IMG/M metagenome (GOLD analysis project Ga0105053, IMG submission 78093) | Freshwater microbial communities from Lake Bonney liftoff mats and glacier meltwater in Antarctica - BON-01 | ecosystem: Environmental > Aquatic > Freshwater > Ice > Glacier meltwater | place: Lake...
AGTCCCTTTTTAAATTTATCTTAAAGTTTAAATTATGCGTTTTGAGAATTCATTTCGTCCAAAACATTCATTACATCTTTCACTGCAACTGCTGATTCTGCTAATAAAGCTTTCTCATCTGCATTCAAATCTAATTCAATAATTCTTTCAATTCCATTTTTACCTAAAACTACTGGTACACCTAAGTAAATATCGCTTAAACCATACTCACCTGTTAACCAAGCACATACTGGGAATATTCTTTTTTGATCACGAACGATAGCTTCTACCATTTGAGCAGCAGCAGCACCTGGAGCATACCAAGCAGATGTTCCTAATAATTTAACGATTTCACCACCACCAAACTTAGTACGCTCGATAATTTCGTCTAATTTCTCAGTTGAAATTAATTCAGTTACAGGAATACCTCCAACTGTAGTATAACGTGGAAGTGGAACCATAGTATCACCATGACCACCCATTAATACTGCTTGAATATCTTTTGGAGAAATATTTAGTTCTTCAGCAAGAAAAGCACGGTAACGAGCTGTATCTAAAACACCAGCCATACCAAAGATATGATTAGGATTAATTTTAGCTGCTAAAAATGCACAATAAGTCATGACGTCTAACGGATTAGAAACGATGATGATTTTTGCATTTGGTGAATATTTAACGATATTCTCTGTAACAGATTTAACGATACCAGCGTTCGTAGCGATCAAATCATCACGAGACATTCCTGGTTTACGTGGTAAACCTGAAGTAATAACTACTACGTCAGAATTAGCCGTTTTAGAATAATCATTTGTAGAACCAATTGTTCTTGAATCATACAAATTAATTGGTGAAGTTTGCCAAATATCTAAAGCTTTACCTTCTGCAAAACCCTCTTTAATGTCAAGTAATACGATTTCATTTGCAATCTCTCTTTTTGCCAATACGTCAGCACAAGTTGCTCCTACGTTTCCAGCTCCTACAACAGTTACTTTCATTTTTATTAGTTATTGATTAAATATCCATTAAATTATTGGTGTAAAATTACGCAATTTGTATAAAAAACAGCCTATTATATTAGTAAAAAAACAATTAATACCAATTAACTGATGGATTGCTTTTTAAAAATTGAATCAATCGTTCGTTCAACTGATTTTTTCTCAATTGATTATCAATAGAATCCTCATGTAAACTCCTATGTAAAAACATCTTACGGAAATTTAAAATTTGCTGATTTAATGCAACTGTTTCAGGATTAAAAAAACCAGAAGAAAATTTTCGCCAAACATACTCTACCGCCTCTTCTGAAGGGTGAACTCTATCCGTTTTATAAAAACGGTAATCTCTAAGCTCATCTACTATGATTTCATAAGAGGGGAAATAATGAATTCCAGAAGTAAGAGTCAATCTTCTTACCAATTCAATTAAAATAGATTTACTTTGATTATTTTCAATTAAACCATCTTTCACATGTCTTACTGGACTAACCGTAAACACAATTTTTATTCCTGAATTAATTTCTCTAATTTTCTGAACAACCCCAATCCACTCATAATGAAGCACATCTACATCACTCAATTCTTTCGTGAAATTCGAATTAGCTAGTTTGTGGCAATTGGCTACTAATTGATGATTATCAATATTTCTATATACCCAAGCTGTACCAAAAGTGATGAAAATAGTTTTTGACTCAGCTATTTTCTCTAAAAACTCACTTCGTAACATCCTCAATTTCAACTGTAATTCTTCTTCTGAAAATCCAAAAATCGAACTATTTGCATCCCAAGACAGAAAGACATCCTCCCGATTAACGATTCTTTCTTCGTTTACACCTTCAATAGATTCAGTAATAAAACTTCCCAATAAAGAGGGATGAAAAACAGTTCCAAAAGGATTTGATAAAACATTTAAACCTGAAAATTTTGCTTTTTCGGATATTTCATCTGAAAAACAACTTCCTAAAAACAGAACCGTATCTTGGTGAGAAATCGAAAAATCGGCTTTGGGTAATTCGAAATTTAGTTTGAAATCCATTTTTAAACCATCAACGCTTTAGCATTCAACAACGCAGCTTCGTTGATTTCTTCACCACTCATTAATCGAGCAATTTCCTCAATTCTTTCTGTTTCATTCAATACCTTCACACTTGTTGTGGTTCTTGCTCCTGAATGAGATTTCTCCACTTTGAAATGTGCATCAGCTTTCCCTGCAACTTGAGGTAAATGCGTAATTGCTAACAATTGTAGATTAGCTCCCATTTTCTTCAATAAAGAACCAATCTTTTGAGCAACTTCACCAGAAACTCCTGTATCAATTTCATCAAAAATAATCGTTGGTAATTGTTTTTTAGACGAAACTAAATTTTGTAAAGCCAACATCAAACGCGATAATTCTCCCCCACTTGCGGCTTTCTCAATACTAATCGGTTGAATTCCTTTATTAGGTGAAAACAGCATTTTAACTTCCGTACAACCATGATTATTCAACTCCTCTCTTTTTGAAAAATCAAAAACAAACTGAGTATCTGGCATTTTTAAATCCGCCAATAAAGCTTGAACTGCCTGCTCGCTTTTCTTTGCTGAATCAATTCTTTTAGAGTGTAACTCCATTGATAACGTATCAATCACCAATTTCAATTTCTCTAATTGCTCTGTTTTCAATCCAATCGTAGACTCCAATTCTCCAGTATCATCCATTTCTGAAGCCAACTTATCTCTTAATTCGATCAATTGTTCTTGATTCAAAAAATTATGTTTTCTCAATACTCTGTTATACTGATCCAATAAAAGCGTTAACTCATTTAAACGCTCAGGATTTACTTCAATTTTCTCTAAATAATTTTCAGCATCACCAGAAATATCTTGCAATTCAATTAATGTTGAATGAATTCGAGTTGCTAATTCATCTACAAACGAATCCAACCCTTTCGATTTTTCTAACAAAGATTTTAATTTTCGAAGTACACTTGAAGCTCCTTCTTCGCTTTCTACTGAAGAAACAATAGCGTCAAGTGTAGATTTTAAATCACCAATATTTTCATTTCTAGCTAATTCAATTTCTAATTCTTGGTATTTATGTCTCTCTAAATGAAGCTCGTCTAATTCCTCTAATTGAAAACGATTGTAATCACTTTGTTGCAATGAAAGAGCTAATTTTTCTTTCAACTGAATCAAAGATTTTCTTTCCGAATTATAACTTTTAAATTTTTGAAAATAGTCTGCTCGAAGATTTTCTAAACCTGCTAACGTATCTAGTAATTCAATTTGAAAATCAGGTTTTCTTAACTCTAAGGTATTGTGTTGAGAATGAATATGTAACAATTGTTCTGTCAATTCTTTCAAAACACCTAATTGCACAGGAGAATCATTCACAAAAGCTCTAGATCTCCCCTGACGATTAATTTCTCTTCGAATAATTGTAGGGTGAATAATTTCAATATCATTATTCTGGAAAAAAGATTCCAATTTAAAATTAGATAATTCAAATTCAGCCTCAACAATTGCCTTATCAGAATCAGGTCCAATTACCGAAAAATCAGCTCTTTCACCTAAAATCAGATTTAAAGCACCTAAAATGATAGATTTACCAGACCCGGTCTCTCCAGTTAAAGTTGTATAACCTTTATTAAATTCCAACACAACTTCATCAATCAAGGCAAAGTTTTGAATACGTAAAGTTGTAAGCATTAATTTAAAATTTGTTCGTATTTAGAAGAATTAGCTGGATCTATTTTTTTTAAAAGATTCACAACATCTATTTTTTCTTTTTGATCAGCATCAATGTATAAATTATTCAACTCAGTTGCTTTCGCTTGACAGAAGTTTAAAACATTTACCGCGTTTGGTCGAGTAGCAATGATTTTATTCAAGTTAGATAAAGCATCCGTAATTTCTTTTCTACCTTTCACTTTATCTTCATACAATACATCAATCCCTTTCCTATGGTATTCGAAATTACACTCTCTCAACGGTTCAAACAATTGATGTAAAATATTGTCTACTAACCAATAACGATTTCTTTTACCTTTCCCTTTCTCTCCTGATTCCCAACCAGAAGCATTAGAAGACTGTGCATTTAAAACAATTTGTTGCGCTTCTGTAAAATAAGATGTTCCTCCTTTTGACGAAAAAGAATCGTAATCCATCCCTAAAAGAAAATAACCGTAAAACCCTAAAAGTGAACTTAAATTATCTTTGTAACCATTTTTAGGTAACACCAAAGGAATCCCACCTGTATAGTTTATTTGAATTTCGGTATCCTCAAAATTAAAAAGAGTAGTATTGTAAGAAGAACTAAAAGCGGGCCTGGTCGACTGCACCTGCATTGACCCATTGAATTGACCATAAGAAGGAATAGCCTTGATTTGTAATTGAATTTGGCAATTGATTCTTTCTTCCGTTTTATACTTATCATTGGTCCATTGCTGGTTATTCATGAATTCAAAAATAGATATTTTTAATTGATCTATCAATACTTTATCAGCCGTTGAAGCCTCTACTTTAGATTCTAAAATAATGGTTACTTGGCAATTAAACTCCTGAGAATAAGATAAATATGAATTTAAACCTATAACTAAAAACAATAAAACATTTTTCACACCTCTCATTTCCAATATGTTTGCATATATTTTACGATATCTTCAGCTACATCAATCTTTGACTTTAACTCAAAATTTGTAAAATTATTGTGATTATCAACTATCGAAATTTTATTGGTACCGTACCCAAAACCAGCGCCATGATCTTCTAATGTATTTAAAACTATGAAATCCAAATTCTTACGTTTCAATTTATCTTCAGCATACGCTACACCATTTGTTGTTTCTAAAGCAAAACCAATTAAGATTTGAGTCTCCAATTTATTAGCTCCAGCCCAACCTAAAATATCGGGATTCTTAACCAATTCAATTGTCAATGTATCTGCGTTCTTTTTAATTTTTTGATCAGCGATTGAAACAGGTCTATAATCCGCTACTGCTGCAGAAAAAATTCCAACACCTACTTTGTTCCAATTATTTTGAACAGCACTCAACATATTTTCAGCAGATTGAACACGAATCAAAGTCAAATTAGCATGCTCCAAGTCTAATTTTGTTGGTCCAGAAATTAAGATTACTTCTCCTCCTTTCGACAAAACAGAAGCAGCTAAAGCAAAACCCATTTTACCAGATGAATGATTTCCTATAAATCGAACAGGATCAATTGATTCATACGTTGGTCCGGCAGTTATTAAAACTTTTAATCCTATTAATACTTCTGAAGATTGAAAAAAGTTTTCAACTACTTTGAACAAATTCTCGGGTTCAGCCATTCTTCCTTGTCCAATCAACCCACTTGCTAATTCTCCGGACTCTGCTGGAATAATTTGAACTCCATCCAATCGTAGAGTTTCTAAATTACGCTTTGTTGTAGGGTGAATATACATATCCAAATCCATTGCTGGAGCAACAATTACTGGACATTTCATTGAAAGATATGTTGCTAACAACAAATTATCGCATCCGCCTGTCGCTAATTTATGAAGTGTATTTGCTGTTAATGGGGCGATTAAAAAAAGATCCGCCCACAAGCCATACTCAACATGATTGGACCATGTTCCATTATTTTTATCCCAAAACTCAATTCCTACCGGATTTTTTGATAAAGTTGAAAGAGTTAGGGGACTTATAAAATCACAAGAGGCAGGAGTCATAATACATTTGACTTCTGCCCCTGATTTTATTAATAATCGTATTAGAGATGCAATTTTGTAAGCAGCAATCCCTCCTGATATTCCGAGAAGAATGCGTTTATCTTGCATTTTAATTTATTTTACTTCTGGGTGACGAAGATAAATTTCGTCATTCAATAATTGATCAATAGCCATAGAAACTGGCTTAGGAAGTTTTTCGTAGAATTTAGAGATTTCAATTTGTTCTCTATTTTCAAAAATTTCTTCTAAATTATCTGTTGAAGATGCAAATTCTTGCAATTTTTGAGTTAACTCTTCTTTCAACTCTGTACTAATTTGATTAGAACGTCTAGACATTGCTACAATTGACTCATAGATGTTTCCAGTAACTTTTTCAATATGAACAGTGTCTCTTGTAATAGTAGAACGTTCTGCAGTGCTGTTTTTAAAATTCATCTTTTTTATTTTTTCGAATTAACTTCTTGAAGTTCCTTTTCCATGATATCACTAATAGAGTTTACCTCTTTTTTATATTTGGTATTTGGAAATTCTGTTACAAAATTACGATATCTTTCTAAAGTTTCCTCTATTCTTTCCTTTTTTTTCTCTTCAATACTATTTTTTGTTAAAACAGCTGAATTATTAACCAAAATATAGAATACTTCTTCTTTAAAAATAGACATAGGATAATCGGCTAAAAAAGTAGAAGAACTAGAGATAGCTGCTTTAAAATTTTCCGTTTTAGAATACAACTTAACTGATTGATAATCTTTTGATTCCAACTTAAAACGCAACTTATCCATGATGTGATTACACGAATCAACTAAATCAGAATTTGGATATTTATTGATAAATTGCTGTAATTCATTAATTGCTAAATCAGTATCTTTTTGGTCCAATGAATATTCCGGTGAATTATTTACTGAACATAAAGCAGACAAAAACAATGTCTCTTCCGCCTTCGGACTATAAGGAAAACGTTGAAAAAAGGAACCAAAATAATATCCACCCATGTGGTAATCTTTCTCAAAATAATAAGCTTTCCCCAATCTATAATATGCCAACTCACCTTCTCCCGTCTTAGGTACACGTTGATAAATTTGCTCATACAAAGTAACTGATCGCATGTATTGTTTCTTGTCATACAATTGACCCGCCAACTCAAACTTCTTTTCGTAATCGTCTCCTTTCACAACTCGATTGTAGCCCGAACAACTTGATAAAATCAAAAAAGAAGCAAGTGCAAAATATAAAATTCTTATTTTCATGGGGACCAAAGGTAATTAAATTCAATTTATATCATTCATATTCAACGATAGAATCATACTAAAATTAGTTAATTAAAATTCGACACAGAAAGATGAAACTTTTTTTAATGAAAAAAATTAATTATCTAATATGAATCCTTAATTTCGTATTCTACATTTTTTTTAAAATTGAATACAAATGACATTTGATATCGCGATTATTGGAGGAGGAATTGTTGGAGCTGCAACGATGTATAAAATACAAAAAGAGAACCCAAATCTAAAACTTATCTTAATTGAAAAAGAAGACATTCTTGCTGATCATCAAACAGGTCATAATTCTGGTGTAATTCATTCTGGACTATACTATAAACCAGGTTCTTTAAAAGCTAAAAACTGCATTCAAGGGAGACATGAATTAGTAGCTTTTGCAAAAGAACATGGAATCCCTCATGATATCTGCGGTAAAGTAATTGTTGCAACCGATGAAAGCGAATTAGTAAACTTAGAAAAAGTATACAACCTCGGTATCGCAAACGAAATTGAAGGAATTAAAAAAATTACTGCTGAAGAAATAAAAGATTACGAACCAAATTGTATTGGTATTGCTGGAATCCACGTTCCTTGTACTGGAATCATTGATTTTAGAGCTGCTACAGCAAAAATGGTTGAATTAGCTTTAGCTACTCAATCCGAAAGTGTTTTAAAACTAAGTCACGAAGTGATTGATATTCAAAAACATACAAACCATTCTACAATCGTAACAAACAAAGGAAATTTTGAAGCAAAATACTTGGTTTTTTGTGCAGGACTTCAAGCAGATCGTTTGGCTAGAAAAGATGGTGTTAATTTAAAAGAAAAAGTTGTTGGTTTCAGGGGTGATTATTATGAATTAACACACGAAGCTAAGCACAAAATAAAAAATTTAATATACCCCGTTCCTAATCCTGATTTCCCTTTCCTAGGTGTTCATTTCACAAGAATGACTGATGGAGAAATTGAATGCGGACCAAATGCTGTTTTCACGTTCAAACGTGAAGGGTATGGTAAGACTGATTTTTCTTGGAAAGATACAATCGATGCGCTAACATATAAAGGTACTTGGAAATTATTCTTCGGAAACATGATGTTCGGCATCAATGAATACAGAAGAGCTTTTTCTAAGAAATTATTCTTAAAAACACTTCAAAGAATGGTCCCTTCCTTAACAATGGATGATATTAAACCAGGTAGATCAGGTGTTAGAGCTCTATTATTAAGAGAAGACGGTGATACAAGAGACGATTTTAGAATTGAGTACCACGGTAAATCAATCCACGTATTGAACGCACCATCTCCAGCCGCAACAGCATCTCTAGCAATTGGAGGTTATATCGCTGAAGAAGCAAAAAAACAATTTGGGTTGTAATTGAAAACAATCAACTCTATTTATCATATAAAAATGTATACTATATAGTTCATTTATTGTATATTTACATTAAAATGTAATATATAGTATACAAAATGACATGGAGCTATTTACTAGAATCGGATCTTTTAATTGAATTTGGTATTCGAATAAAACAATTGCGAAAACAAGCTGGTTTGTCTCAACAAGATTTAGCAGATCATATAGGCACAACTCGTTCACGTATTAGTGAAATCGAGAAAGGAAAAAACACTTCTATCATTTTTCTTTTTAGAATATTAAAGGTATTCAATAAAATGAGTGAATTTGAAACTATTTTAACACCTTCAACGATTTCTCCTAAACAACTTTTCAATTCTAAAAAATCAAAATGAGCTCTTTAAAAATAACTATTTGGGGGAAAACTGTCGGATATTTAGCTTGGGACAGAATTCAAAACCGAACAATTTTAGAACTAGATGCTGATTATCAAAATAATACGATAAATATTTCACCTCCTCTAATCAATAAAAAAATTAAGATTCAATCTTCACCTGTGCAAGAACCTATTTTTCAGGGGTTGCATCCGACTTTTGCTGACAGTTTACCTGATTATTTTGGAAATAGAATATTTCAAACTTGGCTCCAACAAAATCAAATAGAAACCAACGACTTAAATCCTATTGAAAAATTATTATACATCGGAAAAAGAGGAAGTGGTGCATTTGAATATGAACCTGGAAAAGAATTAATTCATTCTATGGAGACTATTGATTTCAATGAAATAATTGCTATATCAGAAAAAATCATCTCTAACAAATATGCTATTTCTGATTTCCTTGAAAATCAACAAGCGCTTCAAAATATTCTGACTATAGGTTCATCTGTCGGAGGCGCACAAGCTAAAATACTTATCGCAATTCATTCTGAAACAGGAAAAATATGCGCTGGTGACATTCTTCAAAAGGATGCAAGCTGGGAATATTACATCGTGAAACTTTCTCATCAATCTGATACAAATTGGGGAAAAGAAAAAAACACCATTGAGTATGTTTACTATTTAATGGCAAAAGAAGCAAAACTTACAATTAGTGACAGCGAACTCATCGAAATAAATGGAAATTATCATTTCAAAACCAAACGATTTGACCGAATGAATGGTGAAAAAATTCACCTTCAAACACTGTTAGCGATTACTGGATTTTTCTCTAAAACTACAGCATTCAGCTATGAACAATTTTTCGGAATAGCAGAACAATTAACACTCAAACAATCTGAAAAAGAAGCTTTATTCAGACAAATGGTATTCAATGTAGCAAGCTGTAATATGGACGACCACTTAAAGAACTTTAGTTTCTTAATGAATCAAAAAGGAGAATGGTCACTTGCTCCTGCATACGACTTAACCTATCCGTTCGACCCTTATCTACCTCGTTTTCAATTTCATAAAATGACAATTAATTCAAAATCTAAAAATATAGAACATTCTGATTTAATGATTGTTGCGAAAAAAGTAGGTATTAAAAAGGGAGAGAAAATTATCAAAGAAGTTTGTGATGCAGTTTCAAAATTTAATTCTTATGTGAAAAATTATGAAATTTCAAATTTAGCAAAAGAAGTTATTAGAACAGACATTGAATTGAGTTTGAAAAGGTTGAGAAATAGTTAATTAATCACTTCTCCTCCTCGTTTACTTTTTGAACATAAAAGAAAACTTTTTCGATGCTCACTCCTTCACCATTTGGCTTTGGCCCCAATGCTGGAGAAGCAACAACATATCCGTAAGCATCTAATAAAACGTAACTGGGGAATGCTTGAATTTGGAAATTTTTAAAAATAGGATCATCTTCTTCAACTTCAAAAGACTCCCACTTGATAGAAGATATCAGCTTTTTTTCTTGTTCTGTATAGTTCGGATTTTTTTTGTAAATTGTAACAAATTGCACGTCTTTTCCATATTTCAATTGCAAGGGAAATAACAACGGAAATTCTGTTTGATTTCCGATACTTGTTGGGTCAAAAAAGTGAAAATAAATGTGTTTTTTAGCGAAAGAAAACAAGGTCTTTGTTTCTCCTATTGGTGAAGTAAGAATAAAATCAGGCGACTTCCCTCCTGTTACTAATTCCAGCATTCTATTTTTAATATTTCTTGAAATAATTTTTGTTCCTTCAAACATCGCTTTGTTTGAAACACTGTCTAAAATCGTTAAAATATTCGTTTGAGGAAAATCTCCATTGTAATATACATCGGCTAACATTTTCACCATCATAATTTCTCTAATTCGAAGATTTATCAAGGTGTACTCCCCTCCTAAAGCCTTCATAATCAATGTCGGACTACTCTTCAAAACTCCCAAATAAACATTATTATTGGTCTCAAAACTCAAACGCGGCGCTAGATTTTCGTAGTATTTAGCAATGTACTCCATATATGCATCATTTTCATACATAACGGGAGAAAATTTGATGTAAAAATCGTGCTTTTCATACCGATTTCTATGAGCTGATTGCTGAATATCATCCAATGAAGCGATAGAAAACTTAACAAATGTTTTAAAAAATTTACTCGTATCAGCTTTGTAAGCTTTTTCTACATTCATTTTAAATTGATCCAATTGCTTTGCGAATTCTAAACCGCTCGCTCTTTTAGAGTAGAAATTATTTCCTAAAAAATCATCTACCCATCTTTCTAAACCTAAAATTTTGTAATTAATATCGTTACTATCTAAATCATAAAACGACAATTCAACTGTATTTCCATTAGGTCTGTAAGGATCGTACTTATCTTTTTCCGGTAGATACACATCGTAAATTCCTTTTGGCTGAATATATAAAAACGCTTTGTTTCTATTCGATTTAACAATTAGCTTCTCTGTTTTTGAAGCATCAAATTGAATCGTGAAAATACTATCAACCCCAACTGTAGAAGACGCAATCAAGGCTTCCGTAAAGCTTAAATAATCTTGAATCTCATAGACTTCGATTTTCTTTCCAACATAAGCTGGAGCAAATCCTTTGATCGTGACCATTTTATCTGATTGACTAAAACCAAATGAAATAACAAACACGAAAACTGAAAAGATAATTGAAATTGATTTAAACATAGTCGTCTTTATTTTAAAAATTTGGAAACACCTCAATTTTGTTCAAATACTACACCATTTATTTAAACGAGTAATTTTGAATTTGTTACAAAAGGATCTATTGATGCATTATTTCTATAAATTTCTCTAACAATCGAAGCGTTGATTGCTCCATATTTCTGAGCAGTTAACAAAAAAACAGTTTCAATTCCTGAAAGTTCGGCGTTCATGTGAGCAATTGATTTCTCGTATTCAAAATCTTTAGAATCTCTTAAACCTCTAACAATAAAATTCGCTCCTACTTCTTTGCAAAATTCTGTCGTTAATTTTTGATACGTATTGACAGTTACGTTTGGGGAGCTAAAAAATAGTGATTCAATATGTTGAACACGTTTATCTAAATCAAATAAATAGGTTTTTTTAGAATTTACACCAATTGCAATTATCACTTCATCAAACAAGGTAAGTGCCTTTACAACAACTACTTCATGTCCTTTTGTAAATGGGTCAAATGACCCCGGAAACAAACAAATTCTTTTCATGATACAATTTGTAATGTAGGTTCAACCACAACAACTTCTCTGTTCGTGAAAAAACTAAAATACACATTTCCAAAAGGGCGCATATTATCAAACTGAGAAATCTGTTCTAAACGCGTATGTCTTCCATGTTCAATAATCAAAATCCCATCTTCATTTAAAAGATTACGCTCAAAAACAATTTGCGCTACCTGATCATGAAATTTAACATCATAAGGAGGGTCAGAAAAAATAATATCAAATTTTAAATGTGTCTTTTTTAAGAAAAGGATTACATCACCTTTAATAACATCCATTTTATCTTCAATTCCAAAATCGATAGATGTTTGACGAATAAACTTCACACAATTAAAATCTTTATCAACACATGTCACATGTCCGATGTCTCTTGATACAAATTCAAAAGATATATTCCCTGTACCCGCACATAAATCCAACACTTTCATGTCTTCAATGTCAAATTTATTTTCAAGAAGATTGAACAAACCTTCTTTTGCGAAATCAGTTGTTGGTCTTGATGGAAATTTTTTAGGTATTGAAAAACGTCTTGATTTTAGATTTCCTCTAATTATACGCATAGCGTTTGATAGTTTAAAATTAAATGTGAATTAATAGATATCTTACAAGTTTTCAAATCGGTTAAAGAAGCTAATTTCAACTTTAATTCGATTGCTTGTTGATCGTTTGAACCAACACCTGCAGAAATAATTAGGTTTCCGGCATGACCTAAAAGATTCTTTTGTTGAACGGAAAAAATAAAATTATAGACAACATCATCAATTGAATCAAAATTGAAATGTGAATAAAATTGCAATCCATTTTCATAGGTGATCATTAAATTAAATGAAGTTTCATGTAAAATTATGACCGCTTGAAAATTAAAAGTAGAACCTGAAAATATACCGTGTAATAAATGGCTTCCTTCGTGTTGAATAACAATTCTAGGGAATTTAATTACAAAAAAAGATTTCACCCATAGCGGGATAGCGAATGCATTTACAATACCTAACTCAGGAATACGATTATAATCAATATTATTGTGTGGCACAACTTCACTAAAACAAAGAATAAACAGTGCTTCTAAATTTGTTTCAGCAAAAACATTATTAGGTAAAATAGTAGAAAAAGTTGAGTACCAAGACAAAGAATACTCATCAAAAACCATCTCTTTATACCCTTTTTCAGAAAAAATTTTATCTAATTGCTCTTTATATCTGTAATCGATTTTATCTTTGAATATAAAATTGTCAACTGCCTGAACAACCCCATCCTCAATACTTGCAAAACGTACTGCATTTTCCGATAATTCAATCGCTAATTGAGTTTTCATTTTTACTATTTAATATTAGTGTCGTAAAGTTAAGATTATTTCCTCTTAAAAAATAGGTTACGAATATTTTGAGACCCTAGCTTTAAATAATCATGGTAAGTTCAATTAGTAAATGCGACAAATTAGCAAGAGTACGAACTTCCAGCATTGAAAATTATTCTAAAGGTTTTTGACCTGATTCAAAAAGGTCGAAAAATCTTTGGAAATAACTTTCAAATACTAAAATAAAAAAAAGGTTCAGGGTTAAGTTATGTTAACTACCCTCCTGAACCTTTAGTTTTCGTTTCTTTAGCTTTTAATTACCACATTAAAAGTTGCTTATGAAACATATAACTATTGAACAAAGATATCAAATTGAAGCTTATTTAAAGCTAAATCTATCTAAAGATTTCATAGCAAAGGAGCTAGGTCTTGATCGTTCTACTATTTTTAGAGAGTTCAATCGGAACAAACAAAAAAGAGGTAGCTATTCTGCTAATACAGCGCAAAAATGTTACATTGATAGAAAAGATAGATTTGAATTTAACAGATCATTTACAGAGGAATGTGAAAAATATGTGATAGAAAAGATCACTATGGATTGGTCTCCAAAACAGATTGTAGGTTATTGTAAAAAAAATGGCATTCCTATGGTTAGTCATGAAAGAATTTATCAATACATAAGACAAGGAAAGAAAAATGGAGGAACACTATTTCATCATTGTCGCCATAAGTTAAAAAACAGGAAAAGACCTGTTGGTAAGCACTATCCAATAGCCAATAGGACTTCAATTGACGAACGTCCAGAAGATGTTAGTTTAAAAAATAGATTTGGAGATTGGGAAATGGATACGATTATTGGTGCTCATCAACAGGGAGCTATTTTAACATTAACCGAAAGAAAAACTAACTTCATATTCATCAAAAAGCTTGAGTTTGGCAAAAACTCAAAAGCACTTAGGTGTCAAGTTATTGATACTTTAAGACCTTACAAAAATCATGTTCACACAATCACAACTGATAACGGACCCGAATTTGCTGACCATCTCCAAATGACCAAATCGATTAACGCAATAGTCTATTTTGCCCACCCGTATTGTTCATGGGAAAAAGGTTCGATTGAACATGCAAACAAATTAATCAGACAATATGTAAAAAAAGATTCTAATTTAAACGATTACACACAGGCTCAACTTACTGAAATACAGCATAAAATAAATAGCAGACCAAGAGAGAAGTTATGTTTTGAGTCTCCTAAAGAAATGTTTTATAACTTAGTGTCTGGTAAAGTCGCATTTGCTTGTTGAACCTGCCCTTGCATCTAATTTTTCTTCCATTTGCTTAAATGCCGAAAAAATGATACTTTTGATGTTGGATAACTCTTGGTTGTTTGTGTTTGATACATGCAAGTAAAGATACTGATAATCAATGAGTTA
>Ga0105053_10007435_pt1 | contig 14638 bp, 11 predicted proteins | sample BON01_FD_78093 | JGI IMG/M metagenome (GOLD analysis project Ga0105053, IMG submission 78093) | Freshwater microbial communities from Lake Bonney liftoff mats and glacier meltwater in Antarctica - BON-01 | ecosystem: Environmental > Aquatic > Freshwater > Ice > Glacier meltwater | place: Lake...
CGCGATGCTGGCCATTGAGGACACCCGGCTCTGGCGGGTGGTCGAGCGCCATGTCGAAGAGGCTTACGCCAAAGAGTCGTGGAAGGACGTGCGGCGAATTCTCATCGACGAGACGAGTGCGCGCCGTGGTCACCGCTACGTGACCAACATTGTCGACGCCGATACCCGGCGGCTTCTCTTTATGTGCGAGGGACGTGACAGTTCCACGGTGGCCGCCTTTGCAACGCTTATCGTCCCATGGCCCGCGCCATGGGCCTGCGCGAACTTCTCCAGGATATTCTTGCCGGCGAGGACGCCGACGCCGTCGACTGGTGGTGTTCGCGTGCCATGCGCTCGCGCTTGGAGCCATTCAAGGATCTGGCTCGTACCATCCGCAATCACCGCGCTGGTATCATCGCCTTCCTCCGAACCCGAGTCACCAATGGCCTCGTTGAGGCCATTAACGGATTGATCCAACTCGCCAAGCGCTCGGCCCGCGGCTTCCGGTCCTTCAAGAACTTTCGCCTCATCGCTTTGCTTAAAGCGGGCCGCCTCCAATTCAATCTCCCTCACGCTTTACCCACTTGAAACAGCGAAGAACCAACCAGATCGCTTGCCTTAATTTCCGAACGGCATTGGGCCTAGATGCGGTTGCTCTATGAGATGCCCTGCACCGGATAGTTACGCCAGTGCCGGTGCGCTATCAAATCCGGCGAGCGCTTCGGCGGCCTTTTCCCAGCCATCGGTCGTTCTCTCCAAGGCATCTGAGACGCCCGTGAGGTCCCGGTTGATTTGCAGCGCCAGCGCGGGGTTGTCATAAGTCGCAGGATCTTCCAGCTTGGAGGTCAGCAATCTCTCCTCGGTTTCCAGGCGCAGAACTTCGGATTCGAGTGACTGAACCCGATCGAGTAGTGGTTTTCGTAACCGTCCGCGCACTTGTTTCGCCTCGGACTCGGCGCGCTTTTCATCACGGGTTTTAAAGATTCTTTGACGCTCGGCCGGAGCTGCTGGGGCTTGACTGGAGCCCGTTGCGTTGGTGGCAAGCGCAGGGTCGCCTGATACGAGCGCCTGACGCTCCGAGAGAGCGGACGTCTTATCCAGAAAATATTGGTAGTCGCCCGGATACAATTTTAAGCGTCCGCCTTGGACATGCACCACGCTGCGTGCAATGGCCCGGATGAAGTAAACGTCATGGCTGATGAATACCAAGGTTCCTTGAAACTGGGTGAGCGCGCCCACCAGCGCATCGATGCTGGGGATGTCCAGATGTGTGGTCGGCTCATCCATGAGCAGCAGGTTTGGTGGATCGAGCAGTAGTTTCACAATGGCAAGCCGACTCTTTTCGCCACCGCTAAGCACGCCAACCTGCTTGAATACGTCGTCTCCGCGGAAAAGGAATGCTCCCAAAACTGTCCGTATGAACTCCTCGGACATGCCGCTTCGCGCACCGTCACGCGCCTCAGCCAGCACGGTGCGATTAGTCTGTAGCATCTCGGTCCGGTATTGAGCGTAGTAACCCACCTTAACCTGATGTCCGGGATCGCGCACTCCGGCTTGGATCGGCAGCACTCCGGCAAGGATTTTTAGCAATGTGGATTTGCCGGCCCCATTCGGTCCGACGAGCACCATGCGCGAATCCCTTTCGACTTCGAATTCGAGATCTTTGTAGACCACGTGTTCTCCGTATGCTTGCTCGACTCCACGCAGCGCGATGACGCGTTGGCCCGAACGCGCGGGCTGCGGAAACTTAAAATGCACCACAGGCGCATCCGGCTCGGGTGCTTCGATGCGATCCATGCGATCGATCTGCTTGAGTTTGCTTTGAGCCTGGGACGCTTTGCTGGCTTTGGCGCGAAAACGATCGGCGAACTCCTGGAGTTTTTTGATTTCACGCTGCTGGTTGTCATACGCTGACTGCTGCTGCTCGACGCGGGCTTTGCGCTCGGCCACATAGGCATCATAGTTTCCGTTGTACTTGTGCAGCCGCGAGTTTCGGATTTCGACGATTGCCGTGGTCAGACAGTTTAAAAATTCGCGGTCATGCGAGATCACGATAAATGCACCGGAATACCCGCGCAGATACGCTTGAAACCACTGGAGCACTTCGAGATCGAGGTGGTTGGTCGGCTCATCGAGCATCAGAAGGTCTGGTTCGGTGACCAGTAAACGAGCGAGGTGCGCCCGCATCACCCATCCGCCGCTGAAGGTCCGGGCCGGGCGGTCAAAATCACCTTCGCGAAATCCCAGGCCACCCAGGATCTTCTTTGCTTTCGGCTCGAGTGCCTGTGCGTCGAGATCCGCCTGATAGTCCACTTCCACGTCTTCGGCTTCGTCCATGGAAGCGGGGCGACCGGTTGCTAGTGCCAGCACGGATTCCTCTCCGACCGGAGCACTTTCCTGCGGTAAAAATCCGACAGTTGTTCCGCGCTGGACGGAAACTACGCCCTCATCGGGTTGATCCTCGCGGAGAATCAGCGAGAACAAGGTCGTCTTGCCAGCCCCGTTGGGACCGACCAGGCCGATGCGGTCGTTACGATTGATTTGTAGAGAGACATCTTGAAATAGCACGCGCCCGCCAAAGGACTTGGTGACGCTGGAAAGGGTAAGCATCCGTAGGTTATGGCAAAGAACCACACTCCGGTGCAACTGTCAGAATGCCAAAACGACAATCTCATCCAAACCACCCCGGTGCCAGACGGCGGAACTTTTTGCCTAGACGTACCAGTCAAAGAACTTTACCACGCAAGGGATTCTTTGAACCTATATTCACACGATCCCGTGATAATTCTCTAAAGCGGGCCGCGGAAAAGTCGTCTATTCCTACTATGCAAATACCCAAAGTCCTGGTCGCAGATCCTATCTCCTCAACCGGCATTGCCGAACTCTCTCTCGGCGGGCAACTGGATGTCACCGTGCAAACCGGCCTCCCGGAAGCTGAACTCATCAAAATTATCCCGGAATTCGCAGGACTCGTCGTCCGCAGTCAGACGAAAGTCAATGCCGCCGTCCTCGCTGCCGCAACCAACTTGCGTGTGATCGGCCGCGCCGGAGTGGGCGTGGACAATGTGGATGTCGATGCCGCAACGGCAAATGGTGTCATCGTGATGAACACCCCCGGAGGTAATACGATATCGACGGCAGAACATGCGTTCTCGTTGCTTGTGAGCATCGCACGCAGCATTCCGCAGGCAGACGCCAGCGTGAAAGCCGGGAAATGGGATCGTAAAAAGTTCGAAGGAGTCGAACTCTACAATAAGACGCTCGCCGTGCTGGGCATGGGGCGCATCGGGTCGGAAATTGCTCGCCGCGCCATCGCATTCGGGATGCGCGTGGTAGCGTATGACCCTTACCTTTCCTCGAGCAAAGCCCGGTCTTTGCAGGTCGAGCTGGTTGACACGATTGATGAGATTTTGCCGCAGGCAGACTTCATCACGATGCACATGCCGCTGACTGATGAGACCCGGCACATGCTCGATGCACGCAGACTCGGGTTGACGAAAAAGGGCGTTCGTATTGTTAACTGCGCGCGTGGTGGCTTGGTCGATGAGAATGCGCTGGCTGAGGCATTGAAATCCGGTCAGGTGGCAGCAGCAGCGCTCGACGTCTTTGAAGTCGAACCCCCGCCGGCGGAATTTGCTCTCCGGTCAGCACCCAACATCGTCTTCACCCCGCACCTCGGGGCTTCGACGGCCGAGGCTCAAGAAAACGTGGGCATCGAGATCGCCCAGGCGATCCGGGCTGCTCTCTTGGATGGGGAAATCCGCAATGCAGTGAATGTCCCGAGTATCGACGCCCGCACGCTCGCGGTGCTCGGCCCGTGGATTGAACTCTGCGATCGGCTTGGGAAATTTGTTTCACAAATTGCACCGCGCCGAGCCAGCACGCTGCGCGTCCGGTTCAGTGGCAAAGTGAGTGAACATGACCTCACGCCGCTCAGCCGCTCCGTGCTTACAGGTTACCTGAAAGCCGCTGGTGGAGCTGAGGTCAATCAAGTCAATGCACCTGCCCTCGCAAAGAACCTCGGGTTGAATGTCATCGAAAGCCGACACAGCGAATCCGGCGAGTTCTCCGATCTTATCGAGGTCATCTCCGAGTCTGAAGAAGGGGCCGTCACGGTAGGCGGCACGCTCTATGGGGCCAAACCGCGCATCGTCACCGTCAATGGAAACTTCGTTGAAATCATTCCTGCAGGCACGGTTCTCCTTCTTGAAAACCGGGATCGTCCGGGCATCGTCGGGCACATCGGCACCTTACTCGGTCACCAGAATGTCAACATTGCGGGCATGTCTCTCAGCCGCGATGCGATTGGCGGCAAGGCAATCACGCTTCTGAATCTCGACAGCGTCCCGGGCGAGAGCACGATGCAGGAGATCCTCGGTGACCCGGATATCTTTTCTGCCCGGGTTATCCGGCTCTAGCATTGCGTTTGCCGCACACTCAAGGCGCAACTTTTTAAAATCCCAAATAACATCCCACATCATACTATGTCCACGACCACACCTGAGAAATTTGAATTCCAAGCCGAGATCAAGCAGTTGCTCGATATCGTCATCCACTCGCTCTACACGGAGAAAGAAATTTTTGTCCGCGAGTTGGTATCGAACGCATCTGACGCATTGGAAAAACTTCGGCATTTGCAGCTGACCGAGAAGTCGGTGTTCGACGACAACCTGCCGCTCGAAATCAATATCACAACCGACGACACGTCTAAGACGATCACGATCCAGGATTTTGGGATTGGGATGACGCGGGAGGAAATGATCGAGAACCTCGGCACCATCGCACATTCTGGATCGAAGGCATTTTTGCAGGCATTGAGCGAGGGAGGCGAAAAGAATGCAAACTTGATTGGTCAGTTTGGTGTCGGGTTTTACTCAGCCTTCATGGTGGCTGATTCGGTGGCGGTGTATAGCCACTCGTGGAAAGAGAGCGAGCCCGGGCATGTTTGGACCAGCGATGGATCGGGTAGTTACGAGATCGAAGAGGTCGAGGGACAACGCCGCGGGACAAAAATCGTCGTCAAGCTGAAGGCGGATTGTAGTGAGTTTGCCACGGCTAGCCGGGTTGAAGCGCTGCTCAAGCGCTACAGCGCGTTCGTTGCGTTTCCGATCCAGCTCAACGGCACCCGGATTAACACCGTTCAGGCGCTCTGGCTGCGCTCCAAGAGTGAGATTACCGACGAAGAATACACCGAGTTCTATAAATTCCAGTCGCACGCATTTGATGCTCCGCGCCTGCGGCTTCACTTCTCGGCAGACGCCCCGCTCCAAATCAATGCGATTTTATTTGTGCCGGAATCCAATCCGGAAAAGTTTGGTCTCAACCGGATTGAGCCGTCGGTCTCGCTTTATTGCCGGAAAGTCCTCATCGACGCGGCGCCTAAAGACCTGCTGCCAGAGTGGCTCCGGTTTCTCAAAGGCGTGGTCGATAGCGAAGATCTTCCACTCAATATCTCCCGCGAGACGATGCAGGACAAAGCCCTCATCCACAAACTCAACAAGGTCCTCACCAAGCGATTTCTTAAGCTACTCGACGAAGAAGCCGGATCGAATCCCGATACCTACAATGCGTTCTACGCCGAATTTGGCATTTACCTGAAAGAGGGCGCCGCACTCGATTACGGCCATCGCGAACAGATCATGAAGCTGCTCCGGTTTGAGTCGAGCTTCACGGAAAAAGGAAAGGCTACTTCATTTGCAGACTACGTGAGCCGCATGGGGACCGACCAAAAAGAGATCTACTACCTCATCGGCGCAAACCGTGAAGCCATCGAAAGCGGCCCTTACCTCGAAGGTCTCAAGTCCCGCAATCTCGAAGTCCTGTTCTGTTACGAACCCGTGGACGAATACGTCATGAATAACGTCCGGACGTTTGACGGAAAAAACCTCACCGCCGCGGATCGCTCGGACATCGAACTTCCTGTGCTGGAAAAAAATGATGCTTCCGAAACCCTCGCCGGGGATGATCTCACCGGGCTTATCACCTGGCTGAAGGAATCGCTCGGAGACCGCGTCGAGGACGTCAAAGCGAGCTCGCGCCTCGTGGACTCGCCGGTGGTTGCGCTCAGCGCCGATGCATTCATGACGCCGCAAATGCGACGCATGATGAAGGCAATGAATCCCGAATCTGATGCACCCACAGTCAAAGTGCACCTTGAGATCAACCCCTCGCATCCGCTCATCCGGCGATTGGCTGTGACCCGCGCGGAATCTCCAGATAATGCGAAGCTCGTTGCAGAGCAGCTTCTCGACAACGCGTTGATTTCTGCGGGCCTGCTTGATGACCCGACGCGCATGTTGTCGCGTCTCTACAAGCTGCTGGAGCAAGTCTAACCGCGTCTAGTTTTCCGCCGCCGACCCATCCCATGAACGATTCTATCCCCGACCACTACAGCGCCCTGGGCGTTGGTCGGCGATCCTCACTGGATGAGGTTCGCATGGCGTTTCGACTCAAAGCGAGGCAAGTCCATCCCGACTTGAATCCTGGCGACCCAGAGGCATTGCGACGCTCGCAAGAGCTGAATGCAGCGTATGAGGTGTTGAGCGATCTCAAGCTACGGCGGGAATATGACCGTGAGCGCGAAAATGCCGCTGCGCCGGGTAAACAAGCATTTTCTGCCCGCGGTCGGGTAGAGCGCAATGTCACACAGGAGGTTCGTCTGCGCCCTGAGGAATTTATCCGCGGAACAACAATGGAAGTCACCGTGCGCGATCCCGCCAATCCCGATGGCACAGAAACGTACACGCTGGAAGTTCCGGAAGACACCGCACCAAAATCACGCCTGCGCATTCCAAGGACGGGCGCTGTGGCCGGCGGTGATGTCATCGTACGTCTCATGCTCATGCCTAGCGCGCGTTTCAAAGCCAGCGGCTCCGACCTCCGCGTCGACCTACGGATTAGCGCATCACGGGCGACGCAGGGAGGAACCGAGATGGTTCCCGGACCTACCGGTGGGATGGTGCGTGTTTCCATCCCGGCGGGGGTTGCGCGCGGTGCGATGATCAAGGTGTCCGGTGAAGGCCTTCCCAAGCCGCGCGGCGGACGGGGCGACTTAATCGCCCGGATCCAGTATCGACCTGAGGTGCGAATCACGCGACGGTAGGTTGCCATGAAGGTCAAATCAGCCGAATTCGAAATCAGCGCGCCCACGCTCGCAGACTGTCCATTGCCGGGGGCGCCGGAGTTTGCATTCATCGGACGATCCAATGTCGGCAAGTCGTCGCTTTTGAACCTGCTCACGAGCCAACGCGGGCTGGCAAAGGTGTCGTCAACTCCGGGACACACGAAGCTGATTAACTTTTTTGTCATCAATGAATCCTGGCGTCTGGTCGATTTGCCGGGCTATGGCTACGCAAAGGTCGCGAGGGAAAAGCGGGCGAAATTCAACACGTCGGTGGCAGAATTCCTTGCGGAACGCACCAGCCTGCGCCGTGTGTTTGTTCTCATCGACTCACGACTTGAGCCGCAGCAGTTGGATATGGAATTTGTGTATTGGCTTGCAGGCCGGGAAATTCCCTTCGTGCTCGTCTTCACCAAGACCGACAAAGTGAAGCCCGCGCAGCGCCAACGCAGCGTTGATGCCTTCCTGGCGGCGATGCAGACGTGGTGTACATCCACCCCGCGCACATTCATGACATCGACCGTAAACCGGGAAGGCACCCGTGAATTGTTGGGATTCATCGGCGAGGAAATTGCCGCCACGCCGGTGGTGACAGTTCCCAGGGAACCTGACGCGCCGTGGTCTGAAGAAGCTGTTTTGCCTTGACATTGCCGCTGCCCCACACGACTACATCCCCAACAAATGCAGTTCCTCTCCAAGCATGTCCGGCTCGTTTGGGCGATCGCTATTCTTCTGATGGCGGGCGGGCATTTGGCGCATGCTTACGAGGACCTCACTGCTTGTGATGAGGTTTGCTCGGGCGAACATATGTCCCAACCGGAACCGCAGGATTGCCCGACGGATGGCGAGTGCACACATCCCTTCGCGCACAGCCCATTCATTTTGCCGGATGCGCCGGACCGGCTTTTTGTCGTGCTGACTATGGCTTTTTTTTCAGATCATGTGGGAGGTTCGATGGACGGGCCGTGCCGCGAGATTGACTATCCACCTCAGGTGTCCTGAGGATTCACGGGCATATTGTGCCCGGAATTTTTGTCCTGGCAGCAGGCTGTCCGTGATTTCCGGCCGGTTGCATTGTCTCTTTGTTCCACTGCGCAAAATTGCGCACAACGCACATGAAAACTATCTATTTCCAATTTCGCAGGCCGTTTGTTCGATATTTATTTCTAGCGCTGGCAGGTATTTTGCCCCTGAACATTGTGCTGGCTGAGATTCCTCGGACAGCTGACGATGCAGTTCGACTTGCTTTGGCAAAAAATCCCGACATGCGCGCAGCAAGAGCCCTGCTTGCGGAAGCCGAGGGCCGTGGCAGGACGACTGGACGGCTGGCAAACCCGGAACTGGAAGCCGAGTTGGCCGGAGGACAGGACTACGAGGGACGCGTCTCAATCGGCCTCACCCAGCGGTTTCCGCTCACGTCGAGACTACGCTTCGAGCGACAGCTATCCGCGATTGAAATCGAAACCGCAAACCTGGAAATTCGTCAGCGGGAACGCCAACTTGCAGAGGCCACCCGCAACGCATTCTATGAACTGGCAGCCGTCCATGAGGCAAGAATAGTAACTGGTCAGCAATCCGATGGTGCCGAGAAATTTGCGAAGTCTCTGCGGACGAGCGTAAGCGAGGGATTTGGAACTGCGCTTGATGCCGGCCAGGCAGAACTTGAGACCGATGGTATCCGCGTAGCGTCTGCATCCCTTGATGCAGAAGAAGCGCTGGCCTCAGTACAATTGTGCACGCTCCTTGGAATTCCCGCCGAGACCCGGAGTTTGGAAAATCTCCAGCTCACGTTCCCGGCATCGGCGCCTGCTGCCAGAACGCCCGCCGATCTTCCTGATGTTCGGTTGGCGGAGCTTGCCGTCGAATCGGGGGCTGTCGGCATATCCTTGGCCAAGGCTTCGCGCTGGGACGATGTTGGCGTGGGATTATTCGTCGAGGGAGAACGCTTTCGGGATGAGCCGGAGGGAATTGAACCTGAGGCACTGCTCGGAGTCCGCATGACGATCCCGCTTCCGTTTTGGCAGGACGGGTCCGGCCTCGTAGCCGAAAAACAGGCCTCCGCGGAGCGTCGTGCCGCAGAGCTTGAGGCGATCCATCTCGCTGCCCGCAATGAGGTGGCCACATCATTTAGGATTCTCGTAATCCGTTTTGATGCGGCGCAGCGGATCGCAATGGAATTGATTCCCGCGGCTGCTAATCAACTGAATGACGCTGAGGCTGCCCATGCGCGTGGCGAGGCTGACATCCAAACGGTGTTTCGGGCGCGTGAACGCCTCACCGCTATCCAGACCACCGCTGTCGCTACAAAAAAACAATACTATCTTGCCTACTCGCACTGGCTTTACGCCGTGGGAGCGGTCACCACACCATGAAAATTTTTCAATCTATCGCCCTCATTATCCTCGCCTTCTCATCATCGGTCTTTGCCGCTGAGGAGCCTCCTACCAAAAGCGCCACAAATACCGTCATCCTCAATGAGACTGGAGTCAAAAACCTGCGGATCGAGACCGAACTTGTTGAAGAAGCGCTTTTTGAAGAAAGCATCTTTGCGCTCGGACGCATCGAGATCTATCCCGGTCGGCGCGCAGCCATCAGCAGCCGGATTCCTGGACGCGCCCTTGAGGTATTCGCTAAACTTGATCATCCCATTGCGAAAGGCGATATTGCTGTGGTCGTCGAAAGCCGACAGCCGGGCAATCCTCCGCCGATCGTGAAACTCACCGCTCCGATTTCGGGACTCGTCAGTGCTACGCACATTGTTCCCGGTGAGCCGGTCGATCCCGATGCCGTGCTCGCCGAGATCATCGACCTCACCGAGGTCTATGCAATCGCGCGTGTTCCCGAACATCTGGCAGGGAAACTGAAGCAGGGGCTACGTGCCCGGATCACCGTTCCCGCCGTCCCAGACAAAGTCTTTGATGCTGACATCGAGCATCTGGGAGCCATGGCTGACGCGGAAACCGGCACGGTCGAGGCCGCCTTTCACGTCAACAATCCGGAATTTGCCTTACGTCCCGGGATGCGTGCGGAGTTTTCTATAGTCGTTGATAAAAAGGAAGACGTCCTCTCGGTGCCGCGCGCAGCCCTGCAGGGCGACGCGGCAAACCGCTTTGTTTACGTCAAGGATTTCGACCTGCCGAATGCCTTCGTAAAAATGCCTGTGGTCGTTGGACAAATCAACGACCGGAGTGCCGAAATCATTAGCGGATTGTTTCCGGCGGATGAAGTCGTAACGCGCGGGGGCTATTCGCTCGCGTTTGTGGGTGAAGGCTCGGTTTCGCTTAAAGACGCACTCGATGCAGCCCATGGCCATGAACACGCCGAGGATGGTTCGGAGTTAAGCCAACAGCCTCAGCCTGGTGCCGCCGTCCAGGAAGCGGACGGGGGCGGGCAATCCAGCCCGGTTTGGATGATTGTCAGCGGCGTGCTTTTTGTGCTGCTCGTTGTCGTTGCCACTCGGAAACGCGGAGGTCGCCATGTTGAATAAACTGATCGTATGGTCGCTGGCACATCGCGGTGCCGTGCTCGGCGGATCTCTGATCGTGATGGTTCTCGGGATTTACACGACGTTCCTACTCCCCGTCGAGGTCCTGCCCGATCTCACGAAACCCACCGTAATCATCCTCACGGAAGCGCCGGGCCTTGCGCCGGAGGAGGTCGAGACCCGCGTCACTCAGCCACTGGAAAGCGCGCTCATGGGCGTCGCGGGCCTCACCCGGCTGCGATCCAACTCCGACGTTTCGCTCTCGCTGGTTTATGCGGAGTTCGACTGGAACTCGGACATCTATCAGAACCGCATCCTTGTGCAGGAGCGGCTTCAGACCGCCCGTGAGCAATTGCCCGACGGCGTGCAGCCGTTTATGACACCTGTCGCGTCGCTCATGGGCGAGATCCTGCTCGTGGGAGTGCGGTCCACCTTGCGCGAAGGCGAGCCCGGTTACCTCCCGCCGAGTGAGGTGCGGTCGATTGCCGATTGGGTCATTAAACGCCGCCTGCAGAGCATCCCCGGCATTGCCGAGGTCCTCAACATGGGCGGCGGCATCAAACAAGTGGAGGTCCAGCCCGATCCCTACCGCATGCAGGCGCATCAGGTCAGTTTTGAGGAACTGGAAACCGCGGTCGCCGGGGCTGCAAACACCACCACGGGCGGATTTCTTAACACCGGTCCGACCGAAATCATGGTCCGAAACTTGGCAATGACAACCGACCTCGACGCCATCGGACGCACCGCGATCAAGCGCGTCGGCGACCGCCCGGTGCGTATCGCCGATGTTGCTCAGGTTGCCTGGGGGATCGAGCCGATGCGCGGCGACGCCACCGTGAGCCAGACACCCGAAAAAACGTCGACATACGGCGTCATCATGTCCGTGACCAAGGCTCCGGGATTCGACACGCGCGCCCTCACTGCACAGGTCGAAGCGGCGCTCGCAGAACTGCAGCCGAGCCTCCCGAAGGGGGTGGAGACTACGCTCCTCTTCCAACAAAAAGACTTTATCGACAACGCCATTGGCAACCTAAAAAAGGCCATCGTCGAGGCGGCCGTCATGGTCACGATTGTGCTCTTCATTTTCCTGCTCAACTTCCGCACGACCTTCATCACGCTCATGGCCATGCCGATGAGTTTTTCGATCACTATGCTCACTTTCGCATGGCTCGGGATTTCGGTGAATTCGATGACACTTGGCGGTCTCGCCGTCGCCATCGGCATGGTGGTCGATGATGCCATCGTGGATGTGGAAAATGTTTTTCGTCGCTTGCGCGAAAATGCATCGCGACCGGACCCGCAGCCCCGGCTCCAGGTCATCGCTCGCGCCTCGGGAGAAGTCCGCAGCTCGATCTTCTACGCGACCCTTCTGATCGTGTTGGTTTTTGTTCCTTTACTTGGTCTCACCGGCGTCGAGGGCAAGCTCTTCACGCCCATTGCTGTCGCGACCATCGTGAGCATGATCGCGTCGTTTGTTGTGTCACTCACGCTCATTCCCGTCCTCTGCTCGTTCCTGCTCAACCCGAAGGCGGGCGGCCAGCATGCCGACGGCTGGCTTGTTCGAACCATGAAGCAGGTGCTTAGCAAAACAGCGCTGCGGTGGGGATTGGATTATCCTTTTCCTGTAATGGCAATCCTCCTGATCGGCGTGCTGGCGGCATTTTCGCTCTACCCGCAAATGGGCAAAGATTTCCTGCCGTCATTTAAAGAAGAGACCGCGCTCATCGCCGCCACCTCCGCACCTGGCACGTCACTGGAAGAGATGAATCGTATTTCTGACGTGATCGAAGAGCAAATCCTCTCGGTGCCGGAGGTCCGCAAGCTCGGGCGCCGACTCGGGAGAGCTGAGCGCGGCGACCATGTGGTGCCTGTATCGACCGCGGAATTCGACGTGGATTTTCGCGACCTTGAGGGAACCGGCAAACAGCGGTCGCGCCAGGAAATCCTGGACGATATTCGCGCCAAGGTGAAGTCCGTGCCCGGCGTTTTTGCAGTTGTCGGCGGTCCGTTGGCCGATCGCATTGGCCACATGATGAGCGGAGTTTCCGCGCCGGTGGCAATCAAAGTCTTCGGGCCCGACCTCGACGAAATTCGAAGCATCGGCACCCAGATTCAGATCATCGCAAAAACGATTCCCGGCTTCGAGGACGCAAAGCTTGACCAGCAATCTTCCATCCCCCAGCTCCGCATCGAGGCAGACCGGGATCGAAGTGCAGCCTACGGCATTGCGCCCGGCGATCTCAACAACCAGCTCAGCGCCCTCATCGGCGGCAAAGAAGTCGCCGAACTCCGCGAGGGCCAGCGTGCCATCAACCTCGTGATGCGACTGCCGCTCACGTGGCGGGATTCCGCTGAGCGCATCGCGGAGCTTCCCATCCAAGCGGGCTCTGGTTTGTACGTCCCGCTTTCGGCCATTGCTGACGTGCGGGAGGCCAAGGGTCCAAACGTGATCTTCCGCGAAAACGGCCAGCGACGATTCACCATCGCGATCAAACCCACGGTCCGCGACGTGGGAGCACTCGTGGGACGTCTCCAGAAAGATGTCGCCGAAACAATCACGCTGCCTGAAGGCTACTTCGTGACCTACGAAGGGGAGTTTCAGGCACAGCGGGATGCGACACAGCGCATCGCCATCATGAGTGCGGCCGTCTTTCTCATCATCGTCTTCCTGCTCACCGGTTATTTCCAAAGCTTTTCGCTCGCTTTGCAGGTGCTGCTCAATATCCCGCTTGCGCTTGTTGGTGGCCTCGTTCTCACATGGCTTCTGGTTGATAACATCAGCGTCGCAACACTGGTCGGCTTCATCGCCGTAGGAGGTATCGCCGCCCGCAATGGCATTATGATGATCTCCCATTACTTGCACCTGATGAGGCATGAGGGCGAGGGATTCACTCGTAAAATGGTGGAGCGCGGCACGCTTGAAAGAATGGTGCCCGTGCTGATGACTGCGCTTGCTGCCGGGATTGCTCTCATTCCGTTCGTGCTTGCAGGGGATCAGCCGGGCAAAGAGATCCTGCATCCCGTGGCGGTTGTCATTGTGGGTGGACTCATATCGTCAACCCTCCTCGACTTCCTCGTGACACCGCTCGTATTTTTCACATTCGCAAAAAATGCCGCTCTCCGCGCGCTTGACCGTAATGCTGCAGCCGCTCAGTAACTCACCATCAACCCAATAGAAACCATGAAAACCAAACACATCCTCACAATTCTCACAACATCCCTGCTTGTCCTATCCGCACATGCGGGACCAGGTCATGCCCATGGTCCAAAACGCGAAGCCGGACCTAATGGCGGACGAGTTATTCTCAACGTCGATCCACACGCGGAGTTTTTCGTCACTGCGGACCGCAAGGTGCAGATCACGTTCCTTGACGACGCAAACCAGCCGCTGGCGCCGGGAGAGCAAGTGGTTGCCGTCACGACCGGGCAACGCAGTGCTCCGACGAAGCTGACATTTGTGAAGCAGGGAGGTGCATTACTCTCCGAGCAAACTCTGCCGGAGGGCACCAGTTGGCCTGCGGTGGTTCAAATTAAAGCGACACCAGATGCGAAAGCAGTCGTCGATAAGTTCACGCTCAATCTTGCGGTGTGTCCGGGGTGCAAACTGGCGGAATACGCCTGCATCTGCGACCATACTCACTAAGCGGACTCGCATTCCACCTCATGTTCCCGCCGGTTATCGACAAGCGGCTGGAAAAACCCGGTGTGGAGAACTAACGTCGTTTGGATTTTGGATCGAATCGAAGAGACTGCTCGCCAATGGAAGATTCCACTTCCACAGCATTAATCACCCACGCTCCGACTGCATTTCTGGCTCATTATTCTGGTCGTTTGACATTGGGCTTCACTATGCGTGCGAAGCTCTGGCCTTGTCCACAGGCAACGGATTGACATCCCTTCCTTCGTGCTGTATTCCTCCCGGATTGCGTAGCAACCTTGCCATCTATGCTGCCGTTGTCATGGGCGCAATGCTCATCGCGGTTGATTTTGCCTCGGTGGACCTCGCCATCCCTGCTTTGGAGAAGCAATTTGCGCTCAATCTCAATGGCGTGCAG
>Ga0105053_10007445_pt1 | contig 14629 bp, 5 predicted proteins | sample BON01_FD_78093 | JGI IMG/M metagenome (GOLD analysis project Ga0105053, IMG submission 78093) | Freshwater microbial communities from Lake Bonney liftoff mats and glacier meltwater in Antarctica - BON-01 | ecosystem: Environmental > Aquatic > Freshwater > Ice > Glacier meltwater | place: Lake...
TGCGGCCTTCAAATCTAGTGCTCACGAATCCATCCAAGATTGGTTCGGTTTATTGTTCCTATGGCGTCTGGTTCAAGATGATTGTTCTGTGTCGTCACAAATTCATAAAGTATCCCTTCAGTATCTAATTGACTTGTGCTCCTGGGCCCCGTGCTTTCCTGTACGAGAATATTTTTTGAATTGTTGCGTGGACAATTTGAAATGTTCGAAATCAGTACCTCAGTCTCTAAAGCTGTTCAGGCGGGTTGTGAGTTCGTTTCCAATTAGAGGGGGGGCGTCTCAATCAGGTCAGGACATCAAGTATGTTGACGACGTGGTAGGGGAGATGCAAGAGATGCTTGTTGATGCTTGTTTGAATGATCTTGAGCGATACAAGCACGAATGTCAAAAGGTGTGCGAATCAAATTCATACCTTAGGCAGCATTTGCTGTTTTTGAAGGAATCTACCTGCGAGTCGATGGATGAACCTGAAAAAAGTGATACTCCAGAAGCAATCCTCGATGATGAAATCGAAGATGAAGGAATTGAACTGACTGATGACATTGAGGCAATTTTCCTTGGAAGAACGAAAATGGACGACTCATTAGTAAGGGACACCAATCCTATTAACAGTGTCATTATTGTTGGTAAATATTCTCATTTGAAATCGCTGCGGATTCGTTTGACGTTTCTTCAATTTGTTCTGATTTCTAGAGATGCAGGGATTCAATTAAGTACCGAGCAAGTTTCCTTGCTTTTCTTCAACCTAGCCAAGAGTCCATTAACCGATTTAGAACGTGAGTTGGGATTTTCTTGGCTTATGCAGATCCATTATGTCGCCAATGTGTTTTCCAAAGAAACTGCAAGGGACTCTTTGTTGGTATGGCTCAGATCTCTTCCGTTAGCTGCAATACACCAACGCGCCTTTGCTTTCTTTACCTATTTTTTTCGAGTGGTTAACATTGAATACGAAAGAGCCACTAAAACAACAGTGGTTCGTCCCGATGTGACAGATGCCAAGCTGATGAAAATGCCGTCCATAATTGACTATCGGGGAGCCTCTAAGAAATTTACTGCGGAATCTCAGGATTTCTCTGTATTGAGTCCTCATTTGTATGGAGTAGGAATGTTATGGAGTATTGCTTTGTTTGCTCCTGGCGACGCTGTGTCTCGTACTGCTGCTGATTTTTTATGTTCATGTTATCTATCAATGGATGAGTTTACAGATCCAGAAATGAGTTTGGACGATGTAGTAGATGCAGAGGAAAAGGAATTTGTGTCCTTGTCGTGGTCCCCACATACAATGATTCGAGGTGGCTTCACAAGAGAAGCTTTGGCACAGCTTAAACGGGCTCTTGATACCAAATCATCATCCAGTAAATCGATCGTGCGCTGCATTTACATTTTGAACAATCTTCAAGAGTCCTGTAAACACAATTCCGGGGACACTCATGGATATATGGTGAAAAGAATCAATCAGCTGTCTGGTATATTAACACCGGAACCAGAGACGATCAGGGTTCGAGTAAAACCAATGGAAACCCCAGAATTTCAACTTCAAATGCTGAAGCATTCCACCATCATCGAATTCAGTGTATTGGTAGCCAAGCAACTATCCGTAAAGCCCACGATGCTACGTTTCATATGTAGCGGGAAAGAACTCAAATCGGAGACCGAAAGTGAATTTTACGAAAATCAATTTATTCATGTTGTTACCCGACCAGCGGACTCTTCCACTAGTATGGAGACCGATGAGAAACCTATTCATCGACCTGCCGATATTCTGAAGGAAACGGAGAATTTGAAACTGGTCACTGAGCTAGTCTTCAGCATCAGCCCAGTAGAAGGTCTGTCGTCAAGCACATGGGCCCTTCTGATGGACTTGCCCACCGATCCGGATATTCTAGCGAGAGTTAGAGCAGATGGTATTAGCGCCGTGAGATTGGGGCAGTCTCCATACAAACTGCTGTATATATTGCAGATTGTACATATGCTTTTAGAAGAAGAGGACGGTGAATTGGTGGCGACTTTCATTTCAAAACGCGGCATTGAGAGTGTTGTTGCTGCTTTCGCGTCAACAATCACCCAAGTTGCACCCATTGAAGAACACCAATTGGAAGGATATTGTTTACTCCTGTTGATATTCATCATGAAAAAACTTCCGATTCTAGAGACAAGTAAACTTAGCACAATGTTGCTACAGGCTGTGACAATCGTGGCATCCTCAAGTTCACCTGATACCACAACTGCAATGATAGGTAAGGATATTATTAGGCAAGCGCTGCAATTACGTTCAAAAATAGTGGTTGTACCTTTCCCGTCGCCATCTGATTCGGAGCGATTCAAATTTGAATCAGAGTGGCTGCGTCATAGTCTGCTACAAAGTCCCAACGAACAGGCTAAGAGATACGTTTGTCAATTCATGATGGAAGTTCAAAGTGTTGATCTATTGGAAGCTCTCATTTCGTTTCTACCTGATACACAAACTGAAGAATATTTTTTGAGGAGCAAGGAATTCTTCCTGCTGCTGGATAGTCTCATATCCCATCTGGTGATCCATCAATTACCACAAGTAGTGCAGCGAGATTTGCTCAAGCGACTTCTTACCTCGCTTCGCGAACATGATCGCTTGGAATCGGGGCTCCCTAATCTGGAAGAAACTTTCAATCAGACCCTTGTTGGATTATTCCAGGTGGTTACCACCATTATTCGAGAATCTGCATTCAAAGATACGATGCTTTGTGAAACTATTGGGAGTAGTGATATTTGTTCGCATGTCTTCAATTCCTGTCTATTTGAAGTGACTCGATCCGTTAATAACGAATCTTTTCGACTCCCATCATGTTCAAGTGTGGCTACTAGAGAAGCCGCCTTTGAATTCTTGTTAGAATGTATCAAGATATCGGATGATATAGGGATGCAGATATTCGAAATGATCGAGTCTCAGCATCTGCAGACGCAAATGGCACCGACAATATTGAAACCATTGATAACCCTGGGGACCAAATGCTATTCGAACGACAATGTGAGAGACAGAGAGCGTCTCTGGAATTATGTTCCTTCCAGTCAAAGGAAATCTAGTAGTGGGTATGTTGGGTTGAGAAATATGGGTTGCATTTGCTATATGAACTCATTGCTGCAGCAGTTGTTTATGATCCCGGAACTGCGCGAAACACTTTTTCGAGTAAAAACCATCAAAGCAAAACCAGTTGACGACATTTCGAAAAACCGACTCGAACTGGTATTACAGCTAAAAGACATGTTTTGTAATTTGCAAGAAAGCAAGAAAAAAAGCTACGATATGGTAGATTTTTGTGAAAAATGTATCGTTTTGAATCACTCGAGGCCTGTTGATATCTTTGAACAGCAAGATGTGGACGAATTTTTTAACACCCTAATGGATCAGCTGGAGCTGGCGTTGGATAACACCAATGCAGCCAATACTTTGCGTGAGACATTCGGCGGAGTTCTCTGTAATCAAATTATTTGCAAAGAGGGTTGTAGTCATATTTCAGAGCGAAAGGAACAGATAATGGTTTGCCAGCTGGAGGTTAAAGGCAAGCGTTCTATCAAGGAGAGTTTAGATCTTTATGTGGAAGGTGAGATGCTGGAAGGCGAGAACAAGTACCTTTGTGGGGAATGCAACGAAAAGCGCGATGCACAGAAACGTGCCTGTTTCTCAGAGCTTCCTAATATTCTGATCCTGCATCTGAAACGTTTTGAATTTGATTTGGAATTGCTGCGGAAAATTAAAGTGAACGACCATTGTGAATTTCCAATGACTCTTGATATGACCAAGTATACGCTGGAAGGACTGGAAGGTGGGGACAATCTCAAGTCTAATGATTACTACACATATGATTTAGTAGGGATTCTAGTACATAGTGGTACCTCTGATAGTGGTCATTATTACTCGTATATTAAGGACAGATTTGATCCTGAGAACTGGCTGTTCTTCAATGATAGTGAAGTGTCTACATTTGATCCGTCTTCTATTCCACAATCTTGCTTTGGTGGCCTTGAATGCTCGATGAAGTGGGATTCATCTCAATGCAAACATGTGCAGCAATGGATACCTAAACATTTCAGCGCGTACTTGCTTATATATGAACGAAAGCAATTTTCAATGGCCCGAAAACCGGATTTACAAACTACTTTAAGTAACGCTGTTCCTAGAGACCTGTTTCACAACTGCTGGAAGGAAAATGTTGAGTTTATCAACGACGAGTATGTATTTGATCCGCTTTACGTTGAATTCATGGCCAGTGCAGCACACTATGTAAGAGGGAAGCTCGCATGCTCAAAGCCCTTGTATAAAAAGTCCCTTGAATCCTTTGTATCGTTAGGATTGAATACGTTGGTTCATGGACTTGATAAATTGGCATTTTCAAATTCGATGAACTATATGAAACGCGTGGCTGAAATGAATCCGGAAGAATCACGTTTGATATTACTCAATTTATTCGAATCGAATGGCGGCACCACAATCAAACAACTGCTTCTTAGATGTCCTATTGCTTTATTTCGTGATACTTTCCTGCGTCTTTTAAAACCTCTTGTCACTGAAAATCTTCAAGAAGAACGATCCAAGTATTTCCAAGTGGACGAATCCCTTGCCCAAATGTATTCCAGCACTCGAATGTATCGTGCATTCTGCGGTAGCCGTTTTGATCCTGTCGATTTGGACTCACCGCTCGAATCAATTGAGGATTTGGGGGAAATTATGTGGGCTAAATGTCTGAGAATCCCTTGTGTGCCTCCTGTATGTTCATCCGTAGCCAGAATTATTGGATGGATGCTTGGGTTTTTGACGGAGGCGAGTTCTTATTGGAAGAATTACGAGCAATTTTTTCTCCTGCTATTGAGTTACGCTAAAGCAGGTCCTGCGGAGTTGCAGTTGTTGATTGATCTCGGTGCTATTCCTCGGATTATCGATTGTTTAACATGGGAGGAATCTCCCGCTTATTTGGCGAATCAAATGGACGATGTGATGTACATGAGGCACGCAATAGCGGACAAGCATCATCATCAACCCAAAAATAGCGTCATTGCCAAGTTGATTTGTTACTTGATTTGTGAGGCAGATTGCTTGTCACAATTAGACGTCAACGTTATTCTTCATACCAGTGCACTGACACACTTGTTATACAGCAACATCGAACCGACTGATGTTTCGTATATTTGTCTCCATTTGTCCAATCAAAACCTTTCAAATTCAAAGTCCATAATCCACCGACTTGTGACTGGTTTGAAGCAAATTCCAGAAGAATATCTCGGCAATGCATTTGTCGTTTTAGAAAGCTGCCTCGAGATTCAAACCGACGAATTCCAAAATGAAAGGGTGAGTTTCGCTGTTGAAATATTGCTGAAGACGGTCAAAGAAAGCAGGAGTACTTCATTCTATCCGACATTCTGTGTTGCAAAGTTATGCTGCCTTGTTCTTGGCAAAAGACTCCCGCGATTAAACAAATGGTTGCTTGGCCACAAGAGCGACTGGGTGGTTCCACTTGTTGTATCTCACGAATGTCCGAATGTGAGGCGATTCGCTAGCAATCTCATCTCAATTCTGTTCTTCACTACCATTCATGAACGACGACGCATATTTAAGTATCTCGTGAACCTTTTAGACAGCAAGTTCTTGTCGCCTTTTATAACTGGTGAGTATTATTCTTCGGTCGAAGCAAGTGCCAGTAAACTGCCCCAGACCACATGTGATAGCACTGGTGGCACCTCTCTTGAACTATCTGAGCGCATGTTATCTGAATTCCCTGTAATCAAAGATATTCTGTTGCATGTGCAAGCAGCTGATGCAGATATCAGGGCACCAGTGAGACAGGCGGTGCTGTGTCCAAACGAACCTCCTTGTTTTCAGCTGTCTAGATTGTTCTTTATTATGGCGTTGATGATGGAACACCATATTGAATTAGAATCTCTGGTGCAAAGTGGACATTTCGCCATCATGCTGCAGCTCCTTGTGAGACTCGATTCGTTTCGTTTGGAGTGCGACTGGAACAAAGGTTCGTTGATTGTACTGCTTCAAAAAGTTCTTGAACTGGGACCTCGTTTTGTGATGCAATGGCTTCAACACGATTCTTTCGAAAAATTAGTCAATGTAGCGATGACAGTTCGAGCTACTGAGGAACTGTACCAGTATAATGAATTGTTCGCTCCACCATATTACAAAATATTTTGTTCTCTAACGTACATCGGCGGAAATTCGGCTGCTGTCAAATTAAGTCAGTTGCAGCATTTGATTTGGGCCATCAGATATTACGTTCTAGATATATGCGAGTTTCCATTAACTTGCGCTCCCCTCCTTACAGTATCACGAAAGGTAGCTGCGGTGTCCCCAGATTTCAGATCTAAAATGATGTCATGCATTTTCCCTGATCAATTAGATACTATACATGGCAGTCTCGCGTTGTCGTTGCGGAACCGAGTCAGCATGTTGAGGTGTGTTCTTGGGTTGAAGGAGGGCATGGAAGAAGGAGATTCAAAGATCCTTTTTGAATTCGTGACCTTCAATGGATTTGTGTGGCTCTCCCGGATTATCAATCGACAGCTGGTATTCCTTAGTGCATTGATTTACAGAGCTAAACCTTCAGATGTTCACGATTCGTGTGAGGCGCTTCTCTCGTGCGTCAAGCGCTTATCTCTGGTCGAATTTGAAGTTGGCGATTCGGAAACCAAGCGATTCGAGATTCTGGAGGACTGGCATAACAAAGCTGAAGTTCTGGGCTCGTTGCTTGAATACTCACTTTTCACCAATCACGATCTCAACCAGTCGGTTTGTCACTGTATTAGTCTAGTACTGGACATGGGAGCTGTTGAATGGATTCCTTCGATGGTAGCATTGCTTCTAGACAGGTTTAAATCCAAGTCGAAAAGTAAAGAGGCTCCTGTGAATCACATTTTCGTCACGCGGAACGCGACCTTGTTGCATGTACTATTTGAAAAAGTGAAACGAATCCCCAAACCGAATCCCAAAATCCGTCAGTGTGAGTTGAATATCGCAGAGTCGTTGATGTATTGGGCTATAGATCTAAAAACACAAGCCGAGTCCCTCGACCTGGTATCTGAAATTACTTTAGATATCATATCCGCCACTGGAACATCTGATTATCTCTCCGTCCCCGCATCTTTGTACCTGCAAGCTTTTGGTGAAGAAAAAGTGACGGTTTTGCAATCAGCTCCATGTGCCAAAAGACTATATACGTTGCTTTGTGAAATGTTTCCGCAAGTTATCAATCAAGCCCGAGAAGTGGTTGATATTTGAATCAACAAATTTTGTATCTATTCTATTAATAGTTTAGTTTACTGCCCAAATTGAAATAAATGATTTCGCTATCTATTTTATTTTAACTTCATGGAAGTGTTCGCAGGCGACATTGCTGTAGAGTCGAGGGATGAATTTAAATTACATTGACAATGTGAATTCAGTGCTTAAACCACATAATGTTGTTGCTTCTGATTCCCTCACGGTTTGTCCTCAGGCTCTTCTTTTTCAACATATACTCTTGTTTTGACACAACAAAAATCGATTATTTTTAAGAAATTAACGTTCGATGGCTTTTATCCACTTCTTCTAGTCTTCTAAAATAATCAATGTTTATTGCTTTTCATCAAAAATAGTTGCGAGACTGCAATTTGAAATGAAATATCGAAATGAGTGGATATTGTGTGGGGACCGTATCGTTTATAATAGATCATGTCTACCAGCGGTGTGGTCCTTGCAACGGGTGGCTATGGTAGCATAATAAGTTTTTGGGATGCCTCCACCGGTAAGACCACGAGGGATGTAAGCTTTGTTGACTCCCAAGTAAACGTCCTGAGCATCTCTCCAGACAAACTCCGCTTGGCTGCTGGCGGCAATCCAAAAGTTCGACTTTTTGAAACGAGCTCTAATAATCCCAATGCCGTTAACGAGTTTGAAGGACATACATCTAATGTCACGTCACTTGGATTTCAAAAAGATGCAAGATGGATTTATAGCGGTAGTGAAGATGGGACGATCAGAATCTTCGATGCAAGAGCAGGGGCTGTTCAGCGAACATATGAAACTAAAAACAAAATTGGCGTTAATTCAGTTGCATTGCATCCCAATCAAGCGCAACTCCTCTCTGCAGATAATGGTGGATCAGTGCGTGTATGGGATCTAATCGCAGACAAAATGTTGTGTCAGGTAAAACCGGAATTGGATGATGTTTCAATGAGGTCGGTGGCAGTGGCAAGTAATGGTAGTGCGATTGTTGCATGTAATAATGTTGGTCATTGCATGTTGTGGAAAATGGATTCATTACAGAGTATCAATGTTCTAGGCGCTCCCATTTCCATCAAGAAAGTGCATGATACTTATTGCCTCAAAGTTCAGTTTAGTCCAGATGTTAGCAAGATAGCTACTGCTTCTGCAGACAAAACCGTGAGATTATGGGAGACGCCGCAATTGGACAAGCCCAAAGTAGATTGGACATCTGACATGGTTCTTTCGGGTCACAACAGATTGGTTCATGACATGGCTTTCTCTGCAGATTCATCCTATCTTGTGTCTGCTTGCTCTGATGGAAGTGCTAGACTGTGGGACCTTTCCAATGGTAAAATGATTAGACAATATACTTGCGCCGGGTCTTCAAAAGCTATCGTTGCTGTTGCACTCAATGACAGTGCCTCCGATTAACTAATCAATGATTTGTAAATATCATCATTCTAGATACTTGAAACTCTTCCTTCGGGTTGTATCCTTCGCCACTAAGTCGACATTCGCTTTAATTATTAATGAATGAAAATTCAAACGAAAAATCTATCAGTGTGTACTTTTTTTTGAGGTATACTAGTTCTCATGGGCAACAGTCGCTCGTCAAACAGCAGTCGTTCTCGCTCATCGCTTCCTCCGATCAACTCAGAACCTTTTCTCTCTCAAAGACCCTCCTCTGCACAACAAAGACCTCCTAGCACGCAATCCCACAATCCCGTACGATGTCCTCGATGCCGACGACTGTTGCAACCTCCCCCCGGGCATGCTCGGTTCTTATGTCCATGTGGTCAGATGCTTATGGCGCCTCCCTCTCAGCAACAAGTACAACAGCAGCAAGTACAACCTCAAGTACAACGAATACCACCTCAAGTACAACAACAAGTACAACACGTTAGATGCCCTAGCTGTAGCGCCACTCTAGCTCCTCCCCCCGGTGCTCCGATATTCAGATGTCCTTGCGGAACTCATCTTAGAGCTCCATCAGCGGGATTCAACCAAAGAGCTCAGGTTTCTGATGGGCCTGTTGCGTCACCGAACAGGACCCTGGTTGATAGCTCACTGGCTAGTGGGGGCGAGATGATGGCCAGGATGCTTCACAAACGTGCCGACGAGATGTGGCTGAGGTCAGTATCTGCAGACAATAAGTATTTACTCTTTCAAATGTCTATTTCGGATCACCACGAAAGAAGAATGTTTGCTGCGGAAACGAAGTGCTTGTGTGAATTCGAGGAACTGGTAGATGGCATGGATATGCTTGAACTTTATCAGGTTCTTGAAAATCTTAATCTTGACACTTCCCGATGCGTAGAGAAAGAAGATCTCGTTGAACTACTCAAGGATGCTCCTAATCAACTTGAAAGCGAACCGTTAGATAGCTTAAAGAGGCGTCTTGATCTCGTCAAAGTCGGTTATGAGGAATTGGAAAGGAAGGAAGAATTCGTTCAACGAGTGATGACATTTCAAACTTCTCCATTTCTTTATGATCTTGGACACCTGCGATCGATTCGTCCTGATAAATCTCTCACCTGGATTCCTGCCAGGAATTATGCTTTAGATCCTTCGAAGGGACAATGCCCTGTAGTACCCACAGTACTTGCACAAATGAGCAACCAGCCATTTCAAACAAAATTGACTTGGTTCCGAGACCAAATGAAGACGATGAGAATCAAATGGGAAGATGGCAAAGTGCAAATTAAAGTGAGACGAAGTCATTTGCTGAGGGACTCGTTCACGAACTACAGCAAGTTATCAGCCAATGACTTGCATCGTTACTTTAGGTTTGAGTTTATAGGAGAACCCGGTATTGATGCTGGAGGTGTCGCTAGAGAGTGGTTTCAACTTGTCACCGATCAAGTATTCAATGCAGATTTTGGATTGTTTGAATATTCAGGAGTCGATAATGTGTGCTATCAAATAAATCCTAGTTCAGGTATCGCCAATGAGTTGCATCTAAAGTACTTTCATTTCTTGGGTCGTGTAATGGGTAAGGCTTTATTCGATGGCCATGTCATTGCCGCGCACATGACACAGCCTATTTACAAGCATTTGCTTGGGTTCCCTATCACAGAAAAAGACGTAGAGTTTGTTGACGCTCAAATTTTTAAAAGTATGGCCGACATCAGAGCTGTCGAAAATGTTGAGCAATTGTATCTGGATTTTACCACTGCTGTGACCGTTTTTGGCGAAGTCCACACCGTTGAATTGAAGGAGAAAGGTCAGGAAATCGATGTGACCAACCGTAACCGAGACGAATATCTTTCTCTTCTTGTGAAACACATTTTATTCGATCGACTATCGCCTCAATTGGCGCAATTACTTCAAGGGTTCTACGAAGTCATCCCGGAGCATTTGCTCAGTGTTTTCAATCACCTTGAGTTGGAATTATTGTTGTGCGGTCTTCCCACCATCGATGTTGGAGATTGGAAAACCAACACCTGTTATCGTGGTGCCTATGAAATGAAAGGCAGGCCCATGCATAAAGTTGTTGCATGGTTTTGGGAATTTTTAGCATCGCTTTCAGAGGAGCAAAAAGCGAAATTTCTGCAGTTTGCCACTGGAACCTCTCGAGTTCCAGTTCAAGGTTTCAGCGCATTACAAGGAAATGATGGAAATATCAAATTATTTACAATTGAACCAGTCGATTTCAAAAAAGCTGTTTTCCCCAAGGCACATACTTGCTTCAACCGAATTGAGCTTCCAATATATCCTGATAAAGCCACATTGGCAAAATACATCCTTCAAGCATTGCAGATGGAAATCGTAGGTTTCGGCGCAGAGTAATCTTTCACAAAATAATAGTACCGCATTTTCTAATAATCACTAATATATTTAAACATAAACTCATAGGAAGAGAAGGTTATCGCGCAAGCTGGAGTGACTCGTAGCAGCTGGGTTCCAATACCTTGATACAAACCTGATACACCATCGACCCTAAGGATACTTTGAATCTCATAAAAAACGCCTCGTGATTTGAATTTCTCCACATGCAATCGAGATCTGGCGATGTCATGAGGATATGTGACTACCGTGGCAATAATTTTAGAAACTGATGATGCCATTATCAGTTTCCCGACATGGTTCACTTTAGATTCTTCCGCATCGACCAAAAGAGTTGATTTAAGATGTTCATATAAAGGAAACTGAATGGCAACGTGGGACAGACCAAGCATGCTGGCTGAGAGACCTTTATAAAAGGCAAACCCACCTTCAAGTCTATATATTTTTCTAAAGGCGTCCAATGTGCTCTTGTACTCTACTTCTCCATTTACATGAGACTGCACTTGCAAGCGAGTACGAACGACCCAAAACGGATTAGTAAACATATTTGTAATGCCACCCGCACTCACTGCACTAGAAACTGTTGTGAACATACTTTTCTGATCCTCAAAACTATCTTTAAAATAACCATACAGACAAAAATACATAGACCACGAAGGGATATATCCTAGAAGCGTTGGAGGCAACCCTCGAAAGTAACCGCGCATACCTTCCTCTTTCCCAATTAGCACCAAAGAAGAAAAGGTTCCTTTATACCTTGTCTTATGATCTAATGACTGAACCTGCTTCCTAGCTTTCACAACTGAATCGATCAATAAACGTGGTCCATGCACGCATGTAGAAACGTACCATCAAGTGGAGACACCGACAGAGCGCACAGGAGACCAGATCCAGCACCTGCAAAGGCCGAGCTCAATCGTGCGTTGAAAGGTTCTCTGGGCCCTGTTGACCATCTTTGAGGATTGTAATATTCAACTGAGCTGAAATCTATCGATCGATCACTCTCCTTACGAGCACCCATCGTCAATAATACAATAAAAAACGGCTCCAATGGCTTTGGGAAAACAATTCCGCTTTTCAAATAGACACATTCGAAATTGACTACTATAAAAGCGTTAAAATAGCAGGATTAAACTGATTGGATCCATTATGTACTGAAAAGGAAGTTCTTCCAAGTATAAATATATACGAATTCATTTCATGAAGATGATTCTAATATCCTTTCTTATTGTTTCTAGCTATCAAAGAAATGAAGCAAAGCATCAAAGTCGTAGTTTTGTAAAACCTGCATAAGCGAATGATGTTTTGCCGCAGTCCTAGCATCTATTCCTTTAAACTTTTGAACATCGACATACAAGTCATACACAACCCCGAATAAAGCATCTTGAGATTCAAAATTCAAACCATCCGATGTGCTTTTCAAAAGCGTTTGATGCTCTATTGAAAGAAATGAAACGTCCTTAGAATCGTTGGTTATCTCCCTCAGAGCGTCCACGATATTTCTCCTTTGGGAATTCTGGGAGTGATGTTGTAAACTCTTGTCTAACTTCGAAAGAAAACCAGAAACAGTTTTAGGACATATGGTGAACTGTATGTTGACATTCACATTTCGCTTATTCGCTAAATTTGAAATCACCTCACGCAGGATCGCGATAGTTGATATGGAATCCGATTGAAACACAACGTGTCCTTGTTGGAACTTTGCCACTAACACGCTTTGAACGAAACTGTTTTCAAAATACAATGTAGAGAACCCATCTTCTTCCGCTGGCGTTGCGCTTGTTGGCACATTCGGCAAGCAATACGAAACCCATTCCAAAACTTGATTTAAACTGAAAGTCCCTTGTAGGTCCAAAGTGCTTAATGGGACAGTGACATCTATCGGTGTCATGACTCTATGATGAATGGAAAGTGGTTTGACTGGTACAGATATCTGCTTAGCGATCTTGGGCATTACATTAGCCACAACTGTAGCTTTGAGATCCCCATATGCACCTTCAACAGATCGAATCCTTATCTGAAGACGTTTCGTTGGTTCCGTGCATCGAAATACTGCTTGTAAAGGACCATTCAAATTAATAGAACTTAAAACCACCCCTTCTTGAGTAGTGCTATTTTTGAAGTCAACAAGCGACATGGATGTATTGCTCTGCAATAAAACACTGTGGATGGAAATAGGCAATTCAATAGACAGCACATACCACGAATTGGAGTGGCTATAAACAAAATTGCTATTTACTTGCAGTTGGTGGAAACTGATGCCTTCTGTAACACTATTGCTTTTCTTTGCAAGTTTCGCTTTATAGGAGCTCACTTTATTATTCAAGCTTTCCAACTCGGCTATCATGCTTTTTACTTTCATTTCTGCATCACAAGTAGCTCTATCTCGTCCTTTCTTATCGCCTTCTTCAGGATTACTGAGCACTTCGGTGGTAAGGCTTATAATCTGACCAGAAAAAGTACACATGATAATTTCATCATAGCCCGGAGTTGTTACGGTGCCGGCTTGGATAGATTGAATCGATTCCTCCACATTGCGATGGAACATTAGTCGCAGTTCGCCAGCCTCCACCGCATACACATCAACACTACCACCATCTCTACCCACAATAATATCCAATTTGTCATCTTTGGTTAGATCAAAGCAAGTTAATACACTGACAGCTTCACCATCCGTATCATCCACTCTACCAACCTCCCGCAGATTGCACTGATCATATCTAACATAACCTACGGACCCTCCTTCTGTGCCATATATCAACCCATCATCACCATATGGCTCCAATGCTGTGATAGCGCCCCCAACAACAAACGAAGCTGATATACTTCCAGCCACAACAGCATGTATTCTATTGTCTACGCTACCGATGAAGGTGATGTCGTTTTTGACTACCATACCTGTGATGGAATCCTCACATTTGACGTACTCCTTCTCTTTACCATCAACATAAGATGCATACACAACATCCCCTGCTACCCACGTTTTACCATCGGCTACTACTAATTGACGAATCGTGCTTGACAAGTTGGTTGATATCTGTTGAAACTCCTTGCCTCTCTTAGTCATGCCGCGAATGCTCTTGCCCTCGGAGATATAGAACTTATCTCCATCGAGTACCAATGAAACAATAGGGTTGGGCGATATCTGTTTCGAAAACACCGTATCAAAGCCCCCCCGTCTGAACTCCAAGCAAGAGACAACACCCGATCCTTCACCTACCAACACCTTCTGTCTGCGACTCTTTCCGAAAGGAAGAAGCTTCAATGTATTGCGTCCCGGCACTGGGCCAACACTGGTTAACGTGCTTCGACTTAGACCTCCATTCTCCATGATAGAAAGTCACAATTCAAACCGCAAGCTTCTCCCTGATTGCTCTAAAAATGATTCGACAAAACCGTTATTCTCTTTTTTTGCAATCTTTTTAGAGTTTTTTTCAATGATGTGTTAGTAACAACAATTGTCTCGATAGTAACGTTACTAACGTTAGTAAGATGTTACTAACACTGTTACTAACAATCAGGTGCTTGACTGTCTCCCCTCTTCCACAATATGTGCGGGGTAGCCAAGCCCCCGCAACATATTCTTCGATGTGTTAGTAACACCAAAATGGGCGATAGTAA
>Ga0105053_10007448_pt1 | contig 14626 bp, 10 predicted proteins | sample BON01_FD_78093 | JGI IMG/M metagenome (GOLD analysis project Ga0105053, IMG submission 78093) | Freshwater microbial communities from Lake Bonney liftoff mats and glacier meltwater in Antarctica - BON-01 | ecosystem: Environmental > Aquatic > Freshwater > Ice > Glacier meltwater | place: Lake...
AGTGCATAAAAGCCATCAAATGCTAATTTCTTAATAAACAAGAGTATCTTGTTGAAAGAAAAGAGCCTGATGGCAATCCGTGAGGTAATCAGAAGCAAGAACAAATTTATAGCATTAATAAAGTAGTGGATAAAAGCCATCAAATGCTAATTTCTTAGTCAACAAGAGTATCTTGTTAATAGAATGATGGCAATCCGTGAGGTAATCAGAAGCAAAAACATTATGTGGAATCACTGAATATTTTTTCTACTACGAACCTACATTCCTCTTCCCTTCTTTTATATCTGACGTCCTACATTTTAACTTCGACTTATTAACTGTTATTTGATTAAAAGTATATATATACTACTTTTAAATGTCCAGAAGGGGTTGTAGAATCTGATCTGCAAAGCAAACTCTTCTTTTCTTCTTTTTCCTTTCGGGGTCTACTCGTAGTAGTTTCATTGAGTTGAGACAAAACCTCATCTTTGATACATTTGCATCTTCTTCATTTATGTCGTCGTATTCATACATGGTTTCTTCGATCGTTCCAGTGGAATAAAGTTGCTCCACTACAATCTTCGGAGCCATTGCGCCCATACGCCACGCTCGAGCAATTATTTGATCCTGGACGGACAAATCCCAAATCTTGTCCGCGAGAAAAGTATGTGAAACCATACTTAAATCCAACCCAGTACTCCCATCATTCGTCAACAACAACACGAAGCAATCTACTTGCTCTATTCTTTGCACTTGTCCTCGCCGACCTCCACATTTACGAACACTGGCCACTTGATGAAATGCTTCAAAACAATAAACACTTTGACCTACTTCATACAACCTTCCAGGATGCCAACCTTGCACTTTCTCGGCTTTTATTTCAAAATCGATGAATTTTAAAAACTGCACGTCGCACGTTTTGAAACCAGCATCGTGAGAAGAGCCACAGGAGTTACAGGTCCAAATTTGCGAAACACCATTTGTAAATTTTTTCAGTTCTCGATGACGATGAGTCCCCCAGAACTCACTCACTGCCAGAGGTCCAAACGCTTTTATTATTTCAGTTCCCAACAGATTTAAAACTTTACGATGTTGAGAAAAAACAATGGCTTTCAATTTGGTTTGATCTTTTCGCAACTGTTTAAGAGATTCGATAATATGGGCTGCTTTACTTGGCACGGTCTCAATAACACTATCTTGCATCCATTTCAGTTCGAAACCTGGTTGCAAAGCAGCAAATTCATCCGGGTCAAACGGGACCTCGCAAACTGGACACCTGTTTTCAAAACAAACCATTTCAAAACAATCAATGCATACAGTATGCACGCAGGGAGTGATACACAAAAATGGAAATCGACTTTCACACTTTTCACATGTAACAAGAACTCGTGAAGTGATGTCTAGCATGAAGGCATCGCTCTTGCGAAGCTGCGACGCAGTCGCTGCATGGCTGTCGCTGAGCAATTGCTGAGTTTCTAATCTATTGGCCATCGATATAGTTACCGTCATTCGTCCCCATCCAGCACAGCTCAGCGTCAGATTTTTCACTACTTCAAGAGCATGTTTGTAGTTGCTTGTATTCAACAGACTAGTAGCCCATCCAGCTTGTTTATTTCCGATCTTGCTCATCACAATATTCGTCTTGGCGAAACCTAAAACAGCGTTGTAACTATTGATTTCCATAAAGCTGCTTCGAATTGGTTTTTTAACCAATTCCAATGGCGGCAGGCCTTTGATATCTTTCTTACTAGTACGGCACATGAACTCCCCTAATAAACAAGTAATTCGAAGAAACCCGATAGGTTCACGCGACAATAACAGCTTCACCACATATTTACTGAACAGCTTGTGAATATTCGGGGATATGAATTCCAAAAGCCCAACCAATGATTGCAGACCGGCATGTAAAGTGGTGTTCTTAGCAGGTGTCCCAGTCATAATCCATCTGTATTTACTTTTCAAGTTTCGTAGAAAAGATTGGTAGTTTGAAAGGGAGCCCAACTTCAACGAATGCCCTTCATCCACAACAATTCGATACCACGCAATATTTCTCAAGTTACTACTCTCAGGATCTTCTCTACTAAGACGTTCTAAACTGATAAATATAATAAAGCAGTTTGCAAGATCTTCTGGTAGTATCTCATCGGAAGATTCGAAATACACTTGCGATACAAATCTAGGGTCGACATGATTCAAGTATTGAGATTTCCAATGATGCAACAAATTTTTTGGGACTACTACTAAAGTTGCACTGGAAGGAACATAAACTTGCCGCAATAGCTTGGCTTCTTTAGTCCTGGAAACGCATTTTCGAGATGACTTATTTTCAAATCGTTTTGTTATCTGTTCCAATTTCTCCTTATAACATCCCATTAATAAATCTCGTGCGTTATTCCAGTGACCGGATACGATTTCATTCAATTGCTGAGGAAACCACAGGTGAATATTCTCTAAAAGATTTTGGCATTTAGCGTGATACTCAAGAAATGATGACTCCGGTCTTCTGCAAAGGTCAACAGTAATAAAAAGAGCGGAGATAATATAGGGAGGAAAAAGGACGTTAGAAAAGGAACTTTTCAAAAAATTACCGATTTCTTCTGCAAGCATTTTACGATTTTCTTGACCTAATGTTTTCCATTGTGAATCCAAAACCAAAACATTGTCTTTGTCGTCCGCGAAGGAACAAGGAACATTCCATGAAGAGCATCCGATAGTTTTAAGAATCAAACTCAAAACTGTGATTGTTTTCCCTAAACCAGGTTCGTCACATAACAACCCTCCTCTAGAAAGAGATCTTCTACCGGGATTACCAGACACCAACGTACTGTCCATAACGTCAAAGAACACTGGTGAATCATGTGAACATAACGAAGGAGGTACTTGGATAGATAACATAGTGGGACCCTCGTCTCCTCTCTCCTTTGAAATCATCCAATTTAAATTATCAATTTGATGAGAATACAATCTCACTTTCATCCCTGGCACGTTCGATCGTAATGCTCTTTGTACAAATTTTGAAGTGCTTGAAAAACGGTGACATTCTACAGCAGAAAGCCAAACAGCGATATGAAGAATACAAGGAGTATCTAAGTACAGCAACCCTGTGTTCACTTCAATAATGGAATTTGGTTCAAGGATCGTGTCATCAAATTTTTCTTTAATCCGCATCGTTTGAGACGCATCATATATTGCCGACAGAGTAAAATCCGTTTGAAACCGATTCAAACCCATTTCTTTATTCTTTTTTGTCAATGATTCGGTTGGTAATAATACATTCTCGTTCATTCGACTGCAAACAACTTGAAGCGACAAACTTTCATTTTTCAAAAATGTAGCCCCAATGCTTAACGTGCCACGTGCTTCAAAAGAAACAGTTAAAAATCCATCTTTTAATTCTGAACTTTCAAGCTTGCCTTTGAAATCCAAAATGTGTCTCAAGTTAAACATGGCACCAAGTAAATCCCAAGGTCTGGAATCGACAACTGTCATTTTCAAATCGTCAAATAGTAACTGGCATGCAGCAGCATCGCCGAGACTTATTATACATGGAGCAACAAACTCATTCGATACCTTCACCTCCAATCTTAGCTGATGCCAAGCCATATCGATCAACCCAAAGGGAGCCCCCCACAACGAAGTATTTTTTATTACTGACAACTGATCGAATCAAAATACGTTGACTTTGAAGAGTAGTACAATGAAGCCTTTATATTGGCATGTCAAAATGGGCATCTTCAAGTTGTCAACTTGTTGCTTGGATTGAAATATCGTGGCATTGATCCAGCAGCAAACGATAATCGTGCATTTATTATGGCATGGCATTTTGAAATTGTGAAATTGTTGCTTGGATTGGAAGGTCGTGGTATTGATCCTAGTTATCGTGGCATGCCAAGGAGGGCATCTTGAAATTTTCGAACTATTGCTCGGATTGGAAGATCGAGGTATTGATCCAGCAGCAAATGAGAATCGCGCGTTCTTCCTCGCATGTGAAGGAGGGCGACTTCGAATTGCCAAACTATTGCTTGAATTGAAAGATCGTGGCATTGATCCGACAGCGGGGTCTAGTAAAGCGTTAATTAGGGGCTGTGGAGGAGAATTTCTTGAAGTTGTCAAATTGTAGCTTGGATTGAAAGATCGTGGGATTCATCCAGCAGCATATGAGAATCGTTTGTTAATGCTGGCATGTTATCATGAATATGCTGATATTTTGAAATTGTGGGTTGAATTTAAATATCGCGGTATTGATCCAGCACTACAGATGAATTCTTCGTTTATTCTGGCATGTAAACGAGGGCATTTTGAGATTGTCAAACTGTTGCTTGGATTGGAAGATCGTGGTATTGATGTAGCAGCGAAATCCAATGATGGGTTTATTAGGGCATGTGGAGGATGGTTTCTTGAATTTGTCAAATTGTTGCTTGGATTGAAAGATCGTGGGATTGATCCAGCAGCAAATGCGAATCATGCGTTTATGGTAGTATGTCAAGAAGGGCATATTGAAATTGTGAAATTGTTGCTTTCATTGGAAGATCGTGGTATTGATCCAGCAGTAAATGAGAATCGTGCGTTTATTGTGTCTTGTAAAAGAGGGCATTTTGAAATTGTTCAACTATTGTTTGCATTGAAAGATCGAGGTTAGGTTAGGTACTTATTGAGTCATGTAAACGAGGGCATATTGAAATTATCAAATTGTTGATACGTGTCCCAACATTCAAATATCATTCTAATATTCCGGAAGTATCAATTTCCTTGTTGACGTTTTTCAAAATGATAACAATGCACCCCATACGATTTTATTTAACTCGAAGGTGTCCTTTGAAGGCCTGAAATTTGCGAATTGGTACCCACTTATAATGATGATGATGTACCAACCATGCCGATTGGTATTTCCAGGTCTTATCTCCTGTTCAAATGACCAGAGACTTCATGTCAAGTTGAAAATCCATGCTGCACGTCTGCTCTTGGAATCCAAAATCTTATGTCGAAGTATAACAAATATCCTTCCTGTTGTTTGTTGTATGCTCTCGAGCCAACGGAAATTTATTTGCTTCAAAATCGAAGGCTAACAAGTGACGAAGGTATTTTAAATTTCGATATCGTCTAAAAATTTCTACGAATTCAAACCTATAATACAATAAAACGAGAAAATCAGGAGGTTGAAAAGACTTCAGATGATCGGAATCTCCTTTTATGAAATAGATCAAATTATGCTAGCCACCAAGTTATCAAAAAGTTGTTTAAAGAACTTAACGATATCCTCACTTCATGTCACAATTACTATATTATGATGGGAGGGGAAAGATAAAATGCAGAGTTTCCCTATCTAGGTATTAAAAGTATATTCAATGAAAAGAAATGATCGTTCGTGATCTCTGGAAACTATCTGAGGATAAAGTCTCGAAGCGTTTGAAATCATATTGAATGTGATTCATCCTTAGATTCAATTGGATTTTTTTACAGAGTGATTCTCACTTCCAAATTAAAGTTTCTTCCTTCATCCACTCTATCCGCTTCTTGTAGTATTTTAAAATAATTGGTTTGGTGGTGTTCATTTAATTTTAAATTAGGGGAAATAGTTATTAAAAGGGATTTTACTTTGGCTCGTAATGCATTTTTGCAATGAGTTCCGCAATTACCGGGGCAACGGAAACTACAACGAGATTGGGACACGCATCAATTGTGCTCTGGGGAATATTGACGGTATTCAACACAATCATTTTTTCTATACCTGCTTCTTGGAGTCTATCAGCACATTTAGAACCCATAATCGGATGGCTACCAAAACAATAAACCGTGGTGGCGCCATGTGCCTTACAACTTCGCACCGCATTCAAAGTGGTTTTACCAGAATCGACGATATCTTCAATAATGAGAACTTTCTTATTACCGCAATCACCTACGAGATCAGCTCCTCCAGTGGCAGGATCACGGATGATAGTTGCAAGTCCTATAGAGACATTCAACTTAGACTTTAGTTCCTCTCTGATCAACTTTGCATTAGAAATACAAGCAGCATGGGAAGATACAACCACTAGACCATCATCTTTCAACTCTTTCAAATCAAGTTCTTCAATCAGATTGTCAGCCACGAAATTCGAGGAATGAATGGATTCGATGGGAATGTTTTGAAAAAAACCCTCTGGCATCCCTTGGCCGTAAGCAGAAAGATCCAGCGCTACAACGCGTTGTGCACCAGCGACTTCAATCATGCGAGCAACATCAGAAGCAGCCAAGTTCGATCTGAATGAAATGGCATCACCCGCGTCTTCGTCTTCGTACTTGCGCTTGATGTCAGTCACAGCACTTCGCATGTAGCCAAAGTAAGGCAATACAACAGACACTTTTTTAGCACTCGATCTTCTCAATGCAGAAATTAACAGCAAAAGTTCCATAAGGTTCTCGTTGACTGGCGGAGCTGTAGGTTGAATAATATAAACATCTTTACCACGACAGCTCTCCAGCACCTTGACAGATATCTCTCCATCGGCAAAGCTATGAACCTTAGCAAGACCAACTGATGTATGAAGTTCGTCTGCTACCATCCCCGCTAACACAGGGTTGGCATTGCCAGTAAATATTTTCAGCTCCGGACACCCAGCAACAAACTTGTTGGCTTTCGAACAAGGATGAGCAACTTTCTCCGAGCTATTTGTTGAGATCCTCCGAAGCGATTGAGAACAGGGCTGCTCACTGCTTAATAGCTGATATTGAGAAATCACAGCTGTCCCAGTAAGACAAGTTGTCAGCCGCGCCAACTGACTCGAATTCAAGACGCGAAACATAGCCACAAATCAAACACTGAATGGGGGGGCTATTCCGCAGTTTCGAAGGTTTTTTCAATCAGCTCCATGATCATTGAACAAAATGCTACACGAGGATGGAACTATCCTCCTATTCTCTTGGTAATCATGAGGGTTCTTTTCTCTTCAAAATATTTAGCGGTACTGGAATATGTACACATTTTACAAACCCATTCCCAATTTTTCCGATTGATGGCTTTTATCCGCTACTTGTAGTGTTTTATAATAATTGGTTTTGTTTGCATTTAGTAGTAGTATACCATTTTCAAACTTTCCGTGTGTCTGGTGCACTAGATACTTCACTATCGTCTGCACTTCAATTGTGAGTAAGAAGGGAGTACGGACGAAATTGAATTGAAATTAAAATTTGAAGGAAATCATTGAACAAAATTAAACTCGTTTTATCTTATCTTTCTTTCTTGAAAAAGAACTATACCAAACGTCCCTCACCCGCTATTACTATATATACTCGTTTAACCAGATTTGAACAACAAAATCGCAACCTGTCCAAGATAAAAGTAAATGAAGTGTTTGGTTTCGTGACTAAGAATGTTAGGTTTCACTTTCATAACTCTCATCCTACACTTACGTCACATAACTGCCAAAGTTTCTCCCGACAATGCAATGCCAAGTAGGGTTGTATTTCTTGTCAAACTCCTTCTTGATGAAAGCCGCAATATCCTTTTCGATGTTATACTTCTCAAGAGCTTGACTGGCGCAATCAACAGCATCTTGCTGCATGTCTTCGCTCATGTCGGCATTCTTGATGACAGCTTTCCTTTCAGACATTATTCTACACTGCAGTTTAGTATAAAGGATTTTAATAAATAGTTTGGTTTGTCGATCAGTATATAAACTGGTACGCTCCTACTCCCGCATTGCTTACCTACCTTGACTACCCTCTCCTCAACAGTTTCAAGTATGAATTAGATATGTTGTACTAGGGAGCAATTTTCATAATACTCAGGGTCTTGTGGCAGAGAGAATACCGAATTCCTTAATACAAAATCGCTCCATATGTATGGAGACTACCCTGATATCTCATGTGCCACTATTACCAGACTTAATGTAGTTTTATTTACGGTGAAACCGAAAGAACCGGGTTTTGTATGAGATACTATTATTAAACGATTATGTGACTACTAATACAAGACCCAAACGACTCAACGATTCAGTAATTGTAGTGGTGTGAATGAATTCCTTTAAAGCTATTTTATGTGAAATTCATTCAATGAAGTAACTGTCACAATAACGTCTTTTGAATAAAAAATAGAAGACTGATTTTCATTTTCAGATTTTGACATGATTTTCAATTTCGTAAAAAGGTCGACGTCAAGGGTCTACCTTTTTGTGTTTGTTCGAAACATGAATGAATCTGTTAGAGGAAACCTGTGTATGAATTAACCGTGTTGAAGCCATACAAGGGTTTGTTTGTGTTTATTGCTCACTTGAATCGTTGGATGTTTTCTAGACAGCTCATTAAAGGCCTGAGAGGGACACCAATAGCAGCAGCTGCTGTTGCTGTTGCTTCTACTACTGGAGTTGCTCTTTCAAATGACGACGTGCTCCATGCTCCGCACCATGACTGGACTCACCAAGGTCCATTGTCGGCGTTTGATGCCAAAGCTATTCGAAGAGGCCATCAAGTGTATTCTCAGATATGCGCCGCGTGCCATAGTCTTGAATTGGTTGCATATCGTACTCTAATAGGAGTGGCTTTTACAGAAGATGAAGTTAAAAACATGGCAGCTGAGCGTGATCACCTTGATGGCCCTGACGCAAGTGGAGAGATGTTTGAGCGACCCGGGAAACCATCGGACAAATTCCCTAGTCCATATAAGAACGAAGAGGAAGGACGAATGGCAAATGCGGGGGCTTATCCTCCTGATCTGTCGTTGATGACCAAAGCTCGACATTCAGGTGAGGATTACGTCTTCTCACTTCTTACTGGGTATCGTGAGCCTCCAGAGGGAGTTCACTTGCGCGAGGGGCTGTATTACAACCCGTACTTTCCAGGAGGAGCCATTGGAATGCCTAAACAATTAGAAGATGGCGCAGTGGAGTATGAAGACGGTACTCCTTCAACGGAGAGTCAAATGGCGAGTGATGTAGTCACTTTCTTGGCATGGGCTGCAGAACCTGAGCATGATGAGCGAAAGAGAGCAGGAGTTAAATGGGTTACTGCAATGTTGATTGCCGCAGCTGCAGCTGGGTTTGCTAAACGTCTAAGATTTGCTCCATTAAAAGCCAGAAAGCTGGAGTACTTTAAATAGGCTTTAATAATGTGAACATCAATTTTCTAAGACGTACTCTCTACTAATCTAATAGTAAAGTTCGTTCAAATGAATTTAAACTTGAATCGCTTTTGAAATTTTTTTCTTTTCTATCTTGTCAATTTGTTGTTAGCTCTATTGACAGCTGCCACAATGCACAATGCGTGGGTACGAGCAAATGCTGTATTCTTCTTCGGTCTGTCCGTGCTAGCAGGACTAGCCTCTCTTGCTGTAGTAAGTACACACCCATTTCAATATGTTCATCCTCTTATCGTACATAGCTGACCACATGGACACATCCTCCTCCACTCCCTGTTGTTAGCTTGATGAGAGTTCAAAAACTACAAGAATTGCGTAAAGGAAGGAATAATGCGCACAGAGCAGTAATGACCATAGATATTGATGTAGATATGACCCCTGTTTTTGAATGGCATGTGAAACAAGTGTTCTTTTTTGTTATGGTCGAGTATAAGGGGCTATCTAAGAGGAGGAATCAGGTGGTGATATATGATACAATCATAAGGGATAAAGATCAGGCACTTATTTCTCGAGAAGGAATAGTTAAATATCCATTGATTGACGAGAGCGAGGATTTAAGAGATGTTTCCGTGAGACTAAGATTGGGCTATGAAATATTTCCTCAATTTGGACCACTGGCTCTTTTTGGAACTGGAAGGAAAATTATTGACTTTCCCTCGAAAGATATCGGTACATGCAATTTCACCTTTCCAACCGTTTACACAAATTCCCGTTGATCGTTGTTTAATAATAATGCAGATTGTTTCATTTCAAAAACACTTGGACGGATAGCTATTCACATGGTTATCAGCACGTATTCTCCTTTAATATATGTTGCAAGCATGATATGACTATTGATAGCTAAGAAATCATTTTGAAAGTAAAATACTGAAATCAGGGGGACCTATACTAATAGTGTCTACTGGAGCACCGAGCCATTCAATTTAAGTTTGAAACATCACACTTTGTTGAATTGATTGATTGATAATGTCCAGTCGAGGTGGTTTTGGTGGTAGAGGGGCTCCTCGTGGTGGAGGTCGAGGTGGAGGTCGAGGTGGAGGTCGTGGTGGAGGTCGTGGTGGATTTGGCGGCCGCCGATTTGATGATGGCCCTCCAGATTTTGTTATTGAAGCAGGTAAATTCAGTCATTGCTCTGAAGAGCTTCTTGTGTTCACATCGACACTGGGGGATAAAATTCCATTCTTTAATTCACCTGCCTATCTTGAAAACAAGGAGCGAATTGGAACCACTGATGAAATATTCGGACCAATAAACGCAGTTATGTTTTCTGTGAAATTAAACGAAGGGTTTCAAGCCTCATCATTCAAGGTAGACGATAAAGTGTATATTAACTCTGAAAAAACATTGCCGTTATCGAGATTCCTTGATGAAGGTAAAGGTGGTGGAGGATCGAGAGGACGAGGTGGAGCACGGGGTGGAAGCAGAGGAGGAAGTAGAGGTAGAGGAGGAACAAGAGGAGGAGGTAGAGGAGGAAGCAGAGGAGGCTTCACTCCCCGTGGTGCGTCCAGAGGTCGAGGTGCTCCTAGAGGCCGAGGCAGAGGAGGATGGTAAATATATGTGACACACTGTTTGTATTTGTATCAATTATATATTTTCGATCCGAATATCGACTTACGAATAATTTAAACATATCATATATACACAATTATCATTTATACACAATTATTGTTGGAAATGAAACGCAAATTTGTTTTCTGCACGTTGGCTGAGCGTTGTATACTTAAAATTATTTTAAAAAGATCTTTTAAAATTCTTCCACTTTAAATGAAAAGTATCCTCCAAACTCTTTGAATACTTGGAGTCATATTGTGAATTAGATTCATCAGTATGATGTTGTCTCGGAAATTAAAAACTAAATTTGAAAAAAAAGGGGTTCCATTCTTGGTTGCGGTACGGTCCCCTTAGTATTGACGTTACAACAAGCGCATGTTTGACCTCTTCTGGTTCTGCATAACACCCTTTATCATCCTCCCGTCGATTTCTCTTGTTCTCGTTTTATTTATTGCAAGTGTAACGGAGGATAGTTTCTCTGTTTTTGCGCTATTATCAGGTTCCAAGTTTGAACTCCCACAAGTCCATGCAATTATTAATGACGCATTCCGAGATATAATTATCATTCTTGGATTATTGGTAACTTCATCATTTATAGTGTTACAAATGTTTGCTGCGAATTTTGTTCCACATACGATCTCGCTTTTTTTTCAAAGCCGTTATCTGTTTTATACTCTGGCATTTGTTTTGGTTGCTGGATTGTATTGCGTTGCTGTTAGTGTTATGCTTGTTCATGAAATATATACGTTCCCTGCTATCCTTGTTTGCTTGCTCCGATACTATGCGTTGGCTGTAACGATACCATACTTTTCATTTCTAGTCCATTTCTTGAATCCAGATACTCTTATATTGGAAATTCAAACCAATGCCATATCGCTTTTACAAACTGATAATAGAAATGTCACTGTTAAACAGAGCCACAAAATCCAGCCTGAATTCACAATTGCAAGTAACATATTCATTGAAGCCACTTCAAAGCAAGAAGAGTTCATGGACAAGATCGAGCTTCTAGGTGACATAGGACTTTCATCATTAAAGCAAAAGGATAAAGAAAATGCCAACAATGCGTTGTTTGCATTGTATTCAATCGTTTCGCAATTTTTGAGATTGAAGCAAAAATATTCAACGGCAAACTGGTTCATTATTTCACCCCAAGTTCGTCGTCGACCTGATTTTTCATCACTTTCAGATGAAGCTATACAAAAACTCTCTTCTCAAAGAGTTTGGGTTGAATGGAAGATATTTCACGTTTTCCAGCTTATTTTTGAATCTGCTTTAAAGATTCAAATGCCATCCATCTGCTTGTTGTCTGTGTTTTATACTAGGAAACTAGTTGAGCAGGCCGTACTGGAGATGGATGAAGCAGTATTCAATTTAGGAAATCGATTTATGAACACTTTTGTGAGGTTTTTAATCGATAATCGAGATATTCGATCTCTCAGTGCAGTTCTTCACGAATACAGAGAATTAAGTTGTCAAATACTCAAAGTCGGAAACAATGCACGTGCGTCTTATTCCAATCAAGAAGAGAAAGAAAAAAAAGATTCAGGAAGTATCTTGTTTGCCAATCGAGGATTTGCTTCTCAAGGAAAACGTGTTTCATCGATTTCAAAAGAGGCTCGAAATTGGAGTTTTCGAAAGTCAGGCATCTATTTAAAACCAGAAAAGCCCAACGATGAAACTCTATGTAGGAAACAATCAAAATTCTGTGATAATGCTGTTTATCGTATCGCATGTTATTGGCGATACTACTTCACGAAATGCCTTGAAAACAAACTAGATATAATTGCCGAGATTATAAGTCAAGATTTGCGTAAAATAATCGGAGAAGCGTTTTCAACAAACTGCCCAACACATCAAGATATTTTGAATGTTTTGCTGACTTTAGATGATGCAACCGCTCAAAAAGAAATCAATTCGAATACCTTGAAAGGTATTCGAATGTCTCAAATTCATTTGGCTGCTGATTACTTGAGCTGGGGTGAAGATTCGATAGCCAACCAGATATTCCAAGACATGAAAGAAACTCCTTTGGAAGTGCTGCATGAAATCTACCGTGATACGATGAATATAGATAAACGCGAATATTGGGAGATTTCTACCAGAATGAAGAATATGGGATTTTTAAATCCGAAGAAAAAGGTGCTATTAGAAAAGAAATTCTTTCCATTGTTCACTCAGCACAATTGTGAAGACATTTTGAATTTGGAAACAGATTTTGAATTCAAAAATGAAGTTCAGGCTGCTAAATGTTTAGCCGTATCTTTTCAAGGTCGAGAGATTGGCAAGAAAGTGAATGATACGGAAGCCCCTTCATTAAAAACAGATTCCAAGTTCAATCAAATGTTTGCGGAACTGAATTACAGGATGGTTTTTCTACTCTTTGCTTCGATTGGACTGTGGTTCTTAATTGTATTTGCACGTCCTGAATCAAAGCTGACTTCTCAACACGGCTATTACGTTATGAGTAACCTAGCTCTCGCCACGGTTTTACTGTATTCACTGATGTGTATAACATCTGTTATTATACTGCAAGTGGCTGCAAATCGGTTTAAAGTGCAGTCAAATATCCTGTTCTTTTTTAGAGATTCGGTTTTATACTCGATCTTGATATGTACCATCGGGACCTATCTTATGATATGTATTTCTGAAATATGGGTACACCAGGATTTTGTTCCGAAAAACAATTTCAAAATAGTTGTAGGTTTGTCAGGTTTGAATGTCGTATTCGTACTCGCATATTTTGTACGTTTCTTCAAGGTGCTCCAGTCCGACCGTGTGTTGAGTATCATCATTGAAAGAACCTTTGAATTTGTAGCTCAAGCATGCGATTCGGAAAACAGTGAAGTTATGAGCTCTGAATTAAATCAATTGCAATATGAAACTCAAAACAGTATGAAGATTATCACCGATTTTGCATTCGCATGTATCAGCCAACATGATCAAGAGAATATTTTTGCAGCAGTTTCTTCTCTCAAAAGTTTGCTTGGGAAATATCACGAAGTCAAAGACCGTCTTCCGAATTCGTGGCATCAAATTGGACCAAAACTGATTCAAACTTGTGACTTCATTGTTTTGTCGGCAACAAGACAGAGGCATGTTCAAACGTTTAGAATTTGGTTTGAATTCAAGATATTGAATCAGTACGGTGCTATATTTGATGAGTGTACAAACGCAAGAAAATATGATGTGTGTCAATTTATTGTGGTGGATCTGAGACATGTGGGGCTCGACATGATTGCTAGAAAGGATATAACTGCGTTTCAATTGCTCCTGACGTTCTTCAATACATTCTTACGCCGTTGTATTAGTATGAACCTAGAGGTATTAGCAGTTGCCTTAACCCAGCAGTACGTGTATCTCGCTGAATGCGTTGCTTTGAAAAGGAATGATGCTTGGGATGATGAAATCACGAATATTGCAACTTACTTGAAGTATTACAGCTCTCAAATTGCGGGGAATCTCAGTATTTACGCCTCGGTGATTCATGCTCTAGTTCAGGTTTGTGAAGTGACCTTTTTATCTGGATCTCTTGCTTCTTTTGATGTCCTCGAACTTATTTTACAGGATCGAAAAAGCATCAAGGAGAACAATGCAGTGATTCAACCATTGATTCGACTTGCCACTGTATATTTAATACATGGCAATAACGCATGTGCTAATATTATCGCCAAGTATGTTTCAAAATTTAATCCCGAAACGGTTTTAAATGCGTTTGAGGAAGTCTGTTCCTCCGACAGGGCAGAGTTCTGGGAAATTGGGGCTCATGGAATAGTGGTCGAATATTTGACAATAGAACAAGCTGGATTTCTTCCGGAGTTTCTGAACCTTGTAACAACCCCTTTTCCTGCAGCATTGATTCAAAAAGTTCATCACAAATCTGTTGTTTCAAAAAAGCTACTCGAAACATCAAGAAAGCAATCTGTAGTAGTTAGTAAACGTCACACTGAATTCGCAACCAATCATTGCGATGTATCTGCCACT
>Ga0105053_10007453_pt1 | contig 14615 bp, 15 predicted proteins | sample BON01_FD_78093 | JGI IMG/M metagenome (GOLD analysis project Ga0105053, IMG submission 78093) | Freshwater microbial communities from Lake Bonney liftoff mats and glacier meltwater in Antarctica - BON-01 | ecosystem: Environmental > Aquatic > Freshwater > Ice > Glacier meltwater | place: Lake...
CAAAGACTCCAGCGCCCGGTGGTCCCCAAAAAACGTATATTGATCAGTGCTCATATTGAATGGTTATAAAGAGTCGTATCCAGTTGGCAACCAATTAGTTGCTATTTATAGGAGTTCCCTTATTCCGCAACTATGAGAAACAGTTCAGCATCGAAGGCGGAGTCTTCACAACTTGGACCTTTCTCAGAATCGAGGTCAGTAATTGAACCCATGGTGTAATCTAGGTGGAGGCCTGACGTCTTAAACCCCATGAGCCCTTTCACCCAGCCCATACGGATCGCCCTATTGTTGACGATTATCACTCCACTGGCCGCACATCCCAATCACAACGCCACGCAGCAGACCGAGGTGACTCCAGTTCCTTCGACGATAAATCCTCCGGCAACCAGCAGCGTAAACATCACCATCGAGGGAAATACGCGGGTGATTACCGCAAATGGGATTCCCGATCACTTAACCGGACGATTCCCTAATCAGGACAATCCCAATGCGATTCGCGCCCAGAGTTATCGGTATACGATGCCCAAAGCTCCGGAGGCCAACACACGAGCTATTGCACTCGTGCGGCAACCGTTTGGCATCGCCCTCAATGGAGTGCAGTTGGACCCGGGCACAGCCGAATATTGGCAGGGAGATCATGACTCAGGCTGGCATTATGATGCCAAAGGCAATGCGTATTCCCTCGGACTTGATACCAACAATGCTCACGTGCAACCCAACGGAGCTTACCACTATCACGGTATCCCGATCGCGTTGCTAGAGAAACTCTCCGGCGGGCAAAAGCAGAGCATCGTGATTGAGCTCAAATCCAGCTACCGTCTCAAAAGTGGAACGAGGCCAACCTCAAACAATCAGCCCGGAGGTGTTTACGATGGCATCTTCGTCGAGGATTTCGAATATGTGCCCGACAGTGGCAAGCTCGATGAATACGGCGGACGCTACGGCGTAACACCCGAATTCCCCGAGGGCACCTACTCCTACGTGCTCACCGAAGATTTCCCCTTCGTGCCACTCATGTTTCGAGGCACCCCGGACTCCTGTTTCGTCCAAAGACACGGCCTCGCGCGGGAAGCCGACCTCGGCGACGACCCAGATAATCGACGACTTCTCGACTCTATTCTATCTCAGAGGTTGCACTGCACGTAGTCCGTGCTCTCTGTTTTAGCTTTAGCCATCATGTCATCTCCTATCGAAAACGTCGTCATCATCGGCACAGGCTGCGCAGGTCTGACCGCTGCAATCTATACCGCCCGGGCCAGCCTAGATCCTCTTGTCCTTGAAGGACCTCTCCCCGGGGGACAGCTCACCACGACGAGCGAAGTTGAGAACTTTCCAGGATTTCCCGAAGGTGTGGATGGATTCCAACTCACGCAAAACATGCGCGAGCAAGCCACACGCTTCGGCACACGTTTTGAACAAGCCCTCGTAACATCAGTCGATTTCGCCTCGACACCAAGGAAGTTGATTCTCGGTGATCGCACAATTCTCGCCAAGACCGTGATCATCGCCACGGGCGCTTCACCTCGTATGACGGGTATTCCCGGAGAAATGGAACTCTATGGCGGTAAAGGTGTGACCACTTGCGCGACTTGCGATGGAGCATTTTATCGCAACATGGAAGTCGCCGTCCTTGGCGGTGGCGACAGCGCAGCTGAGGAAGCCCTTTTTCTCACTCGTTTTGCCAGCAAGGTCTATCTCGTGCACCGTCGCGACGAACTGCGTGCTTCGAAGATCATGGCGGATCGCGCCACTTCTCACGAAAAAATTGAGATGGTTTGGGACACCGTTCCAGTCGAAGTCATGGGTGTCGCTGAAGACTCCGTGAGCGGGCTCAAGGTCAAGAACGTTAAGACAGAAGCTGAAAGCGTGCTACCTGTGAAAGGCATTTTCGTGGCAATCGGACACATCCCGAATACGGGCCCCTTCTCTCCGCCCATTGACGTCGATGAAGGCGGATACATCAAACCGAAGGCAGGCTCTCAGGTGCAGACCAATATCCAAGGAGTCTATGTGGCCGGGGATTGCTCGGATCATATTTACCGCCAAGCGATCACCGCTGCCGGCATGGGATGCCAAGCCGCGATTGAGGCCGAACGTTGGCTCGCTGAAAACGAGGGCTAATTTTCAGACACCCACAAAAAACGCCGCCCACAAATGTGAGGCGGCGTTTTGTTTTGAGGATTGGTCAGCGCGCTTAAGCGAGCTCGTCAGCGTGGAACTCCTGCCAGCTGTCGAGATCGTTGAGACGCACGGCATCGAGGATCGAGCCATCGTCTGCGATGCCGGAAGCATCGAGCACGCCCTTGCGGGTTTCGTCATCATGGTTGAAGCCAAGAACAGAGGCGTTATGCGCTTCGACTGAGGCAGCATCGAGTTTCACGCCTGGCTGAGCTTTGACCCAAGCCTCAAACTGAGGGTAGCTCGGCTTGCTTTCTTTGATGTAAGCGAGGACGGCATCACGATTGAGACCGAGAGCGTCGATCGTCATTTGATCGTAGCCTTGGCCAGCACCGGGATAGCGTGAATCGAGCTTGCCACTCGCTTCGAGCGAAACTTTTAGCCACATGCGGGGGAGGTGAAGAACACCGAGGGGACCGGCCGTGCCGGAACTAATGAGAGGAACAAATGTTGCCATAATAATGATACTTGAGGGTTACGAAATCGCCGCGTCAGCATTGAAGAGCGATCCGGCCACTCAATGATACTTAGGGAGATATGGCAATGCCTGCCTGAGTTAATGAGAAAGGTTTCGCTAAACAAAAGCCTTGGCGGGCCAGCATGCTCTCGCATCGTGGAATGCAATCATGCCGTCACCGTCTACCAATCCCGCTTGGGGCCTCTACGAGCGGCTCATGCCGACCGAAATCGAAGTAATTTTCGATCAGCACCCTATCGTCTATCTACCTTGGGGCGCTTTGGAATATCATGGCAAACACGCCTCCGTCGGGCTCGATAGTTTGAAAGCCCACGGGCTTTGCATCGAACTCGCCCAACAGGTCGGTGGTCTCGTGCTCCCCGCCGTGAATGTCGCGGCCAACACCATGAAAACGGTGCCGGACATCAAACACACCCGCCACTCGCTCAACTTCAGCGAGGCCCTCCTCCGTTTGCTCGCGAGAGAACATTTCGAACAACTCGCGGAGGAAAAATTCCGAATCGTGTTCACACTCTGCGGACATGTCGGTCAACCGCATTACGATATCATCAAAGAGGAAGCCGCGAAGTTTAACCAATCGCAAAGCGCCACACGCATCATCGCTACTTCGGAAACTGATCTCATTCCCGAAGACATCGTGGTCGTAAACCACGCGGCTCTCGGCGAAGTCTCCTTCCTCATGCACACCGACCCGGATTGCGTGGATCTCACTCGCTTGCCCCAAGATCGTGTGCCGACTCTGGAAGACGACGCTGTCTGGGGTCCCGACCCACGGGAGTCATCAGCCGAAAAAGGTCGCGCTTACACGGCCGCGTTCATTGAGAGCGCTAAGAAGCTCATCGCTGAAACCCCAGACAAAATCTAGTCCGAACCGCCAATGTCGCCTATTAAGTGACATTCAATTCGTCGTATCACCCTAGTATATGTCACTTATTAGGTGACATTCATTCACCCAGGCACGCACCCACGTTTCCTTTTACCCGCAAGATCCGTCAACTATTGATTGACGTGCTATTTACCACCTAAGCATCGATTATCCTTTTATGAAATACCGCCCTCTTGGCCGCACCGGCCTCAACGTTAGTGAAGTAAGCCTGGGCACGTGGGCTTTTGGTTCACCTTCAATTTACGGCACAGTCGATTCCGAGGCTGCTCATCGCGCGATCCGCGGCGCTCTCGATGCCGGGATCAATTTCTTTGATACCGCGCCTCTCTACGGAACATCGGAAGCCGATGGGATTGCCGAAAAAATTCTCGGCAAAGCTCTCGGAGCCGACCGAGACAAGGTATGTATCGCGAGCAAGTTTGGTCGCTATCACTCACGCGGACACACTAATGAACTCTTCGATGCGGAAACGCTCACTTGGTCGGTCGAACAGAGCCTTCAACGTCTCGGCACCGATCACATCGATGTGCTCTTCTTTCACTCCCCCACCCATCCCGATAATATCAAGGATGACGTCTGGGCCGCGTTTGACGCCTTAAAAAGCAGCGGAAAAGTGCGCTTCACTGGTCTGTCCTGCGGTTTCATGAAAGACACCGCTGAGATGACTCGTGCCTGGGCCGACACCGGCAAAATCGCGGTGGCCCAAATCGCCTACAGCCTGACTTACCGCGAGTGGGAACCCATCATCCAACATCTCGGAGAAAAAGGTGTGGGCATCGTCGCGCGTGAATCTCTCGCCAATGGTTTCCTCGCGGGCGTTTTCAAGCAGGACATCGTTTTTCCCGAAGGTTCGCTTAATTCACGCTACCCGCGCGAGGAGATCGTCGAGCGCGTCGAACTGGCCGATCGCTACAAAGGAGTGCTTGTGCGTGACGATGTGAAATCGCTCGCCGCCGCCGCCATGCGTTGGGTAATCGACAATCCGCATATTTCGACCGTTCTTTCCGGCTCTCGAAAGCTGGAGGAGATTCTCGACTGCGCCGCCGCATCCGATGCTGCGCGCTATACGACAGAGGAAATGACTGCCGCACGGGAACTGCACACCAAGGACTTCACACCGGCTTAAAAACTACACTAGTCGGGCTGCGACTAACCTAACGTCCGGCTAAGAGGGGCTAAACCCACGCCCAGAGCGTCTAAGTCGGAGATTTTGTGCCCTGACTCTAAGTAGCACGATGAAATTCTTGAGCGTGTTGAAAATTCTGATATCCATAAACTACTTTAAAATAACACTTTAAGGTTTATACTGATTCTTTCCTTAGAATAATTCTAATTCTTACTTGCGATTTAGAACCATTCCAATTGGTTGTCCTACCCTCACTTATGCCCACTACATCTACAGTCTCACCCCAGACCTATACACGCGACCTCTCCGATACCGGGCTGCGCAATACTCCGCAGCGCGAGGTCATCTACGAAAGCCTACTGCAGAAACGCGATCACCCGACGGCGGACGAAGTCTATGCACGGGTAAAGTCGAAGATGCCGAATATTTCTCTAGCAACAGTTTACAACTGTCTAGAAACCTTCGTGCAACGCGACATGGTTCGAGCGGTCAATTTCGAGCGTTGCCCTACCCGCTACTGCCCCAATCTCCGTCCCCACGCCCATTTTCACGACGAAGTGGCCGGTTCCACTCACGACATCGATCTCCCAGAAGGATTACTCGATCAAGTGAAGTCCATCCTGCCTCGCGGTTATGATGCCTCATCCATCGAAATCAGCTTTCGGGGGTCGGCCAGCTCAACCAAGAACGAAGCCAGCTGACCCAACCTTTATTTTTACACACATGTCCAAACTGGAAATCAAAGACCTTCACATCGCCATCGGCGAAAAAGAAATCGTTAAGGGTGTCACCCTCACCATCAACAGTGGTGAAGTGCACGCTATCATGGGGCCAAACGGCACTGGTAAATCCACGCTCGTTAAGGCCATTGCGGGGCACCCTGACTATAAGATCACCTCTGGCGACGTGCTCCTAGACGGTAAATCCGTTCTGGTCATGGAACCCGACGAACGCAGTCGTTCTGGAATCTTTCTCGCCTTTCAATACCCAAGCGAAATCCCGGGCGTGAGCATCGCTAATTTTCTCCGCGCGGCCCAACAGGCACGCATGGGTGAAGACGAAGAACTTGATGCCTCCGCTTACTACAAACGCCTCTATGGAAAGATGGATCTCCTGAAGATCGACCGAAAATTTACCTCGCGTTCGGTTAACGAAGGCTTCTCCGGTGGTGAAAAAAAGCGCTGCGAGATCCTACAAATGGCCATGCTTGAGCCTAAATTTGCACTCATGGATGAGACTGATTCAGGTCTCGATATTGATGCCCTGCAAATCGTAGCCGAAGGCGTTAATACCATGCGGGGCGATGATTTCGGCGCGTTGATGATTACCCACTACCAACGTCTCCTCGACTATATCGTGCCCGACCACGTGCACGTCATGTATGATGGTCGTATCGTGAAGAGCGGCGACAAGACGCTCGCCCTCGAACTTGAAGCAAAAGGCTATGAGTGGGTTTCCAAGGAACTCGCCTCCGCCTCCGCCTAACCAAAACACCCCGACCATGGCAGACACTACCAATACAAATACTCTCGAAGCACCTAATGAGGTGGACAACGTGGTCAAAGGAATCGACCAGACGAAGGGCAACTTTCAATACAAGATTGATTATGCGTTCGACGCGGGGGTCGGACTTACCGAAGAGACCGTTCGCTATATCAGCTCCGTTAAAAAGGAAGCTCCCTGGATCCTCGATTTTCGCCTGAAAGCTCTGAAAAAATTTCAGTCCATGCCCATGCCCACGCATTGGGCTTCGAAGGATCTCGAAAACATCAACTTCGACAAGATCCGCTACTACCTCTCGCAGGGCCAAACGCCTAAGCGAACTTGGGACGAAGTGCCCGACGATATTAAAAAGACCTTCGAGCGTCTTGGAGTGCCTGAGCAGGAGCGCAAATTCCTCGCAGGTGTCGAAGCCCAGTTCGATTCCGAGGCGGCCTACTCCAACATCAAGGAAGTCGTTTCAAAGCAAGGTGTCATTTTCGTCAATTCGACCGAAGGACTGCGCGAGCATCCGGAGCTATTCAAAAAGTTCTTCGGCAAGATCATCCCTACCGGTGACAATAAATTCTCCGCCCTCAACAGCGCAGTATTCTCTGGTGGCTCTTTCATCTACGTGCCCAAAGGCGTCAAGGTCGCGCAGCCTCTCCAAGCCTACTTTCGCATCAACGCGGAAAACTTTGGCCAATTCGAGCGCACCCTCATCATCGCCGATGAAGGTTCCGAAGTCACCTACATGGAAGGCTGCACCGCGCCGAAATTCTCTACTTCCACCCTGCACAGTGCGGTCGTCGAACTCGTCGCTCTCAAGGGTGCCAAGATCCAATACATCACGGTTCAGAACTGGGCCAACAATGTCTTCAACCTCGTCACCAAGCGGGCAGTCGCTCACGAGGATGCCGAGGTCAAATGGATCGATTGCAATATTGGTAGTCGCCTCACCATGAAATATCCTGGTGTCGTCCTAAAGGGCGAACGAGCCCGCGGCGAAGTCATCTCGATCGCCCTCGCCAATGATGGTCAGCATCAGGACACCGGCGCGAAGATGATCCACTTGGCGAACAACACGACGTCAAACGTGGTTTCCAAATCCATCTCGGTCGGCCAAGGTCGCTCGACCTATCGCGGCATGGTGCACATCCCGAAAAATCTCAAGGGATGCAAAAACAACACCGAGTGTGACGCCCTCCTGATCAACTCGAACAGCCGCACCGACACCTACCCGTCAATCATCGTCAAGGGGGACAAAAACTCTACCCAACACGAAGCCTCTGTTTCCAAGGTCAGCGAAGAACTGATCTTTTACATGCAACAACGCGGGCTCACCGAAGCGCAGGCCATGAGCCTGTCGGTGAACGGATTTATCAACGATCTCGCCAGCCAATTCCCGATGGAATACTCGGTCGAGCTCAAGCGCCTCATCGATCTCGAGATGGAAGGTTCCGTCGGGTGATCAACCTTTCCCAATATTTCGCATAGAATGTCTGCCATACCTGCTACTACCGGTAATACCGGCCTCAACGCTGAACGTTTCGCCACTCATATGGGCCAACGAGCCGCCCTTCCCAAATGGTGGCTCGAAGCCAAGAAAGAGGCTTGGAATCAGTATAACGCGCTTCCGCTTCCGACTCGTTCAGACGAGCGCTGGCGCTACTCCAAACTCAAGGGACTCAAACTCGACGGCTTCAATTTACCAGAGGAAGCCTCACTTCACGTCCCGCATCTGCCTGACTTTGCGCATGCGGGTGAAATGACCTTTTCCAACCGTCAGCTTATCGGCCGACAAACGCTCCCTCCAGAGTTAATCGAGAAAGGTGCCGTCTTCGCGCCGCTTAACGAAGCACTGCGTGATCACGGCGATCTTATTCGCACCTATTTCCAGAAGCATCCGGCCAACCTCGGCAGTGAGAAATTCGTCGCCCTAAATACCGCGTTCACCGCCACTGGCGCGGTGCTCTATGTTCCTAAAGGCGTTGAGATCACGGAACCCGTCGTCGTGCAACACACCCTTTCCGGCGATCACTACGCTGCGTTTCCTCACACTCTCGTTATTCTCGAAGATAACGCCAAAGCAACTCTCGTGGAATACTTCGTCTCGGCCCACGCCGAGGAAGCTCACTTGGTCTCAGGTGTTAACGATCTGCACGCCGCTCCGGGCGCACAATTGACCTACGTTGGCGTGCAAAACTGGTCGAATAATACTTTGGCATTTCAGACCAATTCCATCGCAGTCGAGCGCGATGCGCAGGTGCTTTCACTCAACATCAACCTCGGTGGCAATCAGGCGCGACACGAGTCCCATAGCCGCTTACTCGGCCCCGGCGCGCACAGCGAAATGCTCGCGTTGACGGTTGCTAATGGAGAACACGAGTATGATCAGCGCACGCTGCAAACCCACGTGTCGCCCCACACCACTTCTAATCTGCTCTACAAGAACGTCTTACTCGATAAGGCGAAGACAATCTTCTCTGGCCTCATTGTCGTCGATCCCGACGCGCAAAAGACCGATGCCTACCAAAGCAATCGGAATCTCATGCTGAGTGATGAAGCCGAGGCGGATTCCCTCCCCGGTCTGGAAATCGAAGCCCACGATGTCCGGTGCACTCACGGCGCCACCAGTTCGCGCATCGATGCAGATCAACTCTACTATTTGCGCTCACGTGGCATTACCGAGGCGCGAGCCAACGAACTGCTCGTGTTCGGTTTCTTTGAAGAAGTGCTCAACAAACTGGACGACGATGCTCTGCATGCCGCACTCAGTTCATTGATTCAAACCAAGTTCAAAGCTTAAACCGCCATGTCCGCATCAAAAGAACGCACGCTCTCCCGAGAAATTGTCGTCACCCAAATCCCTTCCGGGGACAAGCACACGCTCACTGAAGGCACCAAGTTATTTATTCACCAAACCTTAGGTGGTAGCTACACCGTGCAAACGGATTTTGGTCTCTTCCGAATCAATGGGAAAGATGGCGATGCGATCGGCGAAGAAATCAGTGAATCCAAGGTCGAAGCCGAGGCTCTCTCCGATGGTTCTCCAGATCCGGAAACGGTGTGGGCACAGTTGCGTAAAGTTTTCGATCCAGAAATCCCCGTCAACATCGTCGATCTCGGTTTGGTTTACTCGATGGATATCGAGAAAAAAGAAGACGAAGCTTACAAAGTAATCGTTGCCATGACTTTGACCGCACCGGGTTGCGGGATGGGACCAGCCATCGCAGAAGATGCCAAAAGCAAAATCCTGCTCGTGCCCGGGGTCGACGAAGCCGATGTGAACATCACCTGGGAGCCAACTTGGAATCAATCGATGATCTCCGAAGAAGGTAAGATGAAGCTCGGGCTGATCTGATCTCGTTCCTGAAACGGAGTTGCGTTCAAATCCGATTCTTGCATCAAGCTACCTGTTGCGCAATCTGAGCGACCTTGAATCCGATTAAAAAGACTACTGGGGAATTTAACCCGAGAGATAAACGGTTTCGACGTAATCTCTGGATAAGGCTGCGATCAAAGGGCGGCAGCCAGATATACATCTTTTGGAAGCGTATTTTCACGCTACTCGTCATTCTCGCGGTGGCATCGTGGCTAAGCCTGTCAACCGCGGCATGGACATTCGTCAAATACAAGCGCGGCGTCAGCGAGGCGGCCTTTACCGACATCGCTTTCTATCCATGGAGAGCGCAGCAGTATCGCGCGACTCTGAGCAAACATTACCTCAAAACGGCTCAAGCCCAATTGAAGACAGGCTCGTGGTCAAAAGCTGTCTTCAGCCTTCGCCTTTCTATCGCCAAGAATAAAAACCAGCGTGAGGCCCGCCGGATTCTGGCCGATATTTATAACCAAATCCGACGCACCGATCTCTCCATACAGATCCTAGAAAGTGGCATGGTCGAAGCCAAGGATGACGTCAATTATCTGCGACGTCTGCTCACCCTCCTCATACAGGAAAAAGAGCACCGACGCATCATTGAAATCGGCACCGAGCTGCTGCCCTCATCTCCGGACAAAAACACCGCGAATCAGGAAATTGTTTACCACGTCGCGCAGGCTCATTTGAGCTTAGAACAAGGCGACCGCGCCAAAGAGATTATTGACGAATGGGATTTAGATCGCACCTTGCGAGGCCAAATATTCCTCACCGACATCGATTACGCCCAAGGCTATCCAAGAATCGCAATTCTCAAGTTAGAGCAGCTCCACGAAAAAACGAAGAATGACCGAATCATTCTCAAACTGATCGCTCTCTATCGTAAACTTGACCGCTTGGAGGATGCCCGCCGGATAGCCTTACAACGTGTGTTCCTCAGCCCCGATAGTGCTGGCGCTCGCATCGATATTATCGCGCTCTCACATGCTACCGACGATCAAACGACCATGGAACGCGAGTTTGGCACGTTCCTCGAAAACTTTAGCGAGGATCTACGAGCCCTGAGTTTATTGGCGAACACCGTGATCAGTTTTCCGCGACCGGATCTCGCCAGCCAGATTAGAGAAACCGCTCCCAAAGATAAATTTGGACGTCCACTTCCATTATTCCAAATATCCGTGATGCAAGCGCAGTGCTCCGCAGGCGAATTTAAGGGAGCCCTAATAACAGGCACCGCTCTCGACGAGTATCCAAAGCTTTCCAAGGTAAATTTGGCCAACAACAATCTGATGCGAGCATGGGCTAACTACGGACTCGGTGAACCATTGAAAGGAGACCGCTGGTTAAAGCTCTCCCTATCCGAAGATTACGCCTCGATGATATCCGACACCCTCCTGCTGGTAAATCGTCTCCGCGATATGGGCCAAGTCGAAGACATGCGACGCGTGCTCCTCAAATTGGTCGAGCGCAGCCAGGGTAATCCGCTCCCATTAATGACTCTCGCCCAGCACGATCTCGAGACTACCAATTGGAATGGCGTGCTTGAATACTTACCTGATCTCTTTGCATTGGACCCCGAGCCAACCAAGATTTTGCAAACTATCAGTCGCGACCTTCCCGAGGATATTTCTCTCTCAATCGAACAGAGAGCCAAGTTGGATCTGTATTATTAGCACAGATTTCATCCAGATAATCATCCCTGAGTCCTTGCCAAATCACGTCTGAGGCGCAAATTTCCCACCCTATGTCATTTGCCAACCTCCAGCCTGGACTCAAGGAACCCCACCCTCGCGCCGACGATGATGAGGATGATGAATCCTTCGATACCGCCAAGAATGCCGCGCCGGTCGCTGCGTTGATCCAAAAGAAATTTCTCGAGCAACGGAAAATCTTCTTATGGGGAGCCGTCACCGATGAGACGGCCAAGGATATCACCGAGAAACTGCTCTATCTTGAAGTGACTAACCCCGGCGAGCAGATCACATTTTATATCAACACCCCCGGTGGTTCGATCACTGCAGGTATGGCGGTTTACGACACCATGCAAATGGTTACTTCACCTATCACCGTAATTGTCACCGGAATGGCCGCATCAATGGGATCGATCCTTCTCTGTGGTGCGAAAAAAGGACGTCGACTACTCTACCCGCATTCGCGCGTATTGATTCACCAGCCACTCATCTCAGGGCGCTTCATTGGCCCTGCCACCGACATCAATATCCAAGCACAGGAAATGGAAAAACTGCGTCAGGAATTGAACCAAATCCTCGCCGACGCCTCGGGACAACCCCTTGAGCGCATCACCGAAGACACCGATCGCGATTTCTATCTCAACGCGAAGGAAGCGATTGAATACGGCCTAGCCGACGTGATCGTCGATAAGGTCTAAGCCACTTCCAGAGCAGAAAGCACTTCTAGGCGAACCTTCGGGTTCGCCTATTTTGTTATCTCGGCCACGAGTCGTGTTTTCTCGTTTTCCCAAGCAATGGCCTGCCGCATATTATCAGCCGCATGAGCTACTTTTATTCCTTCCTTGAGCCATTGTTCACGCAGTGATTTTGGCACAAGATTTAGAGCGAGGAGATTTCGATAAATTTCCAAACCGGCATTGGCGTTATCCCCAGCAATTAGGAATGGAACCGTCATGGCCAAGAGCCCCCAGCTATTCACGTCCACTTCTTTCAAGTAAGGTGCGAAGCCCAGCGCGCGAGCTGCACCCACGGTGTCTCCCTGTTCGGTCAGGATCTCAGCCAAAGCGATTCCTACCGGTAAACTAGGTCTTTCCTTTTGTTCGTGTCGGGCCAAAGCCACGGCGTCCTCTGTGAGATCAGCGGACTGAAGCCGTCGCATTTCTCGTAAAACCAGATAAGGGAGTAGCCTCGGAGAAATCTCGTCACGCCGGATCCACTGCTCAGTTAGACTTCTTTGAAAAGGCCGGTAGAGCGGATCGCCAACCAGCACGTTTTGCCAACTCAGTGTAGGAAGAGAATAATAGGCCGCTTCTCCCAATGTCATCCCCTGCGCGAGACCTTTAAACAAAAGGTCCGGATGATGCATAAATTCCAAATACGGCTCATAAACCGCCCCAACCGTAGCGGCGGCACCACGCGCTAATAAAGGACCACACCAGGCCTCACTGTCTGAGTGCAGCGTGTGCGCAGAAAAACTATGGATATGCATCGCGACCGCCCCCGGCGCGAATCGGAATCCGGGCAAGGTGAATGGGCCGTTCACATTCGTCGTATACCAGCCCGCATACATGGCCGGTGTATCAAATCTGGCCCCAATCGAAAACGTCCCCTTTTCGTCCCACTGAGTGGTGGAAAAATGAAGTTTCTCTAATTCCTTTGCCGTCACTTTCAGCCAACGTTCGCCTTGTGGATAGGGTCCCTTTGTATCCACGTAAGCGCGCCCGATTAGGCCATTCCTTTCGGCCTCGAGCGCTCCGTCGATCATTCCAAACACGTCCCTGGCACTGGGGCCATCCAGACGCGACACCCGCACAACGCTTTCGAGCAACAGCCGCTGTGGCTTCTCTTTACGATAGAGCGGATTGGGCACAAACGAATTGATATTGTAATTCCCCACCGCGAGGAGACTCAGTTCGGAATCCACTGAAGAGCGGTTTGTCCGCATCTGCGGGCTAAAAGGCATCCCCTTCACCGTGCTCAATAAACTGGGCTCATTTTTGATTCTCAAAGGCACTCCACGGCACACGATCAGATAGGATATCGTGTGACCTGAAAACGCCATCTTCCTACGGCCATACACATCGTATAGGCTCATAGCCACACTATCGATCCACCCGCGATTCACCAATTCGTCCTGTAAAGGTTGCCAAACCGTGAGCACAAATTCCCGCCACGTGATCGTCTCCTTCGTGGGCATTTCAAGACTAATGATATTCTCCAACGGCACTCCACGACGAAGCGCATAATACTCGGCGATTCGCTGGGAATCCGGATCCGCACGATTCGTCACCAGCACGACCCTTGCCGCCCCCTCCGCCCCACTGGCCATCGAAACAACACCGATGAAACAAAGAAATATCACGGACCATTTTAGCACGCCAGCAACTTGGCTAGCGACACTCCCTCTGACGAGTCTTCATTCCACTACTTGCCAAACCGCGCGATTCGAAACTAAAATCTGAGTTGGCGATGGATTCCGCCCTCCTCACAAGGAAAACCGCTTCGCACCGAAGCTGATGACTCCTGTTAATCTCAACCTAACAGCCAGCCATCCTGCAACATGACCTACCTTGCCATCGCCCTAGGCGGCGCACTCGGAAGCATCCTCCGTTATGCACTCTCAACCTCAATCGATACACGTTGGGGCGAGGGATTTCCATGGGGCACCCTTAGTGTAAATTTACTCGGGTGTTTCGTGATTGGCATTTTGGCCTACCTCTCCGGATCAGATGATCGGCTCTGGGGGAATCTGGAAACACGACAATTCCTGATGACCGGCCTTTGTGGCGGCTTCACCACATTTTCCACGTTTGGCCTGCAGACTCTCAACCTCATGCGCGATGGTGATTGGCTACAAGCCGCCACCTATGTGATCGGATCGGTCGTGCTTTGCCTCATCGGAGTGTGGCTCGGCCACGGAACTGCCGCACTCCTCAATCAGCCTTAGCCCAGATTATTTCACCAACATGATGAAACTTTCTTCCAAAATATCCGTATACCCACCGGCAAAAGCGACTACCCAGTCACAGTCGGCCCGAGAGGCGGAGACTACACCAACGTGCCAGTAAAATTCTGCGCGCTAGGGCCTCTCATTCTGCCGCCGCGCGTTTGGCTAGCTGCTTCGTAAGATAGCTATCGTCGGTTGCATTCACCCAAGCTGTCAGCCAAATCGCACCCAGCATTTCGCCGCCACGCAGCAACTGACCTTCAATAAATTCACGACCGGTCGGATCTTGGGCCACTTGGTCTGATTTAAACCGGTCGTCCTTTTCCATTTTATAGAAAGGCACGACCTGCGCGTTTTGAGCCATGAGGTATTCCATCGTCGCGACGAAGAGCGGGTCGCGGCCATCCGATTGATTATCCAGTTCAAATGCCCGCACCGTGGTCACCTGTGA
>Ga0105053_10007462_pt1 | contig 14597 bp, 14 predicted proteins | sample BON01_FD_78093 | JGI IMG/M metagenome (GOLD analysis project Ga0105053, IMG submission 78093) | Freshwater microbial communities from Lake Bonney liftoff mats and glacier meltwater in Antarctica - BON-01 | ecosystem: Environmental > Aquatic > Freshwater > Ice > Glacier meltwater | place: Lake...
AGTGTGATGAGAACTAGAAGCGGAAGAATAGAAGAACCAGAGAAGGAGAAGAGGAAAGAAGACTGCGAAAGAGAAGAGGAAAGGAATGGAAAGGTAGTGGAGGAATAGCCACCAAGAGACATTGATACATCAGCAGCCAGCACTTTTAAGGAGAAGGAAGATGAGAAGGAGGAGGAGGACGGCGACGATGATGATGATGCGGACGACGATGCGAAGAAACGATTCATAGAAAGTTAGGGAAAAGAGTCACATATCTCTAAAGGAGGGAAGAGAGAGAGGTTTAGAGATACGGGGTTGTAGAGAAATACAGAGGCAATCGGTCATGCCACCCGCTGAGAGACCTACGAAAGACAAATGACACGAACAGAAAAAGATGGAGAACAGGAGGCAACAGAATAAAAATAAAAGACTTTTGAGATGTTGACCTCCTCTTCACTTGTATTAGCTGAGTTGTAGTTCGTTCTTTCTTCGTATAGAATTTGTTTCCTGCTCTCTTTCCTTTTGCCCCCTTTATCCTCTTCCCTTTTTTCCTACAACGCCGACGTCGTTGATTAATTAAATTCTTCTCACCTTGTGTGTATGCCTTTCGCTTTGTTTCCTCTTCTTCTCCTCCTATGCTATTAGTTTGCTTTCATTTTTGTATTTAATAACTCCTTGACTCATTCACTTCTTAATTCTCTCTGACGCATCAATCTGCTTGCCGCCCAGCACGCACACCGCATTCACTAACCCACCCTCTAATCCCTCCCTCCCTCTCTCAATTCGGTGGACTCGCCGGATTCCCCCCACAATACCCTCCCTTCCCCCCCGCATCCACCGACGCCTTATTCTTCTTCACCGGTAAATTCTGCGCGGGGTTCCGATCAAAAAACGAGACGGGCTTGATCTTAATCGAGATCATCTCCACAGGCATAGTCCCAAAATCCTCCACCCTCACAACATGCGTCAGCCCATAACAAGGCCACACAACCAGATCCGCCCCTCGCACAGACCGCTTCTGCTGGGTCCACATCGGCAGGCCCTCCCCCCCCGCTGACTGGGTAGGATAATCCCCCGCAGGCCACATCTCACTCGCCTTGTACGGAGTCACCCACAAATTCTTGGTGGCGAACGCCCCCTTGCGCGCAATCAGACTGTCAGCTGACGCGAGAATGAGCGGGTTTTCAGGCACCACAATTTTGTACCCTACCTTGTGCCCCAACCGATTTTTGACCTTCGGATTCCGCACCACCCAGGAACGCGCCGTCGCTGCATTCCCGACTCGCTGCGCCTGAATCTCGTCCTCCAACACCGTCTCCTTCACTCGAAAACCATTCCCAAACGGATTATCGATCTCCCCCCTCGGCATCGCCTCCACCTCCTGCTCCACCACCTCCAACCCTTGCCCTCCCTCCGGGTCATCCACCGCCATATCCAACCGCGCACAAAACATATGCTGGTGATGCTGCGCGTTCACGAAAGGATCAACCAAAATTCCGTGCTCCGGCGTCTCTTCCCCAGGAGACAAGGCATTGGTCGACAGCTGGCCCGTGAGCTTGATCTCGAATTCCATATGGCCATCTTGATAGAAATACCAGTAGTTCTGTTGAGAGGGAGGGAGGGAGGGAGGGAGGGAGGGAGGGAGGGAGGATGAGCATATGAGAAAATGACAAATTTCGACAAAGGAGAGCGCAAGCCTAGGGCCGACAACACTATCGCCGCTGTTCCATCTGCCACTACTACTGCTACTACTGCTGCTGCTGCTGCTGCTGCTGCTGCTGCTGCTGCAGCAGCAGGCAACTGGCCCGCAAGCGCATGCGCTTTCTTTTACTCCCACCTTTCTCTCTCACCCCCCTAAACAAGCACACAAAACCAAAACAACGTACCAAATATTCATAGTTCACCACCGTCGTTAAGAAGGAAATCACCAACCGCCGAGACCGCCGAGACTCCGAGTGGCCCGTTCGATAATCGACATGCTTCCAAAGCAACCCAAAGTCCTCCTCGTGCATGCAAATCGCCTTCTTCAGCTCCACCGGCGCCCCCTTCCTGTCGTTGAGCACTGCATCGAAGTACTTGATCGCACCCAAGCAGTCACACCCCAGGGCCAGAGAGGTGGTGCAGTTGCCTGGGTTTGTAAGGTAGGTAGGGCAAGAAAAATGAGTAAGCTTAGTTCATCCTTTCTTCTCGCTTCTTGTCTCGCTCTCATCGCAATCAACCACATCCTCCCTCCCTCCCTCCCTCCCTCCCTCCCTCCCTCCCCTTCCCTCCCTCTCATCCTACTCACCCAACCCATAATCCGACACGTCAAAAGCACACTTGCGATGATAAGGCGCTCTTGGCTCCGCGTAGGGCACCGCCATCTCCACCATTGACGCCCGAAAGATAATAGGCCTCACACGCCCCTGGTCTTCATACCCCACCTGGTGCAACACCAGCCCTTCCCTAAAATTAAACCCCACGCGGAACGACCACTGCTGCCAGGAGACCTTGTTCCCTTCCACGGTGAAGGACGGGCCTTCGGGCTGCGTGATATTGAGGGGCTTGGGGGCGTCGGTGCGGAAGCCGCCTTCAACCAGGTCTAAGAGGAAAGGGAAGGAAGGAGGAAGGGGAGGGAAGGGAGGGAGGGAGAGGGCTTTTGTGAGTTACTAACTTTATACAATCCAAGGGAGGAAGAGGGACATATGTGTGATTCTGAGAGGAGGGAAAGGAGGGAGGGAGGGAGGGAGGAAGAGCTTATGTGAGTCGCTAGCTAGTACAATCCGAGGGAGGAAGGAAGGATATACGTGTGATTCACCGGCTTAAGCCCCTCCATGCTCTTACCTTGGTGGTAGTTGTTGGTCACTTCATTGATCTTCTGTGGCGTCTCCGAGGCATCAATATGCACGACCACGCCCTTCTCCAAACACACCACCGGGACCATGTCAATCGGATGGGAGTACTGGTTGTCATTCGGACTCCCAACACGCTTGTAAAGAAACAACTGCACCAACCGTCCCTGCAAATCCCCGTGCTCATGGACGCTCCAAGGGTCGCAGGCAACGTCCACTTCCACGTTAGTGATGCCGTATCTCTCCGCGAGCATTGCGCAAACCTTCGCGTCGGCCTTGCATATCTTCTCCGCCTCAAAGCAGTCCTCGGGCGTAATGAGGGGCTGGACACCCGGCACGAGATTCCACTGCTCCACTTCCTTGCTGTCCAGGTTGACAATCACTTCGACGATCGCGTATCTTTCGTTCTCGCCGTACACGCTCAGCGGGGGCTGGAGGATAGAAAAGCTCTTGCGCGCAGGCAGGGGGCCCTTGCCGGCATCAAACGCCAGCAGCTCCGACTTGCTGGGCTCGTCAAGGGTCACGACATTGAAAATCAAAGCCTCGAGGGGTGCGCCCGGGTGCTTGCCCTTGAACGCCGCCCGAATCAATTCCGAGGCCGCGAGCATCTCGTCCCCCGAGAGCGGGTCGAGCGGGTGAGAAGTAGAGGACGAAGAAATCGCCATGGTTTAGACAACAGGGGTTTTACTGCGCTGTGTTGTTCTGTGTGTTGGTGTGTTTGTAGGTTTCAAGAGGGGGGATTGTGAGTAAAGTTAGGCGTCGGGAAAGAGTTATATCGGGCAAAGCGCCAATGCATCAGTCAGCAGCACGGGCGGCGATAACCAACTCTAGAACTTCTGAATGATGATGCTAGGTAATGAACGATTGCCAGTCAGTCGAGTGGAGGCATAATATGGCAGCCAGTAATATGCCACGCAGTTTTACAAATCTGCCGGTCAAATTGCTGTAGGAACAAGGGCGTACAGGCGATGCGACTGCAGACGCGGCAATATGTCGGTCGGCGATTTCTGGTAACGGGTTTAGGGCGGAGATTCCGTGTGAACTTCGCACTAGAAGCCATCCACGTCCACAGGACAAACAACTTAAAATGTACTTGCTGCTGTGATCATGCAGAAAGGCCCGGCAGCCAAACGACTGGTGGTCCAAGACTATAGATTTTGACACATCATCCCGTTGTTGAATCTCCCCACGTTGCCATTTCTACACGAACTCAGTCTTTCCTACCGTAGAAAAAGAAGGGGGGAACGCTTTTAAAACTGTAGGCCAAAAAGCCTGGCAGAGATTCGCGACAACAAAGGTCTTTATATGGAAAAGAACTTTGTCAAATTCAAGAGCAAAGTCGAAGATTTCTAAAACCTCCCCACCCCCGGCCGCATAAGCACAAAGCAAAAGCATAACGTACTATACATGCGCGCATGTTCTTCTCCTTAACGTCTTTTCTTTTTCTTTCTGTGGTCTTCTTTCTTTGCTCCCGTACGTGATTCTCACTGCTTGCTAAAGAAGATTATATTTCCCCTTCCACCAACCCCCAAAAAGTCTCTTCCCCATCCTCCCTCCCCACACCCCACCCAACAACCACACCACCACCACCACCCCTTTACTTAGCCCCCGGCTGCGGCGGCCCCGAAAACTGACGGTTCGACCCTCCGACATCCGCGCCCTCATCATCCTCCTCCTCCGCCGCCGCCGCCGCGCCCGGTCCTCCATCCTCATCATACTCATCGTCCTCCTCGTCCTCGTCCTCGTCCTCGTCCTCATCCCCCTCAAACGCGTCCAGAGGGACAGCAAACACTCGCAGAGTGGCCTTATTCGGGTCCTTCAACAACACATACTTCCCGGGCTCCATATTATTCTCCGGCGCCAAGAACTTATCACACAACCACTTGACAATCCCCCACATATTGGTCACCTTCAGGTTCAACATTCGCTCCGCAAACTCCACAGGCTTATACTGCGTCGTCCCCAAAATCAAATGATCAATCGCCGACGCCTGCGACACCCGGGACACAAACCCCACCTTCATCAAATCCGCCCCTGCCAAAATCGACTGCGCCGCCCACTTGGCCAGCTTGTAGCTATTGTTCTTGAGCTCCGTCGCAATGATACTCCCCTTCTGCATATCGATCTTCTGCCTCCACCTCTGAGTCTCCCACTCATTCAACGCAAAACTCGTGATGTACTCCTCCTTCCCCCCCCGCATGACATACCCCTGCAATTCCGTCCTCGCCACCAGCCTATACGCCCCCAGCTGGAAACGACGATAACGGTAAGCAACAGTAGCAGGCTCCAGCCCCTCCTCCTCCTCCTCGGCATCAAAGAACGGATTCGGCTGGAACGTCTTCCGGGTAGCAGCCGCAGCAGCAGCAGCAGCGGCAGCAGCAGCAGTACCACCCGCAGGGCGCTTGAGGATTTGATGGGAAAAATTCTGGTTAATGGCCGTGGCTTCTAATTCTAAGTTGCGGGGGTGGTTGACATCATCCTCTGAGTCCGGCATGGGAGGCATGTCAGTCGCCGTCTCGTTCACGGTCATTGTTTTCAAGGCAATCTCGTCGTCGCGCGCGTACAGGAAGAGCAAGCCGCCTGGGAATTGCTCGGATTCGACCTTGTGAGCGACCAGGTCCCAGGAGTAGACCTGTTGCAAGGGGAGGGAGGGAGGGAGGGAGGGAGGGAGGGGTTAGTGTGTGTAAGGTGGTGGGGTGGGGGTTTTTGGGGAGGGGGAGGGAGGGAGGGAGGGAGGAGGAGGGAGGGGGTGGCTCTCATATTAGCGTATACTAGTAGTGTTGTTACGTTCAGTGTCCGCCTGGCTTGTGCCCCTGATTAAAAAGAGGGGCGCGGAACCAGGCTGAGACTCACCTATCTGCTCTCGAATGAGAGGTGCTAATCATCGAGTCATTCATTCATCCCTCCCTCCCTCCCTCCCTCCCTCCTTTCCACCATACCACCTCTTTATTTTCCCCAAGGCATAAGCATAATCGAGCCCATTCTAAACCCTCCGATTTCCCTCCCTCCCTCCCTTATTATTACATAAAGCACTCACCGATCGTCCGCACGTCATCAAATGCGCCAACACCGCGTCCGTCGCAAACACCTGCCCCGCAAACTCCTCCGCGGCGTATCGCTCCAAGTTAGGGTCGTCCATCGTGTTGACGTAGTAAGGCAGAATCTTATCAAAGGGCTTGAGAGGGCGCTCGTGCCTTGCCGCTACCTGATTTATATTTGAAGGAGGGAGGGAGGGCGGGAGGGGTGGTGAGCAAGATGACTTCATGTAGAAAGGAAACTCCACATCCCTGTACAAACTGCTCTATTCATACCCCACCACACACTCCTCCCTCCCTCCCTCCCTCCCTCCCTTAATCTCCCTTACCTTATCATACGCCTCATTATACTGATCCAACGCCCCAAACCACTCCAAATCCTCCACCTCCGGCACATTCGCCACATGCAACTTACTCAACTGCGGCAAGTCCACCTCCTCCAACGTCTGCCAGTCACTCTCCACATTCACACTCGCCTTCCTATTCTCCATCCGTCCCCTGAACGCCCCTCCCCTCCCCCTCCACCCAAACCTCCCCCCCCTCCCTCCAATGGCCGGCCCACCCTGCAGCCGCCGACGATCCCCCGGCGCATTCTGCACCGCCAACGCCTTGACATCCCTCGCTCCCCCCCTCGCTCCTCCACGCCCTCGTGCCCCAAACCCGCCTTGCTTGAAGTTAGGCCCGAATCGGCTCTTGATCTTCTTCTTGCCCTTCTCCGAGTCGACCATCCGGAAGGACTTATCCTCGGCTTGGTCATACTCATATTTCAAACTCTCATTCGACACCTTATACGCGTCCTCAAACCTCGTACGACGCTGCTCACGCATACGTAAATAATAAGCACTTTGCGTCAACTCCGCGGCTTTCCCCAGGCGGTCTGACTTGTTGAAAGGGCAGTAAGGCAAGAAGCGGAACTGCGCAGGCTCATTCTCGGGGGTCGGGCCCCAGCCGTGGTCGTTGAGAAAGACAGAGGGTGTCTCGAAGGGGAGCTCCTCCACGGGGCCGTTGCCACCGTCGTCGCCGTGCGCCATGATTTGGGCTGTGGGTTTGGTTTGTGAAGGGGAGGGGGAGGGAGAATGGAAGGAAGAAGGGTGTGGGTGAGTGTGATGATGATGATTGGTCAAGCCGGTAAAATCAAACAACGCGGCCAAGGCAGCCACGCCCACGACGCTGCACACAGCATCAAGTGTTTATCGACGTGCTTGAGTACGGGTGTTGTTTCGTGTTTCGTGTGCTTTGCAGGGAGAAAGGCCAAGGGTAAGACGATGAGGGTGGGGTGGTTGAGGCCCGCGAGAAGCAGAGGCAGCGGCGAGACCAAGCCCTCCACCCAACGCGCAGACGCAGGCACCGTTTTCGTAGGGTATGAACCGAGGTGTAACACCGTGTGATGGGGCTGTGTGGATGCGTGAGCGTGTGGGTGAGGCGTGCCAAGAAGGAGAAAGAAGAAAGACGCGAGCCTGCCTGTGTGTGGCTGATGAGCGAAGGGCAGGGAGAGGAGGAAATCACATGGTTCCCCAATCCGAGGAAGCAAAACAAACCTCCCACCCTTTTCTGCATGGTGACTTTTATACAAGGAATAACAGAACCACAACAACAACATACGCACGCTAATGTATTGCTTCTCAAAATCGTACGTTGTGCTTTCTTTTCTTCCTCTGCTCTTTTTCTCTTTCCCCCCCTGCTCTCCCCCGGCTCCCTCAATTCTAATTCTTATTCCTCTTCTTCTTCCCCCGCCTCTCCCTCCCCCGCTGCGAGTTCGGGTTCTTCCGCCCATACCCAAACTGAATCCCATCCGCCGCCGCCGTCTTGGTGACCGCCACGCCCAGCGTCTCGGTGATATCCGCCCCAAACATACTATTCAGCGCCTTGGTCCTCCTCTTGACCTTCTGCTGCCAAATCCCCATTTGCAACTGATCCTCGCGCAACAACAAATCACCCTCCCACCGACCCGTCTTCCCCTTCGGGGCCTTGGGAATCGAGTACTTGCACCCCTTCCTCGGCCGCCAGAGCTTGCTTAAATGCACACGCAACTGACCCGTGACACTATCCACGGAAATGGAAACCCGCGACAAATAAGCATTCCCACACCTCGGACAAAATATCCTCTCCTGATCATGCACAATCTTCGCGCAACTCTCACATCGCCTCGCCCACTGCTTTACCCTGGTGACAGCCACACCATCAATCGACAACAACCCCAACCCCATCTGCAGCAACACATTCTGCATCCCAAAATCCGTCGTCACACACGCCACCACCGGAGCCGGCGGGGGCACCCCTCCCTCCCTCCCTCCCTCCCCTAAGCTCGCCCCCGTATACCCATCCCCCTTCCTCGCGCCAAACAAAGTCTCCGTCCCCTTGGCACGGACCGCCTTGATATTCTCAACACTGATCCACCCCTCCCCATCATCCTCCTCCTCCTGCCCTCCGCCATGCGTAGCAGCATCCCTGCCCGCGCCACCCAAGAAACGAGACGTCACTTCACCACTCTTCTTCGTTGTGTTGGCTGATCCTTCAGGAGCAGCAAAATGGTCGTACTTCTCATTTAAAGAAAGATTTTCCAGCTCAAGAGGGATGGCTGGGGTGCCTTCCGCCTCTGCTTGCCGTTGACGACGAGCAGCCACGGCATTAGCAGGCGGGGGAGGTTTGGAAGCCGTCGCTTTCACGGCATTTGCCCAGCTGAACCCGGCCTTGACGGTGCTGCTGCTGCTGATGCTGCTGCTGCTGCTGCTGCTGCTGCTGGCGGGAGGAGCAGGAGGAGGAGGAGGAGGAGTGGGTGTGGGGGTGGGGGCAGCTGCAGCAGGAGTAGCAGCAGCGGCTTCGTTGCCTTCTTCCTCCTCCTCGCTTCCACTTCCGCTTTCATCATCCTCCTCATCATCCTCGTCCTCGTCCTCGTCCTCGTCCTCGTCCTCGTCCTCGTCCTCGTCCTCTTCGTCTTCCTCATCGCTACTATCTCCACCGTCCACCTCCACATACACACGTTCATCCCCCGCCTCCCCCTCCCCCTCCCCCTCCCCCTCCTCCTTCTCCTCCTCCTCCTTCTCCACCTTCTTCTCCCCTTCAGCCTCCACCGCAATAGGCGCTTTGGCATTCGCCATCGCCGCCATTCGCGTCGTAGTCGTCGTCCTTAAATGCGCAACGTCCCCCCCATGCTCCTCTGCCTCCAACGTATACGTCAAAGACAACACCCTCAGATCCACCTTGGACAAAGCCGAGTAATCCCCTGTCTGCCTCGCAAATTCCGCCACAGCCTTACATGCCTTCAGCGTCGGCTCGCGTGTCCGTAATTCGAACGGCAAAGTGTCGAGGTGGAAGCGCGCGCGGGGGTCACGCACCTCAGCAATCACTTCGGGGATAGTCCAGAAATGCTCCGCCATACGCGCTAGGCTGTACCCCTGGCCTTTGATCAGCGCCCCCGTGTCCAAGACAAGATGCCGCACCTTGCTGTCGCTGCCCAGGGTCGTGGATGGCATGGACGGCGTGGGCGTGGGCTCGGTCATGGTGGTGGATGGTGCAGTGTCTTCGTGTGCCATGCCCAATATCTCTCTGTGGATGGTGATAGGGGAAATGAGAAGGATTAGTCTATACCAGACAGAAGAATTGAAGGCAGCGGCACCACCAGCACCTCGGACACGTCCTGCTCGTCGTGCTTGTACCCACAACGCGTGGATTGGGGCTGTGGCTGTCATAAGCATTGCGGCATTTGACCTCCTCCCAGCCAGCCACCACACTTCCTCTCGTCGCCAAAGGCAAGCACGGCCGCAAATTTACTTCACGATTCGCACGCTTACCGTGCACCACCCACACAACCCTTACAACAACAGGCACTCTGCCAGCTAGCTCGTGTGCTTATTTATGCACAAGCACAGCCGCACCCTGGAAGCCGCCCCAGCACAAGCCCCACCACCAGCCTCCTCCCCCTCCCCTTCTTCCCCCAACCCCACGACGACCTCGACCGCGGCAGCAGCCATGGACATCGATACCCCACCGGCACTGTCGCCTCTCACGGTGTTGTCGAGGCTGGATTTAGACGGGACGCGGCCTGTCACGGACCCGAAGCATTATCGTCTAATTACGCTCAGTAATGGCTTGGAGGCTTTGTTGGTGCATGACCCGCGTATCACCCAAGTCTCCGCCGAGGCAGCAGCAGCAGCAGCAGCAGCAGCGGCGGCAGGAGGGAAACGAGGGAGGAAAAGGAGGGAGAAAGAGGAGGAGGAGGGGGGCAGCGATGAAGACGACGACGAAAGTGGGAGCAGCGGCAGCAGTGGCAGTGAGGGCGAGGAGGACTCGGAGGGCGACGACGACGACGAGGACGATGATGAAGCCTCTGCCTCTTCCTGTGAGCTCGACGCCAGTGCTGCCAGCACCACTATTAACGGCAACGGCAAAGGCAAGGCGCCCGCTTTAGATGCCTTGGACACGAGCTTAAGCCTTAGTACGAGCAGCAATTTTCCTTCTGACTCCCACGAAATCGAATCGCCCCGGCGGAAAAAAAGGCATCCGCACCACCTGTACGCCCCCCCTCACGTCGGCGGGCACGGCGAAGAGGAAATCTGTCTAGGCGGCCCTGAGCACGACCATCCTCCGCATCTCGCCCCTACAACTGACGGAGACGAGAGCGGCGCTGCTGGTGCTGCTGCTGGTGCTGCTGCTGGTTCTGCTACTGGAGGAGGAGGAGGGGAGGATGGAGGAGGGGTCCGCTTGTCTGCGGCGGCGATGGCGGTGGGCGTGGGGTCGTTTAATGACCCGGAGGGAGTGCAGGGACTGGCGCATTATTTGGAGCATATGTTGTTTATGGGGAGTGAGAAGTACCCGGATGAGAATAATTATGACTCCTTCATTTCAAGCAGGGGGGGATATAGTAATGCCATGACGGAGTGTGAATATACCGTGTATCATTTCGAGGTGCCTCCGGCGAGTTTTAGCGAGACCCTTGATATCTTCGCCCAGTTTTTTATTAGTCCGCTAATGAGAGCTGAGGCGTCCGCGAGGGAGTTGGAGGCGATCGAAAGTGAGTTCAACTTGTCCCGTGGTAGTGACAACACACGTTGTACGCAATTGATATGTCATACCTCCCACCCCTCCCACCCTTACTCCCGCTTTTCTTGGGGCAATTTATCTTCGCTCCGTGATGCTCCTTTAGCGGCTGGACTTGACATAACTGAAGAGCTGCGTCGTTTTCATCAACAGCATTACACCGCGCTTAAAATGAAGCTCGTTCTATTAGGAATGGAAGACTTAGACACGCTCGAACAAACCGTCTGTCAAACCTTCGCTGGCGTCCGTGCCCCTCCCTCCCTTCCTCTCTCTCTCTCTCCTTCGGTCCTTGAGGGGCTGCCACCACCAATGGATGAGACTAATGCTTTGGGCTGGTTATTTAGAGTTGTGCCTGTCAGAGATTTGCACCAGCTGCACGTGACGTGGCAGCTGCCTTCGTTGCTGCAGCAGTATCGAGCCAAGCCTTGGGAATACCTTGGGTAAGACGGAGGGAGGGAGGGCGGGAAGGAGGGAGGGAGGGCGGGAAGGAGGGAGGGAGGGAGCGAGAAATGCCTTCGACACTCTTCAATTCACTCACCCCTCCATCCCTCCCTCCCTCCCTCCCTTCCAGTCACCTCCTCGGCCACGAAGGCCCCGGCTCCATCCTGGCTTCTCTCAAAACCAAGGGCTGGGCAACCGCCATCGTTGCTGGTATCAGCGGCGAAGGGTACGATTCCTCCACGGGCCTCGCTTTGTTCACCCTTACGGTGACTCTGACTGAAGGAGGGGTGAAGAAATGGTCCGAAATCATTTCCTTGATTTATACGTATCTCGGGCTGATTCGGAGGGAAGGGTGGCAGAAATGGATTTGGGAGGAGCTGGCGGCTATTAGTGCTATGCAGTATAAATACCAGGAAGAGATCGAGAGCGGGGATTTGGCGGAGCAGTTGTGTGTGGGGCTGTTGCCTATGTATGGGTTTCGGAAGGAGGAGGTGTTACAGGCGCCGTTTTTGATGTGGGAGTGGCGGCCGGAGTGGATGGAGGGGATGATGACGATTATAAGTGATCCGAACAAGTGTAGAATTGATTTGATGAGTTCGGTTTTTGGGAGGGCGGGGGTGTTGGATGCGCTGGAGCAGAAGGAGGGGCAGGCAAGGAGGGAGGGAGGGAGGGAGCATGTGATTGAGGGGGTGTCGGTAGAGAAGGAGCCGAGGTTTGGCGTGCATTTTACGAGGGAAAAGCTACCGGAGGCGACCCTGCAAGGGTGGGCGGATAATTTTGCTGTTGCTGTTGCTGTTGCTGCTGCTGCTGTTGAGCCAGGAGAGAAGATGGAGGTGGAGGGCAAGGAGCAGCAGCAGCAGGAACCTCGGTTGGCCTTGCCTCTTCCCAACCCCTTCATTGCCACCGACTTGGCCGTCAAGGACTTACCTCCCAGGCGAGACCCCCTCTCCTCCTCTTCCTCCTCCTCCTCCTCCTCCTCCGTCGTCCCTCCCTCCCTCCTCCCCTCTGCCTCCTCCCTCTCCCTCCTCAGCAGCAACAGCAGCAACAACAACGACAACAATGAGCTAGAAAGCTCCCTTCAAAGGCTCCAAACAGACTGCCCCGAAGTCACTCCTATCCTCTCCCAAATCCAGTCCTCCCTCCCTCCCTCTTACCAGTACCACTACCCCACCCTCCTCCCTCCCTCCTTCCCTCCCTCCTTCGATGCCCTCCATTTGTGGCATTTGCAAGACCGTGTTTTTCGGACCCCACGGGCAGCAATCTACCTGAAGCTCGCCACTCCTCATGCCTACGCCTCACCACGACACGAAGCCATGACGGAGTTGTTTATTCGGTTGATTAAAGACAGTTTGAATGAGACGACCTACTTGGCCAGTGTTGCCGAGCTGCATTACGCTTTGAAAGGTACATACTTTTGTCCTCCCTCCCTCCCTCCCTCCCTCCCTCCCTCCCTCCCTCTCATTCAGGGATAGCAATGCATGAAATAGTATTGTTGTTGTAGCTCATCTCTCCCTCCCTCCCTCCCTCATCTCTGCCTCTCTCCCTTTCGCAGCCACTGAACTAGGGCTCGAGCTTCATTTTCACGGCCTTTCCCACAAGCTCTTGCGCCTCGTCGACCTCGTCCTCCGTCGGCTCCTCCTTCGAGAGGGAGGGAAAGAGGGAGAGAAGGATGGTGATATCACCTCCTCTACCTCTTCTTTTTCAGGGAGGGAGGGAGGGAGGGAGGGGTTCTTCGCGTCGCGTCCGTTACGGTTTGAAACGCAGAAAGAGTCGTTGGTGCGGAGTTACTGTAATGAGAATATGAGACCTAGCCGACACGCGAGGACATTGAGGTTACATGTCCTTAAAGAGAAGATGTGGAAGGCGGAAGAATTGGAGAAGGAGGCAGCCACACTGACGATTGAAGAAATGGGAAGGTTTGTGCCTGTTTTGTTGGGGGAGGTGCAGGTGGATGGGCTCTATCAGGTAAGGAGGGAGGGAGGGAGGGAGGGAGGGAGGGAGGGAAGGAAGGAGTGAGAACCCTTTGGAATAACCACCCCGACACTTGACTGACGCACAACTCATCCCTCCCTCCCTCCCTCCCTCCCTCCCTTCTTACACACAGGGCAACTGCGATGCTACTGACGCAGAAGCATTGCGTGCCCTCCTCTGCTCTCTTCTCGAAGAAGCAAAGATCAAGCCCCTCCCTCCCTCCTCCTACCCCTCTAACCGCGTCGTTGCTTTACCGGAAGGAACAAACCTCCTCCTTGCCGCTGAGAGTGTGGATAGTGGTGAGAGGAATTCAGCGCTAGAAGCGTATTGGCAGCTAGGGAAAGATAATATTGAAGACAGGGTGGTGGTGCAGATGCTGGAGCAGGTAAGACACCTATCCCTCCCTCCCTCCCTCCCTCCCTCCCTCCCTCCTCGTCTCACTCTCCACATACAATTCTAAACCTCCCTCCCCTCCCTCCCTCCCCTCCCTCTCTCAGCTCCTCGACGAACCTCTATACGACACCTTACGAACAAAAGAACAACTGGGCTATTCAGTCTCCTGCGGCTTGCGAATGACCAATGGCATCCTCGGTCTCGCTGTCCGTATTCAATCAGAACGCTATGAGCCCCGGCACCTCCACGCACGTTTAGAAGCGTTCCTCCTCTATTTTCATGCCACCCTCTCCTCCCTCCCTCCCTCCGTGTATGCCCGTCAAGTGGTGAGTTTGGCCCAGAACAAGATACAGAGAGACGCGAGTTTGAATGATGAGAGTGGGAGGTATTGGGGGGAGGTGGTCGACCGTCGATTTCAATTTGATGTGGGTCCGTTGGAAGTTAAGGCGTTACTGCAGGTTGGGAAGGAGAAGGTACTGCAATTGTTCGAGGAGAGGATTGGAGTGTGTGCGAAGGAGGGGAGGCATTTGGCGGTTTTGGTGACGGGGAGGGCGTGTCGTGCCCGAAGAGGAGGAGGAGGAGGGGGAGGGGGAGGGAAGAGTCCTGCAAGGTCAGGGAAGGGTAAGAAAGAAGGAGTGAGTAATCCTGCATCTCCACAAGTTTCCCCTTCGCGTGTGCATAAGCACCAGCACTCACCGCAGGTATCTCCTTCCCGTGCGCAGCAGCAGCAGCAGCAGCAGCAGCAGCAGCTGCAGCATTTGTCGCCGCAGGTATCTCCTTCTCGTGCTGCGGCTCACCAGCATAAGCACCATCATCATGATTTGTTGAGTGAACAGGCAAGGAGGACGGTGTTGCTGCCGGTGGAAGAGTGTGGACCTGCAGCAGTTGCAGCAGTGGCGGCTGTGGGAGG
>Ga0105053_10007464_pt1 | contig 14596 bp, 12 predicted proteins | sample BON01_FD_78093 | JGI IMG/M metagenome (GOLD analysis project Ga0105053, IMG submission 78093) | Freshwater microbial communities from Lake Bonney liftoff mats and glacier meltwater in Antarctica - BON-01 | ecosystem: Environmental > Aquatic > Freshwater > Ice > Glacier meltwater | place: Lake...
GCCGGGGTGTTCGAGCGCGCCATGCGCCGCTGGCTGGCGTGACCCGGTGATCTCGCCCGCCGCCCGCGAGGCCGTGTCCACCTGGCTGGACGGGATGGGCGCGATGGGGGGCGCCGCCGACAACACGCTGGCCGCCTACCGAGCCGATGTGCTGGGTTGGCTGTCGTTCCTGCAGATGCATCTGGGCCAAAGCTGCGGGTTTGGCGCCATCGCGGGCGTCGGCATTTCCGACATGCGCGCCTGGATGGCCCATGAGCGCGGGCGCGGCGTGGCGCCCCGGTCTTTGGCGCGCAGCCTGTCGGCGGTGAAATCCTTCACCCGCTGGCTGGCCGAACGACAGGGATTCGAGCCCACGGCGATATTGTCGACCCGCTCGCCCAAATTCACCAAGAAACTGCCCCGCCCCCTGACCGAAGACGCGGCCCGCGCAATGATCGACACGGTCGAGTTGCAGGCGCTGGATGGCTGGGTGGCAGCGCGGGATGTGGCGGTGGTGACGCTGCTTTATGGCTGCGGCTTGCGGATTTCCGAGGCGCTGTCACTGAACGGCGCCGATCATCCGCTGGCCGACACGCTGGTGATCCGGGGCAAGGGCGGCAAAGAGCGTATGGTGCCGGTTCTGCCCGCCGCCCGTCGCGCCGTGGCCCAATATGTCGCCCTTTGCCCGCATCCGGTGGAGCCGAAACAGCCGCTGTTTCGCGGCTTTCGCGGCGGCCCTCTGGGCGCCGGGGCGATTCAGAAGGTTGTGGCACAATCGCGAATGCAGCTGGGCCTGCCCGCCACCGCCACGCCCCATGCCATGCGCCACAGCTTTGCCACCCACCTGCTGAACGCCGGGGGCGATCTGCGCACCATTCAGGAACTGCTGGGCCATGCGTCCCTGGCCACGACGCAAACCTATACCGCCGTCGACACCGCCCGCCTGATGGAGGTGTACGCCAATGCCCACCCCCGCGGTCTGGGCTGACGCACCGTTGCGCTCCGAACCGGTTTGCGGCATGAAAAGCGAATGACACCCGCCGCCCGCGCCCTTTGTGTTCACCTTCTGACCGCCACTGGCGCCGTTCTTGCCATGCTGGCCATGCTGGCCGCGGTGGATGAACAGTGGGACATGATGTTCTTCTGGCTGGTCGTCGCGTTCTTTGTCGATGGCATCGACGGGCCACTGGCGCGAAAATACGACGTGATAACCCATGCGCCGCAATATGACGGTGTGCTGATGGACCTGATCATCGACTATCTGACCTATGTGTTCATTCCGGCCTATGCGCTGTTCAAATCGGGCCTGCTGCCGGGCTGGACGGGGTGGTGCGCGATGTTCGTCATCACCTTCGCCAGCGTCGTCTATTTCGCCGATACCCGGATGAAAACCAAGGATAACTCCTTTTCGGGCTTTCCCGGTTGCTGGAACATGGTGGTGATCGTGATGTTCGCGCTATCGCCGAACGACTGGATCATCCTGGCCATCGTCGCCGCCCTGTCGGTGGCAATGTTCCTGCCGCTGAAATTCATTCATCCGGTGCGCACCGAACGCTGGCGCAACGTGTCGCTTCCCATTGCCATCGCCTGGACATTCTTTGCCGGGCGCTCGGCCTGGGTCGGGTTTGACCCGGCCAGTTGGGCGCTTTGGGGTATGGCGCTGACCTCGATCTATCTGATCTTCGCCGGGATCGCGCAGCAGATGATCCCCAAACGCGCCTAGGGTTTCAGACCAAGCCGGATCGGCCCTTTTGCGGCAATCGGATCAACGGCAACCCCCTTTTGCGTGGCAAAGATGGGAAGTGTCGCCGCCACCGCACGCACCTTTGGCATCAGCGGGCGCCAATCCGTGCTCAGCGCGCGGGCCACTTCCGAGGGGCAAAAGGTCTTGCCGATGCCGCGCCGGTGGGCCAGATCAAGGATCGCATCGGCAATCGCCGCATCCGCGATCATATGAGCAGCCCTGCCGCGCCTTCCAGACGCAGCAGCGCCACCTTCGCCTCGACCCCGCCCTGCCCTGAATAGCCCCCAAGGCCAGAGGCGCCCAGCACCCGATGGCATGGAATGATGACGGGCAACTGGTTCGCGCCACAGGCCTGCCCGATGGCCTGCGCCGGGGCGCCCAGCGCGCGGGCGATGTCGCCATAGGTGCGGGTTTCGCCGTAAGGAATGGCCAGCATCGCGCGTTGCACCTGCGATTGCAGAACCCCGTTGTCCAGGGTCAGGGGCAGGTCGAACACCTGCAATTCCCCGTTGAAATACGCGGCCAGTTGTTCCGCCGCCCAGCTCAACAGCGGTGTGCGATCTGTGCCATGCCCACCCCAGCGCAGGGCTGTCAGGGTCTCGCCCCGGGCCACCAAAGTCAGGCGGCCCAGAGGCGTTGCAACGCTTTGCGCGGTCTCGCTCACCCCGCCGACAGGGCGGCATCGCAGCGCCCGCAGGTGCCGGGGTGGGCATGGGTGCCGACATCGGGCAGGATTTTCCAACACCGTTCGCATTTGTCGCCGGTGGCCGGGTGGAACTGCACCGCCACGCCCGGCACATCGTCCAGCGTGAATCCGGTGCCCGCGCCCACCTCGACGGTCATGGCCGAAGTGATGCAGATGTCATCGAACGGCACTGTGGCCAGAATGTCAGCCGTGGATTGGTCAACATAAACGACCGGCGCCGCTTCAAGCGAAGCACCGATGGTCTTTTGCTGTCGCTCCACCTCGAGCGCGCCCAGAACCACCCGGCGCACCTTGCGGATGGTGGCCCATTTCGCTGCCAGCGCCTCATCGTGCCACACGGCGGGCGTTTCGGGAAAGTCCACCAGATGCACCGAAGACGCATCACCCGGGAACCGCTCCAGCCACACTTCCTCCATGGTGAACACCAGGATCGGCGCCAGCCATGTGGTCAACCGGTGAAACAGGATGTCCAGCACCGAACGCGCGGCATTGCGCCTGTCGGACGGGCCGTCGCAGTACAGCGCGTCCTTGCGGACGTCAAAATACACCGCCGACAGATCGACCGTGGCAAAGGTGAAAATCGCGCTGAACACACCCTGAAAATCATATTTGGCATAGCCATCGCGCACCACCACGTCCAGCTCGGCCAGACGGTGCAACACCCAACGCTCCAACTCGGGCATCTGCGCCGGATCAACACGTTCCGCCTCGGAAAACCCCTCCAGATTGCCCAGCAGGAACCGCATGGTATTGCGCAACCGGCGATAGCTGTCGGCGGTGCCTTTCAGGATCTCGTCACCGATCCGCAGGTCGACGGTGTAATCCGACTGCGCCACCCACAGCCGCAGAATATCGGCGCCGTACTGTTGCACCACCTTTTCCGGGGCCACCGTGTTGCCGATGGATTTCGACATCTTCATGCCCTTTGAATCCAACGTGAACCCATGGGTCAGCACCGCACGGTACGGCGCGCGCCCGATGGTGCCACAGGCCTGCAACATCGATGAATGGAACCAGCCGCGATGTTGATCCGTGCCCTCAAGGTACAGATCGGCCAGCCCGTCGTGAGACCCGTCGGGCCGGTCGCGCAGAACGAAGGCGTGGGTCGAGCCTGAATCGAACCACACATCCAGAATGTCAAACACCTGATCGAAATCCTCGGGGTTCAACACCTTTTGCGTCGAGGGGTCGACGACGCCCGTCAGGAACCGCTCTTTCGCGCCTTGCACATACCATGCATCTGCGCCCTCTTGTTCAAAAGCGTCAACGATCCGCTGATTTACCTCGGTATTGCGCAGCAGAAAGGCAGAATCATGCAAGTCGACGCCGCGCTTGGTGAAGCACGTCATCGGCACACCCCAAGCCCGCTGGCGCGACAGCACCCAATCGGGGCGCGCCTCGATCATCGAATACAGCCGGTTGCGCCCGGTCTGCGGTGTCCACGTCACCAGCTTGTCAATACTGTTCAGCGCGCGCTGCCGTATCGTGGTGCCATAGGTGTCCTGCCCGTCGCCCACCGCTTTGTCGATGGCGGCAAACCACTGGGGCCGGTTCAGCCGGATCACCGGCGCCTTGGATCGCCACGAATGCGCATCGGAAATCGTGATACGTTTCGTGGCGAGCAGGGCGCCAACCTCTTTCAATTTCTCGATCACCGCCTTGTTGGCACCGCCGGGCTTGCCGTTGGGTTTCAGCACCGCCTGCCCGCCAAAGAACGGCAGATCGGCGCGAAAGCTGCTGTCGTCCAGGATGTTATAGGTCATCGGCAAGCCATGTTTCACCCCGATGACATAGTCATCATCGCCATGGCTGGGCGCGGTGTGAACAAAACCTGTGCCCGCGTTGTCGGTCACATGATCTGCTAGAATCATCGGAACATCGAAATCCCAAACACCCTCTGCGTCATCAATTCCGCGGAACGGGTGGGCGAGAACCACGCCATCAAGATGGCCCACACCACAGCGTCGCTTAACTTTACAGTGCGCAATGTCGAAAACACTATCGGCAAGTGAATCTGCGACCAAATAGTGATCACCAACTCGAGCCCAGATATCGTTCGATGCGCCAACGACGGTGTATAAGGAATATGCAATATTGCTGCCATACGCAACCGCTCTGTTTGATGGGATGGTCCAAGGGGTCGTCGTCCAAATTACGACCCGGGCTTTCCGGAAGTCCTGAAGAAGCAAGCTGCGGTCTTCACGGCCGGTAGGCAAGTCAAAGACAACCGGGGCATCTGTCTGGTCCAAATCTGCCACCGGAAACCGCACCCAGATCGCGTCGGTCTGGCGGTCGTGATACTCGACCTCGGCTTCGGCCAGCGCGGTCTTTTCCACCGGCGACCACATCACCGGCTTGCTGCCCTGATACAAAGTCCCGTTCATCAGGAACTTCTGAAACTCCTCGGCGATCACCCGTTCGGCGTGGAAATCCATCGTCAGGTACGGATCATCCCAGTTGCCGTTGATGCCCAGTCGCTTGAACTCTTCGCGCTGGATATCAACCCAACCGGCGGCAAATTCGCGACACTCGCGGCGGAACTCCACCACGGGGATGGCATCCTTGTCCTGGCCCTGTCGGCGGTACTTCTCCTCAATCTTCCACTCGATCGGCAACCCATGGCAATCCCACCCCGGCACATAACGGGCATCACGGCCCATCATCTGTTGACTGCGCACCACCATATCCTTCAGTATCTTGTTCAGCGCATGGCCGATGTGCAGGTTGCCATTGGCATAGGGCGGCCCGTCGTGCAGCGTAAAGCTTTCCCGCCCGGTCTTGGCGCGCAGCCGGTCGTAAACGCCGATCCGCGCCCAACGCTCAAGCCACTGGGGTTCACGCGCAGGCAGGCCTGCGCGCATGGGGAAATCGGTCTGCGGCAGGCGCAGGGTCGTCTTGTAGTCGGAGGCAGGCGTGTCAGCGCACATGGAAAAACCCATCGAATCAGAGGATTAAAGAAAAAGCGGGGCGGCGCGACCGCGCGTCAGGCGCCTTGTCCCGGCGGCCCTGGAGTTCAGGGCGCCGGGCGTATAATTCGCCGGTGGATATGCACGAAACGGGTCATGGTGAACGGCTTATAATGCGCCACGCAGGCGGCGTCCAGATGCGTCACCCGGGATTGACGAGACTCCACACCGCCGGGATCACGACCGATCGCTCGCCGTCCCCCGACGCCACCTGATTGACCGACACGGCCCGCACCTCGTCCAGGCCAAACACGCGCTCCTGCATGGGCTCGAATGTCGCACAGCCCCACCTTGGCGAACACGGCGCGGGCGTTCGATGCCCTTTCCCACCGCCCTGTCGCGAATCAATACAGGTTCAGGGAGCTTGGCGCCCGCCAGCCGCGCCGCCACGGCAAGGCGATGAATCGCAATCGTGGCATTCCTTTTCCGCCGCGACAAGCGGTCGTCGGAACTGGAAACTGGCAGATTGCAGCGGCGCAACCGCAAGCGCACACGGTGCGCCTTGCGCGACAGGAACGTCGCGGCCTTCGCGCCGAATTGCCACCACAGATCACCACATCGGTCTTGCCGCGAGACCGTGCCTCGAAATCGGTTGCGGCGCACCGGATACCATTGCCCCAGAACTCTTCCAGCGGCGAGCGGCGAACACCCTGACGATGGTATCGCTCATTCCGGGAATTTCCGCCCTCAGCGCCAGCATCCGCGCAAGCGGCAGGCAGATCAGCCGCGCATCCAGCATCGCCTTGCCACCATGCAGTAAATTTCGCCGAAACCCTGGTCAGGACGCGGGGTGCCGTTGCCATCGCGCCGGCCGGTCAGCGGGTTGATCGCCGCGCTCTCGCCCCCGATGACATGGTGAAACGTATCCCGGGACATTCAGATCGCTTCACCCATTTCCCCGGTTCCACCCAAATCTCGCTCCCCCCCCGCTCGGGGCGCGCAAATCCAAGGGGTGCAGGGGGGTGCGGATGATCGTTGTCAAATCGGCGGCCCTGCTGTCAGTTCGGGTGACTAGTCCTTCTGTCCGGGGAAGAACCCGGTCAGCGCCCGGCTGACAAGACGCGACACGGACGGGCGCCGCTGGCCGTGAAACGGCAGGGGGCGGCAGACCTCGATGGCGGCCACGCCGACGCGGGCGGTCAGGGCGCCGTTCACCACCCCCTCGCCAAACCGGCGCGAGACCTTGCCCAGCAATCCGCCCCCCGCGACACTGCCGATCAGATCGTCGCCCACCGCAACCGCGCCCGTGGCCACCAGATGGGCCAGCACGGTGCGCGTCAGCCGCCAACTGCCCAGGGTGCCGCCACGCCCGCCATAGATTTCGGCAATCCGGCGGATCATCCTGAGGTTGCTGGTCAGGGCCGCCACCACATCGGCCAGCGCGAGCGGCACCAATGCCGTCACCGTCGCCACCTGCCGCGCCGCCGCCTCGACCTCCAGCCGCGCGGCGGCATCCAGCGGCGCAAGCAGTTCCGCCTCGGCCAGATCGAACAGGGCGTCGGCGTCGAAACTGTCGCCCTGCCGCTCGGCCAGCCGCCCACGGCCCCAGTCAAGCTCGGGGCGGTCTGCATACAATGCAATCAGCCGGTCCACCACGCGGCGCGCCCCAGCCAGATCGCCCGCAACCCGCGCCGCCTCGGCCGCCTTGTGAACCCCGTCCAGCCGTTGCAGCCGCGCCAGCGCCAGCCATTCCTTTGCAGCGATCGCCAGCAGCACCGACACGAACGCCCCCACCAGCACCGCCGCCGCCAGCCCCACCAGTGGTTGCGAGGCAATCAGCCCGGTCACGACATTCCATGCCGCCAGCGACAGGAAGAACAGCACGACCGCCACCAGAAGCCGCCAGAACCACCGCGCCAACGCCGAGGGCCGCCGCGCCGCCAGCACCGTCATGGTGCGCATCGCCTGGCCCGTGGGCGCATCCGCCATCGCCAGATCGGGCACCGGCGGCACCTGCGACGGCGTCGGCCGTTCCACCCCTGCCGCGTCCTCGATCAGCACAGGCCCCTTGACCGGCTCAGCCATGGCACTGCCTCCCTGTTCTTACTTGCCTGAAATATCCCCGCCGGAGGCTCCGATACCCACCGCACGCACATCCGCCCGAGGCAAGACGCAGGCTCACAACCGATCCCCCAGCAGGAATTGCGCCGCCCGGTCCAGCCGGATGTGCGGTGGCCCCTCGCCGGGTTTCAGCGTCAAAGGCTGGGGCGCAAAGGCCATCGCCGCATAGTCGCCGTCCAGCCACGCCGCCTGCCCCTCGCGGGCCGGGCCCAGCAGGTGCATCGGGTCTTGCGGCAAAGCTCCCGGATAAAACGCCGCGCGCTTGCCCGAGCCCAGCAATTGCCCCCGAACCACCTCCAGCGTGCCACCCTTGTGGGGCACCGTATCCTCGGTCGTGGCACGCAGGGCTGCGATCGACATCGCCGCCGTCTGCGCCCCGGCGTAATCGGCGCGCGACTTGGCTTCTCCCACCAGCGCCTGCATGATCGCGGTCAGCTGCGGGTGCTGGACGTGGTGCAGATGGTCGGCCTTGGTGGCCGCGAACAGGATCTTCTCAACCCGGCGACCCAGCAAAAGCTGGCTCAGCCACGCATTGCGCCCCGGGCGAAAGGCCATGAGGATGTCGGCCATGGCATGGCGCATGTCCTCGACCGCCTGTGGCCCGGCATGGATCGCGCCCAGCGCGTCGACCAGCACCACCTGCCTGTCGATCCGCGCGAAATGATCGCGGAAGAACGGTTTGATGACCTCGCGCTTGTAAGCGTCGAACCGCCGCTCCATCTCGCGCCAGAGGGCGCCGCGCGGCAGGCTGGCGGGCTTTTCCAATGGCGCGAAGGTCAGAACCGGCGAACCTGCAAGGTCGCCGGGCAACAGGAACCGTCCCGGTGTGCAGTCCGAAAACCCCGCCTCACGCGCCGCCGTCAGGTACGCGGTGAACCCGTTGGCCAGCGCCCGCGCCACGGGTTCGTCCAGCCGCGCGGCTGCGTCAGTGGCCGCAGCCTGCGCGAGATAGGCTGCAGCCAGCGGGCGCAACGCGATGCGTTTGAGCGTCTCGGCCGACCAACCGGCAAAGCTCTTGTCCAGCAGCGACAGGTCCAGCAGCCATTCGCCCGGGTAGTCGACGATATCCAGATGCACCGTGCGCGGCCCCCGCAGCCCCGCGATCAGCCCCGTGGGCTGCACCCGCAGCGACAGGCGCAATTGCGAGATCGCCCGGGTGCTGGCCGGCCAGCGGGGGGTCGGGCCGGTCAGGTCGGCGAGGTGCGTTTCATAGTCAAAGCGCGGCAACGTGTCGTCGGGCTGGGGCTGGAGATAGGCGGTGCGGATCGCCCCGTCCGCCGCCGCCACCAGTTGCGGCATCCGCGCCCGGTTCAGCAGGTTGGCCACCAGCGACGTGATGAACACCGTTTTGCCCGCCCGGCTGAGGCCGGTCACGCCAAGGCGGATCACCGGATCGGAAAACACCCCGGTCACGGTTTCCCCGATGGACCCGACGCTGCGGCTCAGCCCGTCTGCGATGTCGCCGATGATCAAAAGCGCCGCCCCTGCCAATACCCTGCTCAACATAGGGCCTGGGGCGGGCAGGTTCCAGAGCGGGCTGCCCCGCCCCGATTGCCTTTGGCAGGTGGCGGCGCTACGCCCGTGCCATGCCCCGCTATGCCCTGAAAATCGAATACGACGGCGCGCCCTTCGCAGGCTGGCAACGCCAGCGCGACCTGCCCAGCGTTCAGGGCGCCGTCGAGACGGCCCTGCGCAGGCTGGAGCCGGAGGCGCCCGGCATCGCCGCCGCCGGGCGCACCGATTCGGGGGTGCATGCGACTGGGCAGGTGGCGCATTGCGATCTGGCACAGGACTGGGAAACCTTCCGCCTGGGCGAGGCGCTGAATTTCCATCTGAAGCCCGCGCCCGTGGCGATTGTTGCCGTCGCCCGGGTGCAGGACGATTTTCACGCACGGTTTTCGGCCATCGGGCGGCGCTATGTTTTCCGCCTGGTCGCCCGTCGCGCGCCCATGGTGCATGACGCCGGGCTGGTGTGGCAGGTGCGCCATCCGCTGTCGCTGGCGGCAATGCAGGAGGGCGCCGCCCACCTGATCGGGCTGCACGATTTCACCACCTTCCGCTCGACGATGTGCCAGTCCGCGTCACCGATCAAGACACTGGACAAGCTGGATATTTCCGAACACCCCTACGCCGGCGGCCGGGAATTCCGCTTCACCCTCACCGCCCGCAGTTTCCTGCACAATCAGGTGCGCAGTATCGTCGGCACGCTGGAACGCGTGGGCGCGGGGCACTGGCCTGCGCTGCGGGTGGCCCGGGCGCTGGCGGCGCGTGATCGCACGGCATGTGGCCCGGTCTGTCCGCCTCAGGGGCTGTACCTCACCGATGTGAAATATCCACAGGCGCCCTTTGATTCAGCCCTGTGACAAAATGTGAATTGCCCGAATCCCTGCGCGATGGCACTGATCGCCCATGGGCAGCAGGCGCCGCAACACTGTAAAAATGCAGGTTCGGTGCAATCATGAGGCAAACACATGAAGACAATACTGATGATCGCGGTGCTGGCCGCAGGCGCCGCAACATTCTCCGCAGCCCCGGTTCAGGCCGGTGCGATCGAGCGCGCCTGTATGGGGTCGGATCGCAAGGCCGCGAGCCGCTCGCTGTGCGGCTGCATTCAGCAGGTGGCCGACATGATGCTGGACCGGCGCGACCAGAGGCTGGCCGCCAAGTTCTTCAAGGATCCCCACAAGGCCCAGGAAGTCCGGCAGTCCAAGACCGACCGGGACAACGTGTTCTGGAAGAAATACCGCCAGTTCGGCGATACCGCGACGGCCTATTGCAGTTGACCCATTGGTCGTCTGCTGTACCGGTGCGGGCCTTTCTACCGAAAGCGGGCTGGGTAAGTTTCGCAATGTCGGCAGCCTGAACGCGCACCATACCCTGGCCCGATTGTAGCGGGCCTTGGGCGATGACGTGATCATCGCAACCCGGAAAATCGACGATCTGCTTGGGTATGCCGGATCGACAGGACTGATCCACAGAGCGGCACCCAGCAGGGCGCCCCCTGCAAACTGAACGGTGCCCGCCTTCTTGGCCACGCTGACATCCTGAAAACATAAAAAGCCCTGCCGCTTGGCAGGGCCTTTCCAGCGATCACGCGGAACGGTTCAGGCGGTCGCCTGGGCTGCCTTTGCAATCTCTTTCTTGATCTTCAGAGCGCCCGACGACAGTTCGACGTCCTTGGACTTGGCCATGAACGCATCCAGCCCACCCCGGTGATCAACAGTGCGCAGCGCAGCGGCAGAAATCCGCAGCTTGAACGTGCGGCCCAGCGATTCGGACATCAGCGACACTTCGTTCAGGTTGGGCAGGAACCGGCGACGGGTCTTGTTGTTGGCATGGCTGACATTGTTGCCAGACATCGGGCCTTTTCCGGTCAGTTCGCAACGACGCGACATGGTATCATCCTTGATCTGTTGTCAGGGCGCGGTGGCGGCCCAGACACTGCTTGATGGCACCGCAAAAGCAGCGCCGTGAATCTGGTCAATGGCTCATATGCGGGGCGCGGCGGGGCGTCAAGCGATTCATCCCTTCGCCGCGCCGATCAGCCCGGCCAGAATTTCACCTGCCGCCGACGAAGGGGGCCGCGCACCGTTGGCCACTTCGCCGTCCAGCCGTGCCATTGCCGCCGCCATCGCCGGATCGGCGCGCAGATGCGCCAAGAGCCCCTGTCGCACCTCCTCATGAAACCAGTGCAGCGCCTGTTCACGCCGGCGCGCCGCAAGGTGCCCATGATCGCGCCGCCAATCGGCCAGCGCCTGCATCCTGCCCCAGGCCTGCTCAAATCCCTCGCCCGTCACCGCCGACACCGGCATCGCAAGCGGATACCCCTCGGGGTCGTGCCCCCGCTTGCGCAACAGCCGCAGCGCGCCCGCATAATCGGCACAGGTGCGGGTGGCCGCCGCTTTCAGATCGCCATCGGCCTTGTTCACCAGAATGATGTCGGCGCTTTCCATGATCCCGCGCTTTACCCCCTGCAACTCATCGCCCCCCGCAGGCGCCAGCAACAGCACGAACAGATCGCACATCCCGGCCACCATGGTTTCCGATTGCCCCACCCCGACAGTCTCGATCAGGACCACATCGAAACCTGCCGCCTCGCACAGCGCCACCGCCTCGCGCGTGCGGCGCGCCACACCACCCAGCTCGGTCTGGCTGGGGCTGGGGCGGATAAACGCGTTCGGGTGACGCGAAAGCAACTCCATCCGTGTTTTATCGCCAAGGATCGAACCGCCCGAGCGGGTTGAACTGGGGTCAATCGCCAGAACCGCAACCCGCAGCCCGGCATCACACAGCATCATCCCGAACGCCTCGATGAACGTCGATTTGCCCACCCCCGGCGTGCCCGACATGCCGATGCGCAGCGCCTGCCGCGCGTCCGGGGCCAGCGCCTGCAAAAGCGCCGAGGCCCGCGCCCGGTGATCGGCGCGCCGACTTTCCACCAGCGTGATCGCCCGCGCCAGTGCGCGCCGCTCCCCAGCCACGATGGCCCTCGCCAGATCGGTATCGTCCATGGCACACCCCCTGTGCCCGGTTTGCCTGCGACTATGGGGTTTTGTCCAGTCGTCTCTGGCCCCCGCCGCGCCCTTGGGCAATAACCGGGGCCATGACGCACCTGCCCATCGACGATGCCCTGCCCGCCCTGCTGGACGCCCTGCGCGCCAGCGGTCAGGCGGTGTTGCAGGCGCCCCCCGGCGCGGGCAAAACCACGCGGGTGCCGTTGGCGATGCTGGGCGGTTTGCCCCTGAGCGGTCGCATCCTGATGCTGGAGCCCCGCCGTCTCGCCACCCGCGCGGCGGCGGAACGCATGGCGCAAACGCTGGGCGAACCTGTGGGCCAGACCGTTGGATACCGCATAAGGGGCGAGGCGCAGGTGTCACACGCCACAAGGATCGAAGTTGTCACCGAAGGCATTCTGACCCGGATGTTGCAATCCAACGCCGAACTGCCTGGTATCGCGGCGGTGATCTTTGACGAATTCCACGAGCGGTCCCTGAACGCCGATCTTGGATTGGCCCTGTGCCTTGAGGTGCGCGGCGCCTTACGCCCCGATCTGATGCTGGTGGTGATGTCGGCCACACTTGACGCCGCCCCGGTGGCCAATCTGATGGGCGGCGCGTCGGTGATCACATCCGAAGGGCGTGCCTTTCCGGTCGAAACCCGCTGGCTTGACCGGCCCCTGCCCAAGGGGTTGCGGTTCGAGGCTGCCATGGCCGATCTGATCTGCGAGGCGGTGTCGGCGACGACAGGTGGTCTGTTGGCCTTCCTGCCCGGCGAAGGCGAAATCCGCCGGGTCGAACAGGCGTTGTCGGGTCGCTTGCCCCCCGATGTGGCGATCCGCCCGCTCTTTGGCGCGCTGCCGTTCAGTGCCCAGCGCGCGGCCATCGAACCGGCGGCGCAAGGGCGCAAACTGGTGCTGGCCACCGCCATCGCCGAAACTTCGCTGACGTTGGCCGATGTGCGGGTGGTGGTCGACGGGGGTCGATCGCGCCGCGCAAGGTTCGACCCCGGATCGGGCATGTCGCGCCTTGTGACCGAGCGTGTGACCCGCGCCGAGGCTGAACAGCGCCGGGGTCGGGCCGGGCGCGTGGCCGAAGGGATATGTTATCGCCTGTGGTCAAAGGGCGAAGAAGGCGCGCTGGCCACCTTCCCCCCCGCCGAGATCGAGGCCGCCGATCTGGCGGCCCTCGTCCTGGAACTGGCCCTCTGGGGCGTGTCCGACCCTGCCGCCCTGCCCTTCCTAACGCCGCCACCACCGGGGTCCTTTGGCGAGGCGCAGGCCCTGCTGACCGGCCTTGGTGCGCTGAAGGCGGGTCAGATCACTGACCATGGCCGCGCCCTGGCCGCCATGCCGCTGCATCCAAGGCTTGCACATATGCTGCAATTGGCAGGCCCGGGGGCCGCCCCGCTGGCCGCCCTGTTGTCGGAACGCGACATTCTGCGCGGCGCTCCGGTCGATCTGACCCTGCGCCTGTCGGCCCTGCACAACCCCCGCAATTTCAACCCGGATCGCCCCACGCTGGACCGTGTCCGTGCCGAGGCCAAACGTCTGCGCCCGCTCGCCGGGCCAGACACCGCCCTGACCCCCGCGCAACAGGCCGCCCTGGCGTTTCCCGACCGCATCGCACAGCGACGCAAGGGCGACGACCCGCGCTTTGTTCTGTCGGGCGGCAAGGGCGCGGTGCTGGCCGCCGACGATCCTCTGGCCAATGCCCGCCTGATGGTGGTGACCGACACCGATGGCCACCCGCGCGAGGCAAAGATCAGGCAGGCGGTCGAGATTTCCGAGGCAGATCTGCGCGAGGTGCACGGCGACGCCATGGCCTTGCACGACATCTGCGAATGGGACAAGCGCAGTCGGCGTGTGATCGCCCGACGCCAGATGCAATTCGGCGCGCTTGTGCTGGAGGATCGTCACTGGCCAGATGCTCCGCCGGAGGCGCTGGCCCGCGCAATGCTGGACGGCGTGCGCGAATTGGGACTGGCCCCGTCGCCCACCGCGCAACGCCTGTGCGCCCGGGTGGCGCTGGCACGCGGCGATGGCGCCGATCTGCCCGATATGTCGGAGACAGCGCTGCTCGAAACGCTCGACCACTGGCTGCTGCCCCACCTCAACGGGGTGACAACAGCCGCCACATGGAAGGGGTTTGACCTGACGAACGCTCTGTCCGCGATGCTGGACTGGGGCCAGACCGAGGCCCTGAACCGCATCGCCCCGGCGCATTTCACCACGCCGCTGGGCCACAAGACGCCGATCGACTATTCCGGCGATGCCCCTGAAATCGAACTGCGCCTGCAGGAACTGTTCGGCGTCACCACCCACCCCACCGTTGCAGGCCGCCCCCTGCGTCTGACCCTGTTGTCACCCGCCCGCAAACCGGTGCAGACCACGATGGATCTGCCCGGCTTCTGGGCCAGCAGCTATGGCGATGTGCGCAAGGACATGCGCGCCCGTTATCCCCGCCATCCCTGGCCCGAAGACCCGACACAGGCCGATCCCACCCTGCGCGCCAAACCGCGCGGCACCTGACACTGGCAAAGGCGCGCGCGGCGCCCTGGAGCGTGTTGCTTTCAATCGTATTCATCAGCCGGGGTGAACGCGTTCTGCATGGCAAACGCTGCCTCACCCCGGCAGATGAATAC
>Ga0105053_10007466_pt1 | contig 14594 bp, 16 predicted proteins | sample BON01_FD_78093 | JGI IMG/M metagenome (GOLD analysis project Ga0105053, IMG submission 78093) | Freshwater microbial communities from Lake Bonney liftoff mats and glacier meltwater in Antarctica - BON-01 | ecosystem: Environmental > Aquatic > Freshwater > Ice > Glacier meltwater | place: Lake...
ACCTCCTCCTCGGGCGACGCACCTGCTTCTTCGGCTACAGGAGGAAGCGGGCCGCAGATACCGCAGCTACCCCACGCAGGGGTGAGCAACGGCGGCAGCGGCAGCGGTGTCAATCCGTATGAACATGTCGCTCCTTCCTCCATCACCAACCCCGTCCTCCGCAAACAAGTTCAACGCCAGCTCCAGCTGCAGCACCAACAGCAACAACAGCGGGAGCAGCAGCAGCGCGAACAGCAGCAGCAGCAGCAGCACCCAAACAAAGCGGGCGGCTGGCCGTCGGCCTTGAATCAGCAGCCGAACACAGAGGTGCGCGAGAGAGGACCAACGAGTTCCAGCACGTCGTTCCTGGGAGGAGGAGCATCAGCAGCAGGGACTGGTGCTGCTGCTGCTGCAGGCTCCGCAGGCGTTCCTCCTCCTCCTCCTCCTGTTTCCGGGCAGCTGAATTATCCGCCTTTTGGACGCGTAGGAGGAGGAGGAGGAGGCTGGGCCCCAAGCACGAGCAGTAAGAAGAACAGCAATTCAACAAGAGCAGTATCAGCAGCCGGGCCAGCAGCAGGAGTACCAGCAGCACCAGCAGCGGGAGCAGTGGTGACGAGGAGGAAGGGGGGGGAGTAGCAATGGTAGTGTCTGTAGCACCCGCAGCGACGAAGGGTCCGTCTCCATGGATACGAGGGAGGGAGGGAGGGAGGGGAACGGGAACTCAAGCAGCAGCAGCAGCAGCAACCCAGGCACGGCGATGATCACCGCTGCGGGGGACAGGACGGCGATGAACGGGCATGGACGTGACACCATAAGCATGATGGAAGAAGACCCTAACCCAGCTGCCGCGCCAATAATAACAGTCCTTGCCACGGTGAATGGAGCAGGAGCAGTGGTGGAGGCCGGGACGCTGGGCTGCGCGGCTTTGCAAATGATGAGGCCCTTTGTGAGTATGCTCTCGGGTGGGGAGGTCGCGGTGGAACGAACGAGGCACTTGCTTACCTCGTGGCATCTGTGGAGTCTGGAAGCAGGGGTGGCGAATGGTGGGAGCAGCAGCAGCAGTAGCAGCAGTTGTAGTGGCAGTACTAATGACCCGGCTGTGGAATCGTCCGGAGGGGGCGGGTCTCGACAGGCGAAGGAGGATTTGAAGGAGGTCGCGAGTTTGATTCGACTGACCTTGCCTCCGTCAGTGGCTGCATAGGCGGAGAGCCGCGCAGCCATGGCGAGCGCGGCGTCGGCAACGGTGGAGGAGGAGGAGCAGGTGCAGAGTTTTTCGGATATGTGCGTGGATGATGATGGGTCGGCGATTTGTAGTGCGGTTCATAGTGGGGGCCGGTTGCAGTTGACGTTGAATTCGAGGTTTGCTGCTATGTATGTGACGCTGGAGGCGACGGTGGCGAGGGACAAAGTGAGGTCAGAGCTGGTGTGGCGCCGATTGTTGAGTCCGGAGTGTTCTTCGGCGTATGATGAGGCCTTGTGTCAGGCGTACTTTAAGGGGCAGAATTTGGGGGGGAAGGCGTGTGAGATTGTCAAGTGTGTAGATCGGTTTGGTCTGGAGATGCCGTGTTTTATGAGGTTGAGGATTTTTGCCTCGTCGCAGGGGGCGATGACGGCGTCGGTTATCTTCTTGTTGCCGTCGCAGTTGTCCCGGTTGGAGGGGAGTGCGTGAGATAGAGCTGAAAGGGGGAGGGAGTGAGAGAGACGGGGAGTTAAGACTTGAGGAGAGGGCGGAAAGTAGAGTGAGAGAGACAGGGATCGGAATTCAGATTCTACAAGAAAGTAGAGAGGGTGCTACCGAAAATAATTGGGGGAGGGAGGGAGGGACACCAACGCGGTGCCCCCTCGATAAAGATGTCAAGTGTAAAAAGAGAAGAGGAGATCGGAAAATCATTTGAATTCAATCCAACCACAAACATATCAAAAGAAAGAGCAAGCAAATGAATGAAAGAAAGCAAACAAAGACACAACAAATGTCGATGGGAGAGAGCCTCTTGTTGTCTTGATGTTGCTTCATCGCTCGCATGCGGTCTGAAAGTCTGAAAAGGAGTTGCGCGAAGCATTTCGACCCTACCCGGCTGCCCTTTCGATAGATCATCAGGGCTGGCCGCTCCCCTTGACAAAAACAACCATTGTCCTTTGCAACCTTTACCTCTCTGACCACCGCATCGATGCCTTGCCTCACCACACGCCCGCTTGGCTCCCACCGCACCATCACAGCAGCAGCCGAGGCAGGACGGGAGCAGCTAGCCAAGCCAGGCGGAACGTGGGGAGGCGAGTGCTTGTGTTGTTGAAGGATGGCAGGCCTCCTTCGATACCTGGGGCTGGGCCTGGCCGTGCTGCTGCTTGTGTTGCTGAACGACGCCAAGAAGGTGGGGACATCGCGGAGCAGCAGTGGCGCGCCGGGACGTGCCAAGCCTGCGGCCAAAGCGACCAGGTAAGCAGGCAGGAATGGGTGGCTTTGACGGGGCTTGTGCGGATACTTTGATAGAAGTAGAGACGACCAAGCGGCGGGTGCTAGTGATGGCCTTCCCACTTGCGCTGCTTGCCTGCGACAGGAAGCGATGAGCTTGTACAAAGAAAGGGGGGCATGGCTCTTCTTCCTTTCAATCTCGTTTTGTGGGGAGAGCTGCTTGATGATGATGATGACGGCCCCTCCGTGCTTAGCTAGGTACCCCACGACTCAATCTCATTCCCCCTCCTTTACACATACACAATTCACAGTGGCAGGAAAGTGGGCAAGTCACCCGTGTCGTCGGCCGGTGCCCGGAGAAGGCAACCACCAGTGGAGATCTACCGCGAGGAGGACGAGGACGAGGAGGATGAGGACGAGGAGGAGGAGGACGTGATGCCTCCCCCTCCCTCCCGCCGCAGCGCTGGCGGCCGGGCAGCGCCCGACTTTGGCAGGCGTGCCATGGGCACAAGCACCAAGGCTCGCCGTGGCTACGTGGAGGAAGAGGAGGATAGTTTTGACGAGGAGGAGGAAGAGGAGGAGGATTACTTCGACGAGGAGGAAGAGGAGGAGGACGAGGACGAGGAGGACGAGCGGGACCGACGCCGGTACGCAAGCAAGGCCGGAGGCGCCAAGAAGCGCCGTGGTGCTCCGCCGCCACCACCGTCGAAAAAGGGCAAAGGCAGCAGCAGCAGCAGCCGCCGTGGTGGAAAGAGCTCGGGAGGGGGGCGGTATGCGGGAGAGAGGGGGAGGAAGGGAGGGAAGGCGTTGGCGTACAAGCCGGCGGGATATGGAGTGGCACGAGAGCCGCTCCAGGCACGGGTGATGCGAAATGTCTTTTTTTTCACGGAGAAGGTGCAGGGGATGGCGAGCAAGGGCAAGAAATTGACGAGGGAGATGAAGGAGTATTTTAGTGGGGATTTCGAGAGTATGCTATTGAAGGCCACTAGGCCTGATGATGCTCGGCCTCCCCCTGAATTTATCGGCGCGATTCTCGATGCGACTGGTACCTTTCACAGAGACGAAGACGTCACTTCGAACAGTAATCCGTATCGGGTTACCTTGAGGAAGCTCTGGGCTAAGATGGCGGAAAAAGATTGGAGGACGGTGGCGAAAGCCCTATATTTGTTTCATGTCTTGCTCCGGGAATGCGAGCCAGACGACGTGCGGATCTATAAGAAGGTCTACGCGAAGATGTGCCGGGAGGGGTGCAAGAAGACGAAATGCCGTTATTTCGACGTAGGAGCCATTAATGCTGTGGAGGTTGTAGATGGAGCAGCTGGAGCAGGGGCAGGGTTGGATCGACGGGCTTTCATTGGGAGGTATAGCAAGTATGTCTTGCAGAGGGCTAAGACTTTCACGTCGAAATTTGAAGAGATGAAAGTGATTGGGGAGAGGGATATTGTGCCGAAGGACTTGGTGGGGCAGTTGGGGAAGGCGGAGAAGGTGTTGGCGTCTGGGTTGGAGTGTGCTCTGCTGGAGGGGGAGGAGGAGGCGGAGAGTGAGGTGACCTTGATGTGTGTGGAGTTAGTCGCTAGGGACGTATATGATTTGTTCAGGCTTTCCCATGATAAGCTCCGTTGGGCTGTTGATAATGAGGTATCGGCCTTTGAAGGTGCGGATCGGGGAGAGGTCCGCAAGATTCTCGATCGGTTCAAGACGAGCTACGCGAGGCAATACCCTGAAGTGCAACATTTTCTGTCGAGCACCGCGCAGCTCCTTGCTTTGTATGGTATCAAATTACGTACGAAGCTGGAGCCGGCCCATCGTTTTGATGAGGAGGACGAGGTCGCAGCGGCGGAGGCGGCTGCTGAGGCAGCGGTTGCGGCGGGGGATGGGTTTGGAGAGGAGGAGGGAGGGGGGGAGGAAGTGGTGGAGGCTGGGACAGGAGGGGCGGAGGGAGGGCAGGTGGAGGAGGAGATGGTGGAGGTGGTGGAGAAGAAGGGGGGAGCGAAGGCGAGCAGTAGTCGTAGTAGGAGGAGAGTGGAGGAGGAGGAGGAGGAGGAGGAGGAGGAAGAGGAAGAGGAGGAGGAGGAAGAGGAGGAGGAGGAGGATGATGAGGATGACGAGGAGGAGGAGTAGATGAACGAGGCGTGTTAAGATTGAGGGGAGGGAGGGAGAGAGGGAGGGAGGAGGGGATAAGGAATCTGCCTTGGCCGCCCGTGTGTGTGTGTCTGGACGAGACAGGGAGAAACGAAAGAACAGAGCAAAGCAAGCAAGCAAGAGCAACATATCACAAGGAAAGGAAACGAAAGAGAAGCAACAAAGAGGATGAGTTCTTTGATCAGAAGGCGCTGCTTCCTCTTTTGACGATAACACCACCACCACACTCTTCCCTCTTCTTTAGGTCTGTATTTCCCCCTTCTCTTTGTACCTCTTTCTATGTAAATCCTACTCACTCTTTCTCCATTCTTTAAGCATCATCATCCCTCCCTCCGAGGCTTCACCTCCATCTGACACGCCGGGCAAGTCTTCTGCAACTTCAACCACTTCTTCGCACACTACTCCTCATGTACACTCTTCCCATTCGTTTTTCACATTCAATTCTTCAAGCATCAACTCTCCCTCCGAGGCTTCACCTCCATCCGACACGCCGGGCAGGTCCTCTGCAAATTCAACCACTTCTTCGCACACTCCTCATGATATGTATGCTGACAAGGCAACCTTAAAATAGTATCGTTCTCCTCAAAAGCCGAAATACAAATCAAGCACTCCTTCTCCACCTGCGACACAGCCAAACAAGCCGTCAAAGCAGCAGCAGCAGCAGTTGTAGTAGCAGCAGTAGCAGCCAAGCATCTCAAAAGCTCTTCACCATGTGCTTGAGAAACCATAACAATAAAACACGCCGCGCTTTGCTCTCCCTCTTCCTCCCTCCCCAACTCAACCTTCGCCTCGCCCTTCCCATCTCGCATCAAGTACGGCCAAAGCGGCACCGAATCAACCACCACAACACCAAGAGCCCCTGCTGCCCTCGCCGCCACCAACATGGCTCCAAACGTCTGCTTGCCCCTCTGTGTCACAATCACCTTGCCCCGACATGCTTCATGGTTGCGCAACGGCAGCGTATCAGCCAGCAGCGGGTCCGCTTGGATTAACGAAAATTGCAAGCCCTCGGGTGGTACTGGTGAAAAGGCGCCGGGGATGCATTCCATCGCGAGGGGGCGTTGGCCGTCGTTTGAGTCCAAGGTGATGGTCACTGGGAGGGAGGGTGTGGAGGGAATGAAAGGAGCGGATGAAAGGGGTGAGGGTCTCGTTTCCGAGTATCGATCGAAGTACATCTCCAACGCATGCATGATAAAGACATACGTACCTGACATGAGCATGGAAGAGGTGGTGTGTAGTTGGGAGAGAGGTAGCCGGGCGATGTCCTCCTCGCTCAACCCATTCCGCCTGCCTGGCCCGCCCTCCCCGCCTTCCGCATGGAGGCCCTGGCCATTGATCAGCTCAAGTATGCGCTGTTGCATTGCCTCAGGTAAGTCCTCCAAGTCTGGATGGCTGCCTTCGAACCACGCCGCATCATTTTGTCGCTGTTGCGCTTCTCTCTCTTCTCTGGACATTGGCGGGCCGTCTGTTGCTAAATAGCTTCCTGCAAACCACGGATCAGGTTGCGTCGACGAGGTTGCTGTGGAAGCGAAGGCGGCGCCGCACGTGGGGCAGAGCCGGTCCCGCGTCTCGTAGTCCTGGTCGCAGTCGTCGCAGTGCCTGAGGCGCGGCGCCTGTGGTGTCGGCTGGGGGGTCGCCATGGCCCCTGTGGGTTTGTGTGTTGTGTTGGTGGGGGCTCATAAGACGGGCGGGTTCGGAGACAGGAGTTTGGCGCCGGCGTCGCAGCGCCTCGGCTGTCGTCAAGCCTCTGTTTGTGTTGTTGTGGGGCATAAGCATACCATGGTAGGGTAGTAAGCAAGCAAAAAGAGGGGTTGGAGGGGAGGCAGAGGAGGTCATCTTTGCCTCCTTCTTCTTCTTTTCCAAAGGTCATCTACACCAACCAACTCATCCCACGACCATTTTACCATCATCAACAGGAAGCCAAGTAGCCGTAGCTTGTCTCCGGCTTCTTGACCCCTTTTTGGACGAAATGGTAAGTGCAGCTAGCCTCTAGCCTCCCTCCCTCGAAAATCGATACGTTCCTCCTCTCGCCTCCCATCATGACAAACCACCAAACTCACTCCCCATCCACCCGCTCGGCCCCACCAACACAGGCACGCCCAAGGTCTGGCTCTAGGTCACCACCCGCTAGAAGCAGAAGCAAAGGCAAAGCCAGGCGTAGATCATTCAGTGGGGATAGTGGCAGCCCACCCCCGAAACGAAACCAGTCTAGGAGGTCTCGGTCGGCTTCCCCTCGGCCGGCACGACGCAGCCGTTCGAGGTCTCCTCCGCGCCGCCGACGTAACTATTCGCGTAGCCGGTCCCGCACTCCTCCACGTCGTCGTCGTAGCTATTCTCGATCTGGGTCCGCTTCCTCTCGTCCAGCCCCCCGCCGTCGAGATGACGAGCGTGTGGGTGGAGGAAGAGGAGGAGGAGGAGGAGAGTACGGCTATGGGGGAGGAGGAGGAAGAGGAGGAGGGGGAGGAGGAGGGGGGCCAGGGCCGTTGCCAGCTGTGGGCGAGATTTATGAAGGGGAGGTTGTCAAGGTTGAGTCTTATGGCGCTTTTGTGCGCATCCCGGGCTTTCAACGCCAGGTAAGCATTTGAAAGAATGATACCCCCTTCCCATACATAGGTAGGACGGGGGGAAAGATCCCTCACTCCCACTCCCACCAACCCACCAAGCATGGCATACTCACACGCACATATATATGTACACACCCACACACACACAGGGCCTCGTGCACATTTCTCAATTACGCGACGGACGAACAGAGAGAGTGGACGACGTAGTAGTAACAGGCCACAAGGTCTTTGTCAAGGTGGTGGAGGTGAAGGATGGAGGGCCAGGAGGCGCACCCAAGGTCAGCCTGTCGATGCGCTATGCCCACCAAAAGACAGGAGAGGATCTGGACCCCCAAAACGAGAAATTTGAACGGGACCAAGCGAGGGGTGGGGGAGGGGGAGGGGGAGGAAGGGGAGGAGGAGGGTTGCAGCCACGGGGGAAAATTGAGTTGGGCGCGGTGGTGAATAATAAGTGTAGCAAGTGTGGGGTTATGGGGCATATGCCGTTTGAGTGTCGGGGGGTGGTGGAAGGGAAGACTTACGGGTTGATTAATGATGATGAATACTCGGCCTTGACTAGGCCTGCTCCCCTTCCTCCTCCTCCTCCTCCTTCTGCATCTTACGGTGGTGGTGGTTTCGGTGGTGGTGGAGGAGCAGCTGGTAGAGGACGAGGACGGGCCTTGCTCACGCCTGCATGGATGGCCAAGCAGGGTTTGTCGCTCGACGACGCTGCTCGTGCCAGTTCCTATTCTTCGTCTCATCGTGCACCTTCTCCTCCTCCGGCGAGTAGTAGCAGCAGCAGCAGCAGGCGTTCGCGTTTTACGGATGCACCTCCCCCTCCTCCTCCCCCTCCTCCTTCTTCTTTTGATCGACGTGGTGGTGGTGATTATCGTGGGGGGGGGTTGAATGGGTATGATGGCGTCAGCGGCGGTGGTAATGGAGGAGGAGGTAGTGCTGCGCTCATGGCTGGCAGAGGTAGGGGGCGTGGCGCGACCTTGCCTGCGTGGATGACAGCTGGTGGTGGTGGTGGTGGGGGTTCTTCTTCTGGTTTGGAGAAGGGGGGGTTGAGGAAGCGAGGGAAAAAGGCCTCGTCGTCGCCGTCCCCGGAAAAGAGGAGCAAGAAAAGGTCTTCGAAGAGGAGCAGTAAGAGCAGGGATCATGATGGCGAGGGCAGCGACAGGAGTGATTCTGAGGGAGGACGGGGCGGCGGTGGGAAGAAGAAGAAGAAGGAGGAGAAGAAGAAGAAAAAGGATAAGCACCACCGGGGCAGTCGCAGCCGAAGCAGGGGCAGACGCCGTTCTCTCTCTCCAGCGCCCAAGTTTAAAAGTGCGAGTGAGGCACGCAGGGTTTTGGAGGCCTACGAAGAGAAACGGCGACGCAAATAGAGGTTTTCTTAGGATAGGTTGTGAGGTGGAGAGTGTGGAGGGGTAGGGTAGCGGAGCGAGAGATAGCAGAACGATGAAAAGCGTGTCATCTATGGAGAAGTGAGGATAGGAATCAAAGAATACAGATTTAGTGCTCGATGCTTTTTTTGCTTTTTACTTGGTCTCGCGAGCTGATTGCGTTGTTTGTGTGTGTGCGTGTGTGGTATGTGTGCGGAAACCTCTTTCTGGTAATGCCAAAGCCCAGAACTCTAGATTCTTTGATGTGGTATTAGACCTTTCATCCCGAAATAGCGGGACCACCTGCGGAAGCGCTCCTATTCCACAGAAGTGAGTGTGCGAAAGGAGGCTCTACGAAGGACAACAATCATTGCCAGGACACGTCAAGAAGTAAAGCATAATCAAACGATTAAGGGCCAGGCCCTGATTCCTTTTTGGACGTTCCAGTCTGGCTACATAAATGCGTTTGCTCCCCCATACGCTACTGATGCAGAAGCTCGCCGAAAAGTGGAAAGCGTGCTTTGAAGTTTTGTCAAGCCTTCTTTGTGGACTGCGTTGATTCCCCTTGACATTCACTCACACATCTCTACCCTTACCAAACCCACCCCCAGCAGCTCGACAAGGAGAAGCAGAAGGAGGCACACCCGGCCAAGCTGGCTCGTCCTGGGACAAGTCGCTCGTGAGAGAAGAGGCAAGGCAGACAGAACAGCGCGTGTTCTTCTTCTTGCGTGTCAACTTCGAAACGTCAAGACACCCCCCATATATATAACCATGCTGCGTGCCATGGCACGAGGAGGAAGTGGGCTCGCAGGGGCAACCGCTGCGGTTGCCCGCCGTCGAGGGATGTTGCACCCGTCCATGCTGGCCGTGTCGCAACGCGGGGCGCAGCGGGCGTGGTTCGCCTCTGCCCGAGAAGGCGAAGAAGGCGGGGACGGAGCCCCCTTGGGGAAGAACAAGTCCTGGGTGCCCGTGGAGGGAGCATCCCTGCAAAAGGTGACCCGCCAGGCATTAGTCCACGAGCTGACGCAGGTGCAGATGTCGACGGCGGACAAGGTGGTCCCTTGGTTCCTAGACAAGATGCCTTCGGCCTATTTCCGTCAAGTCCCCGAGGAAGTCCGCGTCAAGCATTTGCAGGCCATTTGCGCCTTGCAAGACACGGGCACCAACACCAACATCATCCTCAAGTCCGAGAACGAGGACGGCCGCCGCGAGATGACCTTTATCCGCTCCGGTAACTACACGGGCCAGCTCCGAGAGATGATTGCCCAGCTGCCCCGCGACTTTGGCCCCCTCTGCCGCGTCAAGGTCTTTACCTCCCTCGACCAGACCCTGGTGCTCAACATCTTTACGGCTGGCTCGGAAGCCGACGACGCCCTCAAGCCCTCGGCGCAGGACCGGGAGAGTATTGTCAAGTATGCCGTGGACGTGCAAGCGGGCAAGTACCTGGACGACCCCCGCCACCCAACTCCCTCCCCTGATCTCGAGCCAGGGCCCCTCAACACCCACATTGACCTCTGCACCCGCTTCCACGTCGCCACGGCTAATCCTCGCCGATTCTTGCGCATTAAGACGTTGTATGATAAGATCAAGGGCTCGGAGAATTGCGCGGTGGATGTGGAGCCTTATGACCCTAGCCCGGCCTTGAACGACCGTCGGTATTGGGTGAGCGTGGCGCAGACTAATGTCTTGCCGCGCGTGGGGTTGGATAAGTGCTTGAAGCTCTTTGGTTTGCACAAGTTGGACGTGTTGCGTTGCCATATGGACAGGGTTAATGATCCGGGGAATGGGCAGGTGTGTTTGTTGCGGATGTTGGTCCAGCTGCATGATGCTAATCAGGCCCCCTGGCCGGTGGATGGACCGGAGTGGAGGGAGTTGAGTCGGGAGCTGCACCGGGCGAAGTGGTTGGATGACGCGACGATTGATCGTAAGTCTTTGTTGTGTTGGGGAGGTTGGGTTGGAAGTAGGTGGATGTTGTTTGTGTATGGGAAGGAGTGCATGACCTCGTCTTTGATATTTCCCTCTCCCGCGTAAGGTGGCGTCTTAGTAATTTGTCTCTCCTCCTCTCCCTCCCTCCCTTTAACCCTTCTCTAGTCGCGACCAACAAGTGCGTGACCCTCGGTCTGAACCGCGCCGAGGTCATCGTCGCCCTCGGGCACATGCTGCACGGCGTCCTAGCCAAGCAAAACCTGTGGGCCTTCTCCAAAGCCTCCATTTTCACCAAGCTCTCCGACGCCCGCATCGTCGTCCACGCCGCCAAGATCGCTGATCTGTTCGCCGATAAATTCAACCCTACCAACCCCTTGCCCTTGGAAGAAGTGACCAAGCGCGCCACTGCCCTCCGAGCGGGCATCCGGCAGAGCGTCGAGGACAGCACGACCGTCGTCCTCCTAGACAAGATGCTCGAGGTGGTGGAAGGGACTTATCGTACGAATCTCTACATGCCTGATCGGTACAGCTTGGCCTTGCGGATTGACCCGAAGATTATGATGGCCCCGGGCGAGAACCGCGTGCAGCCTTTTGGGGTGTTTTTTGTGCATGGCCGTCGGTTCAATGGCTTTCATGTCCGCTTCCGGGATATTGCCCGGGGGGGCCTTCGGATTGTGAGCCCGCCTATGCCGGAGCAGATTGCGATTGGTACGTTTTCTTTTTGAGGGTTGGGGGTAGAGAGGTGGGGTGTGTTTTTGTGGTTGATGGGGGCGAAGACGCTTGCGCCTTTGAGGAGGAAGAATTAACTCTCCGCTTTTTCTCTTAATTTAGTGTTTCCGTCACCTATCACGCACTTATTTTTTTCCACCACCCCACGCACCTCACCTTCCTACCGCACAGAATCCGCCCGGCAGTTCGACGAGGCCTACGGACTCGCCTACGCGCAGCAGCTCAAGAACAAAGACATCCCCGAAGGCGGGTCCAAGGCCGTGGTGCTGGTGGACACGGCGAACGTGCAAGGGAAGGCCCGCGATTTCGCCAAGCGCAAGGCAGTCAAGGGTTTTGTTGACGGGTTGCTTGATTTGATTACTGAGACGGAGGAGACCAAGGCGAATATTTTGGACTATTGGGGGCGGCGGGAGTACCTTTACCTGGGGCCGGACGAGCAGATCATCCCTCAGGACATCACCTGGATCGTGCGGCAAGCGCAGAAGCGACAGTATACCAACCCTTCCACTTTTATGTCCTCTAAGCCCGATGCGGGGATTAATCATAAGGTGTATGGTGTGACGAGTGAGGGGATTGCGGTCTTTTTGGCGGTGGGGTTGAAGCGGCTGGGGCTGGACCCGCGGAAAGACCCTTTCACTATCAAGCTGACGGGAGGGACGGACGGAGACGTGGCGGGGAACATGATTAAGATTCTGCACCGTGATTACGGAGAGCGCGCGCGGGTGGTGGGCCTGGCGGATGGCACGGCCGTGGTGGAGGACCCGGTGGGCTTGCCGATGCCGGAGTTGTTGCGGATGGTGGAGGGTTCGTTGCCCTTGTCGTCGTTTGATTCGAGCACGCTCTCGGGCACGGGGCAGTTTCACACGGTGGAGAGCGAGGAGGGGATCAGGTTGCGGAATACCATGCATAGTAGGGTGGTGGCTGATGCGTTCATTCCGGCGGGTGGGCGGCCGGGGACGATTGATGGCAGCAATTATCGCGCTTTTTTGCAGGGACCTGATTTCAAGACGCCCAGCGCTCGTTTGATTGTGGAAGGGGCGAATATTTTCATCACCCCCGAAGCGCGTAAAAAGCTGTTTGAGGAGGCGGGTGTGTTGATTATTAAGGATTCCTCTGCTAATAAGTGTGGGGTTATCTGCTCCTCCTTCGAGATTGTCTCCTCCATGCTTCTGTCCGACGCCCAGTTCAAGGAACACAAGGAAGAGATCGTGGCTGAGGTCCTGGAAAAATTACGTCATTACGCTCGCCTGGAGGCCGAGCTCCTCTTCCGTGAATTTGCCAATTATCCCGGTCACCTCCCCTACTTCAGCGAGCGCATCTCCAATGCCATCAACCTCGCCCGTGACGCCCTGACGCTCGGCCTGGAAAACATGACCGAAGAGCAATACCAAGACCTCCTCCCCCTCTTCCGAGAACACTTGCCGCCGACGGTGGTGGCCCTGGGTTTCGACCACGTCCGCGAGAAGGTGCCTGCGCAATATATCAAGAATGCCTTTGCTTGCACCCTGGCCAGTCGTATCGTCTATAGGGAGGGCACGCATTTCATTGAATCCCAACCGAGGGAACGTTTGGCGGAGCTGTGTTTGCGGTACTTGGAGGAGGAGAGGGAGGTCCAGGGGTTGGTGGCGAGTTTGGAGAGCGGGCAGCCTTTGACGACGGAGCAGAGGGCGCAAGTGCACACGATCCTGGATGTGGGTGGGGTGCGTTCGTTGCTGTTTGCGGCGCAGTAGTGTGAGAGGAGGAGGGAAGGGAGGAGGGAAGGAGAGAGGAGAGTAAGAAAGGGGGAAGCAGCATGTGTGCGGATGGAGTGCTGGAGGGCAGGGAAGGACGCACGCGGCACGCACGCACGCGCGCATGTAGGCAAAGCACACAGTTGTTTGAATTGATGTATACTGGGGCTGCTGCAATGAATTATGATGGGGATTTGTTCTTTTATCCTCTTGTTATTTTGGGGGTGTAGTGAGAGAGAGTGTCGAGTCGTGCGCAGTGTGTGTGTTTTCCCCGAGTGTCTTAGTGTAAAATAAGAGTACTGAATTCATCTTGAAAACAAACGAACAAAAATAAGTAGAATGAAGTATCACAATCACACGCCAATGACCACATAATAATCAATCAGTTCTTGTTGCTTTGACTTAAACACGTAGAAAGCAAATGTTGATGTCTGACTTTAAATACATCGAACTTTTACAGTTTCTCACACCCGATACCAGCATCATAATTCATCACGCTTCGTCTCGCTGTAGCTTGGCATGCAAGAAAACACGCTGGATTGCCGTGCCCTTCCGCCTATTTTTGGATAATACAGTTGCATATTTGCATTCCAGTACTCGAAAATTTGTCGCCCTGGCCAGCTGCCACACCTCTTCCTCCTTGAAGAAATAGGCAAGCGTACCGTCCGCACGCAGGTACAATTGTGGCCCGAGTCGTTTCCGACTTTGCATCATCTTGGCGTCACACCACCCATAATCCCGAAACAAAAGCAAGCCTCCAGGTCGGAGCGCGGCGTGAGCCCGCTGGAGAACAGCCTGATGCGCCTCCTTCGTCCCTACGGCTGAGAGCATAAATGTCATCAGTACAAAGTCCATGCTTCCAGGCAGCACTACCTCGTGAGGCAAATCCTGTTCAACCACGTCGCATACAAATGTTGTTAAGCGCTCTCCGTAGACAGGCCCGAGTGTCTGATCGAGGAGACGCAAGGCGGTGGCGCTCAAGTCACAGGCAAAGCACTGAAGCGTGGGGTTTGCCTCCATCACGGCGGCGAGGCTCGAGCCATACCCACATCCTATTTCTAACAGACAGCGTTGCGGTAGACCGTCGAGGAGCTCTGGAAATTCCAATGCCAGGTACCGCCTGGTCTTAAAAAAGCTGGACTTCTCGGCATGGAGAAGGAAGAAGCCGTCCCAGGCTTGGCAGGGCGTGGGTTTGGGTCGAGCACGCTCTTCTGGGGCCAGTAGTGGGACGTCTTGAAGGGTTGGCTCGGCCAAGGCCCGGAGCTCCTGGTAATCAAAGTCGTGGTCGTGGTACGCGCCTGCGATGGGTGTCTTTGTCTTGGTCGGAGAGGCATTGGAAGTAGTCTGGGCGGCGTGTGGGACAGTCGTAGCTTGTGCTAGGGGAGAGCTTATAGGGGTGGTGGGAGACAGGCCCGAGTCCCCGCCGCTCCGACCGAGCGCGTCGTCCTTGAGGTGCGTCATAAGGCATCCGCCTGTGTAGGATGCTGTGGTTGCGTACGTGGGGTGTGGTTAGGGCTCGAAGTCTTGTCTTGTCTTGTCTTGTTTCTTTAGAGTGCACCCTCTGGGAGGGCTTTTTCTGGCGCATGCCGAAGCAGGCCTACACTGTAAGCGTTGCAATATGAGAACTATTATTAGACCTGTTGCGGCCGAGGATGACGATTTTGGTTTCATTCCCATTAGGAGAAATGATGGACTCGGCTTAGCAATTAAGAAAACTCTGTCCCTCCCTTTATCCCCACAATTGCGACCACTG
>Ga0105053_10007469_pt1 | contig 14592 bp, 14 predicted proteins | sample BON01_FD_78093 | JGI IMG/M metagenome (GOLD analysis project Ga0105053, IMG submission 78093) | Freshwater microbial communities from Lake Bonney liftoff mats and glacier meltwater in Antarctica - BON-01 | ecosystem: Environmental > Aquatic > Freshwater > Ice > Glacier meltwater | place: Lake...
AAATTGCTCACCTTCCGTAAGATAATGCATTACTAGGCACCCTTGATGAAACAAAACCTCCCGCGAATATCGGGGATTTTATCGCGATCAACTGCCCCGTTTAATTTTAGGACTCCCCTTAAAGTGAACTAAGTGAACTAAGTTGGCTATTTCAATCCCATGAATTTAGAGTGTCTATCCCATGCCTTCTATCTCTCGGCCTAATCGCATCAGCGTGTTAATTAGCAACTACAACAACGGGCGTTGGTTGAGATCTTGCGTGGATTCGGTTTTGTCTCAAACCAGAATGGCAGATGAGATAATTGTCTACGACGACGGATCCAGCGATGGATCTCTGGAGATACTTCGATCTTATGGTTCGAAAATTCGTTTAATCGAGGGGCGTCATACGAACGGGCGTTCGTCTGTCGCTTCGCAAGGGAATGCCGTTTTTGAAGCCTTTAAGATTTCTACCGGTGATCAGATACATCTGCTCGATGGCGACGATCTGTATGAACCCAAGAGGCTTGAGCTGTTTGAAGAGGCATGGACGCCTGATGTGGTGATGATTCAGGCCCCGATGCGGATAATCGACGAAGAGGGGGCCACTATCCGGGAAAACTACGAAAGCTCTAAACAGCGAAAAAACTACCGACGAGATACCTATTTACTGAACGATGTTCATTTCTATTATCCGTGCAGCGGTTTGGCCTTCAGCCGTGAGTATATAGCAAAGATTTTGCCCTTCGACTTTACTTCGGATCCCGATGTTTCAACGGACGCTCGTCTTTCGGTGATTGCCCCGCTTTTTGGGCGAGTTCTGGCACTCGAAGAAACCCTGAGTTGCTGGCGTCAACGCCCGTATTCCATATCGCGAACCACCAACCGGCGGGATCCCTTGGCGGGCACTTTACGTCGACACTACTATTTCAACAACATGGCGAGACTGCATGGATTTCGCACCATAATTTTGTCGTTGAATTTTCGCTTCTGGCTCCAGAAAGCACGTCGATTTTTCCCCGCTTGGATTTCAGCTCCCTTTGCACGGATGCCCGAAGGCCGCCCCCATTCGGGATAGAGGATTAGGCGGTGTTGACCGCCTTCCCAACCGAGAGAGCCTTGGTCGTGCAAGCGACGTGCCCTTTCTAACCGGTCATCGCACCGATCCAGTTATATCGATGACAGCGTTATCGGAGGCCTTGATTTGCTCAGTTGATTGAGCACTAAGTCCGCCTATTTGCTGATCGAGACGAATCCGAGATCGATCACGTAGGCGCCGAGGATACTGCCGACTGCACCGGGTTTGATGATGTCATCGGTATGCCAGGTTTTGCCCAGGTCATCCGAATAGAAAGTGCCTTCCTCGAAAGTCGAAACCCAGAGTCGGTCGTCTTTGACCTGATCGAAAGTGGTTTTGCTGATGTTTGTTGAGGGGAGTCCGGCGCTTCGGTCGGTCCAAGTGGCACCACCGTCATGGGATACCCAGATGCCCGTGCCCCATCCCCCCGCGGCCATGGCCTGGCTGTTGGTGTGGTTGGTGGCGATACCGTAGATGTTGGCTTCTGCCAGTGCTGGAGCGGTCGATTGCCAGGTTTTACCATTGTCCTTGGAAAGGATGACGCCGCTTCCTTCCGTGCCTGCGATCCAGAGATCCGGATCGGATTGATTGTGATCCAATCCCAGAATCGCGTGTTGGGATGGGGTCGTGATTTCGGTCCATGACTGCGCTTGATCATTGCTTTCGAATAAACCGGCCGTGGTCGCGAGAATGAGTCGGTTTGGATTCAGATGATCAATGATAATGGATTTCGAAAGCTTCTCGATTAACCCTTCATTGGCCGCCGACCAGGTGTCGCCGCCATCTTTGGAAATCGTGACGCCCCAAGCTGTGGCAGCATAAACGTTTTCCCCGTTGCTGGGATCGACGGCGACTTTGGTGATATCGCTTTCACGCCAGCCAGTCACCATGCGCCAGGAGGTGCCGCCATTTTGAGAGCGAACGATTCCGTTGCCACAGGAGAGGAAAAGGGTGGCCGGATTCGATGGATCGGAAGCGATGCTATTGACCGCCTGAATGGTCGGGCCAAATCGACGCCATCGTTGCGCCTCATTATCATAGAGAAATAAGCCCGAGTCGGTAGGGACGGGGCTCGCGTTCTGGGACTTGGTCATCGCCAGAGCCGCAAAAAGCTTGGGCTCAGACGAAGTGTTTTCAGCGACCAGTGGAAGGGCTGAAAAGGTAAGAGCTAAAACGGAAAAAAGAAGGCGTTTCATTTTGCAGAAGAGTGGGTGGTTTCAGTGCGAGCGTTTTTGAAATCGAGCAGGTAACGCTCGTCGCCATGGATGATTTCGAGGGTTTCGCTTTCGCGGTCGGCTTGCGCGAAGGGACCGTCGAAGAGTTTCCATGAGGCGTAATCGACCACCTCGCCGTTGATCGAAAGCGGTTTCCCGTATTCAGCCGATAAGACGGCCCCATCGAGTGAGGTAAACGTCACCGTGGGTGTTGGTTTGAGGGAATATTCGAGCGGTAGTGAAGTGACGGCTTTTTGAAAAGCTTTGTAGGAATCGTAGTCTGCCGAGGAGGCGATTTGGACGATGTATCCGTTCTGCAATTCGTAGCTTACGTATGATTCAGATCCTCCGACTAACGGTTCGAATCCGGCTTTTGGATTTGAGTCGGCGGTGAAATAACCACCCAGACCCTTTTTCATGGAGTTGGTCCAATCAACGGGTTTCCAGACTCCGGGTGCCAGTGGGCGATAGGCGATGTAGGTGGGGCCGCCTTGGGCGAAGATCCAGCCGGAGGGATCTTCGATGCGTTGTTTAAGATCACGGGAGAAGTAAGTGTGGATGAGAGGGAAACGCGTGCCTTCGGGGATATCGTAGAGAGCGATGAGGGCGGCTTGGTGTTGCTCGACTTGCTCGTAGGGCGAACCGCCTTCGAGCTTATCTTCCAAATCGTAGTCCACCTTGGAACGAGCGATCAGATCGGTGACAACATCCCAATCCGCATTGAAATACATGGTGCCTTCGAAGGGGGAGGAATACGATTGAACGCCGAACATGGTATTGGAAATGCCGCTCGGTTTGTCCTCGTGCCAGATGAGGCTCCAGGTCTGTTGCTGGATCGGTTGCAAGAGTCCTCCTTGCGATGAACCAAGGATAAAATCCTGGTGAACGTAGCTGTATTTATAGACTGGAATCGTGCTCTTGCCGTCGATCTCGAAGGCGGTGGCGCCGGCATTGCGTAAGCGCCAACGGGTTCGTTTAAGTTCGCGATGGACGTAAGGATTGTCGCGATCCTGTGCGATGCGGAGAATTATGGGAGGAGGGGTGTAGCTGCTCATAGCCATCACCATATTCCCACCGCTGGAGAGGTAGTCTCCTTGGCCAAACAGAAGCCAGCCGTGTGAGGCGGCCGCGGAAAGTGAGGGCTGAACGAGAAAACGCGGATAAACACGGCTGTGAGCTCCTCCGTAGAGGCCGTTGATATTTTCAACCGCGTAATCGAGCAGGATGTAATCCATCATCATCGAGCCTTTTTTACGGAGCACGGGATCCTTGGCCCAACCGGCCAACAGTGCCATGGGGCGAGTGTATTCTTCGATGTAGTTGGGTGAATCGTATTCGCCCTGTCCGTAGGACGTGGTGATCTTCATCCAGTCTTCGATGTAATCGCGCGCTTCAGCCATGTTTTCGGCTGAGGACTTGCCGTTATACCAACGTTCTGGGCCGGCATCGGGAGCCATTTCAGCCATCAAGTAGAGGCTGACGTAATACATGATCCAGTGGTTTTCGGTATCGCCCCGATACGGAAAATAACTCCTCCAGAGGGTGCGAACAAACGCTTGCTCATCACTCGTGAGCGGGTTGGTGCCAGTGTCGTTTTCAATCTCATGCGCCACTTCCGAGAATAGGGCCATGGGGAGCATCCAAAACATCGCACCAGCGGGAGGCTGATTGGCCGTAATCAAGCGAGCCTTAACCCATTCCAAATTGGTGCCCTCGTGCAGATTCACCGCGAGGTGAAACATGCCACCGGCGGAGAGATCAGTCGGATCCGTTGCCTCAACGGTTTGATCGAGGAGGTATTGGCAACGCTCGCGGTATTGCTGAATCAGCTCCTCATCACTGAGTGAAGAGGACGATGTTTGGCCGGCCCTGATGGGCTGAATCAATGCGATTGCGCAGAGCGCAATCGAGAGTTTGAGGGAAAAGGATTTGAGCAACGGCATAAACTTAGGGTTGGGAAGTGGGCGACAGGTGGTGCTCAACTCTGATCGGTAATTCACGCGAAAGGCAAGTATGCCTAGGTGTCAGTAGTATTAACGTTTGTCATTGCGAGACGACAAACCCAGCCCTTCTGGCTTGAGTGGAGAGGGAGATGAACGGGCGTTCCCTCTTCTGTCATGGCGAGGAGCGTAGCGACGTGGCCATTCACGAATTACATGTCGACCATGTCTTTCCCACTCGTGGATTGCCGCAGTCGGCTACGCCTCTCTCGCAATGACAAGCCGAGGAGTTAATCAGTAGGAATCCGCGCAGCGGATAATGCGGCAATCGATCTTCGTGGATCGCCCCAGCCTTCGCTACGAGTATACGGCGGGCCCAGCAAGGCTGCTGACGACAGGCTGTTCGTCTTTGTCGGACACACGACGACAAGGAAACCTAATCGTGTAACTAATAGAGTGGGATTGATTATCGCGATACGCCCGATCTCGATTTCTATGAGCGCAGATGCACTTCTTTGCATCCCGAACTTGTCATTTGTCGACACATCGGGAGACTCCTGCGAATTAACGCTATGAAACAACGCACACTCGCGCGCGAAGTCTCCATTCAGGGTAAAGCTCTGCACACTGGAGAAGAGGTTACTTTAACCCTGAAACCAGCTCCGGTTGACCATGGAGTGGTCTTTAAGCGGATTGATCTCAATGGCGCTCCCGAACTGAAACCACGGGTGGATTTCGTGACCGATCTGGTGCGTGCTACCACGATTCAAGACGGACACGCCAAGATCCACACGGTCGAGCATGTGCTCAGCGCTTTGCATGGTTGTGGGGTCGATAATGTGATGATCGAGATGAATGCCTCGGAGGCACCGATCATGGATGGCTCCGCGAAACCTTACGTGAACCTGATCCTAGAGGGCGAGCCGGTGGAGCAGGACAAGGAGCGCGAATACTTTACCCTCGAGTCACCGATCTCGGTGACCAAGGGCGATTCATCGATTATCGCGCTACCTTGCGACGAGCTGAAGATTTCCTGCACCTCGGCGGATAACCGCGGTATCCATACGCAGCATCTTTCGCTGTCGATTGATCCCGATGTTTATATCACGCAGATCGCGGCGGCGCGGACGTTTACAATTTACGAGGATATCGAGGAGCTGCTGAAGCTCGGCAAGATCAAGGGCGGCTCGCTCGATTGCGCCGTCGTGCTCAAGGGCGACAAGATTATCTCTAAGGAGCCGCTGCGCTTTAAAGACGAATTCGTGCGTCACAAGATTCTCGATATCATTGGCGATATCCTGCTGCTAGGGATGCCGCTCAAGGCGCACATCGTAGCGACGCGACCTGGTCATGCGATCAACGCGGAGCTCACGAAAGCGCTTTTCGAGGAATTGCAAACTCGCAAGAAGGGTAAGAAAAAGAAGAAGGCCGCGCCGATGCCGGTGCAGGCCACGGAAACCTCACTAGATATTCGCCGAATTCTCGAAACGATCCCACATCGTTATCCTTTTGTGATGATCGATCGGGTGCTGGAGTTTATCGGTGATGACGAGCTCGTCGCGATCAAGAATGTGACGATTAACGAGCCGTATTTTAACGGGCACTTTCCGGATAATCCAGTGATGCCCGGTGTGCTGCAGCTGGAAGCAATGGCTCAAGCTGCTGGTATCATCATGTTGCGAAAAATCTCCGATGCGGGCCGCACAGCCTTTTTCATGAGCGCCGATAAAGTTAAATTTCGCCGGATGGTGAGGCCTGGTGATCAAGTGATTATTAATGCCAAGATCACGAAAACACGTGGCGATAAACTTGCGGTGGCGACTTGTAATTGCAGCGTCGCGGGCCAAGTCGTCTCTTCCGCCGAAGTGATGTTTGGCGTAGCCGACGACGAAGCATAATTCGGCAGTCATGGCGAACACGATTCATCCCTCCGCGATTGTTGAGCCCACGGTTGAGCTCGGCGATAACATCGAAATTGGCCCGTTTGCTTACGTCGGTGGCGCCACTCGATTGGGCGATGGCACGCGGCTGCATCATCATGCTTCGGTCGAGGGCAACACGGTGCTCGGCCGCCAGTGCGAGGTGTTTCCTTTCTGCAGTATCGGGGCGAAGACGCAGGACTTGAAATATGCGGGAGGTAATCCCGGCGTGCAAATCGGCGACCGGAATGTGTTTCGCGAATATGTGAGTGTGCACGGCGCGACCAATGATGGTGATTACACGACATTGGGCTCGGATAATACGATCCTCGCTTACGGACACATCGCTCATGATTGCCAACTTGGTAATCATATCATCGCGAGTAATTCTGTGGGTCTGGCTGGACATGTGATTGTCGAGGACTACGTCGTGCTCGGCGCGATGAGTGGCATTCATCAATTTTGCCGAATCGGCGCGCATTCGATGATCAGTGCCTTTGCAAAAGTGGTGCAGGATATAGCGCCATTTTTTATCGCTGACGGAGGTCCTGCGATTATCCGTGCGATCAACAAGATCGGTCTTGAGCGTCGAGGTTATCAACTGGAACAGATCGATCGCGTGAAGCAGATCCATCGTATACTTTTTCGGGATGGATTAAATCGCACTCAAGCATTGGAAAAACTCCGAGCTCACGAGGATGCGGATTCAGTAGAGTTTCGTCAGATGCTTGATTTTGCGGCGAAGTGTGAGCGCGGACTCGCTCCCGGTAGTGCCTGATTGTGGCAAAGTTTTCTTAGTTAATATTAACCCAGTTAGAATACTCAGTGATGAGCACTCCGTTTCTTCTCTCCTCCTCCGGCAGCGGTCGCGCGACCGCCTACATCGAATCGAACAAAGTCATCTCTTATCAGGGGAAGACCCATGTCGCGTGGCTCGACACTCCGGTGGAAGGCTTCCGCGTGAAAATGCGTTCACTTGACCAAGCCAATGGCGAATGGTCTGAGGAAGTGACCATTGGCGAGGCGATTGATAATCATGGCGGACCGGCGCTGACGATTGATGGCGAGGGCTACCTACACATTGTTTATTTTTCGCATCACCATCCGTTTCGCTACCATCGTTCAGTGCGTCCGAATGATTCGTCCGAGTGGGAGCCGATGGAACAATTCGGCACGGACCTGACTTATCCTACTTTACTGTGCGCGAAGGATGGCACGTTGATCTTGTCAGCGCGACGTAGCCACGACGAGAAACCGTGGGAGCTGGAAGTTTGGAAGAAAGCTCCAGGGGCGGAATGGACGTATCATTCCACGATTCTGCGTTCGGATCGGATGAACTACAGCCAATACGCGGCGTCGATGGTGTGGGGGCATGATCACAAGACGCTTTATCTGGGATTTCGAATCTCTCAGATTCCGCATATTGTTACGCTCGAAAAGATGTTTTCCTACACGGCACTGGGCTGCATGATGAGTCCTGACGAAGGAGAAACTTGGACGAAATTGGATGGCACACCGTTGGAACTTCCCGCCGTCGAATCTACTTCGGACATCATTATGAGCACGGACTCCAGTCAGGGGCGCGTGCTCGAATCAGGTGCGATTGCGATCAGCCCTGACGGTATCCCTTTTATTGGCTACAGTGTGCGGATGGACAATAGTTCGGAGGGCTACTTGGCGACACCTCTGCCCGATGGTGGCTGGAAGCACGTGCACCTGAATCCTTTTCTACCGAAAGAGAATCGCGACGAAGCTTTGATCATGTCAGGCGGCATTGCCTTTAACGGAAAGGGCCAGCCGGTGATCGTCGCACCTCTATTGAATCTCGAGGACGGTAAATCGTATTGGGGGCACTCCACGACCAAGATCGTGCGCCTTAATTCTGAGGACGGTGGTCTCACATTTAAGAGTAAACTCGTTAGTGGAAAAGATGCCAGTGAACCGCAGTGGATGCCGAGCATCGAACGTCCCACTGGATTCAATGACGTGCCGGAAAACCCTGGAATGATCTTCACCGATGGTGGTCGCGGCAGTGGCTGCGACGACGTGCTCAAGAACAAGGTGATCTGGACAGTCCTCGACTGATCTTATTGCTCAAAACGAAAGTAACCTCTTAGGTTACTTTCGTTGCGTTCGCAGCGCTTACTTTTTGTAAAGCTGAGCGGGATCCACCACGCGGCGTGATGCGAATTCGAGCTTCAGGCTTCCGCTGTCATCGGGATTGGCGCCTTCGACGAGCTTGCGGTAAAAGCAGGATTTGTAGCCATTGTGACACGCGACGCCGCCAACATTTTCGACTTTGATTTGGATGACGTCCTGGTCGCAATCGGTGAGCACTTCTTTGACGAGTTGCACGTTTCCGGATTCTTCACCCTTGGTCCAAAGCTTATTGCGGGAGCGACTCCAGTAGGTCGCTTTGCCAGAGCGCAGAGTGAGTGCAAACGATTCGGCGTTCATGAAGGCAAACATCAGCACTTCATTAGTGAGGTGATCGGTCGTGATGCAGGGAAGGAGGCCATCGGGGCCAAACTTGGGTTGCAGCGTGGTGCCGAGTTCGATGTCGGAGTTGGTGGTGCGGGCAGGGAAGACGTAGGAGCTCATGGGGAAATGTGATCAGAAAATGGGAGTTCGATGCGAGAAGAGGGCGAACCCGTGTGATGTCAGTCCGTTTATTATATACGGCACAAGTTGCTTCAACTATTCACATCGAGTTTTTTTAAGTAATCGTAGGAGTAGAGGCCGGTGGCGTGGCCATCGCTAAATTGGAATCGCACGGCATAGTTGCCGACAACCTGCCAACCTTTGACGGTCACCCCTTCGAATTGGCGATGCGGATTGCCGCCGTGAACTTGGCCGAGGACGTCTCGTTCGCCTTGGGTTTCGGCACTGGGGGAGGCGGCTCGTAATCGGTCGCAGGGATAATAGCTTTCGGATCCGTCGTCCCAGACGATGGCGATTTCCTGTCCGATGAGCTGAATGTTGGTGGGTGTGTTCATGTCGTGAAAAGGTATCACAAGTTTATCGCGATCGGATGAACAGCAAATTTATCCCGCGACTTGTTGCTCACCTGTTTGTAGTGAGTGACATGACGACATGGCGACTAGGGAAGCGCTGAACCAAGGGTCACCCGTAAATTTTGTGATAGCCTAGTTGAGTTTTGTCAAAAGTGAGACCGAACGAAGCATCGCCATGGCCAGAGTTGGCTCGGCAGCCAGCGGGAGCCACATCGCAGGGAAATCTTTACGCTCGGAGCGTCCTGCGCCCCATCCATAGACACTTTGGGCAAAGCTGCGGCGTGCCAAAATCAAGTTGGCCAAAGAGAAGAGGGTTGTGAATTCCGTGAGGATCATTTGGGCGTTTCTGCACTCCGAGGTAACCGGCATCGGCGAAGACCTCATGCTCTTGCCCGTGCCATAGCTCGTGGGTCTGGCTGATGTCGCTAACATTCGCGGCGGTTCCGTTGACCTTCTGCACCAAGTCACTTTGAGCATCCACTACGAGGTGGGCATTCATCCCCATATATCACTCGGTTGCCCTTCTTGGTCTGGGGTATCTCGTTGCCGACTTTCGTTCTTCTTCGAGAAGGGTGCCGCGATGATCGTCGTATCTGCAATCGTGTCCTCTTTGTATCCGGCACTCACAGCGGTCCCCGAACCTTTGACGTATGCTGCTTTATTTGGACTTTTGGTCTTGGGTGTTACGATTTTACATCGTCGACGGACGTCGTGAATGATTTTAAATGGCGTGGCATTCTGAAATGAGTGCGACGTTTTTTGGGCCGCGTTTAGAATAAATTTCGCACGGATTGCGATCTTAGTGCTGACGTAACCCAGATACAGCGCCAAATGGGAGATATGCCCAAGCAATCCGTTCTCTTTGTGATCGATACCCAAGGCACCTTTACCGTCGGCTGCTATGCGGGAAATCCCGTGCTGGGCACACCTAACATTGATCGACTGGCTGGCGAGGGGATGCGTTTTGATCGGGCCTATACTTGTGCGCCGGTTTGTGGTCCGGCTCGTTCAGCCATCTTTACGGGACTCTATCCGCACTCGAATGGCGTGCTGGGCAACGATATGGCACCGCACTCTGATCTACCGACGTTAGGGCAACGTCTGCAGGATGCCGGTTACAAAACCGGATACATCGGTAAATGGCATCTCGATGGCTCTGATTACTTCGGAGATGGGCGCTGTCCCCCAGGATGGGATCCGAAATACTGGTTTGATGGGCGCAACTACCTCGAGTCGTTGCCCGATGAGCAGGCGCGTTTGCTTTCCCGTGAAGAGCACGATTCGGCTTCGGTGGAGCAGCACGGTATCACCGCAGAGTTTACGCATGCGCATCGCACGGCTGAGAAGGCGCGCGCGTTTATCGAGGCGCATCGTAATGAGGATTTCTTTCTGGTCGTATCAATCGATGAGCCGCATCACCCGTTCATCTGTCCCGAACCGTTTGTGAGCGCTTTTGAGGATTTCGAAATGGAAGTGCCCAATGCTGATGACGATTTAAGCACAAAACCACGGGTTCAGCAGGAGTGGGCGAAGCATGTAGCGGGACGTCGAACATTAGAGAAACGTGATGGGAAAAACTGGCTAAAGCATCCGCGTTATTTTGCCTGCAACAGCTACAGCGATCATGAAGTTGGGAGGGTGGTCGCGGCCATTGATCAGTATGCACCTGATGGGCTCGTGGCTTACACGGCCGATCACGGTGATACGTTTGGTCATCATGGCTTGGAGAGCAAAGGACCCGCACTTTACGAGGAAATAGCCAATATCCCATTTATCATGCGATGTCCCTCTACGATTGAAGCAGGCTCGGTTTCGCGTCACCCGGTATCGCATATCGATCTCGCGCCTACCTTACTCGATTACTTCGGGGTCGAACCACCGCCACTGCTTCACGGAAAGTCTTTGCTCGCGCAGTGTCGTGACCCGCAGCACGCGACTCACGAACACGTGTTCGTGGAGTTCAATCGCTTCGAAATAGATCATGATGGTTTCGGAGGTTTTGCGCCGATCCGCGCGGTGTGTGAGGGCCGGTATAAGCTGGCGATCAGCCTGATCGACACCGACGAGTTTTACGATCTGGAGAAAGACCCGCACGAATTGCGCAACGCGATCAACGATCCGGACTATGCCGAGATTCGCGACCGACTGCATGATGCTATTATCGCTTGGATGGGGGAGACCCGCGATCCGTTGCGCGGTCCGCATTGGGGACGTCGTGCGTGGCGCACGATCGAGAAATCCAGCTGGGGCGGTCCCACAAGACCACGTCCTTTCGACGAGGCTTACTTCCCGAAAACTCGACTCTACAAAGATGGTCGTGAAATTGACCGTTTTGTTTACGATAAGATCTAAAGTCGCGAGCTTGTTTAGTCTGTTGCTTTTGCAACTTCCGAATCCCATATGACGCTAATGTGTGAGTCGTAATCCCTCGAAATCCACCGTTGGCATGTGGGCTGGCTAATTTTGGGAGAATCGGCCCATTGCGGATGGCGTGCCAGCTTGTCGAAATAGGAAACTACCAACAACAGGTCGTCTCAGTTCTGTTCTATGCTCTTTTCGGCGAAGGCCTTCACCTTATTTGGTGTGAAGGGTGAATTGAAAAGTCCTTCTTGGATGCGCTGTAGAGTAGTAACAGAGCAATCTTGATGGGCGTGAAAAACTCCTGCTGTCAGCGCATCGTGCAGAAGCTTGCCATCTGTGATCTTGGCATCGGCGTAATAGACTACCGTAGGATGTTGCACAAAGGGATGGTCGCTGGACTCAAGGATCACGGTGGTGTCGGAATGGGATTGTTGGGAAGTGAGGTTGGCAAGATGAAGTGGACCCCGAAAGTTGGACATGAGGGATAGTTAAATCCAAAAGGAGTCCAAGATGCCAATGAAACGTCGAACATTCAGTGCAGAGTTTAAAGCAAAAGTAGGGCTAGAAGCCCTGAAAGGGATCGAGCCGATCCACGCGATCGCGCAACGCTATGAGGTTCATCCCGTGCAGGTGAGCCAGTGGAAGAAGGAGGTGACCGCGCGATTACCAGAGGTCTTTGCCAAGCCCTCGGCCCAAGCGCGCGGTCAGGAGGATATCGAGCGCAAGGAGAAGGAACTGTATGCGCGGTGTCAACGCCCGCGTAGATTTGACCCACTTACGGCCGGATAAAAATGACCCACCCCCGCGTTAAAAAAAGCGGGGGTTTATTTGGTCTTGGTGCGCGGACCTCCTTTCGGGTTGGACTCGGGCAAAGCGACGGAACCGGGGAACAGGCCGGAGGAGCGCTTTTCCTTCATGCGGTAGGATTCGCCCTTGATGTTGACGACGGTGGCGCGGTGCAGCAAGCGGTCCAGGGCGGCCGAGGCCATGACGGGGTCACCGGCGAAGACGTGGCCCCAATCGCTGAAGGCTTTGTTGGATGTGATGATGGTGGCGACTTGTTTTTCGTAGCGGTTGCAGATGACTTGGAACAACAACGAGGCCTGATCGCGGTCGAGTCCGAGGTAACCGACTTCATCGACGATCAACAGTTTTGGGGTGACGAGCATCTTCATGAAGTGGGGCATGCGATTGGCGCTGAAGGCGGTTTTCATGCGCCGGACCAGATCCATGGCGGTGAGGAAGAGCAGGCGTTGGCCCCGCTCGGCACAAGCGACACCCAAGGCGATGGCCAGATGGGTTTTGCCGACGCCGGGCGGGCCTTGGAAGATGACGTTACGGCCTTCTGCCATGTAGCGCCCGGTGGCCAGCTCCTCGATGAGGGTCCGGTCAATCGAAGGCTGGAAGGAGAAGTCAAAATCCCGGAGGCGCTTTTGCCAGGGCAGGCCCGAGAAGTGCAGACTGGTCTCGACGACGCGCTGCCGCCGGGCGGCGATCTCCGCTTCGAGCAACCGGCCCAGGAAGTGCGAGTAGGTCCAGTGCTCGGCGGCGGCTTGTTGGGCCACCGAATCGAGTTGGGCATGGGCGGTGGTGGCGCCGATCTGCAAGAGTCCGTCGGTTGCCAGTTGTTCATAAACGGCACTCATGAAGCCACCTCCGCGTAGGCACTCAGGGGCCGCACTTGCACGGCTTGCACGAAGGTGATGTGACAGCCTTTGGGCGGAGCCGACGGCTTCGTTGGAACCGAGAGGGCCCAACGTTCCCGCACATGTGCCGGGGACTCGACGCGTTGGCTGCGACCAGAGGCCACCGCATGTTGGGCGATGACCAGATCGCGGGCGCGGATGATGATCACAGAATCGCCGGCATCGACACTGACGCGGGTGCCCACCCAACGAGCCGGCACCGAGTAATCGTTGGTCTCGTAGCGCACCAAGGCCTCAACCCCGACGGTGCGAGCGGTCGAACGGGTCACTTGGTAGGGGTTCAGATCGGCGCAAGGCGTGAGGGCTTCATCGGTCAACCGGTCACAGGGCCGGGCCTGCGTGGTGGCGTGGATGCGCACGTTGGCGATCTGCGCGAGCCATTGACGGCCTTGGGCGTTGAGATCCTCCAGCCCATCAAAGGTCCGAGCGTTCAGAAAACTGTCCCGGATGTAAGAGACACTGCGCTCGACCTTGCCTTTGGTGCGAGGGCGGTAGGGTCGACAGCGCTTGGCCTCGAAACCGTGGTGGCGCACGAAGTCCAGGAAACGTGGATTAATCCGATCGGGCCCGACCACGACCTGACGCATGTTATCGTAGAGGATGCGCCGGGTCCAGCCGCCGAAGAACGCGAAGGCGTTTTGATGACACCGAATCAAGGTGGCCACGTCCATGGAGCGAGTGAACTCGACGTAAAGGTAACGCGAGTAGCCCAGCACCATGACAAAGGCGTAAACCCTCACGACGGAGCCATCGGGCTGCGGATAACGCCCCACCTCGGCCCAGTCGCACTGAGCCTGTTCTCCCGGTGGGGTCTCGAAACGCACCGTCAGGCGCGAGTCGGGCCGCGTGGCCGCACGTAGTTGGGCCAAAAACAAGCGCACGATCTTGACCGAGCCGGTGAATCCACGGGCTTGGATCTCCGCGCGCAGTCGCACCGCCGACAGGCCGTGCTCCTGCCAGCGTTGGGCGAGGTAGTCCTTGTGCGGGTCCAACTTGCTGGAGCGTCGGCGTGGCGACGGTGTGGGAGGCTGTTTGGCGCGCAAGAGTTTGCGCACCGTATTGCGAGCATGGCCGGTCAAGCGTGCGATCTCGCGCACGCCGTGGCCCTGTTTTTGTAGAAAACGAATGTTCATAAACTGATCCAAATTTAGCATGAAGGCCTCCGGTTGAGTGGACCGGCAGCCCAGCATGCCTGCTATCAAGTGACGAATCGAACGCGCCGGAAGGCACTCCCCTGGAGGAGGGACCCGAGCCGGACTGCGCTTCGCTCCGTCCAGCTCGGGTCCCTCCTCCAGCTCCTCCTGCGACTTGAAACCTACAGGGGGTGGGTCAGTTCCTAACGGGCGTTAGTGGGTCAGTTTTACACGGGCGTTGATAGCGG
>Ga0105053_10007470_pt1 | contig 14591 bp, 17 predicted proteins | sample BON01_FD_78093 | JGI IMG/M metagenome (GOLD analysis project Ga0105053, IMG submission 78093) | Freshwater microbial communities from Lake Bonney liftoff mats and glacier meltwater in Antarctica - BON-01 | ecosystem: Environmental > Aquatic > Freshwater > Ice > Glacier meltwater | place: Lake...
ACAGGCCATACGCTTGCCCTTCCACCGTTCTGGCAGCTCGCTTTTGTCCTGGTACGGCTCCCCCACGGTCAAAAAGGGCTGCGGCTCCCCATCCGGCACATCCAGGAGTTTGGGGTGGCGGCGCTTGATGGAGTACATTAAAATTGGCGGATCACGAAGAGGGAAGGGTTTGGAACGATCTGTATGTTGTTGGTGGGAGTGTGGAGAATGACGTAGAATTCGAAAAATACAGGTATTTTATGTCGTGTTTGTGGAAAAGGGCAAGGGGGAAAGGGAGAGGGGGAAAGGGATGTAGGGTGGAGAGGAGAAGAGGGCGAACTTGCGAGCAAATGTAAAATTTGCCTTGCTCCTGGCGTCGAATAGAAAGTCAAAAAAGCTTGCGATTGAACTCCTTGCGCCACATGTCCATGAAAAAAATGAAAAAACTCCTCTAAAATTGCGCGGCACGGCAACGGAAACCAACGGCGGGCGATCTCAATTTGAACTGAGGCGCTGCTGCTGATCACATCACCCCACAACCACTGCTCTGCATTCCAACCAGGAGTATGTACCTGTCTCACGCTGCGTCCTTCATTTTGTTACACCACACACAAATGCACAGGCTAGACCTTTGCCCGGCGCCCCATCGCCTCCTACTTGCAAGAAGAAGAAGAAGCGGCAGCGTTCCCGCTCAAAGCCAAAGGGCTTGACCTACTACTAGACGCGCGACCCGTCGTCAGTGATGGTGGTGCAAACGAGGCGTCAGTCCATGGGCGGAAACGCCACGGCCCCGCCCACCCCTGCCAGAAGCAACAGTAGCAAGAAAACTGCTGCTGCCAACGCTCAATCCCCCAAGAGCGGAAGCGGGGTCCGATTGTTGATCAAGGCGTTGGGCATTTACATCTGCTTCATTTATTGGGGCTTTGTGCAAGAAAGGGTGACCACCACGGCGTACCAGCCAGCAGCGGGCATCGACGCCAAGCCGGGCAGGTTCAGTGCCATGGCGACGCTCAACGCTTTTATGGCCGCTGCCGCCATGATCGTGGGCTTGGTCCTGCATCAGCTCACCAAGGGCACCAGCGCCTCGTTTACCACCTTTTGGCGGCCCGCTTTGAGCAACACTATTGCGTCGCCCATTGGGTACTTGGCATTGCGGGACATCAGCTATCCCTTGCTTATTTTGGTAAAGAACTGCAAGCTCTTGCCGGTCATGATTGTGGGGGCCGTCGTGAATGGCGTGCGGTACAAGACGTACGAATACGTGGCCGTGGCCTTGATTTCGGGTGGCGTGATGCTCTTTATGGTCAAGGGCCCTCAGGCCAGCGGTAGAGGGGGCCACCACGAAGGGTACCACGACATCAGCGCAAGCTATGCTGTGGGCGGGCAGAGCAACAAGGGGCTTTCTCCCTTGGAGGAGGCGGTGGCACGGGACAATCTATGGTTGATGGTCCGGGCGGTCGTGGGCATTATCGCCTCGAGCTTTTCCTTGCAAGAGCTGCGGGGGCTGTGCATGGCCGCGACCAATTTGTTGATCGATGGGTTTACCAACGCGGAGCAGGATCGGATTAATCAGAAGTATCGCGTATCGCCTTACTACATGATGGCCATGGTCAATACCTGGTCTCTCATCTTTGCCTCCATTTTCCTGTTGGCGGACGTGGCCTGGCGGGGGAATGGCTCCCAGCTGGCGTATGTTGCTAATTTCCTGACTACTTATCCGGCAATTGTCAGGGATTTGCTTACTTTCTCGTTTTCGAACGCGGTGGGGCAGGTGTTTATCTATAGCATGTAAGTACAATACTCTTGCTCTTCCTCCCTCCCGCCCTACATCCCTCGTTTTTGTCGAACACTTGGCTGTGACCTGATTGATTGCTCATTCTTGACCTCCCTCCTTCTCTCCCTCCCTCCCTTCCTCTTTTAGCATCGACGAGTTTGGGAGCTTGGTGTCTGTCACGGTGACCGTAACCCGCAAGATGATCACGCTTTTCATTAGCATCATCATGTACAAGCACACCGTGCACTGGTGGCAGTGGATGGGCGTGGTTTCTGTTTTTATCGGCTTGTGTGTCAAGATTTTCAGGGGCGGTGGTGGGCATGGCCATGGGGCGCCGGCAGCAGGGGCAAAGACGAAGATTAAGTAAGAGAGAGGCGTCGCCGTTTTTGCGAGGCCAGAGTCGTTGGTGCCGCTGATTCTGTTGCAGCAGCCCGAGGAAGCACATAAATTTACAACACAAGGATGGGAGGGCCAGACAGAAGGAGGGATTTGAAAAACTGACGGAAACCACCAAGCAAGACTGTAGCAGCATGCATGCGCGCGTCCAGGAAGGATATATTTTCAACAACGACAGAAGCAGCCCAACGCACGCACGACAAAAGGAGAAAGGAATAAGGAAGTAAAATGCACAAAGATCTTTTTCGATCAACGTGGGCGTTTTTCTCGCTTTCTTGTTTAAATCGAGCGTCTTGTTGTGTTCCTTTTTCCTGTGTGGTTTTGTAATCGGTGTCTTCTTGCCTTCTTATGCTTCTGCTTGTTCTTGTTGTTGGGTCTCTATACACACACTGTATGTCAAGTCTTTTTCCATCTCTCTCTTTCTTTCCCCCCTCCCTCTGCCTCCCCCTCCTCTTTTGCTCCTTCCTTTCATTTAGTCATCATCCACATCCAACACAAGCTGCTGTGGCTGCTGCTGCTGCTGCTGCTGCTGCTGTGACTGTTGCTGTTGCTGCGGCTGCCGAGGCGACCTGCGTGGCCGTGCCGCAGCCGCCGCCGCAGCAGCGCCTGGAGAGGTGCACAGGACAGAAGAGGCGGCAGAAGCCACGGATGCCACCCCTGAATAGAGAGCTGAGGCTGCTGAGGACATGAAGCTCCCACGGGCAACAGCAGGGGCCCCCAAGAGTGGCACGAGCTGTATCTTCTTATTAGTCGGAATTTGAAGTTTGATCGCCCCATCCACCCACCACGGGTACTCCTGTCGTTCCTCGCTCAACGCCTGCTGGATCTTACTCTTCTTGAACCCTTCCAACCCCCCCTCCTCCCCCACAAACAAGCTCTGAACATCCAACTTAAAACCCAACGACAAAACCCCCTCAGGCGACAGGCCCTTCCGAATCGCCTTACAAGCCGACGCCCGCAAACACCCCAAATGCACCGTCGCCGTCGTCGGGACCGGCTTCAACCCCTGCGCCGCCGGCAAGCTCCAAGTCGCTTCATACCCTCCCTCCCTCCCTCCCTCCACCCCCTGCCGACACTCCTGACAAACAACACTCATCCCCCCTCCTCCCCCTCCTCCTCCCCCTCCCCCTCCTCCCCCCCCAGCGGAAGAGGAAGGCCGCACGGCCCGAATCACAGCCTTGACCATCACATCCTTCTTCTGGTGGATGAGCTGCTGAGGATTGTTGCGGAGTTTGGCCTCGTAATACCTCGCCAGGGCCAACCCGTCCTGCTTCCGCGCCTCCCACACCTCCCGCTCCGCAGCTGTCATCATGTCTGCATCATTACTCATCGATTCCTCCACCAACTCATCCATTTTCACATCGCGGCTCATGAAAAAGATGTCCTTACGGCAGGTAGGACAGAGGCGCTTGCGTTCCTGAAAGCCATAAGCACTCCCATCCTCGAAGCTCTGCTGCGCGAACCGGCGATGGATGCAGGTAAAACAAGCAATATGCCCACAGGAGATATGAGCGGCCGTACACAAAGGCTCCATACACACCGTGCATTCCAACGCCTTCAACCACCGTTGCTTATACTCCTTCTCCTCCTTCCCTCCTCCCTCTGCATCCTTCTTCTTCGCCGCTGCCACTGCTCCTGCGCCCACCATGGCCATCATCGCATTCTGCCTCCGTTTACGTGGCCCACCTCCACCTCCTCCTCCTCCCCCCCCTCCTCCCCCTCCTCCCCCTCCCCCTCCTCCAGTAACCTCCACCTCGTCATCATCATCACCACTGTCGTCATCCAGCAAAGACACAATCACCGTCGACCTATTCCTCTTCTTCCGGGGAACCGCCGGGCGCACCTCCACAATCTCGACATCACTGCTGCTATCAGTCTGGTGGCCCGTCGCATCCTCCTTCCTCCCCTCCTCCTCCTCCTCCTCGTCCTCCTCCTCGTTATCGGGATGGTCCTCAACAACCGCTGTTTCTGTCACTTGACTGCTCATGCTGCTGCTGCCTCCGTTACCTCCCGCCGACGGCAAAGCCCCTCCCGCCCCTCTCGGTCTCGCCATCGACGAAGAAGCACCAGCGGCCGCAGCAGCTGCGGGAGCGACGACTGGTGCAGAAGCAGCGGAAGTGGACGCCGCGTTGCTGCTGCTGCTGCTGCTGCTCGACGCCTGACACTCCTCCACGCAAAATACGGCCCCTCCCTTGGTGCTACTCCCGGGGACGACATAAGACGTACCTACCTCCACCGTATGCGCCTGCGGCAAACCCAACACAATCTTATCGCCTGCCGCCAAGGTCTTGGGGACGCCGGGTTGGATTCTGATGTTATTCACTGCCACGCCTTGACTCGACTCGTCCACGATTTGAAGCGTGTTGCCCACCTGCAGGAAGGTGGCATGCTGTCGGGAGATGCCCATTCCTACTACGTTCACTTTCTTGGCATACGGGAGACTCCCAAACTTCCGCGCGCAGGCCCGCCCGATAGCCACGGGCAAGTCAGTCAGCTCGACACAAGAAGGCAAGTTCTGGTTGCCGTCCAAGCACTCCTGGGGAATTAGCTTGAGACGATAGGTGGTAGGAGTGGTGCTGGTGGAGGCAGCAGGAGCTGGAGCAGCAGCCGCCGCCGCAGTGCTCGGGCCCGCCATCGTGTCGCGCTGGTGTTGGTAATGGTGCTGGTGCTGGTGCTGGTGCTGGGTGTAGTGGTGTGGTAAGGCGTGGCAGAGTGCTGCTTCTGTGCTTCCTCCGCTGCGCTTGCCTCCTTCGTCGTGCGCCTTGAGCTTGTGCAGCAGGCAAAGCAAACCGGAGCCCACCGCGCAGAGCCTGTGGCAACATAAGGGAGAGGGAGAGGTCCGTGAGGTGTGCGGGTGTGTGGTTGGTGGCTGTGTGGCGTGTGTTGCTTGGCCTGGAGTTCATGGTCTCCTCGATTGCTTCTTCGTGGCGTCTTCATTCACCACAGAATTAGCGAAAGCCAGCATGATCATCTCACACACGCACCACTCCACAACCACAAGTACAAACCACAGGCACGCCAGGCAGCCACCACCGTCTCCAGCATCGTCTTGGCTGCCGGGTGGAGTGCTTGGTTGCCTGGTGGTGGTGTGAAAGGGCCGGTCTCTCCTCGTAATTCTCCACGAAGAACTTGCTTTGAACTTAGCGCGCTCCTTTTGCTTTGCCCCCCGGGGGCAACGTACACACACAACACAGGACGGATGGCGCCTGTTTCTGACAAGGCCAAGGGCCGCGTGCTGCTTCCCAAGAATGTGGTGCCCCTCAAATACGACCTGACCTTTGACGTGGACCTGGAAAAGTAAGTTTGGAGGGGAGGGAGGGAGGGGGGAGGCTGGTCTGATGATGATGATGATGCAACCACCTGCACTACCTGCACGTGGACGTGATTATGGCGTGCGGGGGCATTGAGGGTAGGAGGATTGTGAATGTAGATTAGAGAGGACGCGGGTTCTGCCGGCAGACTCTCCGCCGCCGGCAAGGCAAGCCCAAGCGCTGACTGGTCTGTTGGTGCGATCATTGCCCTTCCTTCATATCTCAGCCCGCCCAACTCACTCCACCACTCCCTTACTCTACCCTCCCCAACATGTAGGTTTGTCTTTGAAGGCGACGAGAAGGTGGAGCTGCAAGTGGTGGAGGAGACGGCGACGATCGTGCTGCATTCCAAGGAGCTGCTTATCAAGAAGGTGACGTTCACGCCGGCGGGTGGGGAGGTGATCGACCTGATTGGCCTCGCCCACAACTTCAAGCACCACACTTTGGCCTTCACATTTGCCTCGCCCCTGCCCGTGGGCGTTGGTGAGCTGCATGTCCTTTTTCAGGGGGCGCATAACAATCAGATGGCTGGGTTTTACCGGTCGGGGTACACGGATATTGCCGGCAAGAGCAAGGTGATGGTCTCTACTCAATTCGAGTCCCTGGACGCCCGCCGGGCCTTCCCCTGCTGGGACGAGCCGGCCGTCAAGGCTGTCTTTGATGTGACGTTGGTCATTCCTCGGGAGCTGACTGCGTTTAGCAACATGCCTGAGGTGACGTGTTCGGAAAAAGCGGGCACGGGCAAGCGGATGATTCGGTACGCCCCCACCCCCAAGATGTCCACGTACCTCCTGGCCTTCGTCGTGGGTGAGTTCGATTTCGTGCAAGACACGACCAAGCACGGGGTGACGGTGCGGGTGTACACTCCTCCAGGCAAGGCGGAGGAGGGTCGGTTTGGCTTGAAGGTAGCTAAGGACACCTTGGATTTGTATGATGACTTCTTCGCGATCCCTTACCCGTTGCCTAAGCTTGATATGGTTGCTATTCCGGAGTTTGCTATGGGAGCGATGGAGAACTGGGGGTTGGTTACTTATCGGGAGGTGGATATTTTGATTGATGAGACGAAGGCGAGCTCGCAGCAGAAGCAGAGGGTGGCGACAGTGGTGGCGCATGAGCTGGCCCATCAATGGTTTGGGAATTTGGTGACGATGCAGTGGTGGGATGATCTGTGGTTGAACGAGGGGTTTGCGTCCTGGACGGAGAATTATGCGACTGATAGTCTATTTCCGGATTGGTTGATGTGGGAGCAGTTTACGATCGATGCGCAGAATGCCGCGTTGAACTTGGATTCGCTTCGGACGTCGCACCCGATTCAGGTGCCTATTGGGCATGCGGAGGAGGTGGAGCAGGTGTTTGATGCTATTAGTTATTGTAAGGGGGCGTCGGTTGTCCGGATGCTGCATGCTGTCTTGGGGCCGGCGGATTTTAAGAGGGGGTTGCAGTTGTATATGCAGAGGCATCAGTATAGTAATACGGAGACTTTTGACTTGTGGAATGCTTGGGAGAAAGTGTCGGGGAAGCCCATTGGGCAGATGATGGCGTCCTGGACCGAGCAGATGGGGTACCCAATCGTGAGGGTGGAGTCTGTCGATCTGACTGATACCAAGGCTACCCTCACTGTCTCTCAGTCCTGGTTTTTGGTGGAAGGGGCCTTGTCGAAGGAGGAGGAAAGCAAGCTCTGGACCGTCCCCCTCCTCTACGGCACCGCCGCCTCCGCTGCCGCTGCTGCCTCCAATGGCGGCCAACCCGAGCTGCAGCTTCTGACCAGCAAGACGGACAAGATCGAGATCCCTCTCAGCAGCCCTAATGATTGGGTCAAGCTCAACCTAGGGCAGCATGCCCCTTTGCGTGTCCTCTACCCCCCCGAGCTCCTTGCCCGTCTCGCCGCCGGCATCCGCGATAAGAGCCTGCCAGCCACCGACCGCGCAGGCCTGCTGCTGGATTGCTTTAATCTCACGAAGAAGGGGGAGATCCCCGCGACGCAGCTCCTGACCCTTATCAAGGCGTACGAGCAAGAGGATAACAGCACGGTGTGGGAGGCTCTTGCCCAGGTCCTGACTGCCCTCGATAAGCTCTTGATTCAAGCGCCGGACATTAGAAAGCGCTTTGGGCAATTCGCCTCCTCCCTCGTCAAGCCCGCCGCGCTCAAGGTCGGGTGGAACCCCCGCAGTGACGATGGGCACTTGGGGAAGCTGCTGCGTGCCACGTTGATCTCTCTCCTTTCTTTGTTTTGCTGGTCGGAGCCTGAGGTGTTGGGGGAGGCAAGGCAGAGGTTTGAGGCGATTTTGCATGATCCTTCGGATGTGGCGACGTTGCCGACGGAATATAAGGTGCCTGTGTTGAGTATGGTTTTGAAGGCGGGGCATCAGCCGGAGTTTGATCAGGTGATGCGGTTGTATAACGAGGCGCCGTCGAATGTGGAGAAGAAGCAGGTGTATAACGCCATTGGTGCCACGTCTGACCCGAAGCTGAAGAGGAAGGTGTTGGATTGGGCCCTGAAGGATATCAAGTTGCAAGATTTCTTTTACCCCATTGGTTCTGTGTCGGGGTCGTCTCACGAGGGGTTGGAGTTGGCCTGGGATTTTTTCAAGACGAATTTTGGGGCGCTCAAGGCGAAGCTTGCGACGGCTTCGAGTTCGTTGATGGATGCTGTGATTGTTTATTCGTGTGGGAGTTTTAGCTCGGGGGAGAAGGCGGATGAGATTGAGGCGTTTTTTAAGGAGAACCCTTTGCCGTCGAGTCAAAGGAAGATTGCGCAGACTTTGGAGAGGATACGTATTAATGCCCGGTTTTTGGATCGGCTGAAGACGGAGATTGGGAATCCGACGTTTTGGAAGAAGCTGGCGGGGGAGCAGTAGGTGCAGTAGATGCAGTAGGGGAGGGGTGGGAGGAGGGAAGGGAGGGGTTGTGGTAGGGAGATGGAGGAGGAAGGAGGGCAGGGTGGTGGATGATAAGGAAGTGGGTTCGATCGAGAGGTGGGTGGAGTGACGAGAAAGGAGAAGGATTAATAAGAAGAGTGAAGATGGAAAGAGAAGGAGAGCTTCGAAAAGGTAGCGAGGCAGAGCAGGTTGTTTATTTCTGGGGGCCGCGGGTTGAGTAGAGTAGAGGAATGGGGAAGCGCGGTCCAATATCAGGGAGTAGATTAGCCAGAGGGAGAGAACCTCACAAGGGAAAAAGAAATCTTATTTTAGTTTTCGTGTTGTGTATGTTTGGGTTTCAAGTAAAGAGAAGAAGAAAGAGAAAATGGAGGGGCACTGGCCTGCGCTGGAGTCCGTCAAGGGATTTAGTAAGGGGCGCTGTTGATTGGAGGGGGAGAAGACACACAGGAAGTATATTTCAAAGCAAACGACCAATAACGAAGGAAAAAAACAAAAGACTTTTATTTAGAATAATTCACGCTTTTTTTCTTTTTGTTATTATGTGCAAGCGTCTTGTTGCCACGATGGCATGTCCCTCATTTGAGTACGTCTTCGTTATCGCACACAGCTCTCTTTCTTCTTTTCCTTATTTCTGATTATTAAGACCCGATTCCTCTGTCTTTGCTCTCTGTACATGTTCCTTCTTAATCCGAAGATTATTATTGCATTTTTTAAGATTCTCGCGCATCTTTTTTTTATGTCTTTTCAAACCGCCTCCTATTCTTCCATCTCTTCCTCCCCCCCCTCCTCCTCCTCAACCGCCTCCTCCTCTTCCTGACCCGACAGGATATGCAATTGAGAAAACATCTCAAGGCGAGTAACCTTCCGATAAATGCTTGGTCGACTAACCGCAAATCATGAATCAATGGGGGAGTGCGACCAGCAGCTACAGCTGCCCGTCTCCACACCCCACGGACCCCTACCCCGAAGGGGGCTGTCCTTGTAACATCTATAGGTGTTCTTCAAGCAAGCGAGAAAGTCTCATCATCAATTATTGGCTCCATCACCACCTCCACGGGCCAGTACTCCTCCTCCTCCTCCTCCTCCTCCTCCCCAAGCCTGACCACCTCATCCCTCAGAGCCGGCCGCCGAATACCCCAAAACCTCGGCAACCTTGCCCCTTCCTCCCCTTCCTCCCCCTCCGCCCCAACACCACCACAATAAGTAAAAAGCCAGCCCAGATGCAAACTACACCGCCGACAATACGCAATCGTCCACGCATACCCCTCAAACCACGAATCCTCCCTCTCAGGCTCCCCTTCCAAGACCACCCCCTCCTCCCCCTCGTCCTCCCCCTCCAGCAGCTCCCGAAGCGTTAATGTTTGATGAACAATTCCCGCCGGGTTACTATACGCTCCCACCGTCCCCTCCGCGCCAGGCACGCTAAAAACAGCTGCTTTGCGGGCCAGCGGGTTTTCGCACTCCGCACAGCAGAGCTTGCTTTCGGCGGTGTCTTTCAGCAGCTTGATCTCTTTTCGAAGCCGATACACGACTGATTCCATCGACAGCAACTCCTGCCTCGCCTTGTCGTCGAGCGGCAAATTGGCTGCCAAGCGAAATGAAAACGCCACCGGCTCTACTGCTACGCCCACCACGTCCTCCTCCCTCCCGCCCTCTCTCCCATCCTCCCCCTCCTGCTTCTCTGCCAAGCGCGCAAGTGCCAGCCCAGACGCGCCCTTTATCCCCTCCCAAGCGGCCACGGAATGAATAATGCCTTGTGCCTTACGCACCAAATGGGAAGCAGACAAAAGACCCGAAACCGAGGAGGGCCAGTACGTAAACTGATGTTGTTTGATGGCTGCTGTTCTCAGGGGCCTTTGCCATTGAGGCAAGCGTAGTGGGGCGGGGAGGCAATCGTCCTCTGGCAAGATGCGGACGCGCGCATGCGGGACACCTTGACGCGTCTGCACACCCCGATCTCCGTCGCGCTCCAGAATTTGAAAGCGTTGACGGCCTCGTGTCTGGGCAACGAAAGCGCTGGAGCCATCCCATTCTGATTCGACCTCGACGAGCTCGCACGTACAGCCGACGCGCGCCGCTCCTCGGCCCGACTCGAAACGCGCATTGAGGATGCCGAGGAAGGCTGGTTGGCCCCGTCGTTGCGCCGAGGCAAGGGTGAGGACAAGGCGGATGTGGTGAAGCTCCCACAGCCGTAAGGGCAGCGTCTCGCCCGGGAAGAGCACGACGTGCGGGAGGATCAGCAAGGGGAGTTCCGCCACGGTGTGCGCCGGCAGCAGATGAGCCCGCATCAAGCTCTCCATTGTGCGGTGTCCGGCGGGGCCCACGGCGTGGCCACGCAGTAGCAGTGAGCTGGACGTCGGTGGTGCACGCTTTGGGGGGTGGTCGTTCCGTGGTGCCGGGCGACACAGCCGCGCCTTGTGCGCTTTGGGTCCTGTGTTTGGGTTTTGCGGAGTTGGGTGGGGAGGTTAGAGGTAGCAAAACAGGCGTCGTGCGACAAGGCGAAGGCATCCAACCCTTCCGGTCCATCACAACCCAACAGTCTGCGCTCTTGAAAACGCCAGCTTGTGGGGAGTTGGTCGTCCTTTAGCCGCAAATTGACGTCTGCAAGACTGGCTTGGGAGCGTATCCGTTGCCGCTTCTTCTTTGTCAGGCACCCACACCACCGCTTTCACACTCACACGACAACGACACACACACAACGCACGTACACAGGAGTGGAGGAGAGGGTCTTCTTCCGGGGTCGAGTGCATGTGGAGGACAGGGCTTGTCTTGTTAATGTTTTGGGCCCGCTTCTCCCCGGCCTTCATTGCACCGTACACCGTCAGTAGCAGCAGCAAAGCCATGGCCGCCCGCCGTAGTACGCTGGGTATCGTGCACACCTTTAGCGGCTTGGGGCTGGACCGGAGCCGCGTGGAGACGGAGCTGAAAGAGGCGGTGGCCTTTGAGAAGGCCTTGAAAAGCGACGGCGCTGGTAAGTTGTCTGGTAATGGTGTAGGGAAAGGGGGGCGAGGTCGCAGAGGAGGAGCATGGGAAGTACATGTCTACCTCTTAGCAGCGCAACCTTGGAGGCATACAAATCGAACCCTCACAAGTCATCCGCCGCACCACCCTCCCGTCTCTCATCTCACGCAATCTCCTTTCCCCTCCCTTCCGCAGCCTTTGCCCTATTTCACGGGACATCAGCATTGGTCACGAAAGAAGCCCCGGTAACAGTTGCCTTTCAAAGCGCGGACAAACTCCAAAAGCTCTATGGGATTGCCGTGGAGCAGCTGCAGCCAACCAACAAAAGCAGCAGCAGTAGCAGCAGCAGCAGCAGCAGCAGCAGCAGTAATGGAGGAGAGGCTCCCGCGCCATACTTTCCATGCGTCGCGCTCGGTGCTTCTACAAGCGGGTGGGCATTTGCCGTAGACGTCTCAAAGCAATCAAAAGAGGAGGTGGAGGTCAAGGCACAAGCAGCTGGAGAAGCCGCCGTCCGCTTTGAACCCGTACGTGCGCTCTTGGCGGCCCTTACTCAAGAGGACGTTGCGATTGCAGGGCTGGGCGCATCTAGCCTGGCCTGGCACCGGCAGCATCAGTACTGTGGGGTGTGTGGTAGTCCCATGATAGCGGTGGAAGCGGGGGGGCGACGAGCATGTACGAGCTGTCGGAATCGCGCTTATCCTCGCGTTGATCCGGTTGTGATTGCTTTAGTGCATGACCCTGTGCGAGACACGGTGTTGTTGGGGCGGCAGAGTGTGTATCGGCCCGGGATGTTCTCGTGTCTTGCTGGGTATGTGAGTCAATGCGAAAGCTTGGAGGAGGCCGTGCGGAGGGAGATCAAGGAAGAGTCGGGGATCGACGTGGGTGAGATTACGTATCACAGCTCGCAGCCATGGCCGATCGGGCGCGGAGCAGCGTGTCAGATTATGGTGGGGTACATCGCGACGGCCACCAGCACGGAGATAAAAGTGGATACGGACGAGCTGGAGGATTGCCGGTGGTTTACTCGGGCGGAGGTGGCGGGCGCCAGGGAGTTGGATGTGTCGGCGGCGTCTGAGCCGATGGGGGAGGACGCGGGGGGGTTGAGCATTCCGGGGCCGTATGCAATTGCACACCATCTTATCAAGAATTGGCTGACGACGACGACGCCACCATCGGCAGCAATGTCGGGGGGTCGAAACAAATTATGATGAATACAAAACAACCAAAGAATATATTATATATATGAGGGCATTCACTATCTTTTTTTGTGTCTTTTTTTTTGGTGTGTGTCTTTTTTTTTGTGTGTATTGTTTCTTTGACTCCTTCCTCTGTGCAGTGCGTGGTTGTATTCCCTCGTGTATGTATTTCCTTTTCCTTGATGGAGGGAGAACTGATGCTTCAAAAGCGAAATAGATGTGTGTTCCTTTTCGTTGTATTTACCCTTCCTGCGTGTTATCTTTCCTTCCCATCCTTCCTTTTTCTTTCGTTGTATATACCACTCTCGCTTTGGCTCTTCTTTTACTGCGTCAAGATTTTGTCCATGAGACGGTCGGGAATGAACTGCTGGGCGCGAATAGCCAACCAGGTCGGCACCATCATGAAATTCGCCGTCGCATAGCGTGTTTTCGGGCGGGCGTCCGTCAGAGCAGCGAAGACCTTCCGCGCCACCCGAGTAACATCGCCGGCGTGGTGGATCCCAAATTGGAAAATGTCGAAGTATTTCTTGGTATAATACCGCGAGTAGGTCTCTGCAGCCACCGTGGAATTCCCCATTTCTTCCGAATGCAAGATCTTGCTCAAAATAGGGGTCATGACAAACCCAGGCTCCACCAAAGACACCGAGCAATCGTACGGAAGCAATTCCTGTCGCAGGGCATCTCCAACGGCCTCCACGCCGACCTTGGTCGCGGAATAAATCCCTTCCTTCGGTTGCGTGATGCGGCCCGCCAAAGACGAAATGAAAATAATGCGCCCCTTGTCGCGGCGGATGAGCGGGAGCAGCTTCTGCGTCAAGTACAGCGGGCCCAGCAAATTTGTTTCAAACATGTGCCGCACATCATCCATGTCGTGGTTTTCAATAGGCATGTGCATACCTACGCCCGCATTGTTCACCAATCCCGCAAACTTCAGGTCGCCGTGCTCGCGCAAGTAGCGTTCAATCTCCGTCACCGCGTTGTCGACGTGCTTCTTGTTCGTCACGTCAAGCATAACGGGATGGATGTGGTGTTGGCGTCGTTCGCTAATCTGATTCCACTCCGTGATATTCTCCTGACGACGAACCCCTGCCAAGACATGGTACCCCTTCTCAGCCAGCAAATTCACGACCTCACGCCCGATGCCCGAGGACGTGCCTGGAGGAGGATTGAGAGGAGAGGAGAGGGTGGGGGATTGAAAGTGCACATCAGTGGCTTGTCACAATCATGTTTTGCATGAAATTCGGCCATTTCCCGCCCTGCATTGTCAGTTCGTAAGTGCAGCAAGGACCAGAAACCGTCGTCGACATTTCGGTTCCTTCCCTGCCCAACCCTCCCAGCCTCCATTGACCTGTGACGAGGACGACGCCCTTGGGCGGGACCGGGTACGCAGGATTCATCCAAAACCCCATCATGATTGCCAAGGCCCCCACCACCGCAGCTATCCCAAGGAAGGCGTTGCGCATCAGCGGATTCTGCCAAGCGCGGGTGGCTGTCGCGCCGACCGTGCCGGCCAGTTCCTTTCCGCTTTGAGAGATAGTGCTGGCGGTGGAGCCCTCGCTGGCCCGACGGGGAGAAACGCGGCGCGGTGGCATTTGCTTTGTCTTGAGGGGGAGTTTGGGGGAAAGACTGTCTCTGTGGCGGGTGGGGGTGGGGAGGCGAGAGAGTAGGGGGAGTTGGAAGTGAGAGGCCTGATTAAAATGGGTAGTGGTGGCTGGGAGTTGGAAGCATGGCGTACTTGCACTTCTGTCTCGTAAGCCTTCCCGCGAAAAGAAACATTCCTGCCCCGCGCCCACCGACACATGCTAATTGAGAACGTTCCTGGGATGCAGGGAGAGGGGAGGTCGCGAGACGTCTCGCCGAAGCCCGTTGGTTTCAAAATTTATTCGGTCAGCGAGCCTCCTTCAACCCCGCCCCTTCCGTCTTCGTCTTAGACACCACAACACCATGCCCCACCAACACCACGCGCTTGCTCACACCGTTCCCATCCCTTTGATTAACAGGAGACTCCTGCGGCCGCCCTTTGTCTCGTGGTTCCTTCTCCACGACTTGCCCTTGGCGCCCAAGCCAGCAGGCATCATCGAGTTGTTGGTGTGAT
>Ga0105053_10007473_pt1 | contig 14588 bp, 9 predicted proteins | sample BON01_FD_78093 | JGI IMG/M metagenome (GOLD analysis project Ga0105053, IMG submission 78093) | Freshwater microbial communities from Lake Bonney liftoff mats and glacier meltwater in Antarctica - BON-01 | ecosystem: Environmental > Aquatic > Freshwater > Ice > Glacier meltwater | place: Lake...
TATATATATATACATATATATATATATATATATATATATAGGGTTAACCCGCAGACCACACGCACCGCCGCGCCGGCAGAGAGCGGCCGCGAGACGAGCGCCTGCTGCGCGGCCGCCCGCTCCGACTCGAAGGCGGCGTAGTCTGCGGCGGAGCGGTCGCGTCCCGCGCCCTTCAAGTCGAGTGCGTGCTTCTTGTGCAGTGACGACGCGTGTCCTTCTCCGTCGGCTGACGAACCGGCCGAGCTGCGACGCGTTGAGGTGGATGAGATACCGGCGGGGGCCTGATGTGGGGAGGATACCGGTGGGGAGGGCAGTTCGAATCTCATGGGGGATGCTCGCGCGAGTGGTTCGCTGCGGGCAGTTTGGGTGGTCGACACCCAGTAGTCTCTCCGGTGAGGACTCCTGTTTTGTTGTTAGCTAGAAGGGCGTGCTCCCAACTAGACTAATAATATCAGCGCTGATATCAGTCCAGTGGGCGAAGCTCCCTCCTGGCTAAAACAGGGTACCTGCGGAGAGGATACCGCTGGGGGCCTGAGGCGGTAAGAATACCCGTGGGCTGGTACCTGAGGGCGAGCCGCCGCGCCGCTGGGGGACCGGGTGGGGTGGGCTGCCCGTGGGGGGTTAACCCGGGGTACCTGGGGAGGGGAGGTGGGGGGCTGAGGTAGGGAGGATACCGGTGGGGAGGGTACCCGAGGGCGAGCCGCCACGCCGCCAGGGGATCGGGTGGGGTGGGCTGCCCGTGTGAGCGCCGCCGCGTGGCTGCACTGGTAGAGCGAAGAGAGGATACCGGTGGGGGCCTGAGGCGGGGAGAATACCGGTGGGCTGGTACCTGAGGGCGAGCCGCCGCGCCGCTCGGGGACCGGCTGGCGGTGGGGTGGGCTGCCCGTGTGAGCGCCGCCGCGTGGCTGCACTGGTAGAGCGCCCACGCCCAGCGCTCTGCGTCGACCTGCGAAGCCGCGAGCAGCCGCACCGCCTTGCCGCCCTTGAAGGTGCCCTGTGCGCCTAGGTGATTCGACTCTGAGTTTCCTAGCATCAAAACGACGAAACTCTGAGTCGAAACTCGCTCATGTAGATGAGCAAAGCGAATTGAACCATAGCAGCTGCAGGGCCTATATGTTGAATACTCGGAACGAGGAAAAGAATCCGGTATTCAATTCATATTTAGCCTGTTTTGTGAGTACATTCACCTTGAATATGTAGGTATTCATGTCAGATATAGGATTAACCAGGCGGAATACGTTATTTATATTCTTGTGGTTGTGCCACAGGATTACGTGAAAATCTATTCAACAAGTAGGCTGCAGGGCACCTTTAAAGGTGATGCTCAGCTTGAGTGGGTCGGAGCGGTCGGCTTCGGCTGCGCAGCCGGCGAGAGCGAAGCTGCCGCGGTGGGAATGGGCCGAGCGCGAGTCGTCCGTGTAGTAGTGCAGCGCCCCATCGGACTCGATGGCGAACCAGCGCTGGCGCCAGACGGGAAGCAGGTCGGCACGCTTCTGGAGCCAGCCGGAGCAGCGCTCGTGTGGCAGCGGGCCCGAGGTGACCACGCCCGCGACGAAGCTCTGCTCATCGTATTTCGCCGTCAGCCAGCGGCGGCGGATCGCGTCGGGCGACCGCTGGGCCGGCCGGCGCATCCGATCTGGGAGCGCCGCCTCAAAGATGCCATTCGACTTGCGGTTGCCCATGGCCGCGACCCACTGCAGCTCCGCTGTGGCGAAGTCGTCGAGGTCCAGCGAGCGCACCTTGGAGATGTGCGTGCCGAGCGAGCGGTGCGCGCCGGCGCAGTGGATGCACACGAGCACGCCGTACTCGAGGACGAGCCACTCCACCGACGGGGACGAGCACTCGGCGCAGGTGCCGTTACCGGGCTGGGCGCGGATCGCACGCAACTGCGCCGCCTGGTCCGCCTTGGAGGGAGCCGCCGTTTCAGCGCGGATCACGCGAAGCGGCGTCGACTGGCCCGCCTTGGGAGGAGCAATGAAAGGAACCGCCGTTTCAGCGCTGATCACGCGAAGCGGCGCTGACTGGTCCGCCTTGGAAGAAGCCGACATTTCAGCGCTGGTCGTGCGCAGCGGCGCCGTCTGGCCAGCCTCGGAAGAAGCCGACGTTTCAGCGCTAATCGCGCGCAGCGGCGCCGACTTGCTCGCCTCGGAAGGAGCAATGGAAGGAGCCGCCGTTTCAGCGCTGATCGCGGGAAGCGGCGCCGACTGGCCCGCCTCGGAAAGAGCAATGGAAGGAGCCGCCGTTTCAGCGCTGGTCGTGCGCAGCGGCGCCGTGTGGCCCGCCTCGAAAGAAGCCGACGTTTCAGCGCGATTCGCGCGCAGCGGCGCCGACTTGCTCGCCTCGGAAGGAGAAATGGAAGGAGCCGACGTTTCAGCGCTGATCGCGGGAAGCGGCGCCGACTTGCTGGCCTGGGAAGGAGAAATGGAAGGAGCCGCCGTTTCAGCTCTGGTCGTGCGCAGCGGCGCCGTCTGGCCCGCCTCGGAAGAAGCCGACGTTTCAGCGCTAATCGCGGGAAGCGGCGCCGACTGGCCCGCCTCGGAAGGAGCGATGGATGGAGCCACCATGTCAGCGCTGATCGCGCGAAGCGGCGCCGACTGGCCCGCCTCAGGTGGTGCCGACATTTCAGCGCAGTCGCGGGAAGCTGCTCAAGTAGATCGCCTACGGTTAGGAGTTGTTGGGTCAGTTTTCTCCTTGTTTTGCCGATTTTATTCATATGAATGCTTTTGGAGGCTATAGGCCACCGCCGGTATCTTGACTTTTTAATTAAAGAAATCCCCGGTTTTTGTTATGTGTAAATTCCTAGAATTCTGCTCGCCACTACAATGCTGAATTATTTAGTCCTAGCCGTGGCGGCGCTGCACGCGCCGGCGCTGCGCACTGCACCCCAGGCCTTGCGCGTTCGCATGGTGGCGACGTCCATCTCGTCGCCGTCTATTTCCGTGCCCGAGGGCGTCCAGCTGTCTGGCCTCAACGGGCTGGCGCTTGGCGTGACGATGGCGGATGTACCAACCAAAGCTGACATAAAGCGGATCGTGCCGGCGCGGTGCTTTACGCGGCAGACTGGCACGTCGCTCCGTTTCCTCGCCCAGTCCCTCGCCATCCAGGCCGGCCTCGCCGCCGTCGGCTGCGCCATCCCGCTCACGCGCGCAATGCTGCCCGTGTGGGTCGCCTACGCCTTCGTCACCGGCACCGCCGCGACGGGACTTTGGGTGGTGGCGCACGAGTGCGGCCACGGCGCCTTCTCGGACAACCGGCGGCTCCAGACGGCGGTGGGCTACGCGCTGCACACGGCGCTGCTGGTGCCGTATTTTTCGTGGCAGCGCTCGCACGCCGTGCACCACGCGCACACGAACCACATCTCGCGCGGCGAGACGCACGTGCCGCTCGTCGTCGGCGGCGACGGGGTCAACGAGCACGCGGGCGGCGAGGCGGACCTGGCCGCATCGCGCTCGATGGGCAAGCAGCCCTACGGCCTCGTCCAGCTGCTACTGCACCTGCTCTTTGGCTGGCCCGCCTACCTTCTGGCGGGAAAGACGGGGGGCCCCGCCCACGGCACCTCCAACCACTTCTGGCCGCGGGCACCCTTCTCGACTAAGCTCTGGCCGGCGCAGTGGGCCAAGAAGGTGTGGCTCTCGGACTGGGGCATCGGCGCGACACTGGTCGCGCTCTCGCTCTGGGCCGTAAAGGCGGGGCTCGCGCCCGTGCTTGCGCTCTACGTTGGGCCTCTTGTGGTGGTCAACATGTGGCTCGTCGCCTATACCTGGCTCCAGCACACCGACACCGACGTGCCCCACCTCTCCGCCGGCGACTTCTCCTACATGCGTGGCGCCTTCCTATCCATCGACCGGCCCTACGGCCCGCTCTTTGACTTTGTACACCACCGGATCGGCTCGACCCACGTGGCCCACCACGTGGACTGCACCATCCCGCACTACCACGCGAAAGAGGCGACCGAAGCCCTGCAGAAGGCCTTCCCCAAGGCCTACCTCTACGACCCCACGCCTGTACACAAGGCACTATGGCGCGTCGCAACCAACTGCGTGGCCGTCCGGCGCGAGGAAGGATCCGGCCGCTACCTCTGGGTCGCGCCCTGACCTCTGAAGCGGCAGGGGTGATGATCTATTTACTCCCTACGACGTCACCCTTCCAGCGCGCCGCGCGACGCCGGACACGACCCTGCAGCGGCGTACAGCCGGCACAGAGACCACCCTCCACCATCAGCCGGCTATCGGGCCAGCCAGGGCTGGGCGGCGGATTTGACCCTAGCCCTGCTGTGCACAACATCTCTTCACGGGGTGGCGACGGCTATCGGACACTGGTCCTGGGCAGGTCGGCAGTCAAGCTGCAAACTCCTGCTGCTACGCCGGCTCAACTTCGTCTTGCGCGTCTTGCGAGTCTAGGCCCCGAATGTGTCGTGGCATGGACAGCACACACAACGGCGCTGCTACAGTGGGTGCGGATGCGGTATTTTCATGAGGCCCCTGCCTTGAAGCTCTGAAAGCCTGCACGGGGTGCGCAGCACGGCCCGGGTGCTGCACGGGAGCTGCCCGTTTCGTGGCGGCGGGGGTGATGAGGGATGGTTGGTGTGCGTGCACGCATGGTGTGGTGAGGCTGGTCCAGGTTGGTGGTGGTGTTAAGTGTGTATTAAGTATTAACTTATACAGAGCTAACACTAATGGCTAATGGCTAATGGTAATAACGGTGACATTATGCATTATAAATAAACATAATAACACGTACACGTACGTGTTTCCGTGTCAGTGTGTTATTATATACATATATATACAATAAATGTTATATATATGCAAAATTTCACAATGTAATATTATTATAATAAATTATTATAATTATATATATAAATAATATATATATATATAATTATGTATACATGCACTTACATTATAACGAAATTATCATTTTTTACATATAATTATAAGAATATATAAAGGATACAAAATAAAACGTGATGTAGGTGTAGGTATAACTTTTTATTATACTTATAATTTATATTAAAATAATAAAATAATAAAAAGAGTAATCTCTTGCTTGCCTCTTGCCTCTCTGCCTCTGCTGCTAGCTGCCCTCTCCTCTCTGGACTCTGGGGGTCTCGCTCACCAACCAACAAAGCACACACAAAGTCAGGCCCGCAGCCGCCCGCGGTCGCGGCTGCTGGATACCACGCCCACGCCGGCGTCGGTGTCAGCGAGCGGCGAGACGTGTACGCAGGCCGTGCCGAGCGCGTAGGGGGTGGCGGTGCCTGAGTCCTGAGTCTGAGTGGCCGGCGTACGCGGGCTCGCTCGGGAATGGCAGGGTCCCCGGCGATGTTGGGCACGTGCCAGGCGTGGTGCCTAGAGGCGGGGGGGTTCACGTTCTAAAGGGGGGGGGGTATTACTAATCTTTGCGGCTGCGGCGGCGGTGCTATGTGCAAGCTGGCGAGCGACGCCTCGAACTGCCTGTGCAGCCGGCGGAGCGACTGGAGCAGCTCGCTCTCGGCGGCCATACTGTGCGCGAGCTCGTCGGTGCTGGTCGCGCCGCCCGGCTGGTTCGGCGGCGTGCTCACGCGCGTCCCGCGCTTATAGGGCGACTTGGCCGGGCTGTCGCACGGGCTGCTCTCCATGATATCGGTGGGGAGGGAACATGCCGGAGGGCGAGAAGATGATGCTCGCGCCCCCCAGGGTGATGGCGGCGGCCCCTCGCTGATACTCTCAGAGATATCGGTGGGGAGGGAAGAGGAGCAGAATGCCAGAGGGCGAGGGGATGATGCTCGCGCCCCCCAAGATAAAGGCGACTCGCGGCAGCCGCGCTTGTAGGGAGAGTTGCTACTCGCGCTGTCGCCGCTTTGTGCACGCGCGATGGGCAGCGCGTCGTGCGGCGGTGCCTGTATCTCACGCGGCGCCTCTTCCCGCGGCGCCGCGTACGATGAGCGCGCCAATACCGGCTGCGTCGCGCACTCGCTGGGCGGCGTGCACTCGCCGCCGTTAAAGCCGCGCGCCGGCGTATCGCGCTCATGCGGCGCCTCCAGCGGCGCCGCGTTCGACGAGCGCGGCAGCATCGGCTGCGTCGCGCACTCGCTAGCCGGCGTGCACTCGCCGCCGCTAACGCCGCGCGCCGTCGCCGGACTGGACGTGGGCGAGCGCGCAGCCCAATCGGCAGTCCATTCGCGCGAGGGATCGCAGCGCGTGGCGACGCGGCCGGGGGGCGAGGGAGGCACCCAGACGCGAGCCCGCTCTCTCGCCGGCTGCGAGTTGCGCTGCGCCAGCGCCAACGCGGCCGCGGTCGCGGCGGTCGCGGCGGCGGCCGCCACGGTCGTCGCTGGCGTGTGCGGCACGCTCGGCGGCGGCGCGCCTTCTCTTGGCACAGCAGAGTGGAGGCCGCCCCTGCCAACGCCGCCACGACCCTCTCCAACACCGTCCACGCCGCCGCCCTCGCCGCCACCTCTGTCTCCACCGCCGCCGCCGCCGCTGTCCACGGCCACGTCGGGGGTGCCCCAGTAGTTCGCCTCCGCCACGGCTGCCGCGAGCTCGCGCGCGGCCGCAGCGACGCGCGCGGCCGCCGAGCCGGCGTTGGCGGCGTGGCTGGCCGCGCGCTTCGCGGCTGTGGCTAGGTCGGTGGGCAGGGGCGGGTAGCGGGAGAGGGCCGACTGCGCCATCTCACGGAGCTCCTCCATCGCGCGGCCGTGCGACGCGCAGAGCTCGCGCTCCAAGTGGGGCGCCACCGACGCGCCACCGCCAACGGCACCACCACCACCACCACCACCACCACCACCACCACGCTCCGACGCGCCGGCGCTGCTGCCCCCCACGTCCGCCGGCCCGCAGCACCACCCCCACCCGTGCGCCGCAGCCTCCCTCGTGGCGCGGCCTGGCGCCGCGCCGCATCCTTGCCCAGCGTCACCACCTAAGGGTAGAGAACGGGTCGGAGCTGTTTGAGCTGCTGCTGCTGCTGCTACTACTAATACTATTACTGCTGCTGATGCCACTAATACTGAGCATATGTATTGAGTGAAGAACAGTCAACGCACGATCACCGTAATGCCCGACGCTCCCCACTCCCCACCCCTCCTCCTCCGCCTCCTCCCCGTAGTAGTCCGCGTAGAGCGCTGGCTCGGCGGCGAGGATGGGCCACGTGTGCGCGGGCGTGGCGGTGTGGGTCATGTCGACCCACGCAGCCGTCGGCCTCGGCGGCGGCGCCCCGCTGTTCTCGTAGCCACTGGCATACCCCGTGGAGCGGGCATATATGGAGGCGCCGCAGCCGGCGCCGAGCCCTTCGAGCGTCGCGGCGAAGGCCTCCCTCGCGTGAGCCACGCGCTCGTCGAGTTCCTTGTGCTGGACCCAGACCGCTCCGCCGCCCAGGTCCAGTAGACGTCGGCCGCTCCGCACATCCCCCACAGACGCCCCACCCACGCGGCGCGGCGTGCCCGCCTCCACCGCGTCCACCGCCAGCGCCGCGGAACAAGAGGCGTCCAACGCGCCGCAGAGCCGGTCCGCGGCAGAGGCGTCCCAGTGCGCGTCGGCGCGAGCGACATACGCTCCAGCGGCATAGGCCGAGCTGCCGTGGCTGGGCGCCGGCGCGCCGCGCATCGCGCGCTCGTCCCTCGCGTCGTCCAGGCTCCACTCGAGCGCGCCCTGAAGCCGCTCCGAGGCAGGATAGAGCGACGAGGCCGGGTAGAGGCACGGATGGCCATGCGGCGCGGCGCCGCCCTGCTCGTCCTGCCACGTGAGACGGCGCGCGCGCCCGCGGATGCCCACCGCGCCGGCTGGCGCGGCGTAGTCGCCGTGCTCGCTCCGCGCCGCGGTGGCCGCGTTGAGCCGGGGCTCGAAGCGTAGCGTGCGGTAGTCGGCGGCCATGTACTGGTCGCGGTACGGTCGCGCGTCTTGCTCCGTGCCACAGGCGGGCAGCTCCGCCGGGTCGTAGCCAGGCGTGCGCCGGTCCTGCGGCCCGCGCATCGCCGGCCAGATGCCGTCCCTGTTCAGGTGGTTGCCTAGCGGGGCGCTCGTGTACGGCTCAGTGTGCACGCCTATGCGGTGGGCGCCGACGCGCGCGCCCACGTCGCACTGGAAGATGCCAGCCGGCCGATCCACCGGCGCGTGCCCCGCACCGTGCGGCGCGGCGTGCGCCAGAGGCCGCGGCCGCGGCGACTGGACGTTGGAGAGCGGGTCCGGCCAGCGGGGTGCCATATGGTCGGGTGCGTGGTACGGCCGCTATGGTCGGACTGACGTCGGAGTTGGCGGCCGTTTGAAACAGCACGTCCTTCAATGCCCCCCAACGATATTCCGCTGGTCGAACCCCTTCGGTATTCCGAATTGGGCGCAAAGTACAGCCCCCGATCGGTATCATTAGCTCCGTCGCTGACTTTTTGTGAGCTTACCGCGGCAGCGCGCTGCCCGCGCGGGTGCCACGGCTTAGGACACGTCGTGCCGCGGTCAGCAGGCGTAGGGAGCGGCAGGCCAGGCGCTGCTCTGCACAGACTGGGCCGCGTGCCGCCCTCAGAGGGGCAGTTCCAGACGAACGCGCAGGCGGCGAAAATAAGGGGCCTGGCCACTGGAGGACCAAGCGCGGACCGCCATCCGAGCCGACGCGCCTCTGGCTGTCCCTGCTGCACAGGCCATGGCGAAGTCGACCAACCACACCGCGCACAACCAGTCCTACAAGAACCACCGCAACGGCATCAAGAAGCCGATGGCGCTGGGCAAGGGACAGAGCCGGCCGAACAAGGGGGTGAGCGCGTGGCCCTGAAGCATGTGTCCCTGGAGACTGCACCCTATCAGGACGCGGCGCCGCAGCCCTGTCGGTCCGTGCTAAGCCGTTGCCTTCGCCCCTTTTTCACTCTCTCAGATGGACCCCAAGTTCCTGCGCAACCTTCGCTTTGCGAAAAAGCACGTGGGCAAGGGCCGCGAGGCGTCATCAAAGTAGATGTGCTGTCGTAGCTGATCAGGGTGGATTTTGAAGCTGCGCTGGGTGGGCCGGCGGCGTGCTGCAGCCAGACGCGACTGCCGTTGCAGCTTGGCCGGTGAGGAAGTGCGGGGCTGCGCCGGTATGACGCGTCTTTCCTTCTTGCGATCTCTGGGTCGCCTGACCGGCCTCTCCTTCGCCCGCGGCTCTCGAGTTTGGGGCTAGCCTGCGCTTTGTGGGAGACGGTGGGGGGAGGGGGCTGGCGGTTCTCCGGGCGTTGGCCCTGTTTGCACAGTGAGCTCGAAGGGGTACTCGCAGCACTCATATTCAGATATGATTTATGTCGTATACATTATAGACATACGGTGTGACTGAGTGACCCACTGGCCTGTGGCTTGTGGGTTTAAGGGTTGAAGTTAACCCCTCTGTTTACTGCTCACTCTCATATATATATATATATATATATAGACTATATCTATATACATAAACATCGCTAAGCATTTCTCCGGCTGGGGCTAAGGTTCATCACAGACACAGGCACCGATGTTGATTGGCACTCCACTAAATCTGGATATTGAATGACATTGATATTGATAAACTAAAACTTGTACAGTAAATATCGACGATATATTGACTCGATACATCAATCCATTGTCATTGTCATTGTCAATCCACAAAAAAACACAGCACTAGCACTAGCACTATATTACTATATAAATATCGACGACATTATCGACATATATATATATATATATATATAGATCAAGATCAAGATCAGCCAAAACCAAAACAGTTTTCAAAACACCACTAAATATCGATTACAAATCACAAATCGATGTATCGATATTTCTATTCAGTCTATTCACATCCTTCCGTTCACAGGCTGTGCCAGCTGTGCATGCACAATAACATTAACAATAAGTAATCCCCAGTTATCCAGCAATCCATGTATCCAGTATCCATGGATTCTGGATTCCTCTTCCTCTTCCTCTTAACCTAACTTAACACTTAACCCTCTTAACCTTAACTGTAACTGAATATCGACATAGATAATAACGACGCCTACGGCTACGGCGGCGCTAAATGTTGATTGATAATGTTGATGTTGATCGCTCACACCTCACACCACCAAATATCGTCGATATATCGATATATTTTTTGCGCCTTCGGCGCCACTAAATATCGAATAAATATGTTCGTTATCTGTGAGTATCCTTATTCCTTAGCTGGGGCTGGGGCCGACTGGAAGGGACTGGGACACTGGCGGTCAGGTTCAGGTTGATATCGTGATAATAAAATATTATATAATAAAATATACGAAGCTAAAGCTACACCGGCTTAGACAGCAGGACTAGCCCGCCGCGAGCAGGGCGTCCTTCCTGCCCTCGTGTGTTTTGCCCTTGCCAGCCCTGCGACTGCCCCCGCCTGTGCCCCCGTTTGCCGTGTCGTGTGTGTGCGTTTGTGTGTGTGCGCGCTTGCCGCGCTTCTTCAATCAAAACCAAAACCGTCACGGGCAGTTTAACAGTAACAGTGCGTCGAGTGACAGATCCAGGGAGTATTGTATAGTTACGGGCGGCGTCGAGCCGCGTACACAGCACCAGGTGCACGGGCAGGCAGTCTAGCGCGAGTGCTAAACCTTTATAATACCGGTGGAGAGCCACGGCAATACCGGTCGGGGGCCGCCCCACGTTTGCGCGACCAGCCGGCGCGGCAACAAGCCCGCTGCGCCAGGCTGGGTTCCTGCGCCTCAAACTGATGCCAGGGGCGCAACCGCAGGCGACGCTCTCTCCCGGGTTGGCATGCACGCCGAAGAGCACCAAGGATACGACTAAGCGCGGGTGCCACCAGTTCTGTGCGGCTGAGCATGGAGGAATACACTGCGGATGGTGCAAGTGCAGAGCTTGCGACTTCTGCGTGGACTTTGCGGTGGAGGAACCTGTGACGGTGCCCCCGAAGCTGGAGCAGCCTGAGGCGTCGTCCGCGGCTGGCCAAGCCCTGCCTACTGCGGACCGGCCGCATCGCAAGAGAGACCACGAGGCCCGTGCACACGCGAGCTCGTCCCCGGCAGCGCCACCGCCACGCTCAGCGTCGCCGTCGCCATCCCCGCCACCGCCGCCGCCGCCTCCATCACGGTCGCCACTCCCTCCGAACTTGTCGCCACCGCCACCACCACCGCCACCTCCCTCTGCGTCGCCTTCGTCGCCGCCGCCGTTGCGCCGCCGCCGCTCTCCGGCTGACGCCGAGGGCGGCGCAGACGCAGATGCGCAGCCGACGCCTTCCGGCACAGAAGCGCGCATGCGCGGCGGACTAGCCCGGCGCTCTCCGGCTGATGCCGAGGGCGGCGCAGACGCAGATGCGCAGCCGTCGCCTTCCGGCACGGAAGCGCGCACGCGCGGCGGACTAGCCCGGCTTCGTCGCGTCACCCCTTCGCCACCGCCGGCATGCTCCGAGCCGGGCGGCGACTGTGCGGGGCAGGCGCCACCGAGAGGAGAAGAGCGCGCGGGGTTAGCAGAGCAACCTTCTGCGCGCGCGAGTGACGCCGAAGCGCCACGGATCGTCTACAGGAGCCCGCCGCCGCCGCCGCTGCCGCCGCTACCACTGCCGCCGCCGCGCCACGCCGTCTCCCGAAGAGAGGCCGGCGGCGCGCGGCCTCCGCTCCGCCCTTTGCCGTCGGACTGGCAAGACGAGGAGGGGGTGGTGGAGGCGATGGGGGCTGTCGAGTCGAGCGCGCTCATCGCCGCGGGCGAGCTCTACCGACGGCTGCCCGCGCCGCTGCGCGGGCCTCGCGTGGCCGTCGGCGTCATCGCCGCCGGGCTTCTCCTGCTGCTCTGGGCATGTGTCCGGCTACGCGCCTGGCAGCGCAAGCGGACCTACCGCGCGGTAGGCAGATACGTTGGCGACCGGCTGCTCATGGACGAACTGAGCGACTGAGGCTAGGGGTCAAGGCTATAGGCATTGGGGGGGGGGAGGGGCTTCGGCTCTCGTGGTCTCGAATGGGTCATCACTCATCGCATCACTCACGCGGGCGGGTCGGGGAGTCGCGGGCCATGCGCTGTGTGCCGTGCCCATGCCGTGGAAGCACGGTGCTTTCCGTGTGCAGTGTGTCCATTGCTTTCTCTTTTCTCTCATCGTCCGCCCGCACCGCATGGCGCGCGCGCACGGGTGCGCGGGAATCTGTATATATACTATATATATATACTATTTTCAAAAAATGAAAATGAACCACAAATATCTATCTATATAGCTATAATTTGATAGTAGTGTTATGAATAATATAACAATATTATATATATTTAATAATAATTAAATATAAACATCATTATATAAATTTGATAATGTTGATGTGCTAGTTTAAACATTGGGGTTCTTAATTATTTTATAAATTATCATATATTATGTTCATATTTTAATAATAACATTAATGATTTATTATATTGATGAGTTGTATGTGTATTATGGTGATGTTAGATGTAGATGCAGATGTACGCAACCACAGTGTATCTGTATCGTTTAGGGCTTCACGCGCCTGCACAACCTCTTTTTTGTGATAATGTGCCTTCGTGGTTCGTGGTTCGTGGTTAACCCGAGGTCGTTGAACCGTTCATCCATCGGCCACAGATGATGCCCGCCCGGTGAACCAAAAACCAAAAAAGGGTACACACACACATATACAGGCATACATCGGGATTGTTCGGCTTCGGTTGAAGATCGTGTGTTCACATTCACATGGGGACGACACGTGCGGCGAGGGTTACATAATTCGATAGGTCTCGCTCCCCAACCCTCCCCATGGCGTGTATTTTTGGAATGTCCCGCCTGTATTCAACTTGTATTCCGCCTGTATCTCACCGTATCCTTGGTATCCCGCTGTATCCCTGTATCGTCTATCTACATCTACATCTAGCAATTTTGCAGCAGATCCACTGTATCCCGCTGTATCTCACTGTATCCAGCTGTATCCGTATCCGTACGCTAGCTGTATGCTGTATCCAGCTGTATCTCGCTGTATCTCACCGTATCCCACTGCCTCGAAAACGGGATATGGCCAAAAATGCACTCCAGGGGAGGGCTCTCCCCCTCCCCACCGCGGCACCTCGCCCCCCGGGTCAACCCGGGGCGGTCTCAGCCTCATCCCTCTCTCTTCTACACTCCTTCTTCCTACACCCCCCGTCCCCTCGTTAGAACACAGGAAAAGGCCTGTAGTTCCGACTCCCGTTTTAGACGCAAACTGAGTGGGACGTGGGACGACTGGACAATATCTGCGGTCTCTGGTTCTAACGCTCTCCTCCACCGCCACCGCCACCCACGCGACTCTCTCTTCTCCCCCGGGCTGGCCTTTACAAGATATGGTTTTACCTCGAGGCTATTGTGCACGAATCAATCATCCGTGTATTGCCCCCTCCCACCTGTATCGAGCGCACTATTGCAATACTATTGCACGGCTATAGCGCAACATGGGATGCTCACCCCCCCACCCCCAGTGCCGCCACAATTTCAATACTTTTACCGCTTCCTTCCGCAAAAAACAGATCCTCCCCCCCCCCCTTTGTATGCCCTACACCATACACCATACAATATTGGCAGTGGCAATATCGCGTGAAGGCCAACCCCCGGGCGTCATCTCCTCGCCCCTGCCCGCACTTTTCTTATGTAAGGATAGACCCAGGGGACCCTACAGGGCCAGTCTGAGCAGCTAGACTAAACAGCTCCTGACACTTGGCTCTGTGGTTCGGATGTCCAAAATAGATCAGAGCCTGTTGAGTGGAGCTCTAAGAATGGCCCTTTATGGTCCCCCTGCGCGTATCCCTCGCACGTGCAGAGCTACCACACAGGATGTGCAGAGAAGCGCACTCCCCCAGACGCCCACCATTTGGCCTTTAGAAGAGATTCGTTTATAGTTCGAGAGGCCTTTGTACAAGAATCAATTCTATTATATGCAAACACCCCCTTGTTTGATCTTAGCCCCCCCACCCCACCCCCTTCATCACCCACACGATTGCGCTATCTAGTGTTCCCCCCCACCATCCTGTGTTGCATTACTTGCCATACAATATTGGTGATGGCAATATCGTGTAAAGGCCAACCTGCAGAGCTACCACAAAGGATGTGCAGAGAAGCGCACTCCCCCAGACGCCCACCAATATGCTCGGCGGATGGGTCAACTCTCACAGAGAGCAACAAACTATACCGCAAGGTCAAACATCGAGCCCGCCCAAATCTTTCTTCACGCCAACGGCCAAAGCGCCCCCCGATCAGGCGGCGCTCGCGACGTCGGCAGAGGCGCGGGGAGCCACACACCGAGCACGGCCTCGGAGTCCCCACGTCCTCCTGGAGTGCTCTACACGGCCGCGTCTAACACCACAACTCAGCAAGAGGGTTGGGGGAACTAATAAGAAATAGATCGACATGCAGCTCATAACACTCCTTTGCGCCAGGGGGCTCGATTGACCGGCTTCCCTCCCTGTGGGTCGTGCCCGCTATCGCTGGAGGGTGGGAGTGTCCCGGGGGGTGAACATCTCAGCATCATCTTCGTTCCTTCAGCCCCCCCCCCCCGCCCTCACACAAACATAAATAAATACATACATAAATAAATAAATAAATAAATATATAAATATAAATATATATATATATATATATATATATATATATATATATATATATATATATATATAAAAAAATAAATAAAAAAAAATATA
>Ga0105053_10007479_pt1 | contig 14586 bp, 12 predicted proteins | sample BON01_FD_78093 | JGI IMG/M metagenome (GOLD analysis project Ga0105053, IMG submission 78093) | Freshwater microbial communities from Lake Bonney liftoff mats and glacier meltwater in Antarctica - BON-01 | ecosystem: Environmental > Aquatic > Freshwater > Ice > Glacier meltwater | place: Lake...
CAAACCTTGATCAAAAATAATTTCGTTTGGAACACGAGAGTCGGAACATCCTACAATAATAGCAAAAGGTTTTTGACCCAAAGACACCTCTTTAATACGCTGTAAATCTTGATGAGGTTTGATACTTTTTCCTTCAACAAAACGTTTGTTTCCTTCTTTTAAATTGTTTAATGCTGAATCCGCAGAAACTTGCGCTTGTACTAAAGGTGACAAAAGTGCAATAATAAGGACTAATAATGTGTTAGTTTTTTTCATTATGATTTTTTAAATTATTTAGACAACAAAGATTATATTTTTTTTGATATAAATATTATTTATATTTTTTATAAAATTAATAAGTATTTTTAATGTGTTTTGCGCCGTTTAAAGTCGAAAATAATCGTACACTATTTTAAATCAAAAACTATAATTATATAGTATAATAGTTATAAAAATATGAAATTATGATTATTTTAGGTTAGATCAGCAACAGCAGTTATACGTTCAAAATCAAAAAATAGAAAGTGAAAAATTGTATAAATAAAAATAAAGAATAATATCTAAAGTATTAAAATAGATTTGCTATAATTTAAAACGTTTGTTCGGAGAAAATAGGCAGTGACTGGTAAAAGTTAGTTTCGATGGTTTTAAAGAAATAATATTAATATAAGTGTCTTTAAAACAGCTGACTCTCGATAACCAAAATAAATAAAATTGTTTTAAATTTTAAAAATCAAGGCATTATTGTCACTTAAATCTCATCTGGAAGACTCAGCGTTTTGGTAAAATAATTTCAAGCAAAGATTCACTTGGAAAAGGACCATTCGAATTAAGGAAATTTCCTTTCTGGTCAATTAAAATAAATCTTGTAATACCTTCAACATTGTAATCAGCGGCAAATTTGTCTCGATTTTCTAACAGACGTTGCGGAATGAATTTTGATTTGTTTTTAGCCCCATTAAACCCTTTTTTTTTATTTATATAGGTGCTTAAAGCCACAATTCGAATATTTTTATATTTTAGCGCCATTTTCTCAAAATGAGGTGATTGTGTTTTACAAAGTCCGCACCAAGTGGCCCAAACATCAATAATCACATACTTCCCCTTTAAACTTTAAATTGAGAATTTTTCCCCTTCTAACGGTAAGGCAGCAAAAAGTGATGCTGTTTTTCCTTTAGATAAACTTTCAGGCATTTTGTTCAAAGCTGTTAATCGTTTCTTGTATTTTAAATTTTGAAATTTAGGATAATAATAGGTAATCCATTGTTTTCGTTCAGTGATATTTGAGGCTTTGTCAAAACTTTTTTTCATTCGCTAAAAAAGTATTTTATCAATAAAAGAATTCTTTTTTAAATCAGAAATAGCGCGAAGTGCTTTTGTGTTTTCGGTAATATCCTTTATATTACTAAAAATTATTAGTGAGAGTCAAATTACGTCTTTATAAAAAGTAAAAAATAAATTAGTGCCAAAAAATTAATACTACATTATGAACTGGATTTTAGTGGCACAAATTACTTATGTACTCTTAATCATTTTGGTGATTTTAAGGGTATTACTTGATACTCGAAGCAGCACTAAAGCTTTGGCCTATATGCTCTTTGTTATTTTTGTGCCATTCATTGGAATGCTTTTCTATTTTACTTTCGGAATTAATTACCGAAAAAGAAAAATGTATAGTAAAAAAATTCTTCAAGATGAAACGCTTTGGCGGAAAATTAATACGAAAATGAGGGCTTATGCCAATAGTATTAGCAGTTCAGGCATTATTACAGATCATTACCATCAATTAATTGAATACATTCATAGTTCTGGTACTAGTCACTTAACGGCTAATAATAAAATAAAACTATTAATAAATGGGGAAGAAAAATTTCCAGAAGTACTAAAAGAACTTGAAAAGGCAAAATCGCACATTCATATTGCATATTATATTTATGAAAATGATAGTATTGGAAATGAAGTTGCTGAGGTAATGATAAAAAAGGCCAAAGAAGGGGTAGAAGTACGTTTAATGTATGACGATTTTGGAAGTCACGACTTAGGAAAAAAATTTCTCAAAAAACTAAATAATGCTGGTGTTCAAACTGCTCCGTTTTATGCAATAAAATGGTATGCTTTTGCAAATCGATCAAACTATAGGAACCATCGAAAAATCATCATTATTGATGGTATAGTTAGTTTTGTTGGTGGTATAAATATTAGTGATAAATACCGAAATGATTTTTCCAACAAAGTGCCCTTATTTTGGCGCGATACACACGTAAAAATTAAAGGCCCTGCAACTGCCTATTTACAGTACCTTTTTATTTGCGATTGGAACTTTTGTAGCCCTAATGATTTGGAATATAACGAAATCTATTTTCATGACTATACACAGAATAGAAAAATTGAAAACGAAGCGATTCAAATTGCTGCATCTGGCCCAGACAGTGCGCAACCTATTATTTTATATTCGCTTTTAAAAGCAATTAATACGGCTAAAAAAAGAATTTACATCACAAGTCCTTACTTTATTCCCGGTGAAAGTTTAATGGATGCCCTAATTATCGCCATACAAAGTGGTATTGATGTAAAGATTTTGATACCTGGTATTTCCGATTCAAAAATGGTAAATGCTGCTGCCAATGCGTATTATACGGAATTGCTCAAATACGGAGCTAAAATATATCAATACAATAAAGGATTTGTTCATGCCAAAACCATGGTAATTGATAATGATTTGGCCATTGTTGGTTCTGCAAATATGGATTATCGAAGCTTTGACCTCAATTTTGAGGTTAATGCCATGCTCTACAGTAAAAAAATAGCCCTTCAATTATCTGAAGTTTTTGAAAACGATTTAAAGGTATCTGCACAAATTGATGCTGCTGCTTGGCTACAAAGATCTAAAAGGATTCACCTTTGGGAAAAAATCGTGCGCTTATTATCTCCTTTCCTATAAGTATAAGCAAAATAAAAAATATACTAAAGCCAAACTTAGGCTAAAATAAATTTAACTAAATTAATTTCACTTAGTTCGTAATCTAACAAACGAAAAATATATTTATGCTTTCAAATAAGGTTCTTATATAAATTGATAGTATTGGAAATAAAAAAACAACTTATAGAAGCAGTTGGCATTATCCTTGAAACGCATATGAACCTTTCTCCATTAGACACTAGAATTTACGCTACGCCTTTTCTATCATCAATCCAAGGCATGAGCTTTATTGAAATTATTAATAGCACAAAAGCTAGCAAAAGCTGAATCTCTAACAGTTTAACTATATTTTTACAACTCCAATTTATAGAATTTTATACGAAACAAGGTAATAGAAAACGATATTTTAAAACCTTTCAATTCTTCATCAATAATACCATGAAGTAAAATCAACTTATCATGGAAAAAGAATTGCAAATGGTATAAAAAATTAACGCTTTTAATAAAGAAAACAAGCCTGTAAAATTTAATTATGAAAAATTGTTAGGACTCTTATGTCTAGAATATCTTGAGGAAAAAGGTGCTATAATTGATGAAAAATTAAAAAAATTAAAGCCTTTCAAAATCAAGCTCAAATAACAAAAAAATGCAAACTATGACAAGAATTATCCTATCATTTTTTTTACTTTTAGCATTAACCTCTTGCGGGAATGATAAAAAAAATCAAAACGCGCTTGAAAGCCAAAGACAGGCAATAAAATTACCCGTTATTGAAATTCCTACGAAAACAGTAACCACTTACACCGATTATCCAACCAGGATAGAAGGTTTAATAAATAACGAAGTTCGCGCAAAAATTTCGGGTTATATTACAGATGTTTTAGTTGACGAAGGCGAAAAAGTTAGTAAAGGACAAACCTTATTCTTATTAGAAACCAATTCGCTCAACCAGGAAGCTGCTGCTGCAAAGGCTAATATTAATGCTGCGCAGGTTGAGGTTGAAAAACTTAAACCCTTAGTTGAGAAAAATATCATCAGTAATATTCAATTGGAGACGGCCAAAGCCAAGCTTCAACAAGCTCAAAGTGGCTACAATAGCATAAATTCTAGTATTGGCTATGCCACTATCACAAGTCCTGTTGACGGATATGTTGGTGGAATTAGATTGCGTAAAGGCTCCTTAGTGAGTCCTACTAATCAAGAGCCATTAACCACGGTGTCTGACGTGAGTAATGTATACGCATATTTTTCTATGAATGAGAAAGAGTATCTCGATTTTATTCAAAATGCGAAAGGCGATACCAAAGAAGACAAAATTAAAAACTTAGCTGAGGTCACCCTAATTCTTGCTAATGGCACGAAATATGGAAGTAAGGGCAGAATTGAAACTATCAATTCTCAAATAGATAAGGCTACCGGTACCGTGTCATTCAGAGCAGAGTTTAATAATGAAAATAGACTACTAAACAATGGAAATAGTGGCACTATAAAAGTCCCAAAAGTTTATATAAATGCCATTGTAGTGCCGCAAGAAGCAACTTTTGAAAATCAAAATAATCGATTTGTTTACATCATTAAAACGGATACTACGAATACAACTTTAGCCGTTTCACGCGCTATCACCATAAAAGGAGCAAGCGACAATTTATTTATCATAAAAAATGGACTTGAAAAAGGAGAAATTATAATTGCCAAAGGAGTGAGTAAAATTAAAGATGGTACACCTGTTACCCCACAAAAAAGAGCTTTTGATAGTATAGCGCAGCCCATCAAAACAGAGTTTCAATAATAGCCTTTTTTTAGTCATTTAAAAAATAAGACAGCATGCTTAAAACATTTATCACAAGACCTGTATTGTCCACAGTAATCTCAATTATTATTGTGATTTTAGGACTTTTAGGTTTACAATCTTTGCCCGTAACGCAATATCCTGATATTGCGCCACCGACCATACAAGTATCTGCGTCGTATCCTGGTGCGACTGCGGCTACAATTCTAGAAAGTGTTATTATACCCATAGAAGAACAAATTAACGGGGTTGAAGGGATGACCTATTTAACCTCAACCGCCACTAATAACGGTACTGCGAATATTACAGTTTATTTTGATCAAGAAGTAGATCCTGACATTGCCGCCGTAAACGTACAAAACCGTGTGGCAAGAGCCAATCCCCTTTTGCCCCAAGCCGTGCGGCAAACTGGAGTGCTTACCGAAAAACAACAAACAAGTGCTTTAATGTTTATTAGTTTTTTTAGTACCAGCGACAATTATAACGATACTTATCTTCAAAATTATTTAAAAATTAATGCAGTTCCTGCTTTTCAACGTGTAAATGGGGTTGGTAATGTTACCGTTTTTGGAGCGAAAGATTATGCTATGCGTATTTGGTTAAAGCCAGAAAAAATGGCAGCTTACGGGCTGACTCCTGCCGATATAACTGCTGCTATTAATGAGCAAAGTCAAGAAGCCGCAGCAGGAACTATTGGTGAAAATAACGGAGAAACTTTTTCCTATGTTATTACTTATGATGGTCGGTATAAAAACCAAGAGCAATATGAAAATATTATCTTAAAATCGATTGGTGACGGTGATTTTTTAAAGTTGAAAGATGTTGCAAAAATTGAATTGGATGCACAATCCTATGCCGCTAGTGGTAACACCAACGGATACCCAAGTGTTGCCTTAGGTATTTTTCAAACAAAAGGTTCCGATGCACAGGCGATTATTGAGGAAGTTAAAGCGGAATTAGCGTCTCTAGAAAAAGATTTTCCAAAAGGGATAGATTATATTATTCCGTATGATACTAACGAGTTCTTAAATGCTTCAGTAGAAAAGGTAACCACCACTTTAATTGAAGCTTTTATTTTGGTTTTTATTGTGGTATTCATCTTTTTACAAGATTTTAGATCCACCCTTATTCCAGCTATTGCCGTACCTGTTTCAATAATTGGGACGTTTTTCTTTTTGAATTTATTCGGATATTCCATTAATTTACTTACTCTTTTTGCTTTAATTCTTGCTATCGGTATTGTAGTAGATGATGCGATTGTCGTCGTCGAGGCTGTACATGCCAAAATTGATGATGGCGCAAAAGATATACAAAAAGCAACTCTCGATGCTATGCACGAAATATCTGGCGCTATTATTTCAATCACCTTAGTAATGGCGGCAGTTTTTATACCTGTAACTTTTGTTACTGGTCCAACTGGCGTTTTTTATGAGCAATTTGGCGTTACTTTAATCGTAGCCATCATCATTTCTGCCGTAAATGCTTTGACTTTGAGTCCTGCTCTCTGTGCTTTATTTCTAAAACCAAATAGCGAAGAAGAGAAGAAGAAAACCTATTTACAGCGTTCTTATGACGGATTTAATAGAGGTTTTAATGCCATAACCAAAAAATACGTTCAATCATTAGGATTTTTATACCGACATAAATGGATAAATGTGGTCATATTAGTTTTAGCTATTTTGGGCATTTGGTATGCATCTTCTACAACCCCGACAGGTTTTGTTCCTGATGAAGACAGGGGTTTGGTTTTTGTAAATGTAGAATTGCCTCCAGGCGCATCCATTGACCGTACTGCAGAAGTAAATAGAAATCTTTATGAAAAAATAAAAACTATTGAAGGCATTGAAGCGGTTACGCTAATTAACGGTAGAAGTTTAATTAATGGCGCAGGAAATAATTATGGTTTAGGATTTATCAAACTAGAAAATTGGAGTGAACGCGAAACAGACGAAACCGCTATCCAATCAATTATAGGAAAATTATTTGGCGTGGCATCTACCATTCCCAAGGCTAATATTATTTTCTTTTCGCCCCCTAGTATTCCAGGATTTGGAAATTCTGCAGGGGTTGAAGTAAATTTATTGGATCGCTCTGGAGGCAGTTTTGCCGATTTAGACCAAGCAAATCAAGAATTTATTGGTAAATTAAGTCAGCGACCAGAATTTCAATATGCTCAATCCTCGTTTAGCACAAAATATCCTCAGTATAAATTGGATATTAACGTGCCTTTAGCAAAAGAATATGGGGTTGATGTAAATACTATATTCAATACTTTACAAGGCTATATTGGGAGCATTTATGCAGCAGATTTTTCACGTTTTGGAAAACAATTTAGAGTGTATATTCAAGCCTTACCAGAAGATAGGGCAGAAAAGCAAGACTTGAGTAATCTGTTTGTAAAAACAGGAAGTGGAGATATGGCTCCCATCACACAATTTGTAGATCTAGATCGAACCTTTGGGCCACAATCGGTAACCCGTTTTAACCTCTTTAATTCTACCTCGATAACAGGAGCTTTGAATGCTGGCTTCAGTACAGGTGATGGAATTGCAGCAGTTGAAGCGGTCTCTACTTCCCTACCAAGCAATTATTCTACTGCCTATTCTGGATTAACGCGTGAAGAATTAGCAGCTGGAAATCAAACAGGTACTATTTTGATATTAGTGCTTGTTTTTGTGTACTTCTTATTAAGTGCGCAATACGAAAGTTATTTACTACCCTTTGCAGTAATTTTTTCATTGCCATTGGGTGTCTTTGGAGCTTATATTACTACCAAATTAGCGGGATTAGAAAACAATATTTACTTCCAGATTGCCTTAATAATGTTAATTGGATTATTAGCCAAGAATGCCATTTTAATTGTTGAATTCGCGATACAAAGGCGAAGACAGGGTGAAAGTATTTTTGACTCTGCCATTGACGGCGCTAAAGCGCGTTTTCGGCCGATTTTAATGACTTCATTAGCCTTTATATTTGGATTAATGCCCTTGGTTTTTGCAAGTGGTGTTGGTTCTGAGGGGAACAGAGCAATTGGTACAGGGGCTGTTGGAGGCTTATTCATTGGAACTGTTTTGGGCATATTCTTGATTCCGATTCTTTATATGCTTTTTCAGTGGCTACAAGAAAAAGTAAGCTCCAAACCAAAAGCTGTAACAGAAGAAACTTAAAAATACAATTTGAAAAGATTAAGAAAATGAATAAATCAATATGTATAAAAATTAGTTTAGTCGTCCTTTCGACGCTTAGCTTGCAGTCTTGCTTTGTAGCTAAAAAATATACGCAACCAGAAGTAGCTCTAGCAGAAGCCAATTTTAGAACAGATAAGCTACCAAAAGATAGTTCTAACATAGCTGTAGTTTCTTGGCACAATTTATTTACGGATCCTGTATTAGGTCAATATATTGAAAAAGGACTAGAAAATAATATTGATATTAGAGTGGCCTTACAACAAATTATAGCTTCAGAAGCTTACTTTAAGCAAGGAAAGGCAGGATACTATCCAACATTATCTGCTAATGCTCAATACACACACCAAGAATTATCAAGAAATAGTCAATTTGGATCTTTCTTCGAAGGCGCTTTGGATCAGTATGAAATTACTGGAGCACTATCATGGGAAGCAGATATTTGGGGAAAAATTAGAAGCAATCAACGTGCTTTTCAAGCGAGTTACTTGCAAACAGTAGCGGCTCATAAAGCGGTAAAAACAAGATTAATTGCCAATATAGCCTCTGCCTATTATCAATTACTTGCGATAGACGAGCAAATGAATATCACTGAAAAAACCATAAACACCAGAAAAGAAAGTTTAGAAACCTCAAAAGCATTAAAAGAAGCTGGCAATATTACCGAAGTAGCAGTTAAACAAACCGAAGCCCTTTATTATACCGCTCAAGCTATTTTACTCGATTTAAAACAACAAGGTTTTATTTTAGAGAATACTATGTCGATTTTATTGGGTGAAATGCCTCAAAATATAGAACGCTCTGCTTTGTCAAAGCAAGAAATTACAAGCGATTTAGCGCTTGGCGTTCCATCGCAATTATTGGGCAATAGGCCTGATGTGATTGCTGCGGAGATGAACCTCAGAAATGCATTTGAGCTTACGAATGTAGCAAGAGCAAATTTTTATCCAAAACTTACCATATCAGCATCAGGAGGTTTCCAAAGTTTACAGTTTGATGAACTATTTAATAGTAACTCTCTCTTTGCTAATTTTATTAGTGGTTTGGCTCAGCCTATTTTTAACAGACGCAGCATTCGCACTCAGTATGAAGTTGCACAAGCGCAGCAAGAACAAGCCAAGTTGAATTTTAAACAATCGCTTTTGGTGGCAAGCAAGGAAGTAGCAGATGCGCTTTTCACCTATGAAATAGCAACAGAAAAAATTGTTATTAAAGAAAATGAATACGATGCCTATTCAATAGCTACGAGTTATTCTCAAGAACTTTTAAACAATGGCTTAGCCAATTATCTTGAAGTATTACGCGCCGAAGAAAACACTTTAAATTCTAGTTTAGATTTGGTGAATGCTAAAAATAGTCAATTACAGTCGGTAGTAGATTTATATCAGGCGCTGGGTGGAGGTTGGCAGTAGTCATTGATAAGTGAATAGTGAATAGCTGGCAACGAGTAGTTCGTAAACTAGACTATAATTAATACCTATTTTTTTGCACTTCGTATTTTTTTAAATATTTTTTGATAGTATTAGTGCTAAGTTAAATTGAGTCAATAATTAAATGGAATGCGCTAAGGTTTAATGCCTAAATCCTTTAAATTTATGGTTGAACAAAAACAAAATTTATGAAAACGAATATTGGAATATCAGAAGATAACAGAAAAAAAGTAACAGATGTACTTAAGAAATTATTGGCAGATGAATTTGTTATTTATACCAAAACACTAAGAGCACATTGGAATTTGGAAGGCCACGATTTTCATACTAAACATGTATTTTTTGAAGAGCACTACAACGCCATAAAAATATTTACGGACAGTGTAGCAGAACGGATTAGAAAATTGGGATATTACGCACCCGCAACCTTAAAAGATTTTTTAGATTTAACACATCTTTCAGAAAAATACAATGGCGATAACACGAGTCATGATTATATAAAAGCTTTGCTAGAAGATCACGATACAATTATTCAATACATTAGAGAAAATATCTCAAAAGTTGATGAGGATTATAAAGATGCTGGCTCGGGTGATTTCTTAACAGGATTAATGCAAGAACACGAAGAAATGGCTTGGATGTTAAGAGCAACCATTGCTAAAGCATAAATTAACAAGTAAATTTCAAGGCTAAATACTAATTTACACATTGGTATTTGGCCTTTTTTTTTATAAAACTAGTCCAATACTGCTTTGGTAGATTGTCGTTTTATCAATTCCGATTTGATAACTTTACGAGTAAAGGGAGTTTTATTTTTACTTTCAATCCGCGCAATGATTGTTTTTAAAGCCAATTCGCCCATCTCTTCTTCTTTTTGATGCACGGTAGTGAGTGAAGGCGACATGAATTTGGGCAACAAACCATCAGCAAAGCCAATAACACAAATATCTTCAGGAACTTTTAATCCTATTTTTTGGATAAAATTAATGGTACAAAATGCCGAAAATTGGTCGGAAGCAATAATAGCATCAATTTTTTGGGTTCCTAATACCTTCTCCAAAATAGATTCAAAACGTTCATAACTAGGAATTTCTATAATTATGGGATGCTTCAAATTTTTATTTTCTAAAGCAGCCATATAGCCTTCTTTTCTTAATTCGCTTACGCTGGTTTCACTAATAGGCGTTAAAAATGCTATATTTTTACAGTTTGTTTCCGCTAAAAAATTGGCAGCTTCAAAACCGGCTTCAAAATCATTAATAATAATTTTATCACAGGGAATATCTTCCGTAATTGTATCGAACATGACTAAAGGAAAATTTCTATTGACGATATTTTCTAGGTGCAAAAAATTCTTTAGGTTTTGAGTTTCTTTTGATAGCGATATTAGTAAACCATCTACAGCACCATTCATCAAGAATGAAACACTCTCTACTTCTTTTATATGCGTATCATCAGTTAAACAAATAATCACCTTATAATCATATTTTCTGGCAGCAAGCTCTACGCCTTGTAAAACTTTGGCGAAAAAATCATCGATAAGGTTTGGAATAATAATTCCTATTCTAAAAGTTTTATTTAATTTAAGACTTCTCCCAGTTTCATTGGGAACGTAATTTAAGGATTGAGCTAATTTGGTTACCTTTTCTCTCGTTTCCGCACTAATTTCATCACTATTGTTTAGTGCCTTAGAAACTGTTGAAATCGAAAGCTTTAGAATAAAAGCAATGTCTTTTAATGTTGTTTGTGGTACCATAAAAATAGGATTACTTTCAAAATTAAAATTAAAATCTAAGCTAAACTATAATGTGTTTTCGAAACTTCTTTTAATGTTGTTGCCGCTTGCTCCGCAGTTATATCGCGCTGTGCGTTTGCAAACATTTCATAACCTACCATAAACTTTTTAACTTCTGCTGAACGCAATAGTGGTGGGTAAAACGACATGTGAAAATGCCATTCTGGATGCTCACCATCAGTCGGACTTTGGTGAATTCCCGCAGAATAAGGAAAGGAAATTTCAAAAAGGTTGTCATAAGCAGTTGTTAGTTGTTTTATGATAGATGCGAAAGCTTGTTTTTCTACAGAATTTAACTGCCCTATATGCTGATACTGTTTTATGGGAACAATCATACTTTCATAAGGCCAAACTGCCCAATATGGGATTAGCGCCACAAAATGATTGTTTTTAAATAGAATTCGTTCATCTAAAGTAATTTCTTGAGTAATATAGGCGGATAACAAACTTTCTTTATGTGCTTTGAAATAGTTTAATTGTTGTTCTTGCTTTTTTAAAACAATTTCAGGAATGGACTTTTGCGCCCAAATTTGTCCATGGGGATGCGGATTACTACAGCCCATAATATCGCCTTTATTCTCGAAAATTTGAACGTGATTGATGCCTTCTTTTTTGCCCAATTCAAGATATTCTGATTGCCATAAATCCACCACCTTTTCTATCGCTTCCTCTGCCATTAATGGTAAGGTAAGCGAATGATTAGGCGAAAAGCAAACCACTTTACATATTCCCTCTTCGGACACTGCTTGCAATAGGCCATTGTTATATTTTTCAGAGATTTGATATTCTACTAAAGCTGCAAAATCATTTTGAAAGCTATAAGTGTCTTTATATTTAGGATTTTTGTCTCCACTTGCTCGGGTATTACCAGGACACAGATAACAATTAATATCATACGACACTTTTGGAACAGAAATGGCTACATCTTTTTTTCCTTGCCAAGGGCGTTTAGTTCGATGCGGAGAAACTAAAATCCATTCGCCAGTAAGTATATTATAACGTCTATGTGATTTTGAATTGAATTCCATTCTATAGTTTTAAAACACCATCGCCAATAGCAACAGTAATTGGGGTTAATGCGACATTAAATTGGTTTTTATAAGCAGCTCTGATCTTTGAAATAAAATCCAAGGCAGCATCTTGATGAACTAAATTTATGGTACAACCACCAAAGCCACCACCCATCATTCGGGCGCCAAGAACTTCATTTACGTCTTTTGTAAAATCTACTAAAAAATCGAGTTCGGTGCAGCTTACTTCGTATAAAGTAGACAAACCAGTATGCGATTGGTATAATAAGTCTCCAAAAGTTTCAAAATCTTTATTTTCTAAAGCTTTTGTCGCGGCGATAGTTCGCTCGTTTTCTTGACTGACATAAATGGCTCTATCATAAATTTTCGATGGTAATTTATCCTTACATTCAATTATTGTAGCAGGTAATACTTGGGCTAAAAATCGAACTTCTGAATAACTTTTTTGTATAATTTTTAATGCAGTTTCACATTCTTCTCGCCTCTTATTATAATCACTAGATGCCAAATTATGGGAAACGTTTGTATTCAATAAAATAATTTTATATTCGCCAAAATCTGCCTTAATTAAATAATGTTCTAGGGTATCACAATTTAAAAGCAATAAATGGTCTTTTTTACCAAACACAACTGCAAATTGATCCATAATACCGCATTTTGTGCCTACAAAAGTATGTTCCGCATCTCGAGAAAGCGTAATCATTTCTACATCGGTAAGTCCGATGGAAAACAATTCGTTTAACCCTTTTGCCATCCCACACTCTAAAGCTGCTGATGAACTTACGCCTGAGCCTAGCGGTAAATTACTTTCAATAATACAATCAAAACCATGAATACTATTCGGTTTTAATTGATGAATATAATGTACTACCCCTAAAATATAATTATGCCATTCTGTTTTACTTGGGCTTACTTCTTCCAATGAAAAACTAAAGGTTTCGTTTAAATTTTTTGAATAAACGGAAGCTATATTCGAGTTGTTAACTTTAAAATTCAAATAAATTTTTTTATCAATTGCTGCTGGTAACACAAAACCACCATTATAATCAATATGTTCCCCAATGAGGTTAATTCTGCCTGGAGAAGCTATTTGTACTTCCTTTATTTTTTGGACATCTGTCATTTTAAAATAGTAGTATTTTAAGATTTAAAAAGGGAAAAATTAAATCCCTCATTTTTTAAATTGTTGTATTTTGCATAATCAAACTCATAGCGATACGCTCCTTTTTTAGAGCTGGACTTGTCCTTTTCTTCCAATTGTTTTAGTATGTTCAGAGACAGTAATTTTTTTCTGAAATTTCGATTATCCAGTACTTTTTGAAAAAGTTCTTCGTAAAGTGCTTGCAATTGAGGAATAGTGAACTTCTTAGGTAATAATTCGAGTCCGATAGGATAAAAGCGTGCTTTATTCCTTAGCCGCTCTAAGGCATCGGCAACCATTTGTTGATGATCTAACACCAAAGCTGGTAAAGCCGACATGGGCAACCATTCGGCGCCGTGATTTTCCGTAAGCTTTTTGTTATTTTCAGTTAAAGCAATCAACGCAAACTCACCTATAGAAATACAGCGAGCACCTGGATCTCTAGCCACAGAAGAATAAGTTTTTAGCTCTTCCATGAATATGTTTTTTAAACCCGTAATCTCAAAAAGCACTCTTTTAGCTGCCTCTTCTGCTGATTCGTTTTGCGATATAAAACTTCCGATGAGCGACCAGTTTCCTATAAAAGGTGCCACTTTTCGTTTAAAGGCTAATAATTTTAAAACACCATCATCAAAACCGAAAATAATACAATCCACAGCTACCAATATTTTTTGAGCTGCACTATAATTTTTTTGTTCTAATTGATATAAAGGATTATCCATTCAATTTAAATAATACTGCAAATATAATAAACGTAATTTATACATTTATTAAAAATAAATAATTTGTTCATAATTTACATCCTGTAAATTCTTTTTAACCAAACTCAGAAGCTTATTTTTGCCAACTTTTAAAAATATGGAAGAATTAAAAATCGGCGATAAAGTATATAACACCAAACAAGATGGTTTTGATGATTTTTTAAGGTATTCATTCTCAGAAGTTGTGGAGCTAACCAAAACCTTAGCCGTTCTTAAAAATGGAATTCGCTTGGTAAATCAACCTAAAATATCATATATCACTGAAAGTATTGGCTATTCTGTTTCCAGACAAAAAGGTCAACATTGGCATTTGGTAACCTTACAAGCCATTAGAAATGCCGAAAATGAAAATGAAAAAATTGCGACTTTCGAAACGAAACCTACAGTTTAGTAGATTTATCAATTATAGTCCCAATCATTCAGCCCTAAAATACCTTTGATATTCTTCCCAAGTATCAATATCAACCACTTTTTCTTTGGGGTCTATGGCGATAACATTTTCAAATTTTAAGAGTGCTTTTGCTCCTGTATCCCCATTTAAATTTATCAAGTCTA
>Ga0105053_10007491_pt1 | contig 14571 bp, 11 predicted proteins | sample BON01_FD_78093 | JGI IMG/M metagenome (GOLD analysis project Ga0105053, IMG submission 78093) | Freshwater microbial communities from Lake Bonney liftoff mats and glacier meltwater in Antarctica - BON-01 | ecosystem: Environmental > Aquatic > Freshwater > Ice > Glacier meltwater | place: Lake...
AAATCAATTTTTTTTATTGTTAAAAAAAAACAAAATCTGTTTTTTAAAAAAAAAAAAAAAAAAAAATACGTGGTAGACTCTATTTTTGTATAGGATGACCAAAGAATCGTTTCAATGGCAGATAACATACGGTGATGATAGTTTTATTGGAAGCACGAAAAGTGAGTAGAAATCAAATACGCAGATGTGATTTCTAATAACAATATAAGTTCATTATCCGATGGCGCTGTTGGCATTTAGTTTTTGGGGGTATTTCATGCTTCTAGGAATCACTTTTAAACTGCGGTCTTACTTGCAGGGATTATCATCACTTCGCAGCGCACATAATCTTTGTATGGGTGGATTTTCGTTGATGGTTTTTGTTTACACGACCAAGCTGATGCTCGATGACAGGCATTTTGATAGTCTTGAAATAATGAGCTGCAAACGTTTAACTCATGAGCACTTTCAAGTAATCTCATTCATGTTTCTCCTGTCCAAGATATGGGAGTGGTTTGATTCTGTACTGTTGGTTTTGAAAGGAAACCAGTTGAGGTCGCTGCATATTATTCACCATGCTACGACCTTCTCCCTGTACGCCGTTGACCACATATTTCTCTCCTCCATAAAATATGGTGTTTCTGTTAATGCTCTAGTACATTTCGTGATGTATTCGCATTACTATAAACCATTCCCAAAGCAATATCGCAAGTTGATCACTCAGCTTCAAATTCTTCAGTTCTTGGCAAGTATCTTTCTACACTCCGGAATATACTTTTATGATTGCGACCCAACAATTCACAGTCATTTTTACGAATATATCACTCCTTACCTTCTGGTAGTTTCTTATCTGGTTTTGTTTATTAATTTCTACATCACCCAATATGTATTTGGGTCAAAAACTAAAAAGAAAACCAATTAGTTTTGATTTTTGAGCTTCGACTTCAAAGTTTTGACTTTTGAGCAAGAAAAATTTTTAATTATCTTCTGTTTGTTCAAAAAAAAAAATGATATAAATATAATTTATTTTGAGTGGCTAGGGAGTCCTATAGTAAAACATAACCGATTAACATCCACACATTTTCGGACTAGGCATATTCAAGGAAGAACAAGGTAAGTGGTTGGAGAGTGGGAGTAGTGGAGGAGTAGGTGCTACGAAACTATCACAGATCACAAGTTGGCTGCTGGTATGTTTCAAGCTGGTACTATATATTCCCTGACGTATGCGTTGAATCTTGGATGGCGATGGAATATGGATCTCATTGAATAAATATGTATCTATCGAAGAGAATCGAATATCCAAGATCGCCATCCATGAGGGATTATTCTGTTCTTCTTCGTGGGAACCCGCCGCGAAATATTTTCTTGTAACTGGTATTCTAATTGTTGGACTTTATAGCAAGTATGACTGTGAAGAGACGTAATCATGGGAGAGCCCGAAAAGGACGCGGACGTGTAGGAATCAGTGTAGTATGTGATGGATGTGGATGCAAACCACCAAAGGATAAAGCAATCAAGCGCTTTCAAGTGAGGAACATGGTTGACAGTAGTTCCATGAGAGATATCCGTGAGGCCTCTGCATATGACCAATACGTTGTTCCAAAGATGTACCTCAAGATGCAATACTGCGTAGGTTGCGCTGTGCATCGTAGAGTGGTACGTGGTCGCGCACGTGAAGCACGCAAACTTCGACCAGAACCAAGAAGACGAACTTTCGCGAAATAAACGCTTTAGAATCGTGAATTAAATATTTTCATTGCAAAACTTTCTTTTATTTAACTTACTCCGCATATTATGCATGTGTCTCTCTAACAACAAAACTGGAAGGATGAATCAAAGAAATCAACAGGATTCATACTTAAACACTAGATATTATTAGCAAGTACATGTACTAAAAATTGCATCCATTTTTCAAAAGTGAGGATGAGTGAAATAGATTCTTGGTGGGGCGAAAACTATAGACCTAAAGGGAGATATGTGTTTACTCCGCGAGCAACACTGTCAAAGATAATTGATAATGACGCTGAAAAGCAACTCCTTCTTCACTGGTTAGCTACTAGAAAGGCGCAAGAAGCTTCGTTCGAAATCCCACCAACTGAAACTATTGAAGAGATTCGTTTACTAGAAGCAGACATAGATTTCCTCTCTTCAGAATTAGACCACTTACGTGAATCTGAAAGAAGATCAACTAGTACATTGGATGAACTTTTATTGGAGAAAAAAGCTGCATTGAGATACCTCGAGGACATTCGACATGGTTCGTCCAAGATTGAAGTGAGCACCAAGTGTATAAACGACTGGAGATCACTGGTTTTAACGGAAAATACCTCAGAGTTTATTGGTGAATATATGGGCGACTTCATGGTGGCTGTTTCTTGCTTCGAGGCCCAAACTATCGACATAAAAAACGATTTGAAGAATATGTTTCACTCCAATCAACGAATAAACGACCTGGAGCAGCAACTGGAGGAAACCATGTCCCTTTTAGTTTCAGATATGTGGGAAAAAGAGGCTAAGAATAAAAAACTGGCGAACCAATTACAGCTGGAAGCAGAAAATCAGAATTTACAATCGCTATTAACTGAAATTGGAATGAAAGTAGCAAACGAGGAACTTTTAAATTTTGTAAAGGAATTAAAAGATGCAAAAGATGCTAGGATGGACTTGGACAGCCTAACAACTTTGGAGCAGAATCTTCATTTGAGGTTGCACGCAGAAAAGTCCAAGGCTATCAAAGCCGTTCGACAAATAGTTGATGCATGCAAGGAAATTAGTTTCGCAGGGAAGGATTTGGTAGATGAGATGTGTAATTACGACACGAGTAAACTGACAAAGTGTATTGAAAGGCTTGGCGAGATAGTTTCCAATTCGCCTCCTGAGACTGTTTCCAAGTCTTCCATCGTAACTGAGAGCGAAACAACGCCAGCACCCAATTTTGAAGTACCAGTCAGGAATGACGAGCTTCAATCGCTGAATCAAGAATATGTTCGCCGTTTTGAGTCGATGGCTTCCACTGTCGATGAAGAAGCTACCAAAAGAAGTGCCAGTAGTTGCCGTGAGTATCTTCGGTATTTGGACAAGCTGCATGTTTCCTGTGACACTTGGCTGAAGCGAAAGCTCCCTAAAGCATTTGTTGATCTAGAGCATACACAGAACGCGATGAGTGATTTTTGGGAGATTCCTGCCCAGCACGCATGCAATTTCTACCAATTAGACGACGAGCTTACTTTCCCCGAATTTGTAGAAAAATACTATTTAGCTCATCCACATAATGGAAATTCGGATCAATAGGATTTTGTTTTTTGAATCATTATTTAAATACAGCTTGTTCTCTACCAATTCTTGCTGGGGCCTTGACCAGAAGAACCTCCTCGGCTGTTACTGTATCCTCCTCGGCTGTTACTGTATCCTCCTCGGCTGTTACTGTATCCTCCTCGGTCTCCTTCTCCACGGTTGTTACCGTATCCACCTCTATTTTGACCTTCATATCCACCTCTGTTATTGCCCTCATATCCTCCTCTATTTTGGCCTTCATATCCTCCTCTATTATTGCTTCTATTGCCACCATAGTTTGAGTTGCCGTATCCTCCACCTCTTCCACGGGAGCCACCACCATAACTTGCTGAAGGAGCAGGTCTAGCGGATTTGAGAAGAGCAGGTAGAATGCTCGCCCTGGTGAATTCGTCTGGCTTGGATTCTAACAGCACGGAACAGATATTTCGAGGTAAATCGATGAAGGCAAATAAACCATCTTCAGATACTTCAACATGGGAAACCAGATGAGAGGGAGTGGATAGATTCTGGTCGTAGAATTCGCCCTTAATGATTTCTTCATACACACTCTTAATCTTATCTGATGCACGGCTGCTTAAGACAGGAGAAGTACTTCGTGGGAATACCGAATCGTCAAGAGGTACTCGCAATGTTTGTACTTCAGCTCTACCAGAGAGCAGAGAGAACTCCAATGGACGCGCGTCACCAATTAACAAGCTCACCAAATTTGCAACAACGTCTTCAGTCTCTTCAGAAGATTTACCAACAATGAGGCTATGGGCGAAACGCGTATAGTCTAGATCTGGCTTGTTTTTCAGTTTGTTCAATCTGTCTTCAACACCATCAAGAGAAGCTACGGTGAGTTCGTAAGATCCAGGCACCGATTGAGTTTCAAATTTTGTCTTGAGGGTTCTCTCTAATCGGGTAAGGGAGTCTTCTCCAGGCGAGTACAATAGAATATTAGTACCTGCTCTTCCAGCACGTCCAGTACGACCGGTTCGATGCACAAACGATTCAATTTGCTGAGGAACTTCAAAGTGAATAACGTAATCCACTTCAGGGATATCAAGTCCTCTTGCAGCTACATCAGTTGCAACCAGACAATTGATTCTTCCGTCTCTGAATGCACTCAAAGCAACCTCTCTAGCTTGCTGTTGCATGTCTCCATGCATTGGATTACATCGTACACCAGAACCGACAATCGCTTTAGAAGAACAAAGCTCCTCTGTCATGCCTTTGGTAGGAAGGAACACTAATGCACGAGAGCTGTTGCGACCCTTGCAAACATTAGACAAAATCTGAGCAATGGCTTCGAACCTCTTTCCACGATGCGCTGGCATGGCAATCATCTTAATGTCTGATGGCACCGACTGGGCGTTGTCGCCAACAAGATCAACAACTATTCCTTCATTCAAGAAAGACTTGGCTGCATGGCGAATTTCAGGAGATACGGTTGCTGAAAACAACAAATTTTGGCGTTTGTCCTTTGGGGGCATTGCAGAGTAAATAATCTCAATCTCCTCTTCAAATCCTTGCTTAAGCATCTCGTCTGCCTCGTCTAGAGTGGCGGCTGCGACATTACTCAAGTCCAGATTACCTCGCTGCACCAGATCCACCATTCGTCCTGGAGTTCCAATCACTACGTCTACTTGACGTGAAAGAGACGCCAGTTGTCTACCAATTGGCGCTCCTCCGTACACACTAACGCATCTGAGATCTGGAGCAAGTCTCTCAAATTCTTTGTGTACTTGAAGCGCCAATTCACGGGTAGGTGCAAGCACCACAGCTCGTGGAGCCCCTGGACCTGTTCGTCCGCCGTTTGCCTGTTCCATATAGATGCGGTCAATAATAGGCAATGCAAAGGCCAGGGTTTTGCCCGAACCAGTTTTGGAACGAACAATCAAATCCTTTCCTTCTTTCAATGCTGGAAGAGTCGCCAATTGCACAGGAAAGAGATGGGTAACACCAATCTTGACGAGGTTGTTGCACAGCCTCTCCGAAAGGCCTTGAGACATAAGTTCTTCTTTTGGAGATTTTTCAACTACCTTTGGAGCAAGAATCGGAGAATCGATGACTTCTGAAGATGCGTTTTCTAAAGATGCGTCAAGGGCAGAAATGTCTTCGGTTGCCACCTCTGTAGACTTGAATCGAAGTGCATGGGGCACTGCTGCAGGTCTAAGGGATACCTGTAGCGATCTACGAGATTGGTCTCGAAGTACCCCTCTCAATACTGCTCGTCCACATATTCGCATCATGATATTCTGCTGATGATAAGTTGACACTTTGATTGGTTTTTACGAAATCTGTGTCTACGTTGCTACGTAATACTCTAGTACAGCCAGTAGTACACTAAAAAAGCTGGTCCCTTTTATTTTTTCAGTGCCTAAATGGATCGAGAGAGCTCGACTGCGAATGGGGAAGTACATCTCCCAGCGGGTGTTGTTGCTCAAGAATTTTGCGTGATGGATAAAAGGCTAAGGCTGAGGCATAGATATCCGCTTGGTATGTTTCTACGCACCGGTACTCTTGATGCTTACAAAGGACTTGTTCACGAGATCGATGCGTTTTTAGAGAGCGATGCAGGAGAGAAAGATATTCTCAATGAGACTTCCATTGCGGCATTCGACAGGAAACTATTGCGAAGGCGTTATGTGGAGAGAGCAAACGGGTGTTTGAACGAAATTTTTAGCATCGTCCTCGATCACCTTGCAAAGTTCGACGAGAAAATAAATATATTCGTGTGCCAGAGAATGAGAATTGATCCGTTGACCCATCAACCATTAATAGACCGATGGATGGAATTTGTGGATTTAGAATTGGCGCCCACAGCATATTCTAGTTTGTGGTATATCGCTAAGACGATATTCATGCCGGCTGCTAATTGCATCCGTACTAGTGAACTTCTGGGAGTGACATTGCCTCCTATCAACGTATTGAAACTTCTTCCTCGGTCTTTGAATGATAGTGGAATACCTGATACATGTCCTCCTCGTCTGGCTGGTCTATTGGAATTAAAAAAAGCTACTATCGCATACACCGAACTGGAGACAGATTTACACTTTTGTCCGTTTTCAAAAGGGACTCTGTGGGATGGAGCATGGGTGATGAACCTGATTCAAAAGTTTCAACCCATATTCCAAAACTATGGTGTCGGTATTCATTACTGCCAAATGTTTTCCTTGGCTACCATACCGAGAGTATTCCAGTGGATTGAGTTTGTAGATTCTAGCTTGTTCCCGGATTACGTCCCGCAATATGAATTTGTTATTAAAAATAACGAATCTGCCTCCACCCAGTTGGTTACGTTGAACCATGTAACCTACAAGGTTAAAAGAGATAAACTGACGCAGGAGGCGTACTTGAAAACGATACCTTTGCGACAAATTAGAGCAAGGGCGTTTTTCTATCAAAAGGAAGAATTCAACTGTTTTAGAAATATCTATAGACGACCTGCTCCTCATATTTACTGGTACGAAGATACTGTTTAAAATGAGGAATAGGTGGACACCAGATGATCGAAGTAGTCGAGAAATGCTGAATTTTCCTCGATGTTTCGGGATTCAATGTCCCGTAGTTGCAATACCTTGCAATCCTGTCTGAATTGACTGTTGTGCAGAGTTTCGGTGTTCGAGGAGTGGTTCGGTGTTGGGGGCTTTTTCAGCGAGGGCACCCACAAACGTATCTTCTTGTTAACTCCGGCTGATCTCAAATGGTCTTGGCACCGGTGATAGATGAAGCAACTGTTTTCAAATGAATGCATGCTTTAATGGAATGTGAATAACTTACTTTGAGATGGACCTGGAGACTGGAAGGATCCCGTTAGGTTCATTCTGTCGCCATGTATAAATAGAAGAGTCATCTGCCCCACACACGATTATATCTTCGTTGGCTCCTGTCCAAATCGCCCTTTTAGTAATATGGTTAAAATGAAAAATGTAAGAGACTTTCAAGCTTACCTCTTGAAGGTCGCCCTGTTTTTGAAGGTTGCATTCTCCAACGTTGTCACCGTGCCATTATAATAGTACACACTTGGGCAGAGACCAACTTCTGTTGCTAGTATTCTATCTCCTGATGAATGCCAAGATACGCCAGTAACGTGGGTATGCTTTCTTGGAACCATGAACACGGATGATGATTCTTTTGTATTTTGGTGGGAGTATCGAATGTCCAAAACGGCGACTCCCATGCCTGTCGTCCCTGTAGCTATCTGATATTGAAATGTCGGGCGACATGCGACACTGGTAATCTCGAATGGAGAGTAATGAAAAACCATTCCACCTTGTTGCCTCAAGTCATTCAATAGGATGTATCCGTTTTGAGTACCTGCAACAAGCGTGGTGGCAGACACCACAGTCAGCGAGTTAATGGCAGAATCCACAGTGGATACATGCGTACTTTGCAAAGTGTTTAAGTTGTGGCAAAATAGTCTTCCGTCGTGACCTGCGCTGATGAGGTTTTCTTCTCCAAGAAACTCGGAAGCGTATACTGCACATGAATGAGAGGCGAATTTTGCTATTGCAGCAGAACCAGAAGCACTATAGGAGCTCCACAAGCACACGGAGTGATCGTCACTTGATGAACTCCACCATTTTTGATCGGAATCGGAACTGAGAGACAAGGAATTTATCGAAGCATAATGTCCGGTGTTGCTTTTCGATTCTCTGAAATTTGAAAAATCGATTCTCTTGCTCACTCCGCAAATACCGCGACTGTTTTCCCATCTAACTGCATTCATGTTCTTTAAATTTTTGTTTTGGATCAATAATCAGTTGTATATTCAAACTTCATTTCTGGTCCCATTCAAATATTCAAAACCCATGTAGTAAATATTTACGCAATAAATAGTGTAGTGAATATTTACGCAATAAATATATTTATGTGGTTGTGAGCAAAACGCCGCCCACTCATTTTAGTCTAAGGTTCTCAACAGGTGTCGTTATCAAATGAAGTATCTATCCGCTTACATGCTCCTTTCTCTAGGAGGCAACGAATCCCCAAGCAAGGAGGAAGTTTCTGCTTTACTTGCATCCGCAGGTGCTGAAGTTGACGCTACCGTTATGGACCTCATGTTCACCAAGTTGGATGGAAAGAACATTGTCGAACTTATCGAAGAAGGCAAAGAGAAGCTTCTCACGATTGGCGGAGGCGGAGGTGCCGGAGGAGGAGGCGGTGCAGATGCTGCAGTTGCCGAGGAAGAAGTAGTCGAGGAAGAAGAAGAAGAAGTTGATGTAGGAGGAGGAGGACTCTTTGGTGGTGAAGAAGGAGGAGCATACTAATTCTAATTTAATCAACTTGAATATTCTTTCAATTATAGTTTGGTACGTCGTACAATCTCTTGCGAATGCGAGTCTTCTCGTAACTTGATGGAATACAGACTCAACAGCGGTGCGAATAATGACAGAACGAACATGTACGATGAACTCAACTGAATAAAAACAAAAGCGATCACTAGACATACAACCTGAAATGGTTTATTCTGGCAAACTATTGAATTCCCCAATCGAACCCTTTCCACTCGAAAACAACTTATACTCGACAATTTTTCATCGACTTCAATCAAGTTCACTGCGTTCGCATGATAGCTTTTGGTCCCAGAGTTCAAAATCTCGTCCATCTGTACTACTTCTTTATTTTTGAAAGTAATAAGCTCGGCCGAGATCGCGTCATGGTACTGAATCTTACCTTGTTCGCCTTCGGTGGCAATGTGACAAGGACTTGAATCACCGCTGTGAAGAAATTCTGATTGTTCCGGAGGTACAATAGCAACTGCTGGTTCAGGTTCCCTTATTCTTTCAATAACACTATCCAAGACCTTCTCTTCGGAGGTATAACGAGGGAAACTTTGCAACAGGTACATATGAAGATGAACTGGGACCATTAACAGCACACTGAACATTAGATTCATGACTTCAACGGAACTTAATACTGGCCTATATATTGATGAAAGAACATTCACATTGAAAACTAAAACTCCGATCCATCCTGCTAATGACACCAGGTACATATTCGCATACAAACACTTCAACGAATCTGCGTCAATCGGATGACTGAATATCCTTATAGAGAATCCGCAGATGATTAAAACCAGCAAACAAATAGACTCGGAAAAGACCAACATTACTATTATATCTCCATTTGAGGGAAAGCTCAAGCCATTAGTTCGGAAAAAGATCAAGGAAGCTACCGTAAAACCAATAACGTGTCCGTATTGATGAATTCTTCGAGCTACATAGCCAATACCCCAAGTAATTATATTCAGCATAACAAGGAATGTGACTCCGAGAGCGCTCATTATAACAGGTACGAAGACATCACGGCCGAAGGGAAGCAAAGTAACACCTGCCCACATCACAACTGTCCGTGTACTAGCTCCTGATACATGGGCTAGCATAACCAAGCACAGACTCATCGCATATAATGGGATTCGTGGGAGATGCTTTCGAGCTATAACATCCGCAAAGTACTGAGTGAGAAAGTTCGAAGAAGCGATTTGCTCTTTTTGCATGAATCCACGCTTAGGGTTCTTGACCTTTTTGAATTTATCCAGCACCAGCTTGGATTGCCCTTGAAATATTTTAAATATTGCGTCAGATATCTGCAACACAACTTCATTGCACCATAGAATCGATACGTGGTCATTTGAAATACCGACGAGACCGAAAGTTCCAACACTGGCAGAGTTGGATGAAACTTTAAACTTTGTAAGTTCCCCTTTCACCAACGTATCGCGATAACCCCCTGCAATGGAAAGATAAGTCCGGTTTTTATCGCTCACTCGATGCATCTCTTCGTACAGTCGGTACATCTGAAAATCGGCTCCAATTACTGGATTAGACAGGGGCGAGCTCAAACTTATAAACGCAGTGACAGACTGCTGAAGCGTAGGAGAAACTTGAAGAAGTCCAAGACGACCAACTACCCCTCCCATTGAATGCCCAACAACAATTAGCTGAAAGTTAAGCTGTTTGTTATGATGTTCCAATTTCAACTGAGCTAGGTCATCCTTTATCTCGTGTTTCACTTGTAGGGCTTTTTTATGATTATCGTCGAATGTTTTCCTCTCATTCTTCAGAAGAGTGATATGTTCCACAACTTTATCCACGGAAGAAATTGCAATTGAAGAAACGATGCTTTCGTCGAGCTTGGGTGTACCTGTTACCGATATCCAGTCCTCGATGGTCAGAATTCCTAAAGGAGCAAAGAAGCTGGTATTGTGTGTATGTAGAACATCAATAGTTTCTTCTGCTTCGCTAACAGGAGGTTTCAATAGTTTAAGGGCTCTCCTGGCCCCTTGAAGCTTCTCCACCAAAACTGCTCGTTGTGCTAGAATTTCGGCATCAACATGAAGTTTATTAATTTCAGAAATGGCATCACCGGTGAATTCAACGTGTCTTGAAAGCAATCCTCCACTCAAACCACTTAATTCTTCATTAAAATCCAACGAATAAACAGCTATTTCTGACTTTCGATGACCCTTTCCATCCAAAGCAGCAATTATTTCTTTCCCAATCGATCTCACCTGACCATGGGATCCAGCGTTACCAGGAACAAATAAAACAGCCTTGCCAGATTTGTATGTTCTATCCTCATTGTCCATGGCAGAGTGAGAATACTGGAATAGTTCGTATTTCAATCTTGAGGAAGGAAGTTCGATGGGATAATAGTTAGGCCACATGTAGGTCATTGTGCACTTGTTACGAGAATGGCGAACTGTGTATAGGAGATGGAACAACCCAAATCCACTAAAAACACATACTGCCACAACGCATAACGAAATCAACACACCACCAACGCTCATTCGATGTGATATGGGGACCTATCCGTTTCTGTTCTGAAAACTACAATTGTACTGATTAACATGTTTGATTTAGATCCTATTTTAATTAATCGAATAACTCGTTTTCAAAATTCGCTAAATGAAGGTATGCTCCATCACTTCATTATATTTTCAAAATTGAGTTTAATATTCTATTTCAGCAACGCGTGATTTTCCATCGTATAGTGTGAAGGTTTTGGAGAATAAGCGACTCTTTCAGGTCCAATAATTGAATCTCTTTCAAAATTTCGCTGAATGAAGGCCTTTTTAAAGGGTCTGAATTCCACAATCTTTTAAGCAGTTTTCGAACAGGTCTTTCTGGAACCCACGCTTGCGGACGCATGTCTTCACGGGAAACCTTGTTTTCAAATTCAAAACTATCAAAAGCTTGGCCTGCAAACGGACTGATTCCTGAAAAAACGTAAGACAAAATGATACCATAGGAATAGATATCCACTTTTTCTCCGTATGGCTCCGATCGAATTACTTCTGGAGCCATATACCTCAAACTCCCAGTCCAACCAGTCATTTGGTAGCTTTTTTCATCAGTAGAATCAAAACAGCATTTAGCCAATCCGAAATCAATTAGTTTCAGATTTTTAGTTTCGGCGGTTAACAATATGTTACCAGGTTTTAGATCCCGATGAATGATTCCCTTTGAATGCAAATAGTTCATCGCAGACGCAAGCTGAGTTACGTACCTACGCCGTTCCTCAAAACTAATGCGCATGAGTTTGGCCTCGGCTTTTTTTAAGCGATGCTCTAGTGTCCCGCCTCCAACATACTCTGTAAACAAAACCGGTCTGTTATTCAGTTTAGATTCTCCCAAAAACTTAATGATGTTTTCGTGTTGAAGCAAAGACAAAATTCTAATTTCTTGCTGTAGATCGTGTACGTTGTTCTCAGTAGCAAGGTCTCCTTGGCACGTCTTTGCCACTATTTCATCGGCAATGAAATTATTTCGCTCTACAAAATACACACCTCCACCTACAACGACACCAATTTAAACAAGAAACAACCTGCTATTCACACTTACATGCACCTGAGGCGAAGGGTTGTGGTTGCAGAACGAACTCTCCATCGATAATCAGAGACTGAATGTCATCGTTGACTAGAGGTTTGGTACCACAGGAATTCGCCACGTGATGAACCTTCATCTACACGACACGTTTTCGAGTTCTTAATTTGAAATTCCAACATCATTCATGAAAACAGATTCAATTTAGGAGATTCAAATTTCATTATCAAATATTCTTTAAATGGTTCTATGGTGAGGCGCGGAAATGCAAATGTATTTCGAAATTACAATACTGATAACCCTAATAGTATTGTAGGACTTTCTCCAACACAATGAGGGAGCCCCCCAGTAAGGAATTTTTACCACTTCAAACAACCATCTCTTCTCACGAAGAGGAGGGAAATGGGACTATTATTTGCTGCTCTCTTGCTATGTAGCGTCCTCGAAGTCACTATAGCTGCATCTTTGAAAGTTCCCCCAGTTCCAGAATACATCGTCGGTGCGTACGCATCATGGGGTCAATGTGACGAGAAGATGTTGAAAGCAGTTGATGACGGAGCCAATGTGTTGTTTTGGTTCTCAGTCAATCTTGAGTGCGATCCGGCTGGAAATCCTGTTTTCGGAGGAGCGTTACCTTCGGTAGAATGTATTCGAAACATCCAAAAACAATTGGTTGACAAGTCTTTTGAAAATATTGTGCATTTGGTGTCGATTGGAGGCTGGAATGCGGCTCATCCTTGCAAATCCCATGAAGCAAGTGAATGGTTCACAGCTTTCCATAAGTGGAACTGTGATATAGGGTTTTTATTTCATGGTATTGATTGGGACTTGGAAGGAAATGACAACCTGGACAACTCTAACAATCAGTTTTCGAGACACACGTTACTGCTCATGGCTGATTTATCCAAACTGATGAAATCTAACGGGTATATTGTGGCAATGGCCCCGGCGGAGAGCTACCTAGATCCTAATACTGGGATATTTAGTTCTGATGTTACCTGGCCTCCTTTGAACCCGTGGCATCAAGACTTCACTTATACAGGGAGAAATGTTTACGCTTTCGCAATTGCAAGGGCTGGAATTGAAACATTTGATTTTATATCGATTCAACTTTATGAAGGCTATAGTGGCGCCAATTACGCTATGAATGAAATGGGGACTAGTGCAAAGGAGTATGTTGACCAATTGATGCTAAAATTTAGCACCGGATGGTATGTTGACTTTTCCCACTTCGATGCAGATCTAGGATCTAGGAAAATTTCCATTTCAAATAAGAAATTAGTTATTGGTTTAGGAAATGCCTGGACCTCAAGACCTGGCAAGTTTTTGTTTATTGATCCTCAATCGGAGTTGAGCAATTTGTTAGTATTGCCTAGGGGATTCATGTTTTGGGACATAGCCGATGAATACAGGGTGATAGGCTCACGATCATATTGTTTCGCTTGCTTGCTTTCGAAAATACCTTCTCGCAAGGACTGTAACAAGATAGTAGTGTCGGATTCCTAATGGCTTGATTCCGAAGACACTCTGAATTTAGGTCTCATTGGCTTGCACACTTTAGTCTGGGCAACAACACTCGCCAACTTTCCGACGAACAGCATCGACCACACAATGATCCAAAGTTCGCAAGTTTGGGCATATGTATACATTGCAATCAGCAACCATCCAGCAATGGTCAAACATGAGCCAGCTGCAGAAACTGCTACCCAAAAGGTAATTTTTGAAAGGTTTTTCTTCTGAGATTTTGCCAGGGCGCATTTCTCTTTATGTTCATATTGTTCTACTATTCGGAGGACGCTGGAAATCATTCGAACCATTCCAATAACTTGGACTACCATATATGTGGTAATTACGATTTGAAGCACGATGAATCCTCCAGTGTAAATGAAAGACACGGTGTTGAACATATTACTGGTTACGAATGGCAAGACAATAATTACACTCCAATCAAATGTAATCATAACAATTGCGAACACAAAGACTCGAAAACGCCATAAACGAAGTGCCAGAGTGTCTTTGAAATAGCCTGCGAATTTTTCTGTTTTGATTTCACTCCATCTGCAGCTCAACAGGAAATCAGTGGCAGTACTTGACCCTGAGAATAGCGGTAGAAATGCATTGCTCATTCCAATTGAGAAATCTGCTCCTGTTCTCCATCCTCCTATTATTACTGCCATTCCGAGTGTCGTCATAGTTAAGCAATTAACTGCGAGCACTGTATTGGTGATTTTCCCGTTTCGAGCATTGTGGAATGTGGTTTGACTCAAGTAGATTCCATTCAAGAATCCATAATAGAAATAAGAACCTCCAATGGCCACACGAAGCCACATGCTAACCATAAACGAGGAAAATAATGGTTCGCTTTTTTGAACAAACAGAAGATAATTAAAATTTAACCCCCCCCAAATGGATCAACCTACAACAACTATTAAACTTTTGAAATTCGAAATATGGCGACATAATATCTCTGAAATAATCTTCGAAC
>Ga0105053_10007496_pt1 | contig 14560 bp, 14 predicted proteins | sample BON01_FD_78093 | JGI IMG/M metagenome (GOLD analysis project Ga0105053, IMG submission 78093) | Freshwater microbial communities from Lake Bonney liftoff mats and glacier meltwater in Antarctica - BON-01 | ecosystem: Environmental > Aquatic > Freshwater > Ice > Glacier meltwater | place: Lake...
CATCGACGAATCATCTAAGAAACATTGATTGATCCCCGGGAACCCGACTTGATCCCCTTGATTATCTGGCAAAGGGAATTCAATTGTCCTTCACCGGAGCTTTAATCCGTTGGCAGGGACGTATTGTTCAAGACTTAAACCTGAATCCTTATTGAATTTGCGGCATCGGTGCATTCAATAATGTGGACCTACGGTTTTTCTAGTTGGCGCAGCTACAGGTTGCAGTTCGGCGCTGAGGCGTTTAATTGTTGAATTGCAACTCATTGTGGTTAAGCGACTTGACGTGAATGGCGCCCTGACCAGCTCAAGCATTACTTATGACCAGCACTTTGTTTCGGATCAATGTGGTTACCATCAGTTATGAGACATCTATCCTTTTCTAGGTACTCTGACCACCGGATAGAATGCTGGGACCGTGTTAAGCCAAATGGAGGAAACGTTGAGCGAGCAAAAGCGAGCCCTAATTACTGGTGTGACCGGGCAAGACGGTTCTTACATGGCCGGCCAGCTTCTGGACAAGGGCTACGAGGTCCATGGGGTAGTTCGTCGCAGTTCGACTTTCAACCGTAGCCGGATTGATCACCTCCACCACGAGGACCACCTACCCGGGCGAAACCTGTACTTGCATTATGGGGACGTGACCGATGCTGCTCGAATGCATCAGTTGGTCTCCGATATCCGGCCCCAGGAGGTTTACAACCTAGCTGCCCAGTCGCACGTTCGAGTTTCTTTCGATGAACCTTTGTATACGGCTGAGGCAACTGGAGTCTCTACTCTGAATCTGCTCGAGGCTATTCGGAGCGTGGACAAGTCAATTCGTTTCTATCAAGCGTCAACGAGTGAGATGTTTGGAGCCAGTCCGCCACCGCAGGACGAGGACACTCCGTTTTATCCGCGTAGCCCTTATGGTGCAGCGAAGGTTTATAGCTACTGGATCACGCGGAACTATCGTGAGGCGTACGACATGTTCGCGGTCAACGGTCAGTTGTTCAACCACGAGTCACCACGACGCGGTGAAACATTTGTTACTCGCAAGATCACCATGGCCGTTGCAAATATTTTGAAAGGCAACCAGAAAGAACTCTGGATGGGAAACCTGGATTCAATTCGCGACTGGGGTTATGCGCCCGAATACACGGACGGCATGTGGCGCATGCTGCAGGCGAGTGAACCAGACGACTTCGTGCTTGCAACTGGATCTGCCTACACGATCAAAGACTTTCTGACGTTTTCTTTTGAGCATGCTGGTTTGAATTGGGAAGATTACATTAAATTTGACGCCAAGTTCTTGCGTCCGACCGAAGTTGATGAACTAATTGGTAGTGCCGCAAAAGCCAAGGACAAACTGGGTTGGGAAGCCAAAGTATTTCCCCCTGAGCTTGCCAAGATCATGGTGGACGCCGACATTGCTCGGCTCGAAGGCGCTCCTGAGGGGCAGTTCTAATTAGTACCAAGCGGGTATTGATCACTGGGGCTGCTGGGCAAGACGGATCGATCCTGGCTCGCTCCCTTCGGATTGCGGGTTCCTCCGTCTTGGGTTTGGTCAAACCGGGTCACGACCCTGCAGATTTCGTTCGGCTGAAGAGGTACGCGCCGGGCACTGAAATTGTTGAGTGTGATCTGCGCAATGGCGACGAACTGGCTCGTCTGGTTCGTGACTATGCCCCACACGAGATTTTCAACTTTGGTGGAATCAGTTCGATCGTTGAGTCGATTAAGAACCCGGAATTGACCCACGAAATCAACGTTGGCTCGGTCTCGGCATTACTCGCTGGGATTCGTTCTGTTCGCTCGTCCGGTTCTGGTCTTTCACCCCGGCTGGTGACGGCAGCTTCGGGGGCAATCTTTGAAGGTGTTGATCGTTCACCGCAAAATGAAGAAACCGAGCCGGCCCCGAATTCCCCTTATGCAAAGTCAAAAAGCGAAGTGATTTCCATGCTCCGGGAGGCCCGTAAGTCTGAAGGTTTGTTTGTGACGAGTGCGATTCTTTATAACCACGAATCGCCACTACGTGGTGAGGGCTTTGTGACCCGAAAGATCTCGATGGCAGTTGCACGCATTGCCGCAGGGTCGCAGTCTGTCTTGGAACTTGGAGATACTGAAGTGGCTCGGGATTGGGGTTGGGCCCCGGACTACGTTTGCGGCATGCAATTGATGGTGGCTGCGGATCAGCCTGGTGACTTTGTTCTGGCTACCGGTATTTCTCACAGGCTGTCATTTTTCATTGACCGAGCATTCGCTGCCGCTGGGATCGTGGACTGGTCTGATTTGGTAGTGAGTACTGAGATTAACCAGAGAAAGGCGGATACAAACCTGCTTGTCGGTGACAGTCGTCGTGCCTATTTGAAACTTGGTTGGCGGCATACGGTGGATTTTGATTCCATGGCCGCTGTAATGGTTCGATTCGACGTGGCACTGCTAACTGATCCCGAGCTATTGTGGGATGCCAATGAACCAACAGCAATTTAGAGTTAATGAATGTTTTTGTTCGGGGGTTAAATGAGAATTGTCAGTAGCAGTGCACGTACTGCCTTGCTATTGCTTATTCTTATCTCTTAGGGGTTGGTCCCATGCTTAGGCTTGAAAAATTTGTTGGTCCGGATACACGAAAATTCGTGGAAATTGCCTCGAAGCAATTGGAAACAGGTTTTTGGCAAGACCCGCCTGTCTTTGATGGTAATTATTGGTCGATTGGATACCCGACCTTTCTTGCCCTCTTAAAACGAACAATTGGAACCATTACGGAATCTTTGCAAATCACTCACATCTTGCTGGGGTTGGTGCTGGTTTTGCTGACGTGGCTAATGTCTGCTCGGTTGGGTCCACTCATCCAAGTTGTTGCTATTTGCTTGGTCGCATTCAACCCGAGTTTCTGGGGACTTTCAGCTTTGGGGGTTGTGGGGTCCTTTTAGTAGTTTTTATAGTTGGGGGAACATTTTTGACATGGCGTCATTCGGATTTGGTTGACGAGAGCGCTGAAGGTAATCGAAATAGATTCTCAATCTTTCTTGCTTTTTTCCGGTCTGTTTTTGGGACTCGCGGTCATGGTCCAGAGCAAGAGCTTCATACTCTTCGTCATATTCGCCTTTTGGTGGGCGAGTACATCCGTTCGCACGCTAGCCGTCGGCACGGTGGGTGTTCTCGCGGTTTTGCTCCCTGGGAGCGTTAGAAACCACTTCGTATTGGGTACGGGGAATCCATTTAACACTAATGGCCCGATCAACATGTGGATTGGAAACAACCCCGATCAAACTACCTGTGGCTTCATGGAACCAGTGCCTTTGCCGACAGGCGCGGGCAGTTTCACTGACGCAGCAATTCAATTCACGCTGAGTCAACCAGAATTTGGCTTTCAATTATTGATTCGAAAAGTAGGGAGGCTAGTCGAGCCATTGTTTTTCTACTTCGGACAGGGCGAACCAAGTATTCTTCAGTCTGCTGTCCATGTGTCGACCATCACGTTGGGCGCTCTTACACTGATAAGGTTCGTTCTTTATTTGGTGGGCCGAATTTGGCTATCGAGTCCGCCGCTACCCTTGGCAGGGTTTCTAGCGGCGATAGTTGTGGCGTTCTTGGTTGTGAATCTACCTTTGATAGCCGAAGCACGATTCGTGTCGCCCGTGCAGCTTCTGACAACGCTTGTTGCAGTTTCTGCAATCGCAACATTCACTAAACGAGATTGGAAGCGGTTTCAGTCGACGTCAAACTCGGATCTAGGTCAGATTTAACGTTCCGTCCGCTATCTATGGCTAAATAGAAGAGAACTACTAAGTACACCCCCCAGTATTGCCAACTAAAAATAGTTTCCGCCATTCCTGCCATGATGATGTAGACAGCGATAGCGAGTGAAGCCCCATTTTCTTGTAGTCGTTTTTGCCATGTAGTTAAGAGAACAACAATTAAGAGAAATAGTGATAGCACAAGTAATACGAATCCGTACCGAACAGCAATGTCGAGAGGAACATTGTGAGCATGATCGTGGACGAAGAGCCCTGGAACTTCCGAGCGCTCGTCAACGTAGTCTCTGACTCCGCTGGAACCTACGCCCCATAAGGCGTTTTTCTGGAAGAGTTCAAAAAAATCACTCCAAATTGGAGTCCTGCCGGCAAAAGTGATGTCAAAAACGACGATATAAGAAATTACTAACAGGCTTACCCCGAAGACCACGGATGCTTGGAAAGCCTTTCGGAAATGCAACTGTTGAAACCTGCGTGAATAGATGACCAGAATCACTGCGGCCGAGAGAACTGCAACTGTTGATGTTCTTCCTTGGGAGAGACCTAGGACGATAATTCCGCTCGCCGCTATCGTGATTCTGTGCAAGGAGTGAAGCGTCAATCCACTCACAAATAACAAACCACCGATTGGTGCCGCGTAATTGACGCTGCCAAATGGTCCACCCCAACGATTCTCGATTCCAAACAGGTCAGAGAGTATTGGTATCCGGGAGCCCCCACTGTCAACGGCGTCAAATCCATTTGGCATGAGCCCTAATTGACCCAGCACCAGGCTTGCGAGAGAGATCAGAATCAGCGAGTACAACAAGCAGAGAAATGCAAGTTGAAGACTACTGGGGTCAGGCCTCTTCAATACGACCATTATTAGAGCTGCAGGGACAATGAATGCGGTTAAGTTAAACACAGACTGGTCAAGTTGGGTACTAGTGGTTTGAAAGAACCAAGCGATGAAGAGGACTGCTAGGAATCCCCATTGCAGGCGTAACCACTGAGGTTGCTTTGCAGAATAAAAAAGCCACGCAAGAATTGCTATTGCGACGAGTGCAAAGCTAAAAAGTATTCCCCAGTCTTGACCCTTGAAGACCGCTTGATTAGGAGCTATTGCGTGTCCGAAAATGGAAACAGCAGGAATCATAAAAAGGGGAATGAGATACAGGGCGCGATTCCTGACAGTTGTATCCACTGCTCTTCCTTCCCAAAAGTCCGAATCTAACGAATTAAGAATAGCCATGAGTTAGGACTTTGTCGCCGAGGTAGCATTTAATCCGCACCGGCCAGTTCCCATTGATTCGCTAGACTTTTGAGAAAGTAATTCGTTGAGTGGTAATTTGGGAGTGACCATGAGTGAGTTAGGCGCAAAAATATCCTACATCTATTCACATTTTCGACCAAGAGATCTCACAGCACCTCGGGTGTTGGCTCGCAAACCTCGATCAAATCTTGAGGGTCACAGCGCTCGCAGACTAAATCGGTTGGCGTTGGGCATGAAGACATGTGGCACCTATCTGGAAATTGGAGTTGCACAAGGGTTGACCTTGGAACAGGTGCGTGTCAAGGAGAAAGTGGGGGTCGATCCAACTCCGCAGTTTGATGCTCTCAAACTCCCGAAAAATATTTCGTTCTTTCAAACGGACTCGGACACCTATTTTACTCAACATATTAAGGGCAAAAATTTTGATTTGATCTTTCTGGACGGACTGCACGTTTGGACACAGACATACAAAGACCTACTTAACGCACTAGACCACAGCAATTTAAATTCAATCATTCTCTTAGACGACGTAATCCCAGACAATGAACTTTCTGCATTTCCTGACTGGGACGCAGCATTGAAACTCAAAGACCATGCCGGTCATAAAGATGGCCGCGGGCAGGGGGATGTTTATAAGGTCCTAATCGCAGTAAGTCGCTTTCACCCCGAGCTGGAGTATCGCGTGGTTGGCAAGAGGGACGGGATTGATAATCCGCAGGCTTTGATTTGGAAAAAATCGGAAGCCGGTTTACCGGCCTCCAAAAGAGCCAGTGCTGCACAGCTTGAAGAGATCGCGAGCATGAATTATTCGGATGCATTCCCTGACCAAGAACCGTTGGGTATTTTCGCCCTAATTCCCGAAGCGGAGGGAATCACTCGCGCGCTGTACGGTGTTTCTTAGAGAAAACGGCGTAATTTTTAACGTCCAGTTGTACTAGCGGGATCCTCGTTTTTTGAATATCGCGTTTCTCATGAGCATCAATTTGCTCGGTGGCTTGGGTAGGTGACTTTGCTCATCCCTCACAAACGAGAGAGTTCGATTCCCTTCAATAATTAAGCCGGAATTTTTGTTGTAATTGAGCTGCGTGAACGTGTTTGTGATTTCTGAATCAGGATTCAGATTAAGACTCACACGGATCTCAGCTGGACTCAGATTCTTCTCGCGGAATTGGTTAATTGGTAGATTTGTGAAGTCACACCAGATGAGTTCAAGTTCTGCTCCGTCTGAGACTGCTGCGGCAAGTTCAGTTAAAGACACACTGCCGTCATGAATGACGACGTTGGTCCAATGATTCCACATTTTCCTAATTGGGTCTCGAGCCAGTGGATTCTGTTCAACAAGGACGACTCTGTCCCGACTGGCGTCCCCCGTTGAATTCACGTATTCGAAGAAGTCAGTGCGAAAGTCCTTGACGTTCGCACCTTGAACTTCATGCAGTTGGGTTTGCAGGAACAGTTTGCGTGGTTTAGTGCTCCGGCTTTCTTTGAGGAAAGTTTTGTGTTCACGCTCGAAGGTTTGCGAGTCAATGTCTGTTTGGCGTTGGAGTGAGGGTGAGTTGCTTGTTCCTTTGCCAGGGAAATAGTGCTCGTAATAGACGTCTGCCGTGACTATTCCGGCGTAATCTTTGCGTGCTCGAATGTCGAGGTCAGAGTCGCCGTACCACCACACATATTTTGGGTCAGGTCGGAGTTCCGATTGGGTATTCAGGATCCACAGGCAACCCCAGATAACGGGGGTGTAAGGAAAAATGTTGTTGTTCCTGTAATGCCCGGGTCCCCAGTCGGGTCGAGTGGGGGAAGCGATTGTTGCATTCGTTCTTTCAAGTTCACTGTGTAATTTTGTGAGTGTTTCACTGTTGATTTTGAGATCGTCATTGATTACCGCGACAGCGGTGGCTCCACGGTTAATTGCTGCCTCAACACCCACGTTCCACCAGCGTTGAATATTTGGTCGACCCAGATCTTCAATCACCACGCATCCCGGTGGCAGATTCAAGTTTGGCTTTGTCGCGACCAGAATTATTTGTTCGGGGGGTAATCCTGAGTCTTTGACGATTCCAGAGAGAAGTTCGGGGTGGGAGTGCGCGGTAGGAATTGTGAGAAACAACATTGTGGTTGGGATTACAGACCTAGGAGTAGGGCTTGGCGGTCGAAGTCTGGTGCGAGAGCTCTCACTTCTTCGAAGGTCCCTTGGGCAATGGAGTGACCATGCTTCAGGTAAATAAGCAGATCAGCGCGACGCACGGTCGCTAAGCGGTGGGCGACAGTAACTGTTGTCACTTCTGATTCAAGTTCGTTGAGCATTTCAATGATTGCTTGTTCAGTCTCTGAGTCCAGAGCACTTGTTGCTTCATCTAGTACGAGCAGTTTTGGCTTTGTGTAGAGCGCCCGAGCAATACCAAGCCTTTGTCGCTGTCCGCCGCTCAGTCGAAAGCCGCGTTCACCCACATTGGTGTCGATTCCTTCTCGGAATTCGGTGAGGAAGTCAGCCAAGTGAGCCCGCCGCAGGGCGTCCCACACGTAGTCGTCGTCGATAATATCCCTTGGCAGTCCCATGGCTACGTTTTGTCGAACAGTCCCAATTGTGAGCGCTACGTTTTGAGGGACGTAGGAAATCGCACCGGGCCAGCGTTGGATTGCTTCCCGCGGTGAAACTCCACCGACTAGGACTTGCCCAGAGTCTGGGTCGAGCACACTGAGAATTAGGTCAGCCAGGGTAGATTTACCTGCCCCTGTGGTCCCGACAAGAGCGATTGATTCACCGGCCTTGCAGGAAAACGAAATGTTGGTTACCGCCGGATTGGGTGCATCCTCGTACCGGAGTTCAACATTGTTCATCACAATATCTGCGTTGAATTCGGGGTATCCAGATTCAATACTCGCGTGAATGTCCTGGGCTGTGATCCGGGCGGTTGAGGCAATCTCGTTGTCGGGAAGTGTGGTCAGGTAGTCGTACATGAAAAATGTGGGTTGGGCTTGGATCGAGGCGTTGCGAATTGTGATTGCCGCTCCCTGCAGTCGTAATAGAGCTGGGATTATTCGACTGCCGGCAGCTAGAAAAAGCGCCGTGGTTGCTGCGGCCGTTGCCCAATCTTTGGTCAGGAACTGAACGACGGCAAGGACCAGAATTCCCAGGTAGAGCGAAGCTTCGAGCACGTATTTTGGAATTTCCATGATGAACGCTGAAAGCGCGCCCGTTCGCGCATTTGTTAAAGCGTTATTTTCAAACTTTGCGACGTAAAGGTCTCTGCGGTTAAGAACTGTGGATTCGCGATAGGTAGCAAGGGCTTCGGAGACAATTGTGAGATTGGCAATATTTGTATCGGTCATCACTTGAGCGTTACGAGCCGACCAGCGGCCCAAAATCCGTTGGAGCACCAAGACGATTGTCATGAATAACGCGAATGCTGTGACAGTAAGAATTGGATCAAACAGTAGGAGAGCTATTCCAACAATTGTGAAAAGAAAAACTTCAGAAATAATTGTGACGCCCGAACCCAGGAGAGCTACCGTGGCAGCGGAAGCACCATTACCTAAGGCGTAGGTTGCTTCGCTGGTTGTCCATTTCTGAATCACAACAAGGGGCCTACTAAGAAAGTTTCGGGCTAACTTGACCGAAAGCTCCGCTTGCCTGTTTGCTAGGAAAACCATGATCCGGCGTGACATGAGTGCCGAGAGCCCCGTTTTTACTACCAAGATAATGACAGCGGATAAAGCCAAAGTGATGGAAAGCTGAGAAACGGTGAGTTCGCCAAGCCCCACAGCGTCGAGCACGTTTTGGGCCGGATCTGGGATTTGAGTCAGACCAACTCCTGAAACAGCGACCGCGGCCACGAGTCCGATAAGGGCAATTCCGAGAAGGTCAAGAAGACCCAACGATACTTGCAGGAGGGTCGCGAACACCAACAATCTTCTTTTGCCAGGGTCCAGCAGGCTGACACCTTTTTTGACCGAGGCGAGAATTCCGCGTTTGTGAAAGTCGTCAATTCCCTTGCCACCGTAAGTCGTATCGGTTTCTGGGAGCGCGTCGGTTCCCGGGTCAGTCACGAGATGAATCTACCCGGCTGTCCTTGTGACCAAGGCGGGCAACCCGCGCGAGCCGTTAGTGAATTTTCTTCGTCCGTTCGATCCAGCCTAGGTAGCGGTAGCCGGTGAAAATGGTGAGAAAGGGGGTTGAGCGCAACGCTTCTGGGACTGTTGAATGCTTGAGCGGCGTTATTAGGTCTGCAACTAGGGGGTGAGCGATTGATTTGAGCTTCCGGGTGGCCCCCCAGCCGCTGGCTGATCCATGGGAGTAAATTTCATGGTCGGAAATTCCATATGTTTTCGCTCGAATTTTGACTTCGCTCCAGGTGGATTTTCCAAGTTCTAAACAGACTGCATCAGAGATCGCGAATCTCGCGTTGTGATTTTGGGTCCAGCGTTCGCACAATTCGGAGTCGTCAGAATGCCGGCGGCTCGGGTCGTAAGGATCAGAACGTAAAAGGTTTGCCTCAAAGAGGGTGGGTGTGCCGATCACAGGTCGCTCACCTTCAGGGAAGCGACCTGTGCGCCAGACATTGAGTCCCGTCGCGACGTAATTTTCTCCTGCGACTCTGGTTTGAGCGCTTACTCCTTGGAAGTTTCCCTCGTGCAGGTAGTTGATCATTTTCTGCAGTTCACCGGCAGGCAGCACGTTGTCAGAGCCCATATTCAAAATTAGTTGACCTGTGGTTTGTGCGATTCCAATATTCCTTGCGTTTCCGAGACCTTGTCCAGAGTCACGGAGGACTAAGTCTGCGAACTCTTCAGTCACTTCTTTAGTGCCATCGGTGGAATTGGCATCAACGACAACTACTTGGCCCACGCCCGAGTCTCGGAGAGAAATTAGGCATTCTTTAATTCCACTAATCGAGTTCATAGTGCAAATCACGGCGGAAACGTCTGGGGGAGTGATATCGCTCAAGGATTTATCTTCTTACCGCAATTGGTTGATCCATGCCGGTAGTCTACTTGCATGGCGCGAGTCTCTGCTTTCATTGGACTTGTCAGCCACGTGGAGTCCCCCTTCGCGGAAAGCCAAGGGTCCGGTGGGTTGACGGCTGGACTGGTAGCCGCCTTCGCTGAGCAAGGTATTGCTTGCCAGAGTTGGATAAATACCGGGAACTTGTTCGACGAAGACAGTTACGAACTCACATCCCGTATGTCTAGATTTAGCGTTCGTGAGGAAATCCGATTGGAATCGGAATGGTTTGGTTTTCTTCAGGGCACTGATCGTCTCGGTCACAGAGTTCGAATGCTGGGTCGGTACGCGAATTTCCTATTCCATTGGCGACGTAATTCAGATAGCAAGGAGTTACGGCGATTGCTCAATATTGAGTATTCGCATGTTGACTTGTATCGCCGGGCGGTTGCCTCGGGGGCCGAGTGGGCAATCATTTTGGAAGACGACGCGTCAGCCACCAACATGAGTGATTTGGTGTCCGGGCTTCTTGGTTTGTGCGAGGCCGACGCTGGCGTGAAAATGATTAATTTGTCGGAGTCATTCACTTTGGATCAGATTGGAGTGCGGGCTTTGCTGCGTCCCGCTGCTGCTCGGCCTTGGCGGGGTCCCGCTACTCGCTCGGTTTTAGGCTCTGGGCGGCCTGCAACTAACACTGTTTGCGCGATTGCATTTCGAACTGATTTTCTGGCCCAGATCCTGGCGGTATTTGATTCCCAGCCTGCCGAACCGGTGGTGCCAATCGACTGGAAGCTAAATACAGCATTAATGCGACTGTCGGAGTCGGAGTCGATTGGCCCGAACGAGTGCCTATTCGTTGAACCAGCTCCAATCATTCAACTTTCCATGGTCCAAGACCGTGCAGGCAACTGACATAATGCGCCGGTGAGTTCTTTTGAGCGGTTTGTCGACCAAACAGCGCGCAGGGTCGGGCTCCAGATTTCCCGGGTTTCTTCGGGTTCAACTCGTTTACCGGTTGAAGCGACTGCTCGTGATATCCAACTGATTAATTCGCTCAAGCCATTCACTATGACCTCCGGTGAAAGGCTTTGGTCGTTGATCAATGCGGTGCGTCATGTCGTTGACAACCGAATTCCAGGTGATTTCGTCGAATGCGGCGTGTGGCGCGGTGGCAGTGTCATGGCCATGTCAAAAGAACTTTCCTCGCTTGGCGTTTTGGATCGACACATTTGGTTGTACGACACATTCGCTGGCATGACCGAGCCAACTTCAGCTGACATTGAAGCTGGGAGCGGAGTAACGGCATCTGACATGTTGTCTTCCACGCGCGTGGCGGACGGGGACAACGTGTGGTGTGTTGCGGGTTTGCCCGACGTCCAAACCAATGTGTTTTCAACGGGTTACCCCAAAGATAAATTCACTTTTGTTGAAGGTGACGTCGCTCAAACTCTCGGATCCTCATTCCCTGAATCAATTTCCCTGCTCCGACTCGACACGGATTGGTACGAGTCCACCCGCATGGAACTTGAAGTGTTGTATCCGCGGTTGAGTGTCGGTGGCGTTTGTATTTTTGACGACTACGGCCACTGGCAGGGTGCTCGCAAAGCTGTCGACGAGTACTTTGAAAAAATTGGTCACCGGCCTTACATGCACCCGATTGACTACTCGGGCCGCGTGTTGATTAAAACTCAACCGGTGAATCAGGCGTAACGCAGTGAAACCGGAAGAGATCGCGGCATTGGCCGCCGACGGGGATAGATACCACCGGATGAATTACGAAGGAATTGGCACAATCGCTGACCCAGCATTCGCTCAAATGGAAATTATTCACGCAGTTTCTCCCGTATCGTCTGTCCTGGAAATTGGATGCACAACCGGGTTCAGGCTGGAAAAAGCGCGCCAAGCTTTCGGTGCTCGTTGTGCTGGATTGGACGCGTCGGAGAAAGCGATTGCTGAAGGTCAGAAAAAATACCCTGAAACTGATATTCGAGTTGGACTCGCTCCACGGGATTTGGACTTCTGGGCTGGTTCCACTTTTGACACCGTGGTTGTTGGGCATTTGTTGTATTTACTGCCACGTGCGGTTCTCTTCGAATTTGCGGCAAAGGTGGATTCGCTGTTGGCAGAAGACGGGCATTTGATTGTCCTGGATTTTATTTACCATCGAGACACGGTTGCGAGCTACTCACATCAGGATTCACTCAATGTTTATAAAGGTGATCCCTCCACCCCGTGGAGTTGGCACCCGCAGTATTTTTTGGTCCACCGAAATGTCTACCCGCTGAGTGAAAATCTTTCGTCTCAACGTGAACCCAATCAGTGGCAAAGTGTTGATGTGCTGCGAAAGTTCCCGTTGTCACAGGCCTTCGAGAGCGTGCACGCACCAGCTTCGGTCCACGATCCCAAGAGTTCTTCGTGACTGAAGGTCCACCTTGGTTAACAGTTGTCACTGTCGTAAAAGACGATCTAGTCGGGTTTAAACATTCGGCTCGTTCACTGGCCGACCAAAAACTTGCAGGTGTTGAATACTTGGTGATCGACAGTTCTACAGACTCAAATGGTTCGGCTGCCGTGCTTGCCGCATCTGAAATTTCTGGTTCCAGGATCCAATGGTGTGAACCTCTTGGGATTTACCCAGCCATGAATTTCGGTCTGGAACTAGCCCAAGGTGAATACATTTACTTTTTGAATGCGGGTGATGTGTTCTTTGATTCAACGGTGCTAGTAGATCTGAAAGAATTCGTTTCCTTGGAGTCACCATCGTGGATTGTTGGGCGAGTAGAGATTCTTGAACAAACTGGAAAACGGGTTGTAAGTGCTATCTGGGACTATCAGGATGAAAAGAAAGCGCTTTTCGCACGCGGGTTGTTTCCACCGCACCAAGGAACGATTGTTAAGACTGCTTCCTTGCGTTTAACTGGGGGCTTTGACGAGACTTTCCGCATAGCGGCGGATTACGCGTCGGCCCTTTCGTTAAGCCTCGTGTCGGATCCGTTAATGACCAAACGTGTTGTTGCTACTTTTGCCGAAGGAGGGGTTTCAACCCTTCGCTGGCAAGAGTCTTTCCGTGAGTTTCACCGCGCACGAATTAAGATTTTCGCACCCCGCGGGTTTGCAGCCTGGGGTGAGCGCTTTCAGTATTGGAAACACTTTTTCAGTGTTTGGTTAGTGCGGAAAATTCGCCAGAGTTAGTTGTTGATTTGTGCCTTGCTCTTTGCTTGGGCGGTGACCCGGTTTGCCGCCCGACGGATCGCCCAGCGCACCGGTGCATCCCACAGCGGTGAAATCGCCTTAAGCGCTTTGGGCAGCGCGGCGCGCTTGGCCCTCTCGGATTCTTTGAGGTTGTTGGTTCGGTCGTCCACCGTCAGTGAGTCCGGGTGCCAGCGGAAACTGGAGACGACTTGGGGAACTGCGACAAGTGGTCCGATTTTTTTGAGCCGCAGGAGCAGATCGAGGTCGAAGGCGAGGGAATAGGAAGTGTCAATCCCTTTGACGTCATGCCAGTTTTTCGCGCGGATCAGCATCCCTGGCTGAGGGATTAAGTCAGGACCCCACGGCAGGATTTTGGGTGCCAGTTTGCCAGCCTTGCTGACCCACAATTCTTGGTTCTGTGTGTCGACATAACGGCAATGACCGAAAGCAACAGTTGCCTCGGGGTTGTGATCGAGAGTTTCTGCGACGAGGTGAAGGGTGTTGGGTTCCAGCAGGTCGTCGTCATTGAGCCAATTCATATATTCGTGGTGCTCTTTGAGGACTGTGGCGCCGAGGATAATCGCGGCTGGGAGCGAACCGGGGTCCGGGAGCATGTGGATTTTGTGTTCGGCGGCGAATGTGACGAGTTGTTCGTTCCCGAGGGGTCCCACGATCACCAGATCAACCGGGATCTGCTGATCCCGGATTGAAGCAAGGGTCTGGGCGAGAAACTCGGGGCGTTTGCCTAAAGTGGCAATGATTAAGAGAACTCGAGCAGGCTTGGGGGAATCCATGGTGGGGCTAGTCTAGGTGCGTGAATGTGGTTAAACCAGTGAACGCTGAGCGCTCTGGGCTCCTTGAGGGTCAGTTCATGCATGAACTCGCTAGGCAAGTGTGGGACTTTCCTCGCAGCTTGACCGGGAATGGTGTCCGAGACACACTCAAAGCGTTTGCGCAGTATTTGCCGGGGCTGGAAACCCATGAGGTTCCAACTGGTACCGAAGTCTTTGATTGGGTGGTGCCCCAGGAGTGGAATATCTCTGATGCGTATCTCGTTGGCCCAAGCGGTGAGCGGGTCATCGATTTTGTCGACAGCAATGTGCACGTGGTGAGTTACTCCGAGCCGGTAGACATTGAAATTGATCTTGAGTCTTTGCAGTCCCACCTGCATTCAGACACAGAACACCCTGATGCAATCCCCTACGTGACGAGTTACTACAACCGAACCTGGGGTTTTTGTTTGACGCAGAATCAACGCGATTCGTTGGTTACCGGTACCTACCGGGCAGTCATAAATTCAACACTTGAACCCGGTTCCTTGACGTACGGGGAGTGGGTGTTACCTGGGGAGAGCGCTAACGAAGTTTTTATATCAACGTACGTTTGCCACCCATCGCTGGCAAATAACGAACTTTCAGGCCCGGTCGTTGCGGTTGC
>Ga0105053_10007507_pt1 | contig 14547 bp, 10 predicted proteins | sample BON01_FD_78093 | JGI IMG/M metagenome (GOLD analysis project Ga0105053, IMG submission 78093) | Freshwater microbial communities from Lake Bonney liftoff mats and glacier meltwater in Antarctica - BON-01 | ecosystem: Environmental > Aquatic > Freshwater > Ice > Glacier meltwater | place: Lake...
CAGAACGGCAGCAGCACCAGGATCAGCAGGATGTTGGCCTTGCGCTCGCTCAAGCTGGCCAACCAATAGGCCAGCGGATAGCCCAGCAACAGCGTGGCCAGTGTGACGATGGCGCTGATCTGAAAAGTGCGCACCAAGATGTCGCTGAAGGCGGCCGCATCGGGCCCTACCCTCACGATGTCGCCATCGGCATTGCGTTTCAAATCCACCGAAGCCAGCAAATAGTTGGGCGTCCAGCGCGCGCTGTTTTTGGCGATCGTCTGCCAGTAGGGCAGTTCGGCCCAGCGCTCGTCGTGCTCCAGCAGTTTGGCGCGGGCCTCAACAGCGCTCAGGTTTTCGCCCAGCGGCAGGGCGCGGTAGGTGCCCATGACCAGCGAGCGGGCACCGGCCACTTCGCTGTTGAGGCGGCGGGCCAACGCGCCCGCATCGGCTGTTTCTTTGAATGCGGTGAAGTCGGCCAGCAAGGCCGCGTAGGCGTCAGCAGAGGGTGGTGTTTTCCGGTCCCAGTCGGCCAACGCCGTGCCCGTGCGGGGCAGGGCGTCGGCCACTTCGGGGTTTTCTACCGCGCGGATCAACAAGGAGCCCAGTGGCACCAAAAAAAACACCAGTAGGAACAGCAGCAAAGGCAGTGTGAGCAAGAGCGCACGAAGCCTTTTGTGACGCTCGGCGCGCTGCAGTTGAGCAGCCAAGCTGCCAACCACAGGGGCTGCGATGGGCCCCGTGAGGGCGCTGCCGGTCACGCTTCAGTTCGCAGCCCAGGCGGCGAAGCGCTTCTCCAGAGCCTCACCCTGGTCGGACCAAAAGCCGGTGCCGAACTGCAGGGAATCCTTGCTGTTAGCGGGCGACGTGGGCAGCATAGCCAGCACCTTGGCATCCAGTTTGGTCAGCGCTTTGTTGTTGACGGGGCTGTAGCTGATGTTTCGGGCGTACTCGGCCTGGGCATCTGGCGAGCTGGCGAGGGCGATGAACTTCATGGCCGCGTCCTTGTTTGGCGTGCCTTTGGGCATGACCCAGTAACCGAGGTCGTAGATACCACCGGTCCAGCTGATTTTGAGGTTCTTGCCCTCGCGCTGCGCGGCTTCGATGCGGCCGTTGTAAGTGGTGCTCATGGTGACGTCACCCGCCACCAGAAACTGGGGCGGCTGGGCGCCGGCTTCCCACCACTGGATGTTGGGTTTGAGCTCGGTGAGCTTTTTGAAGGCACGCTCGGCGCCGTCTTTGGTGGCGAGCACCTTGTAAACATCGGCGGTTTTGACACCGTCGGCCATCAGCGCGAATTCCAGGTTGTAGCGCGCGCCTTTGCGCATGCCGCGCTTGCCGGGAAATTTCTTCACGTCCCAGAAATCGGCGAACGAGGAGGGCGCGGTCTTGAGTTTGTCGCCGTCGTAAGCCATCACGGTAGACCAGACAAAGGTGCCCGCACCACATTCGTGCACAGCGGCCTTTTGGAAGTCGGCCTTGTTGCCAATCTTGGCCCAGTCCATCTTCTCAAACAGGCCCTCGTCGCAGCCGCGGTTCACGTCGGTGCTTTCCACCTCCACCACGTCCCAGGTCACATTCTTGGCTTCCACCATGGCCTTTATCTTGGCTTGTTCGCCGTTGTATTCCACCTGCGTCACCTTGCCTCCAGCCTTCTCGAAGGGCTCAAAGTAGGCTTTTTTCTGGGCCGCGCCGTTGGCGCCGCCGTAATTGACAATGGTCAGGGCGCTTTGCGCGAACACAGGCAGTGCCAAGATGGTGGCTGCTGCAATCAGGATGGGTTTGAGCTTCATGGCGCGGATCTTTAGGGGTTCGGGCGGGGGAACGCTTGAAATGGGTGGTTCAGAGGTAAATGCGCAGTTGCTCGGGCGGGATGTGCAGCGTCACCGCGCTGCCGGCGTGTAGCTGATCCGTATGCTGCAGTGACAATTTGACACCAATCTCGGGCTGGTTGGCGATATGACAGCGCAGGCGAAGGTGATCGCCAAAATAGATCACATCGGTCACGCTGGCGTGCAAGGCGTTGCCACCTGTGGCCTCAACGCCCACCAAGCTGATGCGCTCTGGACGAACGCTGCACTGCACCGCATCGCCAACGCTGGCGCTGTTGACGTTGATGCCGTTCAGCCGCGTGCCATCGGCCAGCGCCACCCAGCAGCGCTCGCCGGCGGCCTCCACCACCTTGCCGTTGAGCACCGAGTTGTCGCCCACAAAGCTGGCCACAAAACGGTTGACTGGGGTTTCGTACAGGCGGTTTACCGGGTCGACCTGCTGGATCACGCCTTCGCTGAACACCGCCACCCGGTCCGACATGGTGAGGGCCTCGGATTGGTCATGCGTGACATAGACAAAGGTCACGCCCAGGCGGCGGTGCAATGCCTTGAGTTCCAGTTGCATGTGCTCGCGCAATTGCTTGTCAAGCGCGCCCAGCGGCTCGTCCATCAGCACCAATTGCGGATCGAACACCAGCGCCCGCGCCAGCGCCACGCGCTGCTGTTGTCCACCAGACAGCTGGCTCGGGTAACGCTCGCCCATGGCGCCCATTTGCACCATGTCGAGCGCGTTTTTGACCTTGGCCTGCAGATCAACCTTGCCCAGCTTGCGCACGGTCAGTGGGTAACCGATGTTTTGCGCCACCGTCATGTGCGGAAACAGCGCGTAGTTTTGAAACACCATGCCGAAGTTGCGCTTGTGCGGCGGTGTGCGGGTGATCGGCACACCGTCCAGGCTGATCTCGCCTGCTGTGGGCGACTCGAAACCGGCCAGCATCATCAATGTGGTGGTCTTGCCCGATCCCGACGGGCCGAGCAGGGAGAGAAATTCCCCTTTCTGAATCCCCAGGTTCAGATCGCGTACCACCAAGGTGCGGCCGTCGTAGGTCTTTTGCACGCCGGTGAAGGTAACAAATGCGTTGCGCTGGGTCATGGGCTGGCGGGTCAGAGTCGCTGGTGGATTTGGTTGCGGGGTTGCCGTCGGCCCTCGGGGCGTAGAGCACAGGTGGTCCCAGATCGCCTGTCATGCGGTGGCCGTTGATTAACATCGGCTGGGCGGCCATGGGTGGTGTGCGCATCCTGTGGGCATGGCCGCAATTCGCATGCGAGCCTGCGCGGATGATCCGTCACCTGGCATATCAGAAATGGGCCAACAGGAAAGACCCGCTTTGTTGAGCAGCACCAGCCTGTCTGCTGCACTGTGTTTCGCCATCCACGGCCAGATGGGTATCACCTCAAAGCCAGACTGTGGCTGCGACTCTCCACGGTCTGCACCGACGAAACCCAAACGTGGACTTGGCTGAAACGCCAATCCAGCCCCATTCGACCGGACGGAGAGCTCGGTGAGTGGGCCTGTTGTGGCGATTCGACGTGCCTGCGCCCGGTTTGCGAAAATACAGGGCTTTTCGCGTCACAACGCGCTCCCCCACCGCTCGACTCATTCCAAGACCACCATGATCCGCCCTGCCACCGCTGTTGCCACTGTTGCCGACATCCGCAAGACCTTTCTGGACTTCTTCGCCTCCAAAGGCCATACGGTGGTGCCTTCTAGCGGCCTGGTGCCGGGCAACGACCCGACGCTGATGTTCACCAACTCGGGCATGGTGCAGTTCAAGGATGTGTTCCTGGGCACCGACAAGCGCTCTTATGTGCGCGCCGCCTCGGTGCAGGCCTGCCTGCGCGCCGGCGGCAAACACAACGACCTGGAAAACGTGGGCTACACCGCGCGCCACCACACCTTTTTTGAGATGCTGGGCAACTGGTCGTTTGGCGACTACTTCAAGCGCGAGTCGCTGCACTGGGCCTGGGAGTTGCTGACCGAGGTTTACCAGCTGCCCAAGGAGCGTCTGCTGGCCACGGTGTACGAAGAGGACGACGAGGCCTTTGAGATCTGGACCAAAGAGATTGGCCTGCCGCCCGAGCGCGTGATCCGCATTGGCGACAACAAGGGCGGGCGCTACAAGAGCGACAACTTCTGGATGATGGCCGACACCGGCCCTTGCGGCCCGTGCTCCGAGATCTTCTACGACCACGGCGACCACATTCCGGGCGGCCCGCCCGGCAGCCCCGAGGAAGACGGCGACCGCTTCATCGAAATCTGGAACAACGTGTTCATGCAGTTCGACATGCAGGAAGACGGCACGACGCGGCCATTGCCTGCGCCTTGCGTGGACACCGGCATGGGGCTGGAGCGCCTGGCCGCGATCTTGCAGCAGGTTCACAGCAACTACGAGATCGACATTTTTGATGCGCTCATCAAGGCTGCGGCCCGCGAGACGGGCATCGAAGACCTGGCCAACCCCTCGCTGAAAGTGATCGCCGACCACATCCGCGCCACCGCGTTTCTGGTGAGCGACGGCGTGATCCCCGGCAGCGAAGGCCGCGGCTATGTGCAGCGCCGCATCATCCGCCGCGCGATCCGCCACGGCTACAAGCTGGGCCAGAAGACGCCGTTTTTCCATAAGTTGGTGGCCGATCTGGTGGGTCTGATGGGCGAGGCTTATCCGAGTCTGGCGGCGCAGGAGCAGCGCATCACCGAGGTGCTGAGGACGGAGGAGGAGCGGTTCTTCGAGACGCTGGCCACGGGTATGGAAATTCTGGATGGTGACATCGTGAAGTCAGTCGTGCGCTGGATTTCCGATATCAGAGTCAAGCAAGACATGGCTCAACTCTCGATTGCCGACGTATGGAAGGACGGAATTTGTCTGCGTGAGTATCAAGGGGCAGCTCAGCGAGAAGTCCAGGTTGTACTGGTTAACGGCCCAGATGCAATTGAGCGGCTGCGTCGATTGGCAATACGGGAGCTCTTTCCACAAGGTGCCAAAGTTGTGATTCGATCAATTGGTGGAGACGGAAGCAGCATCCTGGCCGCAAAAAAAGAGCTGGCGCTCCATTGGGGAGTTAGCCCAGTAGAAGTTTGGAATAATTTCGATATTGGTGAACAACAGCATGGCTTCAAAGCCGAGCTGTCTGGCGAGGTTGCCTTTAAGCTGCACGACACCTACGGTTTTCCGTTGGACCTGACCAACGACGTGTGCCGAGAACGTGGTGTGACGGTGGACGATGAGGGCTTCAACGCCGCCATGGCCAAGCAGAAAGCCGCCGGCCGTGCGGCAGGCAAGTTCAAGATGGACAAGGCGTTGGAATACAGCGGCGCCAGCAACGAATTTGTGGGCTACGAGAAGCTGGAAGTGCCGGCCAAGGTGGTGGCGCTGTACCTGGAGGGCACGCCGGTGGCCGAGCTGAAGGTGGGGCAGACCGGCGTCGTGGTGCTGGACAACACGCCGTTTTATGCCGAGGGTGGCGGCCAGGTGGGTGATGAGGGTGCGATCAGCACGCCATCTTCCCGATTCGCGGTCGGCGACACGCAAAAAATCAAAGCCGACGTGTTCGGTCACCACGGTACGCTGGAGCAAGGCACGCTGGCGGTGGGCGATGCGGTCACGGCCAGCGTGGACACCGCGCAGCGTGCGGCCACCATGCGCAACCACTCGGTCACCCACGTGATGCACAAGGCGCTGCGCGAGGTGCTGGGCGATCACGTGACGCAAAAGGGTTCGCTGGTCGATGCCGACAAGACGCGCTTTGACTTCACCCACAACGCGCCGGTAACCGACGCACAGATCCGCGAGATCGAGCAGCGCGTGAACGCCGAGATCGTGGCCAACGCGGCGACGCAGTCGCGGGTGATGGACATCGAGTCGGCGCAGAAAACCGGCGCGGTGATGCTGTTTGGCGAGAAGTATGGCGAGACGGTGCGGGTGCTCGACATCGGCAGCAGCCGCGAACTCTGCGGCGGCACCCACGTAGCGCGTACCGGCGACATTGGCTTCTTCACCATCACCGCCGAGGGTGGTGTGGCCGCCGGTGTGCGCCGCGTGGAAGCTGTCACCGGCCGCAACGCGCTGAATTACGTGCAGGGCATGGAAACCACGCTGGGTGGCGTGGCCGGCACGTTGAAGGTTACGCCGCATGAAGTGCCAGCGCGCGTGGGCGCTTTGCTGGAGCAGATGCGCGAGTTGGAAAAAGAAATGGGCGCGCTCAAAAGCCGCCTGGCCTCAGCCCAGGGCGACGAGCTGGTGGGGCAGGCGGTGGATGTGAAGGGCCTGAAAGTGTTGGCCGTGGCCTTGCCCGGTGCCGATGCCAAGAGCCTGCGTGAAACCATGGACAAGCTGAAAGACAAGCTGAAAACCGCTGTCATCGTGTTGGCGGCGGTGGACGGCAACAAGGTGCAGATTGCGGCCGGCGTCACAGCCGACAGCTGCGCGAAGGTGAAGGCCGGTGAGCTGGTGAACTTTGTTGCCCAGCAGGTGGGCGGCAAGGGCGGCGGCAAGCCCGACATGGCCATGGCCGGCGGCACCGATGCGTCGGGTTTGCCCAAGGCTTTGGCCTCGGTGCGGGCCTGGGTTGCCGAACGGGTCTGACCAATTGGGCGCGGCGCGCTCAGCTGGCCTGAGCAACCACGCCGCGGTCGATCAGGGCCTGTGTCTCTATTTCAGTGAGGCCGAATTCTGCCAGCAGCTCGCGCGTGTGTTGACCGAGTAGCGGTGCCGGCGCTGTGCTCTCGGTGGGGGTGGCGGAGAAGTGGATCGGGCAGCCAATCGCCTGGGTGGCGCCGGCCTGCGGGTGCTCCAGCTCCAGCACCATGTTGCGTGCCAGCGTCTGCGGATGCGACAACGCTTCGCCGATGGTGTGCACTGGGCCGGCTGGCACGCCGGCGGCGTCAAAGTCAGCCTGCCAGGCGTCTCGGCTGCGCTGGCGCAGCACACCGTTCATCAGCGCCACCAGCGTCTCGCGGTGCGCCATGCGGTCGCGGTTGGTGACAAAGCGCGGGTCTTCGCGCCACCCGGGGTGGCCCAGCACCAAGCAGATGCGCTCCCAGTTGGCTTGGTTGGCGCCGCCAATGTTGATCCAGCCGTCGCTCGCCTCAAACGCCTGGTAGGGCGCGGTCAGGATGTGGGCCGAGCCGGTGGGCTCTGGGGTTTGCCGGGTGGCAAACCACACCGCCGCATGCCAGTAGGTTTGTTGCAGGGCGGCGTCTGCCAGCGAGGTGTCCACGAGCTGGCCTTCGCCGGTTTTGAGCTTGTGCACGTAGGCGGCCAGGATGCCGACCGCGCCCAAAATGCCGGCGTTCATGTCGGATACCGCGTTGCCGTTCTTGGCCGGCGGCCGGCCCGGCTCGCCAGTGACCGACATCAGGCCGGCAAAGCCTTGGGCAATCAGGTCGAAGCCGCCTTTGTCGGCATATGGGCCGGTGCGGCCGTAGCCGCTGATGGCGCAATAAATCAGGCCAGGATTTTCTGCCCTGAGCGTCTCAAATCCCAGGCCAAGTTTGGCCATGGTGCCGCCGCGGAAGTTCTCCACCAGCACGTCGGCCTGCTTCACCATGCGCAGCAGCAGGGCGCGCCCCTCGGGGTTCTTGAGGTCAAGCGCGAGGCCGCGCTTGTTGCGGTTCATCATCATGAAAGGGGCTGAAACGCCGTTGACCTGCGGGTCGCGGTAGGCGCGCGCATCGTCGCCGCCGTCGAGCTTCTCGATCTTGATCACGTCGGCCCCCATGTCGGCCAGCAACAGGCCGCAGGTGGGGCCGGACATGATCTGGGTGATTTCCAGCACCCGCAAACCTGCGAGCGGGCCGCTGCGCGGCGTCGGTGCCGCGCTCATTGGCCGCTCCAGACAGGGCTTCGTTTGGCCACAAACGCGGCCACGCCTTCGTGAAAGTCGTCGCTGCCGTAGGCGGCGCGAATCAGATCGTCTGACGCCGCCAGATCGTGCGTGGTCAAGCGCTCCAGCACCGCCTTGCTCACGCGCTGTGTGACCGGAGCCAGTGCGCCCAGCTGTTTTGTCAGTGCCAGGGCGGATGCGTCGATATGCTCGGGCGCTGCAATCGCGTGCAGGTAGCCACAGGCCAGGGCTTCGTCGGCTTCGATGAATTCGGCCAGCATCAGCATGCGCTTGACGCGCTGAGCGCCAAAGACCGCACGCAAACGCGCCACGTTCTGGATCGACAGACAGTTGCCCAGGGTCTTGGCGATCGGCACGCCAAATTTCGAGCCCGGTGTGGCGAGGCGGAAGTCGCACGCTGTGGCAATGGACAGACCGCCGCCCACGCACCAGCCCTCAATCACCGCCAAGGTGGGCATGGGAAGGCCACACAACAGCTCGATGCAGGCCTCAATCTGCCGCTCGTAGGCGATGCCGTCCTCGCCGGTCTTGAAGGCGGCGAACTGTTCGATGTCGGTGCCGGCCACAAAGGCCTGGCCACCGGCGCCGCGGAACACCGCCGCACGCACGCTGCGGTCGTCGCTCAGCCGCTGCCCAATGGACACGAGCTGCTCGTACATGCCCCAGGTCATCGCATTGCGCGCTTGCGGGCGGTTGAACACCACCGAGGCCACACCTGCTTCCAGGTGCAGGGTCACTTCGCCTGTTTCCAAATTCATGTCATTGATCTCTCTTCGGTGGGCGCGCTCATCTGGGCATGCCGGTGCTCTACCAAGGGTTACCGCCGGGCCTGCTTTGCCGAAAGACAGGTATCGGTCCCTTGGGGGGGGGAGGAGGGGCGCCGAAGGCGACGCGGGGGAAATCCATTACCTGTAGAAAAACTCCACCAGGAACATTGGGATCGCCGGGATGTAGGTCACTATCAGCAGCAGCGCAACCAGCACGCCGATGAAAGGCAGGTTAACGCGTGTCACCTTCCACATGTCGGCCTTGGCGATGGAGCAGGCGGTGGCCAGCACGCTGGCCACCGGTGGCGTCTGCTGGCCAATGCCCAGGTTTAAGGTGACGATCAGACCGAAATGCACCGGGTCGATGCCGACCGCTTTGACCAGCGGCATCACGATGGGCACCACCAGAATGATGGCGGCAGCCGAGTGCAGAAACAGGCCCACCACCAGGAAAAACACGTTGAGGATGGCCAGCACCGCGTACTTGTTCTGGGTCAGATCAGAGATCCAGTTGGCCAGCTGCTGGGGCATTTGCTGCTCGGTCAGCAGGGTGCCGAGCAGGGCAGACGCCGCCACCAGCAGCATCACCACCGCGGTTTGCACCGAGCCCTCGACCATGCACTCGTACAGGTGTTTGAAGTTGAGTTCGCGGTAGATCACGCCGCCGATGAACAGAGCGGCGAGCACAGCCAGCGCAGCGCCCTCGGTGGCGGTGACGACACCACCAAAAATACCGCCCAGGATAATCATCGGCAGCAGAAAAGCCCAGGCAGCGTCTTTGAAGGTCGACCACAGTTTTTTCTTGCTGAACACTTCTTCGACGGGGTAGTTGTAGCGCCTGGCGTACCAGTAAGCCAGCGCCATCATGCCGCCGCCGCCCAGGATGCCCGGTACGATGCCAGCCACGAAGATCTGCACCACCGAGGCCTCAGCCATGACCGCGTACAGGATCATGGGGATGGACGGCGGGATGATGATGGCCAGCGTGGCGGAAGACGAGGTGATGGCGGCGGCGAACTCCTTTGGGTAGCCCTTCTTCTTCATGGCCGGGATCATGATGGACCCCATGGCGGCCACGTCGGCCACGGCAGAGCCGGAGATCTCGGCAAAAAACAGCGAGGTGCCAATGTTCACCATCGCCAGCCCGCCCTTGATGAAGCCAAACAGCGCCGAGGCAAACGCGATCAGGCGGCGCGACAGGCTGGACGAGTTCATGATGGCGCCGGCCAGGATAAACAGCGGAATCGCCAGCAGCGGGAAGCCGGTGGCGCCCGAAAACATGGTGATGGCGGCGCTCAGCAGGTCGTCGGGGCTGCCGAGCAGAACCATGGCGACCATGGCCACCACGCCCAGCGCCACGCCAATCGGTACGTTGATCAGGATGAGGGCCATCAGGCCCACAAACATGAGGATGGGTGTCATTTCTGCATCGCCTTCTGAAGTTCTTTCTCCGCTTTCTGAAGTTCCTTTTCCATTTCCTGCTTTTCCGCGTCGATCACGCCCGAGCCACGCGCCTGCGCCAACAACTCGGGCAGGCTGAGCAGCTGCGCCAGGATGAACAGCGCTGCGCCGATCGGGATCACCGACTGCGTGAACCGCGTCGTCACCCAGGGCAGGCTCACCATGCCGTCGCCCTCCAGGATCACCAGCACCTGATAGCCATACCAGGCCAGCACCGCGAAGAAGCCGATCACCACCGCCTCGGCAAACAGCACCGCGATGACCCGCAGGGCGGGCGGCATGGCATTGACCAGACCTGGAAACCCGATGTGCGAACGCTTGAGCGCGGCCAGCGCTGCGCCGTAGTAGGTCAGCCAGGCCAGGGCGATGGACGCGACCTCGTCGTACCAGACCATCGAGATGCCCAGCTTGCGAGAGGCCACCCCCATCAGCACAATAACCGCCAACGAAGTGAGCAGAAAGATGACGAAGGCCGTCAGTGCGCGATCAAACGCGGTTCTCAGGGTGAAGAACACAGTGGATCATCCTTGGGCAAAAAGGGGGACGGGCGTCCATGCGCCGCGCCTGGGCGCATGGACTGGAAGAGGTGCGACGGTTAGAACCCGGCGCCCAGGGCAACGGCCTTGCTCACCAGCTCGGTGCCGCCGGGCACTTCCTTGCCAAATTCGGCATAGACCGCCTTGCTGGCGGCAATGAAGGCGTCCTTGTCGGGCTCGTTCACCTGCGTGCCAGTGGCCTTGATCTTGGCGATCAGCTCGCCGTCGAGCTCGGCCGCTGTTTTGTAGACATAGGGCTGCACATCGCGCGCGGTCTGTTCCAGAATCTCGCGCACATCAGCCGGCAGGCTGGCGAACTTGCGAGCGCCGGCGGTCAGGTAGGCCGGGGTGTACACATGGCCGGTCATTGACAGGTACTTTTGCACTTCATGGAGCTTGGACGAGTAGATCTGCGTCAGTGGGTTCTCCTGCGCGTCCATCACACCCGTCTGCAGCGCCACGAACACCTCGGAGAAGGCCATGGGCGAAGGATTTGCGCCGTAAGACTGGAACATTTTCACCCGCCACACGCCGCCCGGCACCCGCAGCTTCATGCCCTTGAGGTCTTCGGGCTTCACCACCGGCCGGACGTTGTTCGTCACGTGCCTAAAGCCGTTCTCCCACACGCCCAAAATCTTGTAGCCCTTTTCTTCGGCCATTGGCAGCAGCGTCGGGCGCAGCACCTCGGCTTCGATCTTCTTCATGTGATCGCGGTTTTTGACCAAGTAGGGCATCTCGAACATGCCGAAGGCCGGTATGGTGGACGACATCACGGTGGACGGTATGGCCAGTTCCAGCGTGCCCAGGCGCAGCTTTTGCATCATTTCGGCGTCGCTGCCAAGCTGGCTGGAACCAAAGACCACCACCTTGCCTTTGGTGCCCAGGCGCTCGTTGGCCAGGCGCGCGTATTCGTTGGCCGAGCGCTCGTACAGCGAGCCCGGGCCGCTCACATGGCCGAGCTTGATCTCGATCTGGGCGTGGGCCACGCCGGTGCCGAGCAGCAGCGTGCTGGCACCCAGCATGGCGGCGACCGCCACCTGGCGCAGAGGACCGGCAAAGGTCGGGAACTTGGGGGTTGGGGTGTGCATGTCTGTCTCCTTGGTCGTTGAAATCCGCTGAAAAAAAGCGCCCTGTGCACGGACAACACGGGACGGGGAAACGCGAGAGAAATCAGGTTTTCACCAGGCCGCCGGGGTGGCTGCTGAAGTGATTCATGATGGCCTGCACGCCCGAGCCGGCCAGCTTCACGCCCGCCAGCTGCAGGCCCATCTCGCAGCCAGCGATGGTGGCGACCAGGGTGAGGTCGTTGCTGTCGCCCAGGTGGCCAATGCGAAACATGCGACCCTTGACCTTGCCCAGGCCAGTGCCCAACGAACAGTCGAAGCGTTCGTAAATGACCTTGCGCACCGCATCGGAGTCGACACCCTCTGGCGTCATCACGCCGGTGAGGATGGGCGAATAAACCGCCGGGTCGGCGCACTGGATCGGCAGGCCCCAGGCGTTCACCGCAGCGCGCACGCCCGCGCCCCAGCGCTGGTGGCGGGCAAACACCCGCTCCAGCCCGTCGGCCTGCAGCATGTCGCAGGCTTCGCTCAAGCCGTAGAGCAGGTTGGTGTTGGGGGTCGAGGGCCAATAGCCGCTCTTGTTCATCTCGATCATTTCGCTCCAGGCCCAGTAGCTGCGCGGTGTCTTGCAGGCCTGACTCGCTTCGATCGCCTTGGGCGAGAGGGCGTTGAAGCTGATGCCGGGCGGCAGCATCAGCCCCTTTTGCGATCCGCTGATGGACACGTCGATGCCCCAGGCGTCGTGCTGGTAATCGGCACCGGCCAAGCCCGAGATGGTGTCAACCTGCAAAAGGGCCGGGTGCTTGGCGGCGTCCATCGCACGGCGCACAGCAGCGATGTCGCTGGTGACCCCGGTCGAGGTCTCGTTGTGCACCACACAGACAGCCTTGATGCTGTGGCCGCTGTCGGCCTTCAGGCGCTGCTCGATCAGATCGGCCTGCACACCGTGGCGCCAGCCCTCCAGGCCCGGCAGGCTCAGCACCTCGGTCTTGAGCCCAAGCTGCAAGGCGAGCCGGTTCCACAGCGAGGCGAAATGCCCGGTTTCGTACATCAGCACGTGGTCGCCGGCGTTCACCGTGTTGACCAGCGCCGCTTCCCACGCGCCGGTGCCCGAGGCGGGGTAAATCATCACCGGGTGCTGGGTTTTGAAAATCGCCTGCATGTCGGCCAGCACCTTGAGCCCGAGGCGGCCGAACTCAGGGCCTCGGTGGTCGATGGTGGGCGAGCTGATGGCGCGCAGTATGCGGTCAGGCACCGGGGAGGGGCCAGGGATTTGCAGGAAGTGCCGTCCGGTTGGGTGGGCGTTTGTTGTCAGCATGCGGATAACCCTTTCTTGTTGCCTTGTATTTTTTGTATGCAAAATACAAATGTCAAGCGTAGACACCCTAAAATCGACACCAAAGCGACTCTTTTTTGAATACAAAAAATGAAGCCATGACCGAAGAGACCTTGTCCATTGAGCGCCCGGTGTTGCACGAGCAGGTGGCGCACCGGCTGCGCCAGATGTTGGTGGAAGGCCGTATTGCGCCCGGCGCCAAGCTCAACGAACGCACGCTGTGCGAAGAGCTGCGCATCTCGCGCACGCCATTGCGTGAAGCCATCAAAATGCTCGCGGCCGAGGGCCTGGTGGAGCTGCTGCCCAACCGGGGCTCGGTGGCGGTGCAGCTGAGCGAGGCGGCGGTGCGAGACACCTTCGAGGTGATGGCCGGGCTGGAAGCGCTCTCGGGCCAGCTCGCGGCGCAGCGCGTCACCGAGGCCGAACTGGCCGAAATCAAGGCCCTGCACCACGAGATGATGGCGGCCTTCCTCCGCCGCGATCTCTCTGTCTACTACCAGCTCAACGCCGCCATCCACCGCCTGATGAACCTGGCGGCCAAGAACCCGGTGCTCACCAGCATCTACAACCAGGTCAATGCGCGCCTGCAGGCCTTTCGTTTTCGTTCCAACCAGGATGGCGAGAAATGGAGCCGTGCGGTGCAGGAGCACGAGGCCATGATTCGGGCGCTTGAGGCGCGCGACAGCGGCGCTCTGGGCCACGTGCTGTTCGACCACCTCAACCACAAGCGCGATGTCGTGATGGATCAACTGCGATCGCTGAAAGCCGCTCCAGCGACCCAACAAGGAAATGCCGAATGAATGCACCCCTGCCGCGCCATGTGACCCGCGAAGCGCCCAACACCGTTTACGACCGGGTCGCCGCTGCCAGCAACGAGGTGGCGGGCCAGCTGGCCAAACGCCTGTCGGTTCAGACCCGAGGCGATGTGCTGTTTGGTCCCGCCGACCGGGGCCGCTACGCCACCGATGCATCGATTTACCAGCAGGTGCCAGTGGGCGTTTTGGTGCCCCGCGATGCCACCGATGTCCGCCTGGCGATCGACATCTGCCGCGACATGGGCGTGCCCATTGTGCCGCGTGGCGGTGGCACCAGCCAGTGTGGTCAGACGGTGGGCGCCGGGTTGGTGTTGGACCACAGCAAGCACATGCGCCGCGTGCTGGACGTGAACCCGGCCGAGCGCACCGCCACGGTGGAGCCGGGCCTGGTGCTCGACCACCTCAACGCGCAGCTCAAGCCCCACGGGCTGTGGTACCCGGTCGACGTGTCCACCGGCGCCCAGGCCACCTTGGGCGGGATGGCGGGCAACAACTCCTGCGGCAGCCGCTCGATCGCCTACGGCAACATGGTGCACAACGTGCTCGGGGCCGAGGCCTGGTTGGCCGACAGCAGCTTGGTGGCCTTCGGCGCCTACAACGAAGCCAGCGCGCAAGCACGCGCCATCGGCGACTTCGTGCGCGATCTGGCGCTGGAGCACGCTGACGAGATTGACGCGCGCTGGCCCAAGGTGCTGCGCCGGGTGGCGGGCTACAACCTGGATATCTTTCGCAACCAGAACGAGAAACCGTACACCACCGATGGGTCGGTCAACCTGGCCCATTTGCTGGTGGGCAGCGAAGGCACCCTGGCGGTCACCCGCTCGCTCACCCTGCGGCTGGGCGAACTGCCGCGCGCCAAGGTGCTTGGCGTGGTGAACTTCCCCACCTTTCACCAGGCGATGGACAGCGCGCA
>Ga0105053_10007515_pt1 | contig 14541 bp, 13 predicted proteins | sample BON01_FD_78093 | JGI IMG/M metagenome (GOLD analysis project Ga0105053, IMG submission 78093) | Freshwater microbial communities from Lake Bonney liftoff mats and glacier meltwater in Antarctica - BON-01 | ecosystem: Environmental > Aquatic > Freshwater > Ice > Glacier meltwater | place: Lake...
ATATGTAAACTCAATATGTAAACTCAATATGTAAACTCAATATGTAAACTCAATATGTAAACTCAATATGTAAACTCAATATGTAAACGTCTATGCGCCCATTAAATAGTCTTTCGACTATTTACTGCGCTTATGACCTATACATATTGAGTTTGGTTATTCTTTTTTTCCTTTTTTTCCCTTTTTTCTCCTTTTTTTCTTTTTTTGTTCCTTTACGCTTTCGCGTACACTAATATATAAATTTAGTCATGAATAATAACTGTAATTACTGAATCCGTATCCGATTCCGTATCTGTATCAGAATTAGAATTTATACCTAAATTACTAATGTTACCGAAATCAACCTCTTTATGTATAATATCTAGTATATTCGATTGCGTAGTATTTGCAATACTTGTATTCTGTATTGGATAACGCATAGAATACCAATGAGGATAACCTGTAAATATGTATGATGTTAATGTATTAATACTAGTCTGAATTACATCGATCAATTGTGCAAATATCGACATTTTCTTACAAATATTTAGTAAAAAATGGTAATATAAACAATCATTCAATTTTTAGTTAGATAGATAGTTTAGTTAGATAGTTTAGTTAGTTAGTTAGATAGATAGTTTGGTTAGTTAGTTTAGTTAGATAGTTTAGTTAGATAGTTTAGTTAGTTAGTTAGATAGATAGTTTGGTTAGTTAGTTTAGTTAGATAGATAGATAGATAGTTTAGTTAGATAGTTTAGTTAGATAGTTTAGATAAATAGTTTAAACTACAATTTGAATAGTATTTTATGTTATACATTTTTATGCATATTTAGGGCAATTAAGGTTACAACCAAATGGATTGCATATCATTGGACTCGTACCGGAAACGCATACAGAACGATACTGGTTGTCCCTCATTTATTGATATGCTAGGTGGACAGTATATGTGTACTAAATGCAAGCATATGTCAACCATAAACGAACTGTTAGGGACAACTGATACTTTGTTTGTATCAGTGACTGATCAGTCGCTTGTATGTAATTATTGTACTCATACTCGGCTTTGCGATATATCAATTATTTCTGGGTGTGCTCAGTGTTACAAATATACAGTACAGTACATACTATCGATATTAAAACATTTAACATGGAGTATTCGAAATGACGACTCACCATTGAGGTATAGTATCGTTGATAAACAAAACTATCATTATTATGCATGCGTTAAGTGTAATCATGATGTTAAATTGACTCCGTATAGTGTGCGATCATATAGTTGTGTATACTGCTACAAAAACAAATTATGTTTGGATCAAAATTGCTTTGGTTGTACCGGCAAAATGGTATACAAGATTCTTGAACGATGTAATATATTACAAAATATTGTTAATGAAGATGAGAAAAAGTTGCTCAAAACGTTAACAATTGAGGACACATCTGTGAAATTTACAATCAAATGTACTACTTGTGTGTCGCATTTGCTACAATTAACTGCAAAGGACATATTTTGTAAATTACATCATTCTGGTTGTATACGGTGTGCGTATTGTTTGTACCTGACCGTATGCGATAATATCGAGTGTGTATATTGTGACAGTCGACGGATGGTAAATCATCGTATATTTCAATTATGGCATCCATCGAATTTAATCGATCCATTCTTACTCAATATTAACAACTTTTCACCTATAACCATTTACTGTATGAGTCGCAAACATAAACACACATTATCGGCATGTCTTGCTATTAAGAAGCCAATATGTATTTCTTGTATTGGAGGGACAAACAAACAAGGTTCTGACAAAAACGATCCAACCCGTAACTATTTCGTCTAATAAAAAACTCAATATGTAAACGTCTATGCACCCGACAAATAGTCTTTCGACTATTTATCGGGCTTATGTCCTATACATATTGAGTTTAGTCGACCTTCTTTTCCTTTTCTCTTTTTTTACACTTTCGTGTAATTATTTATACAAAAAAATACCAAATAACATGTAGAAGTGATTACACGGTAGTGTAAAAAAAAGAGAAAAGGAAGGTCGATCAAACTCAATATGTATAGGACATAAGCCCGATAAATAGTCGAAAGACTATTTAGTGGGTGCATAGACGAAAGACTATTTAGTGGGTGCATAGACGTTTACATATTGAGTTTATTGAGTTTATTGAGTTTGGGTAAATTGAATTTATTAATATATATAGTATTTGTCATAAAGCCTGGATACAAATCGTTCAATAATGGCAACAAAATGTGCAATTGTTTGTAACGATCCTGCGTATAGTGGTATTATGAAATACTATGAACAAACCTTAGAATCACAACAACTTACGTTGGATGAAAAGCGAAAAATGTGTAAATCTATGCAAGACAGTCTTAATTTAGTTTTAGTTAAAGAAGGTAAACCGAAAATAATGATACAAATTGTAGAAATTGCTGACATTATTTCAGAAGAGACGGCTGAAGCAATGCCTAACGAAATCGCTGAAGTAATGCCTAACGAGATCGCTAAAACAATACCTGAAACAATACCTGAAACAATACCTGAAACAATACTTGAAACAATACCTGAAACAATACCTGAAGAAATACCTGAAGCAATTCACGAATTTGATAAAAACAAATGTTCTATATTATATACTGATAATTCAGATATACCTGGGGTTGTTTATAAGTATCAATTAAAACTTATTGCGAGTGATGTTAGTATTATTAATAAGTCTGATACGTTTTCTAAGTCCGATACGTTGGTTAAGTCCGATACGTTGGTTAAGTCCGATACGTTGGTTAAGGTTAACATGGCAGACAAGTCTGAAAATACCGAACAAGCAATAATAACAAAATCATATGAATTCAATAATGATTTAAAAATCAGAGAGATAGTTGTTGCCAGAAGTGATTTAATTTTAATGTCAGCCAATTGTGTTATTCGCGAAATAACACCAAAAGTAAGAAGATGTGAAAGTATGCACCCATGCGGTGAAATATGCAATCATATTCTTGGTGAGCCTAATTGGTCATTTAATAGTAACAGATTGACTATTATTGCAACTACTCCAGGCGATCGATTAAATGTTATTGAAAACCTATGCTTAGTTAGTTCGCGTGCTGGATTTCTGCAAGATACACTTGGATTACCATTTGCGTATGTGTATGAACCATGTATGTCATTTACGTATAAATCGTCGGGACAACCAGGATCTATGGGAACTATCGATAATTTATTACTAATAACTGTTCGTGTAATGATCGAATCAATAGATATGTTAATAATTCCCAGACAAAAATACCTTTTTGTAACATTGCGACAATACTATGACACAATTATTAGAATGATAGAACAAGAATTTTCATTAGCCGAAATAGACTTTAATGTCAGCTATATGGTTATGCGTGTAGTTATGCATGTAGACGATGTCAAGGACGTCCAAACTAATGTGTACGATTTAGATGGCAAATCATATCCACGTAAACAATATGAAACTATAGACATAGATGATATTTTCGATAAGTATGGTACTAAATATCATATATATATGGAAACATATCCAGAAGTAATGATATGTTTTAAAACAAATAAATTTAAACATACAGTATGCAAGACATCAATTGGACAGTATTACTGCGCATATATAGGATCCTTTATACACGAAAATCAATTAAATTATCAACTTGACGATTTTAACTTTCTTATCAGTTTTCCAACTTTAAAGCGTTTTTCGCAGGAATTAGAACACTCATTTCATTTAAGAATGTTTGCTAAAGATATATCTGAACCTGAAAACACACCTGAAAACACACCTGAAAATACACATAAAAACATACCTGAAAACACACCTGAAAACACACCTGAAAACACACCTGAAAACATACCTGAAAACATACCTAAAAATACACCTGAAAACACACCTAAAAATACACATAAAATTGAGGATTGTCCTGATTCCATTTAAATAGCTATGGATCAAAAATTGAATTGACTATACTATATATTATTTTTAAGATTAATATAAAGGTTCAGACTAGTATTTTTAATTAAAGTATCAAACTAACAATGTCGGGACAAACAGGATCCAGTGGACAAACAGGATCTAGGGGACAAACAGGACCTAGGGATGGAATATCACAATACCAATCACTTGTTAGTAAGGCTTTGTCTAATGGACTAGATCTACTTAAGTTTGAGCATAATCTTGTCACACGACAAGGCTATACTTATATGCAAGATAAACTAGAAGAGGATAATTGTATGATTGTAATTAATTACAACTTTATCTTCAGCGCAGATAATCCAAACCGAACAACTTACAATCGGTATGAGCCAACAATCGAATTACTAACATACCAAATTTATCAAATGTTATCAACAAATGCAAATACACTTAATATTCCGCTTACAAATAACACAATTGCCGACAATGATGATAGCGATGACAGTGATAGTGATAGCAATGCTATTATTGCGAATGAGTCTAGTATTGTCGGTGACTCAAATCCTGTTTGTCTCTCGAATAACATCAACTCAATCGAAATTAGTAACATTATCTTTATTATAAATGAAATGCAACATATTAACACATCAGTTAAGAATTTATATAACACCGAAAATACTTTAAGAATTATTGTTGACGGATTTAACAGTAACAATAAAATTATTAGTGATAACTATAATTATAGTATCGAATTATCAATAACACGAAAGGTTTGCTCGATATACTATCATGATCTTCTGTCAGGTGCATCGTTATATTGCTGTACTGTTTCAGTCATGGCGATCGATAAACTTACTGAAATCTTCGCTGCTATAAACAGATCGATTGCTGATTTTATTGAAGTTGGTGACTCGCCTTCATTTCAATCATTGAGAACTGTTGACACGTAAGTTAGAACATCGAATGCCTTATAAAAATGAATTTATATATTAATTATTGTTTTTTAGTATATTATATTCTCAAGTTTTACCCCCAAGTCCTATTTGTCCTTAGGTCCTGTTTGTCCTTAGTAATGAGTACCAGTCTCAGAACCTGTTTATCTTCATCTGACGTTAATACAGAAGCATCTACAGAAGCATCTACAGAAGCATCTACAGACAATCACATTTACGGAAGTGTATGTAAACTCGGTAAGTAAACGTCTATGCGCCCATTAAATAGTCTTTCGACTATTAACTGCGCTTATGATCTATACATACCGAGTTTGGTCATTCTTTTTTCTCTTTTTTCTCTTTCTTACGCTTTCGCGTAAAACATATAAATGTCCGTATCGTACAGTTAATACAAATAGTTTTTATTTGTTTATTGTTGGTCTACAAATAATTTAATAATTGTCTATAATAATTTAATAATTGTTTCGTGTTGAGTTTATTGTATTTTACGCGAAAGCGTAAGAAAGAGTGAAAGAGAAAAAAAGAAAAAAAGAATGATCAAATTTAGTAAGTAAATATCTATGCGCTTAATAAATATCTATGTGCTTAATAAGTAATCATCTATGCGCTTAATAAGTAATCATCTATACGCTTAATAAGTAATCATCCATGCGCTTAATAAGTAATCATCTAAACATCAGGCACCAAATAAATAGTATTCGCCTATCAATTAAGCGTATTATGTATACTTATCGAGTTTGATTAACTTTTTTAGGATACAAATCCACGTAGCATAACAGTTTCCTAAAAACCTAGCACAGGTTGCGGCATTAATTAATATAGATTGATAGTTAAAATAAAAAATGAATTGTTGTATTTATATAGTATTTTACAAGTAGTTAATCTACGAGTGATTTGTTTACCAGTCGATTTATCAGCGATTTATCAGCGATTTATCAGTCGATTTATCAGTCGATTAATCAGTCGATTTATCAGTCGATTTATCAGCGATTTATCAGTCGATTTATCAGTCGATTTATCAAACAATGGCAAGTGTACCAAGCAACCCGGACAAAGCTAGCGAATCATTGGTATTTGTGGATAAAACTGCAAAAACAAAGTCTACTGTTGTTTCAGCTATCGAAACTAATAAAGAATCGAATACTGCGAGTTCAAATAAAACTTCAGGATGTAAAAGTAACAAAAAACACAAATCGAAAATTAGTAAACAGGACAAACAAGATAACTCGACCAATGCTACTAAAACAACCAATGCTACTAAAACAACCAATGCTACTAAAACAACCAATGCTACTAAAACAACCAATGCTACTAAAACAACCAATGCTACTAAAACAGAATGTAATACTATTACCGTACAAGATATTTTACGGATGGAAGAACTTATCAATCCAATAACTACGTCTCTCTCGTCATCTCCGTCTATTACACATTGTGAATTGATTATTGATTTGTTTGCTAAACAGATTGAATATGAAGATACAATAACTGAGCATGGGTACAGAGTTATTTACAATTCAATATTACATACAGTATATGACAAACTACAAGAGTATGACGCAGATTCACGATTCGATATATTATACAGACGAGTGTACTTAGCTATTATTGCTGCTCGTACATACACACGTGATATTCGCACATATTCAGACTTTGATAAGAAGTTTAATAAGATTGAAGGCAAATATCGTATCAATATGGACTATGTGTTAAAGCTACTTGAAGTTAGTTTTGATTTTCCATGTATTCCTATTGTTGGTGAACCTAGTGATATACCTCCTAACATATCATACATGGAGCATGTACAAGCCTGCATAAGTAATTGTCACCAATGTGAATTGTATTCGATCGTGCAAGATGAATGTACATATGGCATTGTTAAAATTTATGATTGGACCTGTTTGCTTATGCGTAATGTTTTGGTCATATTTGCAAAGGAGTTTATGACAATTTATTATCGTAAAATGTCTATCAATATTATATATGGATATGATTTATTTACATTCTCAAAAACTTATCCAGACCGAATATCATACTCAGTCTATGGATATAATAATGATATTGTAGCTAGACATATTATACAATCAAGTCAAACCGATCAATCTGATCATACTGTAACAATGAAAGAGCAGTTATCACAAGATGAAATAGATTTAGATAAAATGTTATTAACAAATTTTAAATCAAAAATCAGAAATGCACAAGTATTCAAACCAGGTAATTCCGACTATTCATCATTTGAGGCAATAGTTTATCTACTACAAATTAAGCGTAACATTGAAGAACGTGATTGCTTTATGATTATCTCGTTTCTTGATTATGATCCACAAGCTGTTAAAGATGTTTATCGACAAGTAGTACAGTCAGTAAAAAATGATAAACGCAAAGATTAAAACACAAATACAAAAAAATAAACCCACAAATTAAACAAAAAAATGAATTGTTTTAATTTATATGTTTTTTGACAAGAAGACTAAAAATACTGATAGAGATTTGGTAGCACTTTTGCTTACCGATCTGCAGAATTTCAAACAACTATGTCGAATCGGGGATTCATCCAGAATCTAGAATCCAAACAAACATCAAATGTGACAATATTGATAACTGATTCGGACATTGAAACATCTACTGAGACATCTACTGAAATCACAATCAACCCCACAAGTGAAAACATCACAGTCATTGGGAATACTAGCGATGTAAGTATCGCAAGTACTACTAGCGATGTAAGTATCACACGAGGACATACAAGACCTATGGTTGCGAGTACTACAAATGCTGACTATATGGATATATCAATTGATAGTTTCCTGCATGAACCACGTGGTGCTAAAGTACCAGGATTGTTAATAATGTATGAAATGATTCATACACTTATTGATAAACAGCCGATTATTAAACATACTCAACTCGAACATATTATATTAAAAAAAGTTATTACAGATTCGATGATTCTGGTTAGTCACATAGCTCCGGTTAGTCACATAGCTCCGGTTAGTCACATAGCTCCGGTTAGTCACACACTCAATGATTTTATACGATATGGTGTTGGTGTATCATTTTGTAATCCTCGTATGTCAATAGAATGTTATCAAAAAGAACAAATTAACAAAATTGCCAGTATGAATTTTAAAGATTTACTGACCGAACACGCAAAATATGAGAAAATTATTTGGTGTTTGTCTTGTGCACATTTCATCAATCACAGAATTGTACAAATGACCGTGGATATATTAAACAGTATACGTTGGTGTATTAAATGTATTGATCCATACATTAACAGTAATGTTATTAAGATAGATGATATATACAATATACTGTTTAGGCGAATACGATGTATCCTATGTAGTGAAAAATCGATATTGAAAATTCGCAGCGAGGCTGATAAGAAAAAGTGTATCAAATACTTTGGCGTTGCCCAAAAGAATGTATCAGCAGGATACATTCTTTGCGCAACTCATACAGACTTATTACCAATTGAGTTTATTATTGACAAATGTATGTTGTTACCAAAATCGGAATGTCCTCAGAATATTATGGTTCGCATTCACAAATATGCGGAATCCATATGCAAAAATACAAATACTCCTAATTATACTACAACTATATTGCAACTAATACGGAGATTAACGTCGTGATAGTTGAGAAATTTGATTATGTTTTTTTAATTAGTATTTGCAGACTAGTATTTGACGACCAGTATTGATATAAGATGCCGAAGTCAATCGTCAATGTAATAAGAAAGATTGTTATCGAATATTATAGATTATCATACACAGAAGATATAGTCTTTCTTAATGTATTTAAAAATATTACCCGATACTGTAACAGCCACAAAGAGTTTATTGCTAAATCTGTTAATGATAATAGTCATAAATTAGATTGTGTAATTTCTATAATAGCCAAATGCGCAAGCTTAATATTCGATGATATAGTGCCATTAAAAAAAGTAAATTACAATACATTTATGGCTGATATTAATAAACAATTTGATAGTACAATAGAAACATTGATTGACTTTTTAGACAATAATTATGTAAATGCTCCATGTGATTTTTAAGGAAACAATGACGTGTGGCCATCGCTAGGGGAATGAACTATATATCGAGTTTAAAAATTGAATTAGAGTAATGATCTAATTCTAAGTTCTTAGTAATTTTTGTAAAATTACATACGGTTTATTGACCAAAAATCGACTAAAATGTCTGAATCAAGTCCGGTTCGTCGCTCAATTTCATCCTTTGAAGACAAGCTTGAAATTGGCAGCGGTACATACGGAATCGTTTATAAGACCGATGAAACTACCTGCACAAAGGTATTTGTATTAAAATCAAAAGTCTTTTCAAAGGAAGATTGTCTCTTTCAAGAGCTATTGGAATTTGTAAAAGAAGTAACTGTAAATACTATATTACAATCAAATAATACATCCCTAGATCCTGTTTGTCCCCGTGAGCATATTGTCAATATGATTACATATGATATAATAGCTCGTTCTATTACATTTGAGTTCTTTGGTTGTAATTTATATGATTTTATGGGTCAACATATATTTAATTATAATATTGAGGAATGTGACGACAACCATTGTGATCAACAAGAAATAACAACAATAACAACAACAACAATAGATAAGGGGAATATCGATCCTTCTATGAATTCAGATATTATTACAAATGTTACTAGTGATACTACGTTAAATACAACTGATGATGTTACTAATGTATTTGTTAAACGTGACACTTATTTAAATAATAATATATTAAATATACGGCATCAATTACTAAAAGCATTGCAGTACTTATCAACCCAAGGTATCGTACATGGTGATTTATCCATAACCAATGTTCTGCTTGAGTGTGGAGGTTGTGGATCTTGTACTCAAGGTGAAAAAGGTTTGACAAAAGTAAAGATATGCGATTTCGGCTCATCTTTGCTTTCAGAAATAAAATCTGATGATAATTATAACTATGGTTGTACAATAAATGTGGCACCGCCTGAATGTTCATTATATGGACCATATGGAGGAACAAAATCAGATATATGGTGTGTCGGTATTTTACTATTATATATGTTTGATTACAAAGAATACGATAAATTCTGGACTGAAAAAAATTCAATCCATGCCGAACTTACTAAAAACGGCACTAATAAAAATGGATCATACTATGAACGACGTGCAACACATTTATTTATTTTAAGAAATGCGCTTAATACAATAAGTAGATCGTATGTGTTATTATTTGATAAATTGCATAACTGCTATACAAAAATGATTAAACGAATTCGCCAAAAAATGCTAAATACTAATAGCATTCATCATACTTTATATATGTCATTAAATGGAATTCTTGAATATAATATTCTGGATCGTTTATCAGCATTTGAGTTATTATCGGTTGATCTATTACCGGAACAACTATTCAATAGCTATCAAGAAGAATGTGCGAATAATATTAAAAACCTTCATACTTATGCAGATACGTCACCTCATACATATAGTATGCTTCTTAATTTAGCCTAAAATTGGTCTAGCTCTGTTGCGCTCTGCTTACTTACGCGACCAATTTTTAGGCGGAAATCTCGCTTGCACTCGATTTATAAAAATACGTCAGGTATGTAGCATTCGTTCACATTCATTCACATTCGTTCACATTCATTCACATTCGTTCACATTCGTTCACATTCGTTCACATTCGTTCACATTCGTTCACCGCTAGTTAAAATAGATTACTATTTATTTTTTATATATGTAAGATTGGCTAGACAAATTTTTGGCTAAAATTGAATATAATCGTAAATCTTGTATTTCGCAATAATTGACAATGTCGCATTACAATTTTGTTGCTAAACGTCGATGTTATTCAGAGAACGATCGTCCATTGAGTCAGATTGAGCCTTTATCTATAAGTAGACCGATACCAAAAATATGATTACTATATCGAAAGCATTAAAGTTACCAAGTATAGAATATAAAAATATAGAATATAATGTCTGTTCTCAACCTCTGCCAATTACACAATCAGCGCCATCATTACCATCAGTTATCGTTCCAATAACAGCTCCTAAACTTTATGCAAACACTACACCAAATGTTATCCCACCGCAACACCAAATGTTATCCCATCAGCCGCAATACCAAATGTTATCCCACTAGTCGCAACAACAACAACAGATGGTATCACAGCAACAACAACAACAGCAATATCCATTTGTAGTTCTTCCTTTTGTTAATCCATTTAAATTTGGTATAAATCCAACAAAATAGTCTTTTTTGCTATTTTTATTATCTTCGCATACGACCACCACCTGGTTTAACTTCGCCACTTTCTCCTTGCTCTCCTTTTACATTATCAAATCCAAATTCATATTCGTCATCTTCAATAAAACCGTATTTTTCATCATCAATGATTATTACTTGGCTGCTATCAGATGCACTATTGCTATCAGATACACTATTGCTATTAGGCCCTGTTTGACCCTCGCCTCCTGTTTTACTCATATGTCTTTTGAACAATATTTGTACTTGTGTTCGTTTAATATATAATACTAATATAATTACAGCTACAATTATTACTAATAGTAATATTATCAAGCTAGACATATTGTATTTAAAATATAATAGCAATTGTATTTAAAATATAATAGCAAATAACTTTTTTTATTAAAAAAATTAGAATTTATTAAGATCTATTTCCTACGACCAAGCAGAACTCTCAGACAAATTAGTATTCTACTAGAATAATGATGCAAAGATATTAAAATTTTTTATTCCAATCCTCGATGGTAAATGCGCTATTATATGCTTAAATATTTTATCAAATAATTGACTCGAGTCTTCATAATCTTCAAAATAAGTATAAGGTTGATATATATCTTTAAGTTTGGTATGTATAGATACAGCATCTATTTGTGTCATAAATACTTCGTAATTATTGTCAATAACTGGTTTTACAAATATGCCGTTAGTATCAATCAAGCAAACCACAGAGTTACTTGATAATGTACTAGGATCAGAACATTCTTCTGAAAATGTGTAAGATTCACATTCTAAACGATAAACATTTTCTACTGTAATATAAAAGTATAAAACAAATTTACCCTCAACCATTAACTGAATACTAATTTTAACAGCCTTATTTGTCGTTAAATCAGATTGAACCATATCAAATTCAGTTATTATTATTATATACTCAATCGGAAATTCATATGACATATGAGTTGTATAGGATGACCGAATAACAGTGTTATCTTGTCTATCCATAGTATGCAAGTGTTAGAAAATAAGTGCTATTAAATTATATTCATTTTTATTTAGGACACCAAGCCGCCTTGCGTCTCGGTTTCCTAAGACCTTCCTTTTTTATTAAAATTAGGACACCAAGCCGCCTTGCGTCTCGGTTTCCTAAGACCTTCCCTTTTTATTAAAATTAGGACACCGATGATTTACACTAATAATCACTAATGATTTATACTAATGATTTATACTAATGATTTATACTAATGATTTATACTAATGATTTACACTAATGATTTACGCTAATGATTTACGCTAATGATTTATACTAATGATTTATACTAATGATTTACACTAATGGTTTATACTAATGATTTACACTAATGATTTACGCTAATGATTTATACTAATGATTTACACTAATGATTTAGTATGTAATATATTTTATTAGTGTTGAGTTAGCATGGCATTAGTGTAAAGTTAGTGTTGTATTAGTGTTGAGTTAGTGTTGAGTTAGTGTTGAGTTAGTGTTGAGTTAGCATGGCATTAGTGTAAAGTTAGTGTTGAGTTAGTGTTGAGTTAGTGTTGAGTTAGTGTTGAGTTAGTGTTGAGTTAGTGTTGAGTTAGTGTTGAGTTAGTGTTATATTAGTGTTGTATTAGTGTTGTATTAGTGTTAGCTTGGTGTTTTAATATTATTAATAATAGTTTGCGAAAGCATAAGAAGAATAGAAGAAAAGGAAGATTGGACAAACTCAATATGTATAGGTCATAAGCCCGGTAAATAGTCGACCGACTATTTACTGGGTTCATAGACGTTTACATATTGAGTTTATTGAGTTTATTCTCGATAAATTTGATTTTTTTATCTAATGCGGTAAATATTTTATCACTATTTTGCGTAATCTCACATATAAACTTATCACTCACTGGATTTTTATTCATATCAAGTATATATTCTATGACAAAATTTATAGACGTATTTATTATATTTTGATAATACAGTATTAGTTCTTCAGGTGATATCGATGGCACTTCATGATTTTTCTGCTTTATTATGAGCAAATATGTTTGTAAATATTCATGGAGAATTAAATTGTATTGTATTGCATACTTTTTCATTGTATTAATAAATTGTATTACTTTTGATACTTTTATTATATCATTTGTTTTCAATAGATTAGTATTAAAGTTATTCATATCTTGGCATCTAGCTATATCACTTTTTAATATGGTTGCTTCTGTTTCGTATATTTCATTTATTTGTTGTAATTTAACACCAAGTAATCGTTCACAATATTTAACAGGATCTGGACTTTCTGAAAAAGAACAATTAAATATAAGCATAAAACAATTTATCTCTGTCATCATTTGACGTGAGTGAAATTGCATACCCTCAATAAAGTCAATAGCACATGGTAATGTCAATTTAATAGATATGGATGGCTTTGATATTTTTTTAGACTCTATTGCATGTTTTTTATTTTCTATCATAATACAAATCTGATTTAAAAATTTATATATTAACATTGCATATTCATCACAATGACTAGTAACACGTTTAGTTTGATTATCAAAATCACACATTATCCTAAAAATATCCTAAAAATATCCTAAAAATATCCTAAAAATATCCTAAAAATATCCTAAAATTGATCGAGCTTCGTAGCGCTTTGCTTACTTACGCGATCAATTTTTAGGCAGATACCGAGTGTACACTCGGTCTTTATAAATCTTAAATTAGACTAAAATTGATCTTAAATAAATAACTATTCATCGGTCTAAAATGACTTAAAACACAACAAATAAACACAACAAATAAACACAACAAATATTAAAGAGAATATGATTCATTAATGGTCAAAAATTCTTAAATATCAAATATAGTCTTAGTATTATTAGTTATTTTTTAAATTGATACTGGTCAATGGTTCTATTAACAATCGATTATTAAGATAGTAAGACTTACTGTAAGAACAATCAGGACTTTAAACATTGATGAAACATTAATAGGAGACCTGCGCTAGGTCCTGTTTGCCCTCGAGCAGTGAGCGCGTCATAACTATTTTAACAATTATGGTTTAGCGATATGAGTTATTTTTTTAATTGATACAGGTTAACGATCGATCAATAAAACAGTAAGACTTACTATAACATTGATGAAACAGGACCAAACATTGATGAAACATTAATGGGCGACCCGCGCTAGGTCCTGTTTGCCCCAACGAGCAGCGAGCGCGTCATAACTGTTCTTAACGTTTATGGTTTAGTGATATGAGTTATTTTTTTAATTGATACGGGTTAACAATCGATCAATAAAACAGTAAGACTTACTATAACATTGATGAAACATTAATGGGCGACCCGCGCTCGAGCAGCGAGCGCGTCATAACTGTTCTTAACAATTATGGTTTAGTGATATGAGTTATTTTTTTAATTGATACA
>Ga0105053_10007518_pt1 | contig 14537 bp, 18 predicted proteins | sample BON01_FD_78093 | JGI IMG/M metagenome (GOLD analysis project Ga0105053, IMG submission 78093) | Freshwater microbial communities from Lake Bonney liftoff mats and glacier meltwater in Antarctica - BON-01 | ecosystem: Environmental > Aquatic > Freshwater > Ice > Glacier meltwater | place: Lake...
AGCAGGTGCAGGGCCTGCCCATCGGCGCGCGCACCATCGGCAGCCGCGTGGGCGATCCGTCGCTGGGACCCTCCGAGCGTGCGTTCCTCACGGCCGTCGCCCCGGCCCTGGTGGAGATTGACGAGGAGCGCGAGGTCTACGTGTCGGGTCAGGCGCACATGCTCACACGAGAACGACGTCGTGAGATTGACGAGATTGACGGCCTCATGCGGGCCATGGAGGAGCGATACGCGCTGTTGGCCGTGTTGCGCGATGCCATTGACGGGGGTTCGCGCCCGTTCCTGCGCATCGGGTCGGAGTTGCCGCCGGGGCTTTCGGGTGTGTCAATCGTCGCGGCGGGCTACGGTCCCGCACGGGGCGATCTCGGCACGGTGTCCCTCATCGGGCCCGTGCGTATGGACTATGCCCTTGCAATCGCGACGGTGCGCGAGGCCTCGCGCGCGTTGTCGTCCTATGTGGAGGATGTGTACGGGTGACCGACGATCCGCGGTTCGAGATCTTGGAGGTGTGGCGGCGACCCCTCGGTGATGAGGGCATTGGCGCGGTGCGCGTGCTCGCGCGCATCGAGGCGGGCGCCTACGGCCCCGATGAATACGCCGTTGGCGTGAGCGTTGACCCCGACTCGGTGTTTGACCCGGTGGCAGAGGAGACCGAGGTGTTCAGTGGGCTCACGTTCGCCGAGGCGCATTGGGTGGCGGCAGTGATTGCAAGCAGCGAGCGCCTGCCCGAGGCCGCAGAGGATCTGCTGTTCGATCTGCGCGTGCCCGTTGACTTGGAATGGCGCGACGTTGACCTGTCGTCGGTGGTCGTGGAACCCGGTGGCGTGCGATCTACGCCGTTGGTGCCGTGGGAGCCGGGCGACGCCCCGTCGGCCACGCGTTGGGCAATCGCCACGTACACGCTCGACTGTGGCCATCAGGCCGTGGAGATGCTGCGTCAGGACCCCGACTCGGCCCCCTTCTGGGTCGAGCAGGGCGCGGTTGACCACCTGGCCGCGCGCGATGCCCGCAGCCTTGCGCGCATGCTCCTTGAGGCGACCACCCTCGAGGAGGCCCACGGGCTGGTGGAGTCGGCGCAGGCCAACCTCGCCACCCACCCCGAGGACCATCCCGACGACGACCCGGACGGCCATTAGGTTGCCAACGACCCGCGACTATTACGAGGTTCTGGGCATCTCACGAGGTGCCACGGAGAAGGAAGTGAAGTCGGCGTTCCGGCGCCTTGCGCGCGACCTGCATCCCGACGTCAACCCCGGCGACCCCACCACCGAGGAGCGCTTCAAGGAGGTGGCGGAGGCCTATGAGGTGCTCTCTGACCCCGATCAGCGCTCACGCTACGACCGGTTTGGCCATCAGGGCGTGCGCTCGGCATCCGGTAATGGCGGGGGCGGCGGCGGCGGGGCGCAGGGCTTCGGCTCGATGCACGACATCTTCGGTGCTTTCTTCGGCGGTAACGCCGACATGTTCGGTGGTGCCGCGAGCGGCGACGACATCCTCGTGGGGGTCACGGTGTCCTTCGTCGAGTCGGCCACGGGCGTGGAGACCGAGGTGACCGTGGATCGTGTTGAGGACTGCGCGTCGTGCAGTGGCACAGGCGCGGCTGCGGGCAGCAACCCCGCCACCTGCAGCACGTGCGAAGGGCACGGCCAGGTGCAACAGGTGATGAACACCGCGCTGGGTCAGATGGCGCGTGCCCGCCCGTGCCCCCAGTGCAGCGGCTCGGGCCTGCATATCACCGACCCCTGCACCGGCTGCCGGGCGCGGGGCCGGGTGCGCAGGCGCAGCACGGTCTCGGTTCGCGTGCCTGCGGGTATCTCCAGCGGCCAGCGGGTACGGCTGCCGGGTCGTGGCGGCGCGGGCGAGCGCGGCGCCCCGGCGGGCGACCTGTATGTGGAGGTCACGGCGGCGCCGGACAAGCGGTTCATCCGCGAGGGTCTCGACGTCATCACGGAAGCCCGCATCGAGGTCACCGAGGCGATGGTGGGAACCACGGTCACCGTGCCGACCATCGCGGGCGAGCGCGATGTGGAACTGCGCGCGGGCGTGCAGCCGGGCGAGCAGATTCGTCTGAAGGGCCTCGGGTTTCCCAACGTGCAGGGGCGGGGTCAGGGCGACCAGGTGGTGATCGTTGATGTGCGCATCCCGCGCATCACTTCCGATGAGGGACGCGAGGCGCTGCGGCCACTTACCGACCACCTTCATGAGATGGGTGACGACGACGGCGACGAGGGCTTCTTCGGGCGGCTGCGACACGCCTTCCGCTAACCGGCTCGTACGGCTCACGGCCCGCGTGGCCGAAGCCGACGCCGATCTCGCGGTGGCGCAGGGCTGCGCGCTGACCGTGGGCGGCTGCCGTCAGGCCGACGCCGATGGTGGCGTGGTGGCCATTGACTACTGGACGCCCGCGAGCGTGAACCCCGGCGCGGATGGCCTGCGGCGTGTGTTGGCGGCTGTGGGCATCGCTTGCGAGGTTGAAGAACAGGTCGAGTCGGACGCGTGGCAGAATTCCCTGTGCGATTTTCACCAGCCCGTGGTGGCCGGTCGTATTCGGGTGCGCCCGCCGTGGGTGGCACCTTTACCGGGGATGCTCGACGTTTCGATTGACCCCGGCATGGCATTTGGCACCGGCCAGCATCCGACCACACGCACGTCACTTCAACTGATTGCCGATGTGCCCCGGGGACCGGTGCTCGATGCCGGCTGCGGCACGGGGGTGCTGGCCATTGCGGCGGCACGTCTGGGCTTCGGTCCCATCGTGGCCATTGATTTCGATCCGCAGGCCATCCGGGCGACGGCTGCGGGTGCCCGCGCCAACATGGTGGCGATTGACCTGCGACAGACGCGCATTGGTGACGACGCAATCCCCTACGCGCCGATCGTGTTCGCCAACCTCACCCTGGAGGTACTGCGGATCCTCGCGACGGCACTCGCTGGGCAGGCGCCTGACCATTTGGTGGCCAGTGGTCTCTACGTGCACGAGGTGGATGACGCCATCGCCGCATTCGCCCCGCTGGGCCTTGCCGAGGTGCGGCGTATCGAAGAGGACGGCTGGGCGTCGGTGAGGATGGCCCGGTGAGGCACGTGTTCCGCTATCTGGTGCACGAGGACCCCACGCCGGGCAGGGAGCTGGTGCTGGGCACCGAGGACTCCCGCCACCTCGTGAGGGTGGTACGTCGTCAACCCGGCGACCTGGTGGAGGTCATCGCTCCGTCGGGCAACCTGTGGCCGTGCGAGGTGGTGTCAACCGGAAACCCCGCTGTGGTGCGGGTGACCGGGCCCATGCGCCCCGCACCGCCGATTGCGCCCCTCACACTGTGGGTGGGCCTTGCAGAGGCCGGGAGGCTGGAATTTGTGGCCGAGAAGGCTACGGAACTGGGCGTGCAGCGGGTGGGTGTGATGGTGACCGACCGTGCAACGCGCGTGCCCGATGCCGACGCGTGGGCACGGCGCGAGGCCCGCATGCAGCGCGTTGCCATATCGGCAGCGCGACAGTCGGGGCGCGGAGTGCGGCCGGTGCCCATGGGGTTGGTAGCGTTCGCGCACGTGCTCGCGACCACCACTCCGGGGCAGGGGATCATCCTCGATCCCCGTGCCGACACATCGCTCGCCCAGGTGCTGGATCGCCGCGCGGACGGGGAACCACTGACAGTGCTGGTGGGTCCCGACACGGGGTTCACAGATGCCGAGGTGGATGCCGCGTGCGCGATCGGCATGACATCGGCGCACATGGGCGCGGGCATGCTGCGCGCCGAGACGGCGGCCATTGCGGCCGCCACGCTGGCCCTTCACTCCCTTGGAGCACTCGCATGACTCATGACTGCCTGTTCTGCCGCATCGTGGCGGGGGAGATCGCGGTCGACGTGGTGCGCCGTGACAACGGCATGCTGGCGTTTCGTGACATCGCACCGAAGGCGCCGGTACATGTGCTGGTCATCCCCGAGCGCCATGTGGGTTCCATTGCCGCAGTGGACGGGTTGACACTTGAGGAGCAGGGGCGAATGCTCACCTTTGTCGCTGAGGTGGCCGAGCAGGAGGGCATCATGCACTCGGGGTACCGCGTGACCACAAACCACGGACCCGATGCCCTGCAAAGCGTGTTCCACCTGCATTGGCATGTGATGGGTGGCACCCGACTGTCGGACTCGATGTAATGGCTGAGTGCGTGATCGAGGTGCCCGACAAGGTCTCCATGGAGTTGGCCGGCGAGCACGACGTGCTGCTTCGTGCGCTGGAAGACCGTCTGGGAATTGACATCAACCTGCGCGGCAACGTGCTGGTGCTCACTGGCGACGAGGTGCGCGTGGACCGCGGCGCCGACGTGGTGAACGAACTCGCGCGCCTGGTGGACTCGGGGCGCTCCCTCGTGCCCACCATGATCGAGGCCGTGGCTGCCGCCATCGAACAGGCCGGCCGCCCTGATGCCCTGTTGGGCGACGTGGTGTGGCGTCACCGCCAGCGCAGCATCACACCCACCACCGCTGGCCAGAAGGCCTACGTGGATGCCATCCGAAAAAACACCATCACGTTCGGCATCGGCCCGGCGGGGACCGGTAAGACGTACCTCGCGGTGGCGTTGGCCACCGCCGCGCTCAGCCGCCGCGAGGTGGGGCGCATCATCCTCACCCGGCCGGCGGTGGAGGCGGGGGAGAAGTTGGGGTTCTTGCCGGGTGACGTGGCGGCCAAGGTGGATCCCTACCTACGCCCGTTGTTCGACGCCATGCACGACATGCTCGATGCCGACCAGGCCCAGCAGTACATCGACCGTGGCCAGATCGAGGTGGCGCCCCTGGCCTTCATGCGCGGCCGAACGCTCAACGACTCGTTCATCATTCTCGACGAGGCCCAGAACACCACCATCGATCAGATGAAGATGTTCCTCACTCGTCTCGGATTCGGTAGCACCGTGGTGGTGACCGGCGACATCACGCAGGTGGACCTGCCGCGCGGACGCCGCAGCGGCCTTGCAGACATCGAACAGGTGCTCGGGGGTATCCCCAACATCGCGGTGGTGCGGTTCAGCCATGAGGACGTGGTGCGCCACAAGTTGGTGCAGCACATCGTCGAGGCCTATCGCATCCATGAAGAGAGCGACCATCCGTGGGGCGGCACACGCTGATCGAGATCGAGGCATCCGTGGAGGACGGTGTGGGCCCGGTGGACCTCGACGTGCTTAAGAATCACGTTCGGTTTACCTGTGCGTGGGTGGGGATCGAACGCGCAACGGTGGGGCTGATGGTGATCGGCCCCGGCGAAATGGCGCGCATCAACGGGGAGTACCGTGACAAGGCCGTGCCCACCGACGTGCTCTCGTTCCCGGTGGACGGACCCGAGGCCCGCGACTGGCCCGACGAGGGACCGCCACCCGAACTTGGGGACATCATCATCTGCCCGGACGCCGCCGAGGAACCCCTGACCACGCTGGCGGTGCATGGGCTTTTGCACCTTGTGGGGTACGACCACGAGGTGGATGCTGGGGAGATGCTCGCCCTGCAGGATGAGATCGTGGACGCAGCCGACGCGGCGGCGGGCGCGTGAGCGGGGGCGACGACCAGCGCCCGGTCCAGCGCCTTTTGCGCCGCCCGCGCCCGGGTGCCCTGCCACGTCAGGGGTCGCTGCGATGGTCGTTCACGTGGGCCCTCGAGGGCATCGTGTTCGTGCTGCGCACCCAGCGAAACATGCAGCTCCACGTGTTCGGGGGCGTTGTGGTGTTGGTCCTCGCCCTCATGCTGGGCGTCAGTCGCTTGGAGTTACTGGCGCTTGTGGGCGCCGTGGGCCTGGTGCTGGTGGCCGAGATGTTCAACACCGCGATTGAGGCGACGGTGGACGCCGTCATCACCACGTATCACCCCCTTGTGAAGGTGGCGAAGGACGTGGCGGCCGGTGCGGTGCTCATTGCCGCCGCCTGTGCCGTGTCCATCGCATATCTGGTGCTGTACGGTCGGCTTACGGAGCCCAGTCGCAGCCTGCTGAGCGGCGCCCGGCAGGCACCCACCCACGTGGTGGTCATCGCGCTGGGCATCACCGTGCTGGCGGTTATCGCCATCAAGGCGTACGTGGGCCGGGGTACGCCGTTGCGCGGTGGGTTCCCGTCTGGGCACGCTGCGGCCGCGTTCGCCGCGTGGATGGCCATCACCCTCGTGGTGGCGCCGTGGAACCATGCCGCCCTCATCACCACCCTGGCCTTTCTGATGGCCCTGCTGGTTGCGCAGTCGCGCGTGGAGGCCGGTATTCATTCGTCGGTCGAGGTGGTGTCGGGCGCCGTGCTCGGTGCGGGTGTCACTCTGCTGCTCTTCCAGATATGGGGATGACGATATGGGGATAACCCCACTGCATTCGGGCTTGGTGGCCTTGGCCGGACGCCCCAACGTTGGCAAGTCCACCTTGGCCAACGCGCTGGCCGGCGCTCATGTGGCGGCCGTCAGCGACCGTCCGCAGACCACACGCCGACGCGTGCTGGCCGTGGCGCGCGGTGACGGGTGGCAGGCCGTCATGCTCGATCTGCCGGGATTCCAGCGCCCGGCCGACCGCCTGACCGAGCGTATGCAGGACACCGTGGACCGCACGGTCACCGACACGGACGCCGTGTTCTTTCTGCTGAATGCCGCAGAGGAGGTGGGCAAGGGCGACTACTTCATCGCGCAGCGTCTGAAGGCCAGCGGTGTGCCCGTGGTCATCGTGGTGAACCAGGTGGACCGCGTTGAGCCGGACCGCGTTGCCAAGGTCATTCTGCGGGCATCCGAGTTACTGCCCGACTTCGTGGCCATCCACCCGGTCAGCGCGCTCACGGGCGACGGTCTGGACGCGCTGCGCGAGGAGTTCCCGGCCCTCTTGCCCGAGGGTCCGTCGTACTTCCCCGATGGCGTGAGCACCGACCAGACCGATGACGAGATGGCGGGCGAGATGATCCGCGAGGCGGCCATCCAACGCATGCGTGACGAGGTGCCTCACGCCTTGGCCGTGCAGGTCGAGGACATCTCGGATGCCCGCACGGGCCGTCGCGTTGAGGCCTACGTGATCGTCGAGACCGAGAGTCAGAAGGGCATCGTCGTTGGCAAGGGGGGGACGATGATCCGCGACATCGGCATTCAGGCACGCGAGGTGCTCAGCCGCACGTGGGGCGAGCCCGTGCACCTCAACCTGCAGGTGAAGGTGAGGGCCAAGTGGCGGCGCAACGACGCGATGCTCGACCGACTTGGCCTATGATCTCGCGCCATGTCATGCCCGTTTAGCGGGGCCCTCGGATGAGGGCCCACGAGCTCGCGAAGAGCCTGGACTTGCCGCTCATCCGGGTGGGCGTTGACCCTGCGATCGCGCTGGTGCCCGCAGGTGCGCAGCGGATTGCGACGAAAGCCGCCGACGTGATGGTGCCGATCCTGATGGGCGTGGCCGCATGAGCGGCGCGGACGACGTGGTGTTTGGTGACGACGGCCTGGCGCCCGCGGTGGTGCAGGACGCCCAGACCGGGCGGGTGCTCACTGTCGCCTGGATGAACCGTGACGCGCTGGGGCGCACGCTCGCGACCGGTCAGACATGGTTCTGGAGCCGCTCGCGAAAGGAGCTGTGGAACAAGGGCGCCACGAGCGGCAACACCCAGCAGGTCACCGGTGTGGCCACCGACTGTGACAGCGACGCCATCGTGGTATCGGTCGTTCCGGCGGGCCCCGCCTGCCACACCGGCGAGGTCACGTGCTTCCACGTACCGGTGTCGGGTGCGGTGGGTGCCGACAACGCCCCGTTCGCCATGCTCCCCGACCTCGAGGCCATTATTCGTCAGCGTGCGGCCGACGCCGATCCCGAGTCGTCGTACACCGCATCGCTCATCAGCCGTGGCATTGACACCATGTGCAAGAAGGTCGGCGAGGAGGCCACTGAAGTGGCCATCGCGGCGAAGGGCGGCGAGCGCGACCAGTTGATCTACGAGAGTGCCGACCTGCTCTACCACCTAGTGGTGCTGTGGCAGACGCAGGACATCCGCCTGTCCGAGGTTGCCGAGGAACTCGCCTCCCGGAGGCGGGACGAGGGGTGACCACTCTCCGCATCGACGTGCCCGCGCGCCCATCGGGTGACGGGCTGCCGGTGGTGCCGTCGCTGGATGAGGTGCGTGCCCTGGCGGGCGATTACCGTCAGGTGCCACTGGCGCACACGTATCTGGACGACTGCGAGACGCCCGTGAGCGCCATGCTCAAACTGCGCGACGGTGGCCCGTGCTTCCTGTTGGAGAGTGCCGAGGAGGGGCAGCGCCTGGGGCGCTACTCGATGATCGGCATCAATCCGCAGGCGGTCATCCGTGCCGAGGCGGGGCGCCTGGTGATGCGCCGCGACGATGGCACCGAGCACGACCTCGACCCTCGGGACCCGTTCGGCACGATGCAGTCAATCGTGGATGACGTGCGCATGGCGCCCCCGGCCGATGATCTGGCGTTCTGGGGCGGCGCCGTGGGGTTCTTCGGGTACGACCTCGTGCGTACCGTTGAGCACCTGCCCAACGTGCCGGACGACGATCTGGGAATCCCCGACATGGTGATGATGGTGACGGGACCCGTAGTGCTCTTTGACCACCTGCGGCGGTCCACCACGATCATCGTGCCGTGTCCGGTGGAACCCGGCGGCGACCCGGCACCCGCATATGCGGTGGCGGTCCAGGCGATGACCGCCATCAAGGCGCGCCTGCAGGGGCCGGTGCCGCCGTCAGCCCCCCACGCGCCCGCCGAGATCGGCCCGGTCGAGAGCAACATCGGCCATGACCAGTTCTGCAAGGACGTCGAGACGGTACGCGAGTACGTGTACGCCGGTGATGCCTTTCAGGTTGTGCCCTCCCAGCGGTTCTCGGCCACTGTGGGGCTCGAGCCCTTCGCCGTGTACCGCGGCCTGCGCACGGTCAACCCGTCGCCGTACATGTTCTTTATTGACACCGGCGACGTGGTGCTTGCCGGGTCGTCGCCAGAGATGCTGGTGAAGGTGACCGGGGGCGTGGTGGAGACCCGTCCCATCGCCGGCACGCGACCGCGTGGTGCCGATCGCGCTGAGGATCTGGCGCTGGCCGAGGAGTTGCTCGCCGACCCGAAGGAGCGCGCCGAGCACGTGATGTTGGTGGACCTCGGGCGCAATGACCTTGGCCGTGTGTGTACGCCCGGCACCGTGCGGGTGAAGGAACTGATGGTGGTTGAACACTACAGCCACGTCATGCACATCGAGAGCAGCGTGGTGGGGCAACTGGCCGAGGGGCGGCGCGCCGTTGACGCCCTCGAGTCCACATTTCCCGCGGGCACCCTCTCCGGGGCGCCGAAGGTGCGGGCCATGGAGATCATTGATGAGTTGGAGCCCACCAAGCGCGGTCCCTACGGCGGTGCGGTGGGGTACATCGGCTTCGACGGCGACCTCGATACGTGCATCACCATCCGCACCATCGTGTGCAAGGACGGTCGGTGTCATGTGCAGGCGGGCGCCGGTGTGGTGGCCGACAGCAATGCCGAGGCGGAGTTCGCGGAGACCCAGCGGAAGGCCGCGGGAATGTTTCGGGCCATCGAGGTATCGGCAGGGCAGGAGAACTGGTGAGCCAGCCCCACGTCGTCATTGTCGACAACTACGACTCGTTCACGTACAACCTCTTCCAATATCTGGCGGAGGCCGGCGCGAAGGTTGATGTGTACCGGCACGACCAGATCACGGTTGATGGCATCCGCGACCTGCGGCCCACGCATCTGGTCATCTCGCCCGGGCCCAAGACGCCGGATGAGGCCGGCATCTCGTTGGAGTGCATCCGCGAGCTGGCCGGCGAGGTGCCCATTCTGGGCGTCTGTCTCGGGCACCAGGCGATCGGCCAGGCGTTCGGCGGCACCGTCGTACGCGCATCCGCACCCGTGCACGGCAAGACCAGCGAGATCCAGCACGATGGGCGCACCGTCTTCGCCGGGCTTCCCAACCCGATGGTGGCCACGCGCTACCACTCGCTGGTGGTGGAGCGCGAGACCCTGCCCGACGTGCTTGAGGTGTCGGCATGGTGCGACAGCGATGTGATCATGGGGCTTCGTCACCGCGATCTGCCCATCGAGGGCGTGCAGTTCCATCCCGAGTCAATCCTCACGGCTGAGGGCCGCACCCTGCTCGGCAACTTCCTCGCGGCCAGCGCCTGATGCCGGACCCAGTGCTCACTGACGCCATGGAGCGCCTGCTGGCAGGTGAGGACATCGGTCGCGCTGGGGCCCAGGCGGCCGTGGGCGTGATCATGGACGGCCAGGCCGAGGACGCGCAGGTGGCGGGGTTCCTCATCGCGCTGCGTGCGAAGGGGGAGACCGCGGAGGAACTGGCAGGCATCGCCGACGCTGTGCGCCTGCGCGCCGAGTCAGTGACCGTGGACCCCTCATTGACACTCGTGGACACCTGCGGTACAGGTGGCGGCCCCGCGACCATCAACGTGTCAACCGGCGCAGCGTTTCTGGCGGCGGGTGCCGGGGCGCACGTGGCGAAACACGGCAACCGCGCCGTCACCTCGTCCAGCGGCAGCGCCGATGTGCTGGAGGCCCTCGGTGCACGGGTTGACCTGGCACCCCAGGCCATCGCTGAGTGCATTGAGGAGGTGGGCGTGGGTTTCATGTTCGCCCCCAGCCACCATCCCGCATTTCGCCACGTGGGCCCGGTGCGTAAGGCCTTGGGTGTGCGCACGGCCTTCAATCTCATCGGGCCGCTGGCCAACCCCGCGGCTGCTCACCGGCAGGTCATCGGGGTGAACAGCTTGGAGTACCTGAAGCGCGTGGCGGGTGCCATTCGCGGTCTGGGCACCGAGCGGGCGTTGGTGGTGCGGGGACGCGATGGGCTCGACGAGATCAGCACGATGGCTATGACCGACGCCGTCCTCATCGAGGAGGACCGCATGGATACCCTCGTGTTCGACCCCGCGATGCTCGGCATCGCACCGCCGTCGCTGGGCGATCTGGCCGGTGGCGGTCCCGCCGACAATGCGCGCATCTTGCGTAGCGCCATCTCGGGTACCCCGGGCCCGGTGCGCGACATCCTTGTGGTCAACGCCGCCGCCGCCCTCTGGATGGTGGGCATCGCCACCGATCTGCAGGACGGCATGGCACGGGCCGAGGAGGCCGCCACATCGGGTGCGGCCAACGAGGTGCTTGTGCGATTCATCGAAACGACCCGGCGCCTCGCGCCCGCCCAGTCGGGAAGGTAGGGGACTCCCCCAGATGCCCACATTCTTAGAACAGGTGGTTGAGCGCACGCGGGCCGACGTGGATCTGCGCGCCCGTGAGATACCCATTGAGGCACTTCTTGAACGCATCGAGGCGCCGGGCCGCAGCCGTCCGTTCAGCGAGGCGCTGGTGCGAGAGGGCATCTCGCTCATCGCAGAGATGAAGCGGGCGAGTCCGTCCAAGGGGCCCATCCGGCCCGACGCGACGGTCACCGACATCGTGCAGGCCTACGAGCGCGCGGGCGCATCGGCGTGTTCGGTGCTCACCGAGCCGGCATGGTTCGGTGGGTCCCTTGATGATCTGGTGGAGGCGCGCGCGGCGGTTGACCTGCCGCTTCTGCGCAAGGATTTCATCGTGACGCGCTACCAGATCCTCGAGGCCAAGGTGGCGGGCGCCGATGCGGTGCTGCTCATCGTGGCGGCACTGAGCCCCGAGCGTCTGGTGGAGCTGCAGCAGATCGCCGCGGGTGTTGGCCTGGACTGCCTCGTTGAGGTGCACGACGACGAGGAGATGGATGTCGCCATTGAGGCGGGCGCCGAGATCATCGGGGTCAACAACCGCAATCTCCACAGCTTGGAGGTTGACCCTGAGACCGCCCTGCGCCTTCTTCCCGACGCCCCAGCAGGAACGATCGTGGTGGCCGAGAGCGGCATCAGGTCGCGTGAGGACGTTCAGCGGTTGGAGGATGCGGGGGTTGATGCAATCCTCGTGGGCGAGACATTGATGCGAAGCGATGACACCGAAGAGGCCGTGCGCATGCTCCTTGGGTCGGCGAGGTCTGCGAACTGATCCGGCACCTGGGAGCCGTGGCGCTGCTGTTCGCTGCAGGCGTGGCCACGGCCACCGCCTTGCCGGCGCCGGGCACCGTGGAGGTGCGCGACGAGGTGGGCACCCTCGTGGACGCGAAGACGGGTCCCGACGCCATCCGTGACGCACTCGGTGTGGTCCTTGCACGCCGCGGTGCCGACGGGGCACCGTGGACCGTGGCCATCGCCGCGGGCCAGTACGGCGATGCCGCCATCGGCGTGCGCAATGTCACGGTGATGGCCGACCCACCCGGCAGCGTCACCATCTCGGGAACCGGGGGCAGCAATGACACCGGTGGCGGCTGCGTGGACATCACAAGCGGCCCGGTCACGCTCGACGGCGTCACATGCACGGGCGCGGCACGCACGGGAATCAACGTGACCCCACCCAATGCCGAGGGTGGCATCGTGTTGCGTGGGGTCGCGGTGCACGGCGCGGGCGTGGATGGCATCGCCGTCACCGGCGGTACTGGCATCGTCATCGAGGGCGCCGTCATCAGCAATGCGCGCCGTGATGGAATTCGACTCAATGGACTCACCGGGGAGGGCCCGTATGCGATTGTCGGTGGCTCCGTGACCGGCGCTGCCCAGCACGGCCTGCACCTGGCCGACGATGTCACCAAGCTGCAGGTGTCCAACTTCACCGCCTCGGGCTGCAAGGGCTACGGCATCGTGAGTGGTGACTCGGGCAACGCGGACAACACGTTCACGGGCGTGACCGCCTCGTCGAACGGGAAGGACGGGGTCGCGATCCACGGTGGTGGCCTGCGCATCGCGGTGCGTGACTCGGTGGCCACGGGTAACGCGCGCAGCGGCATCCGTATGGGTGAGGGCACCGGGCTCGCGTTGTCGGGCATCGGGCTGGACGGCACCAATGGCGGCGGTGATCTGCTGTTCACGGCCGCCATCCGCACCGGCGGCGCCTACACCGGTTTCGATGCCGGCGGTCAGTTCTCGCTCGTCGGTGAGCCCCGCGCCGTGCGCATCTCCGCGGCACGTGCGGGCACTGTGGCGACGCGTGTCGGCGGGCGCGCACGCGCCGGAGTGGGCCTTGTCATCGGCGCCACGGCCAGCGTTAAATCGCGGCGGGCCGTGGTGCGATGGGACGGGGGTGCGTCGGTGTGGCGCGGTGCCGGGAAGTGGACCAAGGTCGGCAGCGCGAGGCGCATTCGCGGTGGCATGCAGGCCGTGCTGAACTCGTCGCTGCTTGGCACCACGGGCGCCGTGTACGCGTCGTTCGGTTGATGACCGACCCCGAGGATGACATCGGCGGCGATCGCCGCCGCCTCATCGGTCTCATCGTCGGTGGTGTGGTGGTGGCCTTTATCATCGGGCTTCTCGTTGTGGGTCTGGTTGCAGGCGGGGGATCCACGGCGATTGACGACGCCCTCGTGGCGGGTCAGCGCCCGCCCGCGCCCGACATCACATTGCCGGTGCTTGTGAGCGGCCCCGGGCTTCCTCCCGCTGGGCAGCAGGCATCGCTCGCCTCGCTGAAGGGGACCACCGTGGTGCTCAACCTCTGGGCGTCGTGGTGCGTGCCGTGCCGGGAGGAGTCGCCAATCCTTGAGAAGGTGTGGGAGCGATACCGGCACCGGGGCGTGTTGGTGCTGGGGCTCAACATGCAGGATCTCAGCGAGAACGCCCTGGCATTTCTCACGAAGTACGACATCACATATCCGTCGCTTCGTGACGGCACCGATGGCAGCAAGCGCGACTTCGAGGCCACCGGGGTTCCGGAGACCTTGATCATTGACCGTCAAGGCCGCATCGCGCTGCGCATCACCGGGCAGGTCACCGATGTCCGGCAGATCAGTGTGCCGCTGGACCAAGTGCTGGCAGAGAAGTGATGCCCCGCATCATCGCCGTGTTGCTGGCCATGTTCGTGCTTGGGGGCATCGCAGTACCCGCCATGGGGGTGAGCTCACAGGAGATTTTCCGGGAGGTGCGGTGCCCAACCTGCAATACGCCGCTCGATGTCTCCAGCTCGGCCGCGGCCGAGGCCATCAAGGACTTCATCAGGACGCGGGTCGCCAAGGGCCAGAGCAAAAAGCAGATCTTGGGTGCCCTCGAGGCGGAGTTCGGGCGCGAGGTGCTGGCCACCCCGCCGAAGAAGGGCTTCGATCTGGTGGCATGGTTGGTGCCCATCATTCTCGTGGTGGCGGCACTGTGCGTTATTCCGTTCATCACACGGGCGTGGGCCCGCAAGCGCGCGGCAGATGCGCCCCTGCCACCGATCTCGGCCGAGGATGCAGCGCGCCTCGAGGACGAGCTCAAGAACCACCCGCAATGACCGCTCGTGGTGGCATCCGCATTGGCACCGCCTCGTGGACAGACCCGGAGTGCATCAAGGCAGGCCGCGACACCGACGCATGAGGCATCCGGTGCCGTCGGGCATTGTTGCGGTCATGCGCCCTGCCGCCATCGTCCTGTGCCTCGCGCTGACTGTGCCCCTCGGTGTGGGGGTGGCAGCGGCATCGCCGCTCGAGAAGGCGCTCGACCACCTGTCGGCGCGTCAGGACGCCGTCACCGGGGCC
>Ga0105053_10007519_pt1 | contig 14536 bp, 10 predicted proteins | sample BON01_FD_78093 | JGI IMG/M metagenome (GOLD analysis project Ga0105053, IMG submission 78093) | Freshwater microbial communities from Lake Bonney liftoff mats and glacier meltwater in Antarctica - BON-01 | ecosystem: Environmental > Aquatic > Freshwater > Ice > Glacier meltwater | place: Lake...
CAGATGTGTTGAACCATAATCTGGGTATGAGGGTGATCAAAAGTATTCCTATGTTGAAAGGTCTTTCAAAAGCGGAGATTAAGAAACTAATGAACGCTCTTGATGAGACCAGTTACAAGCCTGGCGACTTGATTATCAAAGAGGGGGATAACGCTACATCGTTTTATATCATCAGGGAAGGGGAAGCCACGGTGACTAAATCCATCAGCGCGACAGAGACTTCCGATGTAGGTTCATTGTCGGCAGGAGATTTCTTCGGAGAAGGAGCATTGTTGAAAGACGAACCCCGGGGTGCTAGTGTGGTTGCTCGAACATCGATGGTCTGCTTAACACTGGAACGAACTGCGTTTGAAAAATATCTCGGTCCCTTACAAAGTATCATGGCGCGGGAAGCAGCCGATAGAACAAACCGAAACACTGAAATTGTCAAGTTGAAAGCAAGAACTTCTGAAGAGAAAGTCGCGATCAAGTTGAAGTTGAGTGACTTGAAGATGCTGAAGACCCTGGGTACTGGCACGTTCGGCAGAGTGAAATTAGTCGAATGCTCGAAAACGAAACAGACGTACGCGCTGAAGATACTGCAAAAGACACAAGTAGTAGCATACCGACAGCAAACTAACGTGGTGAATGAAAAGAACATCATGCTCGAAGCGGACCATCCATTCATACTTCGATTGTACCAAACCTTTAAAGACAAGCACAGGTTGTACATGCTGTTGGAGATAGTCATGGGAGGAGAATTATTTAGCTTGCTACATCTAAAAGGAGGGGCCTTGCCTAATTCTGACGCTCAGTTTTATGCTGGTTGTGTAGTGGATGCTTTGGAGTATTTGCATTCCAAGCAAATTGTGTATCGTGATCTCAAGCCGGAGAATCTGATGATTGATGATGTTGGGTACATTAAAGTGGTCGATTTCGGATTCGCCAAGAAGGTTTTAGAAAAGACCTACACGCTGTGCGGAACCCCTGAATACTTGGCTCCTGAATTAGTCTTAGGGAAAGGTCACGACAAAGCCGTTGATAATTGGGCTGTGGGAATTTTAATTTTTGAGATGCTTACTGGTGCTTCTCCATTTGCCGATTTCGATTCCAATGATCATATGGTGATTTGTAAAAACATAGTCCGAGGAAAAATTGATTTTCCTCGCAAATTTTCAGAAAAAGCGAAAGATTTATGTTCCAGGCTTCTTGCGCGAGATCCTCACACAAGGCTTGGATCCCAAAGTGGCGGGTCAGGTGATATTAAGGCGCATGCATGGTTCAAAAATATCGATTTTTCACATCTATTGCAAAAGGAGATTAAAGCACCGTGGATTCCTGAGATTAAAAATGCCACAGATACTTCCAACTTCGACAAATACGAGGAAGATGATTATGTGGAGCCATACAAAGACGACGGGTCCAATTGGGAAATCGACTTTTGAGTTCCATTTAAAGAATAAAATAAACTTTACATAAATGATTTTATATTCTACGTGTATTTGGACTTTCGTAATAGTTCTTGAATATCCGGCTTGACAATGACTCTACCAGCCAATGAGCAAATGGGCGTATACGATTTTTCAGCGTCTGTGCATCGAATTTGCACAAACTCCTCAAAAAACGATGAATTAACATCTGGTCCAACAAGAAAGCGTGTGTGTCCTAATATAAGATATGTTTTTCCAGATTGGCGGATCTCTAACTTTCCAATCCTTCCTGATTTCACATCCTTGAAGGGATTTGGCAAAATATTTTCTTTTTCAGGTTGTTGTACTTCTTCTCCGTTTTCAGTTTTCACAGGAACAGTAGTCTCATCTTCAGTTTGTATTTTCAGGGGCAATTTGACAGGAAGTTGGAACAATAATGCGTGTCGTCTGACTGGCAATTCGCCAAGCTTCCCCCATACAGGAAGCTGCTCTGGTGTAGGAATGAAGTGCCTGGTGACATCTTTATCAACGCGCTGGTACGTGGCAGGAATGTACGGGATTCGTAAAGCATCAAAGCGATCGGCCGAGCTGTCAACTAGTTTATTAACTTCGGACCACGCACGATTACCCATGGGTTCATCTTCATCATCAGAAGAAGATTCTACTGCTGTTTTGAGTTTGTGAATAGTTCTTTCATTTTCCCCAACACGTCGTGTTGGTTGCAGCGATGAAGTTTGTGCTGGGAGATCAGATGGAGTCGACGTACGACGTTTACGATTAGGTTTATGTCTGGGTTTAGGCAAGGCAATTGGCTTGACCTCTTGCTTGACCTCTTCCTTAACCAACTTGGGCTTCGGCTTGGCTTTCGGTTTGAACTGAGGACGATCCGCCATGCTCAACCAACAATTCAATAGTATGAGATAGCCCCCCACAATACCATTTGAAATTCCAGAAAAAGATGACCGACATCGAAGCGGACTTGCAAGAGATACAGGAGGTTTTGAATGTTTTGAAAAGTCCGAGGCTGATATCGCTGATGAAGAATCATGAAGCCACTTTGAAGAAGCAACTCGCGAAAGAGCAAGCAGTCAAAGAGACGGCCAAAGGGGCGGTCAAAGAGACGGTAGAAGAGGTACCTGCTGGTATCGTCCCCGCAGTAACAGAAGTTCCTACTGTTGTTCCTATCAAGCGATGGACACCTATTACTAAATTCGCGTGGGACCAAGACTCTAAATGCGTCTCTGTCTATGTCTCATTGGAAGGAGTCGGCGACATCAAAGACAATGTTTCATGCGACTTCTCCAGCAACGCGTTTGACCTCCAGGTAACCAACTATAACGGTGGAACGAATCTTCGTCTTTTAAAAGACAATCTTGATAAAGATATCTCTGTGGATCAATGCAAATACACTGTAAAGCGTGACCGAATCGTTCTTTCCCTCCGGAAGGTGAAGGGAGAATACGGGGTGGATCAATGGGTGAATCTGACAGCTAAGAAATCAAAAACCGCAAGTAGCAAAAAGGAAGACCCTACAGCAGGTATTATGGACATGATGAAAGACATGTACGATTCTGGTGACGATACCATGAAAAAAGCAATTGGCGAAGCCATGCTGAAAAGTCGGGAAGAGAAAAACAACTCCTTTAAATGATTAAAGGAAAATTATATATAAAAAGAAGGACGTCGTTGTTTCTTCCAATAATTATATTTTTAAAATAAAAGAACCCCGCGTTTTCAAACAACACAAATTATTGTTTTCTTTCTAGTCGAAGTTTTGATTTATGGTTGAATTCCAACAACAGGTCCTGTAAACCCCGAATATCCTGTTGAACAATAGGACTTAGGATTTTTTCCCCCAACCATGCTTTGGTTTGGGCGTTTAGATGAGGACATGCTTCCAATGCATTTCCCACCAACAACAAGAAGTGTTGTTGCTGTTGAAGGTTCAAAAGGAAGATACCGACGGCGTATAAGACACTTGCCAACGATCCATCATTGTTCTTGGCGATCCTGCTTGTAGGCAAAGCACCGGATATACCGACAATAACGTTTGTGACCAGTAGCTGCCCGTGAAATAGAACACATTGCTCTATGTATGGTCGCAGTGTGAGATGAACTTGGGCATTGTTCTGGGTCACTACTCCAAAGGTGAGAACATCCTCAAGAAACAGGGAAATCATCTCCCCCGCAGCTCTGTGCTCCGTGAGCAAACCCGCAACAGCACATTGGAAGATTGGTTGAAAAAACGCTTTCGGAACGATCAATTGTGGCAAATCTCTCACATTCCTTCCCAACATGTTAAAGAGATCTTCAACCAAGTCAGGAGTGTCGGCAATATGCCCGATGTACTCGAGGGCTTTCAAGGACATCGTTTCCAGCACATGAGCGAACATGTCATGACAGCCTGTCTCATTACGGAACATATCTATGGTAACGCCTGCGACATATACAAACGGCGGCTTCCCGCCAGAGAGATTGAACGATTCCAAAATAAGTTTCAAAAACGGAGCCAACAAGTTCAAAAACGCACTGGTACCAAAAGCGCGTATGCAGTTTTTAAACATGCTACATATGCGTTCAGCCAACTGAGGGTCTTTGCACGCTCTAGTGGTAGTAAAAGCAAACAATGTGTCCCAATTGGCAACGAAGAGATCGAATCCTGGATGCTTCTCGCCTTTCTTGCGCCATCCGTATTGGTACAATATGTCTAATGTACGAATGGCAAGCTCGGTGGATTGGTGATCTTGCTGGGTTAAAAGCGCAGGAAAGGGAGCGAGATGCTTCATTGCTGTGGATGCATCTTCATATTCAAGCTCCGCCACTATTCTAGCCACGGCTTCTAGTATATCTAAACGACTTTGCATTAGAATTTGCATAGAATTTGATTGCGAAACTCCAAACAAAGTTTCTGCAGCAAAACCAAGTTGATGGGCACATTTTTCGGCTAGTAGGCGTATTGTTCGCGAAGCAATTACCTCTGATTTCTCCACGGTCATTAATATATAAGTCAGCACCGGCTCTAGATACTGAGGATGTTTTTTGAAATGAAAGGCATAGCATCCAAAAAGTTTTGTTTGAGTTTCACGCAGCAGCGGAACATCCGTTTGCGTTTTCAGAGTAGAGTGGATGATCGGGTCGAGAATCTCATCATCCACACAGCGCTTGGAAACAAAGCATAAGGCCGCAAGGCACGCTTCCACTGGGGGCCAACTGCTTGTATTACTCTTGAGGAATTCGTTAAGAAAATGAAGGGTGGGTTTCGAACCGAGAACTAAACAGGCGAGATCAAATATCTCTGCAATATCTCCACGATGTATTAAAAATTCGTCTTCAAGCACGAGATTATTCTGTTGATCGGGGGGTATCACCAAGTGCCTCAGTGCATACTTTAATAACTCTTGAATAACTTGTACATACGCTTGCATTTCCTGTATGTTTGAATCAAGTAACTCTTCTAAAAAACGTATCCAAAAGAACCAACAGCATCCGGCGACTTCGAAACTAGAAGGATGAGATGCAACTAGTAGGGGAAGCTCTAGCAGCCTGATCTGGTCCAATTTCTCATTAGAAAATATCATTCCAATATAAGCTTCTCCCATTCCGGCAAAGATTCGGGCAATTCCTTCAGCAATTTCGATGTCCTCCTCCTGTATTGCTCGGGTCCAAACTTGAACGAGGCCAAATATACGAGGAACTATTGCTTGGATCACTGCAATATGATCGGGTTCACTGAAAACATTATATGAATGCAAAATGGAAACAGTCACGCTCACTAATGTATCGAAGGCTTCAGACGCTTCGTTCAATTGATCAAACAACCCTGAGAAAAGACAACTATTACAAAAGGATTTCCCGGGAATTTCAACCAAGGTAATCCAAGCGCGGAGACATTTGAATATAGACAATTGGACTGATGCACTTCCTTGATGCTGTTGCATGCAATGTTCCAAAAATTGCATCACATCGAGACCGCAGTCGAACAGTTCGATGCTCAATTGGGACTTGCGTTCACCGGTAATGAAGGACGAAGTATCATGTTCCTCCGGTATCATTTGAAGCAGCTCAATCAGAAAAGTGTCCTTGTCCCCAAATTTCATTGCCAAATCTCGAATCGCATTTGGCCATTCATCCATGTAAATGGCAAGTGTGGCCACGGCTAACGACAATTGGGTTGACACCGCGTTCCTATCTTTGTGACCAAAGTACACACCCATAAATGAGAGGAGCTTATCGCGGAGTCCAAATCGGTCCTCTACTTGTTCCCAATAGTCGTACTTGATTTTGACGTGTAATGTTTTAGCGGCTAAGAATTGTACTTGGACCTCACCGTCACGAGAGAGAACAGAGCAACATACTTCCCATGCTTCGGGAGACTTTTGAAATTCGGTTATCCATCTATCCGCAGCTGTCCTATCGCCGCGCCCACTGTACAATGCGTCACATGCCTTTCTGAACTTGTCCTCCATAACAATCTTTTATTGATTTTCACTGGTGAGGATTTTTTTCGAAATTCGAATCATTTATTCAATGTTGAATCATTCCCTATCACCGTGTCGAATGAGGCCTTGCAAACGAATCCTCTATATTCATCTTTTACTCAGAGAGAATGGATTTGCAAGTAAGAGGGGTACATCAAAAGTAGTATATTCGAAATCATTCGCTTTTGACCTTGATAGTGGACCGATTATGAATTTTGGCGAGTATTAAAAAGGAATTCTGGCGCCAAATAAAGTACATCAAAAGTGTGACACGAACTTCAATCGCGAACGGCGTCTCTACATCGAGTCGAGGAGGAGGAGAAGTAATCCAAATCATTGTTGCAACTGTAATATCCGGCAACATCTTGTGAACGAAAAAGTGAGAAAGTCCTTGTTTCAACTGTTGACTAAAGTTCACCATCGACAAGGAGAGTAGTTGGGCCTCAAACCACAGTACGGATGTCGTTACTAATGTGCTGCCATCCAATACAAGAAGCACGATGAAACTCGTGTATACCAATTCAAACCCAATATGAATGCAAGTTTCTACTGCAAAGAGAGATTTCCGTAGCTTGTATAAGCCACATGTCAGTGCAACCATGAATTTCACAGCATCAGATCTTCTCATATTTGTATATACGACATCTCCCGGGAAGAGCCAACTGATACAGAAACCCAGGAAGAAGAAAGCTATATGTCGCCACCCTTTTAATATTACCGGCACCTCGCCCAGGAGAACAGACACCAAAGTTCCAGATGCAAACTTCATTAGAAGTGCTGTTGAAGCTATCCAGATGAACCGAAGTAAAGTCATTCGCTTGGATTGTTTGGGTAGCATGGTACGATAACCACATATCCCATCAACAGTGTCTACTAAACTTACAAAACGTCCATTGGCTGACCCGATCCCATTTACGACTGCATCGTGCACCACCATACCAGTGAAGCACACGAAGAACAATGCCCACAGATCCTCGTAATGAGGCTCAAGCCATAAAGGAGTTGCTGGGTTGTAAAAGTGCTGCGATTTCTTACGTTTTAACCTCGACTTAGGATTCGTCATTTGAACCCACCAAGGCGAGAGGGTCCCCTCATCTGTATCTGGAGTCTGAATTTGCACCGATAGAGTCGATGTACGAGGATGATGAGTATGTCCAGTTATCAGACGGAGATGTAGCTGATCAATTGGGCCCAGCGTACGCTCGTGATCAATGGTTTTGGAGGCATATTGCTGCTTCAATGGTCGTGGGAGTGGTTCTTGGTCTCGTTGCATTCTTGTACACCACTGCCATTGAAAAATGCAATTCCTTGATATGGGGCGATGATCTTTACTTGAATGTGAAATATTGCAAGGGTAACTTGTTGTGGTTGGGGATAATGCCCGCCGGTGGTTTCATTGTGGGTGCATTGAGGAAGCTGTTGGCCATGCCTGAAAAGATTGACGGTTTTGTGCAAGAAGCAAAACACGTACATGTGGATTATACATTGGCACCGAAAGTGTTATTGGTTAGTTTTGTCTCTTTGTGTACTGGTGTGTCATTGGGACCTGAAGCAGCCATGGGGTCCTTGGGAGGAGGTTTGGCTCAATACTGGAGCAAAATAAGGGAATTAGATGAATCTAGGACTAGATACCATGTAGTGAATGCGATGGCAGGTTCTATGGGTCCTTTATTTCCTAGCCCAGTAGTTGCTATTGTGTGCATGCTTGAACTCGCACCAATGGATATGATGCACACGAATTACATGAGGTCCATGTTCATGATGACAGTTGGCGCCACCAGCTCGTTTGCTGTGTTTTACGGATTGAAGGAGCATCGTTTTATGGATCTGAATCCAATCACATTGACGTATCATTACGACAACTCCCATATCCTCATCGCCATCGTCATAGGAATCGTGGCTGGGCTCTTCGGAATAGTTCATTTAATGATGGCAGGAGTTATCGAGAGGATCTTTCTGCGTATTTCGAAACTAATCCCTAATGACACGGTGAGACAGATTTTGTTACCAACAGTAGGTGGATTTTTGGTGGCTTGTATTGGATTCGCACTTCCCTTGAGTCTTGGTAGTGGCTCTGAACAGTTGGCACCCTTGTTGAAATTCACAATGACGAAGCAAATGGATGCAGCCACGTTACTGGGTCTGGCGTTTGCAAAATCCACAGCATTTGGCATATCGAAAGCTAGTGGCTTTATTGGTGGAGGTATTTTTCCAATGATCTTTTCAGGGACTGCTCTTGGAATGATGCTGTTTAGATTCATCGATGACTCGTCTGTGCTGCCTTTCTTCTTGGCATGTACTTGTTTCATGGGAGCTGTACCTGCCAGTGTGACCCCAATGCCTCTGACATGGCTTCTTTTAGTTTCGCTCACTTTTGAAATCGGGGCCACGGCATCGGTTCCAATCTTCGTGGCGGTGGTTTCAGCGAATCTGACAGTGATCGGATTTGGTCTTCTACTCGCGATAGTCAAAAGATAAGAATCATTTTTTGGTGTTAAAATAGTTGATTTCACTCATTTTAGTACTTGATATTTCAATAGTGGATGCTTCATTTACTATTTATTAATGAACCTTGAGTCTATCGAGTGCCACATAGGCAAGGACACTGAATACCACAGATAACAGTGCAAGTGCCATCAAGTCAGTTGGACGGGCATCAAGAGAAAACCCGCGAATTTTCAAAATATCGTCCCCTGATATGCCTTCGAAAGTCAACCCATGTAATTCAGTCACCGCCAAAGATTCATAACCGTATTTGAAAAACGATAAGTACTTGATCCACTGCATGAACACAGGGAGAGTGTCCAGATTCACCAAAAGTCCTCCAAAAATCATGCTCACTACAAAGGCAACACTAACTGCCAGATTAGCAATTGTGAATACTCCTATCCACGCGCTCATCATGTAACATAATGTTCCTGCGCAAACAGCTTCGATGATTAATGTTGCTAAGAACCAACCGAAGTTAGACCATTGGGGCTGCAATCCCATGAGGGTGTAGCAAATAGTGGAATAGATGATCATGGGAAATACCCTCATAGGAATTAAGTCACATAACAGCATGGAGAGAAAGTAAGGTCCTGTATCGTAGTACTTGTTACTCTTTTGGTGCACGAACAGGACACGTTCTTTCAGAAATATTTCAATCGCTGAGAGATTTCCAAATACCATGCTCATAATAAGAAAGAAAAACACCCCCAGTCTGTTTTGCAGCCCGTTTTGAGTCAAATCCAATTTCCAATATATGATTCCAGTGATAACGCCGAAGAAAATCATAACACCAAATTGCATCAGCACCACCTGAGGAAGCCTGGAAAGAATTGTAATGTTCCTCCGACTGATGATTTGAAACTGGGAATAGAATCCAGGTCGTTGGAAAACTTGAACCATTCCGCTTTCTGCTAGTATTTGAGGTTTAGCGGTTCGAATCCAAGAGTCCACCAGCTTTTCATGGGCACTGGAAAAGCCGGAAGAGGCTGTATTTTCAGGAACAACTCCACTTAAAGTATCCAACATAAAATCAGCTGGATTGTCGAACTTGTCACAAGTGTAACCGACACTTTCAAAGTAGACAACAACATGATCGGGTGGTCCTTGAAAAACCAACTTTCCTTGAGACAGTAGCAATATATGATCCATGCGTCTGAATATAGAATATCTCGGCTGATGCAGGGACATGCAGATAGTGCACCCTCGTTCGGCCAGCTCGTGTAAAGCATCGCATACTGATACTGCCATGGCGCTATCCAGACCACTAGTCGGTTCATCCAGAAAGAGAATGTCCGGTTGGATCACCAGCTCAGTGCCAATGTTAACTCGTTTTCGTTCCCCTCCTGAGAGACCTCTGCATAGTCCATCGCCCACTAATGCATGTTGAACCTTCAACAGCCCCAAATCTTCGATTGTTTTGTCGATTAGTTTTTCACGATCTTGTGAGCTGAACTTGTTCCGGTCAAGTCGTAACATCGCTGAGAAGGAGATATTCTCTCTGCATGTCAGTGACGTTTGAAGGATGTCATCTTGCACAACATATCCTGTTCTTCCATTCAAGTGAATTCTGCCTGACGAAGCATCTTTTCTTGATGCCAAAATGTCAAGGAAGCTAGATTTTCCAGCCCCTGTTGGTCCAAAAACAGCGCTTATTCTACCTTTGGGAAACGATCCCGATACGCCCAGCAATATCTGAGTGGCGCCAACCTCATACTTAATGTCATCAAACGTGAAGGAATCTGACATCCTCCAATAATCGGTTACAAACTATAAATCGTAAAGTGCACGCCACGATCCTTTCCTTTTCCAAAATTCTTACATTTTGGCCGATAAAAAAAACGGAATTGGTACAGTTTCTTCTATGAAAAAAAACGGAATTGGGGTGTTTTTTTCTAATAAAAAAAAAAAAACTGTTTATCGTTCCTTTTTGAAAAGAGGTTAGCTGCTGAGTTGGGTGAATCAAACTCCGTATGAGCAAGCGATCCGAACAGAATAAACACCTTGCACGCGCACGCGCAGTAAAGGCGAGGAAGCTGTAGGTGGCTGTCGCGGTGGAAGATGGATGCAGACTAGCAACACACCGTGGATCAGCTTTCATCACATCGGTCAGGCATCGGCGCAGCTTGCAGCTCTATCGCTCGCGCCAACTTTCCCGCTGGGCAACGCTGTGGCGGACGAGCTCCACCTGGCCGAGGCTCGCGTCCGGAGCCTCGAGGTGACGCTCACCTACGGCAGTCCACCAGTCACCGTCGAACCCAAAAACTTAGTGGCCCTGCTCGGGGAAGGATGGCTCTGCGACGACGTCTTTAACGCCTACATGAATCGCATGAAGGCCAACTTGAGCGAGGACGGGCGATGTTTTGACAAGGGGCCTACGTGCGCCTTCGTCTACACTCACTTCGCCAGCAATCTCGTCGCGAAGCAACTGGAAATGGCAAGCAATACCGAAAAGGCGGCCACGGGGGCCTTCAAGGCAGACATGGCCTTTATCCCCGTGATGGAGGACGAGCACTGGTATTTCGTCGTCTACTACCCCGCCCACCGTTCACTGGTGGTCTTTGAGAGCCCAAAAGGCGCCACAGAGAAATGATCCAGCGCATTCGAGACTACATGGCGAAACAGCACCGCATCGACGACATCGAAGACACAGTTTACGTGCGCAACCTCCAAGAAAACGGCCGTGACTGCGGTGTCTTCCTCCTCCAGCACATCAACGCCGTGAGCCTCGGCCTCGCTGTCGAGGACGTGGTAAAGCAGGAGCATATGCCCGACTGGCGACGCGTAGTGGCACGACATCACGAAGGACGCGTACGCGCAATGCAGCGCTGGCAGCTCATCATTAAAAAATATTCTTACATTTCAGGCTCGCCTATTTTTTCACCTTTTTCCTCCTCTTAGTTCTCTGGCCACAGGCCACTTAAAGAAATTTCGCGTCTACTAGCGTGATCCACAAGCCCTCTGTTTTCGCTGAATAGGGCCCTAATTTGCCGAAAATCCTTCCTCTTCTTAATGTACTCCTCCAAAAACAAGTTTAAACTCCCAAAAAAAGTAGTAGGTGGTGCACTTTAATAAAAAAGTATTTACTGGTCCTATTTTGGTCCCCTTTATCATTGGATCATTGGCGATGGGCGAGGCTTTAATACCAACGTGCTTTTGCACAAGTTTTGTTGGGTATGCGAGATGATTACGCGAAGCAGAAAGAGGAACTTCAAGATGGAGTGTTTTTAGATGCTCTTGTACCTTCATCACGGAATTCAATTGCAGGAGAAAATGCTGCCAATTTGACAGATACATTAAATTACATCATAAGCGATACAAGGTGAATTAAGTGATTCCTCACAGCTACCTCAAGGACGATCATCAGACTATATTCTTTCCACAAGATATACTTCTCTTACTATATTTAAAAAAAAATGAAGATTTATTAGTTAACAAGGCTACTGCCTATAAAACTCTAAAATGAAATAATGAGTCAAGCGTGAAGGATGTGGGTAAAAGAGTTCCAAATCGCTTTTCATGGTTAGAATTTATTTTGATTTCTAATCCTTGATTTGCTCAAGTAAATGGATATTATGCTAAACTGTAGAGATCAAAGTCGACAGACATTTTTGAATAAAAAAAGCGATTAAAAGAGTAGATGACGTCCTCAACATCGACGATCGACAACCTGGAATCTGCAGAAGAGCTGCTTCTCAAGGTGATCGACGTGTCACAGGAACTGGTGGAGTTACTGCAGAGTCAAGAGGGTCTTGACACCCAGCGAATGTCTCAAAACGGGTCTCTCATGCTCACCACTTTGGAGGAATTAAGAGAGCGAATCGCTCGAGAAATACCCAAGCTAGTTATGTATATTCCCTTTGAAAGAAGCTCGTATGGAGCAAAGAAAGACAGCCAAATCGCCACACAGAAATTATCAGTTGCTCGAACTTATTTAAAAGATATTCTTACTTGATCGAGGAAGTTCCTCGAGATTTCCTTGGAAAGTATTTCATTTCTGAAGAAAAACTCAAAAAAGAAATAAAGAACACACACTTGATATATAAAATTCAAACGAACTCAATGTCTGTCTATTCATGGGGCTGCAACGCGCATGGAGAGCTTGGAACGGATTCCGAGCGAAGCAAAGCGAGGTATGACCCTCTCGTGGTGGCACCCTTCGATACTAAAAACATCATTCAAGTTGCCTGCGGACTTCATTTTTCGTTGCTGTTGGATGAGTTTGGAGTCGTGTACAGTGTTGGAGAATGCAAACAAGGTCGTCTGGGAAGGGACTCTAATGGCGATACCGTGGTGAGGGGACCGTTGTTATCCAGGAGAGTAGCGTACATTGCTGCGGGCTACTTGTCCAGTGCAGCGATTACTGACGATGGATGTTTGTTTGAATGGGGGCTCGTCCATTTCGATCCTGCTGAAGAAACTGCGTCCACTTCAAGATCCATTGAAACAATGCAACAAGCGAGCAATCAAAATAACAACTTCTACACCGAGCGCCTGAAAAAGCTGGTAGAAGATTCTGAAAAGATCTATCTTTCAGAATCAAATGTTTCGTTATCAGAAGCCGATCGAATAGAGGGAGTTTTGAATATGCGAACTAGAAGAAAGGAGATAAAGTCGCCAACCTTTTGTGAGAGCTTGGAGGGTGTCCATGTGGTGAAGGTGTGCCTTGGTGAAGGTCACACTGTAGTGCTGTCAGACTCGGGTACTCTCTATTCCAAAGGATACAACGATCGTGGTCAATTGGGTTCTGGACATCGCTTCTCAAGATCGACGTTTGAAAAGATTGATTTCAACGAGACTCGCATCAAAGATGTTGTTTGTGGAACTTCGCATACGTTGGTATTAACGACTACTTTCAAGTGTTTGGCTTTCGGTCAGAATGCATTTGGGCAGTTGGGAATTGGTCCTAGAAAAGAAAAGTCAACTCCCACACAGCTAGATTTCGAAGAAGGGAATGAAGAAGATATTGTATTGATTGCATCTGGAGATTATCATTGTCTGGCTCTATCAGTCTCAGGAAGACTCTTCTCCTGGGGTCACTCAGAGTATGGTCAACATGCTGCAACAGAACACCGAGGAGGCGATCTGGGGGGGTATGCACATCTATTGCGTTACTACACCTCCCCTCGATTGGTAACCACGCCATCCGACATGCCGTCCATCAAGTCTATTCACGCAGCTGGGAACTACTCGCTAGTGGTAGACAAATCTGGAACTGTTTGGAGTTGGGGCTGGAATGCTGGTGGAGTTCTTGGAAGAAGGCAAGACCCATACATGCAGCCCATTGACGCACTGGCAGGAATGACTGTAAAGCATTTGAGCGCTGGACCGATGCAAGTGATGGCAATCATTAAACAGCTGGGTTCGATGTTCGCCCATGGCTTTGCGAGTCTTTTGTTGGACAGTGCACATCATGATATGGAAATAGCGGCTTCAAAATTAACCACCGTGTCTGTTCATAAATTCATGTGCTACGCAAGGTGTCCGGAATTGAAGCCATTTGAAAATGAGAATCAAATTCTTCTGCCTTTTCCCGTGGAACAATTGGTTCTGAATGCTTTCGTGGAATATTTGTATTGCGATCACATTCGGAAATGTCCTCCACATCGTGTAGTTGATCTGCAGGAACTTGCTGACAAGCTCAAGTGTGATCATTTGAGTTCTTTGTGTCAATTGGTGAGGTTGCAGCGACGAGTCCGTATTCAAAAAGGAGGTTCTATTGCTTTCCACGTAGTCCCTTCCACTTTTTCATCGGACATGAAAGCAGCCCGATTGCTATGCTGTGACAACGACGTGATTCTTGTTGGTGAAGATGATCAAAGTGTCAGAGCCCATATCGATATTCTGACAAGATATGAGTTCTTCCGTGGTCTTCTACTAGGTTCTTTTCGTGAAGGGATTACAAGTAGCAACAATATTCGTTCCTGTAAATTAAAGGGTGTCAAAGGTGCAGAATTACAATCAATGGTGGACTGGATGTACAGAGGAGATCGAACAGCAGTAATGACTTGGGAGAATATTCCTGACCTTTTGAGCTCTGCATATTGCTATGGTCTCGATGACTTGGGATTGGTACTGGAAAAGCATTTAACAGATACGTTGGATGCTGAAGATATCGCGACTCTCGCGAATCAATTGCAAAGTCAGCGTCTAAAAGCATGA
>Ga0105053_10007521_pt1 | contig 14535 bp, 8 predicted proteins | sample BON01_FD_78093 | JGI IMG/M metagenome (GOLD analysis project Ga0105053, IMG submission 78093) | Freshwater microbial communities from Lake Bonney liftoff mats and glacier meltwater in Antarctica - BON-01 | ecosystem: Environmental > Aquatic > Freshwater > Ice > Glacier meltwater | place: Lake...
ACCTGGTCGCGGCGACGCTCGAGCGCGCGCTGCTCCTGCTCGCGAGCCAAAACTGCCTGAGCGCCGCTGCGTGCGTCATGCGCTCGGCCGCGCGGCACAAGGGCGTCCGCCTCGTCGCGACGGCGGCCGCGCGGCGCAAAGGCGGGCGCCCGCCGGTAAAAAAACGCGGCGCCCCTCGCCACCCGGGGAAAACTCTTCAAAAATTAAGTTTTGTGTAGTCAATTTAATACGTTTCTTCTACTTTCGGTCGGTTTTAAACGCGGTTTGCGCAGGGAGGGGGTATGAGGGGGGCAGCTTGGCGTTCAACAACAAATTGTGGCAAAAAGGGCCGGACAGAGCGCGCGGCGGTGTGGCGCTTCGCCCCCCCGTTCCCCGACGCCGCCGGGCAAGCGGGGCAAGCGGGGCAAGCGGGGCAGGCAGGACGAGAGGTGACCGAGGCGTGTGGGCGTGAGAGCGAGGGAACAGAGGACAGGCTAGTTCCGGTTGTTGTGTCCGCGCAAGAATGGACGGGGTTGGTCGAGAGGAAGGGGCAGCTGCGGCAAAAAAGAATATTCCAAAAGGGATGGCGTGGGCGGGGAGGAAATGGGGGCGGCGAGATCAAGAGGAGGCGCCGAGCCGCTCTGCCTCGCGCCCCCGCTGGCCCGCGCGCCTGGGCAAAATGAGGATTGTGTCGGCGGTGGTCAATCGGAGGGAGACGAAGAATAAAAAAAGGGCGAAAAGACCCGATCAAGCGCCGTTGACCGCCGCTCGGCGCGCCGCGCCGCCGCCGGGGGTGGCGCCGCCGCCGCCGGCCGCCGCCCACGCCGCGGCGGCCGCGGCCGCCACCTCCTCCTCGGGCCCGCCGCCGCCTGTGATGCTCGTGAAGTCGGCCTCCAGCAGCGTGTGGAACGAGGGCAGGTGCGGCAGGCCCGTCGCGGAGCCCGGCGTCGTCGCAGCGACGCCGTGGCCGCCGGGCACGCCGTCGCCGTCGCAGGCGGCGCTAGGGCCGCCGCACGCGCCCGCGCCGCCGCTGCCGCCCCCGCTGCCCGCGCCGGCCAGGGCCGCCAGCACCGCCGCGCCGCCCGACAGCGACAGGTGGTGGTGGTGGTGCCCCACGGCGGCGGCGGCCGCTCCGTTGCTAAAGACCATGCGCAAAAAGGCGGACGGGCTCGCCCCGCCGCCGCTGCTCGCCAGATTCCCCCCCCGCTGGTCCGCGCGTGGGCTGCGGTCGCTGCCGCCGCCGCCGGTCAGCGCGCGCGAGGCGGCGGCGGCTGTCGAGGCGGCGGCCGTCGCGGCAGCGGCGGCGGCGGCGGCGCTGCTGTGCGCGTGCGGGTGGTCGGCGTAGGCCGCGACGGTCGCCTTGGTCGACGGGCTCGCCGCGGCCGGGAGGGACAGGGCCGCCGCCGCCGCGTGGTGGCGCTGGTGCAGCTGCTGCTGCTGATGCAGCTGCTGCTGCTGCCGCTGCGCCTCTGCCTCTCCTGCCGCCGCCGCCGCCGCCGCCGCCGCCGCCTGGTGCGCGTGCCGGAAGGGGCGCAGGCCGCCCTGCTGCTGCTGCAGGTGCTGCCGCTGCTGCATTTGCTGCTGCAGCTGCACCTGCTGCTGCTGGTTCAGGCTCTCCAGGGCCTGGGAAGGTGACTCGGGCGGCAGAGACAAAGGCGGGGGCGCCCCGGGCCCGCCGCCGCCGCCGCCGCCGCCCCTCGCCCGCGCCTCGTGCTGCTTTTGCACCCCGGCCGCGTCGGAGGCCGCCGCGAGCGCCGCGATGGCCGCCGCAGACGCGAGCGAGGGGCCGCCGGCTGCCGCTGCTCGCTGGCGCAGATGCTGCTGTTGGTCGTGCCGGACGGTCGGGACGCGCGCGCGCCGCCCGCGACCCTGCTGCGCCTGCGGCTGCGCCTGCGGCTGCCCGTGCTGCTGCTGCTGCCCCTGCTGCTGCTGCTGCTGGTTGTGGTCGTCGTTCGACTCGCGCTCGCGCCGGCCCGCGCCCATCGGCGGCGGCTCCGTGGCCGCGGCTTGCCCCTCCGCCTGCTGTGCATCATGCTGCTGCTGCTGCTCAAGCTGCTGCCGCTGATGCTGCTGCTGCTGCTCATGCTGCAGCTGATGCTGCTGCTGGCGCCGGTAGTTCTCGGAGGCCATCGCAATGGCGGCGGCCAGCTGCTCCGCGCCGAGCGGCATGCCCGTCCGCGTCGCCGCGGCGGCGGCGGCCGCCGCCACGCTCTTGGCGGTCTCGCGCGTCAGTCCCATGGCGGCGGCGGCGATGGCGATGGCCGCGCCGATGTCGTCGTCCGTTTGCCCGCCGGCGCCGCCGCCTGCGCCGCCGGCGCCGCCGCCGGACGACGAAGCGTGGCGCTGGGCGGCGGCGTCGGCGTCGGCGGCGGCGGCGACGTTTCCCGCGTGCTGCTGCTGCTGCTGCTGCTGCTGCTGCTGCTGCTTTTGCTGTTGCTGATTTTCCTGCTGCTGCTGCTGCTGCTGCTGCCGCTGCTGCTTCTGCCGCTGCTTGAGCTGCGCCTGCGTCTGGCGCCCGCTGCCGCCGCGCGGCCCCCGCGCCACCGCCGCGCCTCCCCTGCTGCGCTTCTGCTGCGGGTTGGCCTGCACCGCGTGCGCATCGCCACTCGTCACCACCACGGCGGCTGCCGCGCGCCAAAGGGCGGCCGCTGCGGCCGATCCCGCGTTGTTTGGGTTGCTGTTGTGGCCGCCGCCGCCGCCGCTTCCGCTCCCGCTCCCGCTGCCGCCGGCCGATGCCGCCGCCGCCCCCTGCTGCCCCTGCTGCTGCTGCTGCATCTGCTGCTGCTGCTGCAGAAGCTGCCAGTGCTGCTGCGCCGCCGCCGCCTGCAGCTGCGCCTGCTGCTGGGTGGACATGGGCGCCCACGCTCCCTGCGTCAGCGCCGCGCCGGCGGCCGCCAGCGCCGCTGCCGCCAAGCGAGGGCCCCCAGCTGCGGTGGCCTCGCCGCCCGCGCCGCCGCCGCCGCCGCCGCCGTTGCCGCCGCCGCCGGCCGGGCCGCAGTGCGCGGCGCGGTCGTCCGCGGCCGGGTCGTGGTCCGCGTACCCCTGCGGGTGCGGCATCAGGTCCGTGTAACACCGCGCGCTCGCCCCTTCGGGCGTCCCCTGCTGCGACGGCGACGGGGGGCCCGCGCCGCCGCCGCCGCCGCCGCCCGGCGCCGCCGCCGCCAGCGCGCGCAGGCCGCGCAGCACGGCCGGCGACAGCGACGAGCCAAAGCCGGGCGTGGCGTACGCCCAGCTGCCGCCCTTGCCGTTGGCCATGAACACGAGGACCTTGGCGTCGGTCAGGCGGAAGAGCTGGTAGGCCTTGAGGACGAGGCCGCGCTTGCGCTTGGAGAAGGCCTGGCGCACCTGGTCGGCGCCCTGTCGAAGTGAGTTTTTTGTGCGGTTCGCGGGAGGGAGGCGCGTCGGTCGGTCGGGTCGGTCGGTTGGCGCCGCCTTTGCTCTCTGCGGGGGGAAAAGGGGGCGGCGCGCGGGGTCGCAAAGAGACGCAGGCGCGCGCCCGCTTGTCGGGCGAGATATCGGCCAGCGCTGGAACCGATGTTCGCGCGCAGGTGTTGGTACCCCACCGCCGCCAGGGCCACGGACAGAGAGCGAGCTCCCCGCCCGCTCCCCAGCTCCAGCGGCAAACAGGGGCAGGAGCAGGCGCCGAGACCGCAACCGCCGGTCGCCCGCGTTTTTTTTTGCACCCCTGCTCTTTGAAGCCCTGCTCTTTTCGCGCCTCCCGCGCCCGATCCAGGCCCCGCCCCATGCGCAATCGAGGCCATGCGAGGTCGGCCGATATGCCCGCGCGCGCCTCGGGACCCAGTCGCGCGATTGCAGCAAAGAGAGAGGTCCGGGACGGAACTCTTTTTTGCCGCCCCCCCCCAGCCCCCCCCTCGTGGATGGTTTTGTCCCCCCCCCCCGAGTCGAGGCCGAAAAACCCAATCCCTCACCTGCGGCTTCTGGTGCGCCTTGCGGCGCGTCTTAATGGCCTGCTCGGCGGGCGCGCTCGAAGGGCCCGCCTCCATCTCCTCGTCGCTGTCGCTGTCGGGGTCGCGCGGCATGGTGGTCTTTTCCCTCCTGTTTTGGTTTCAGTTTTTGTTTGGTTCCGTACAGTCCGTTTGGGTGGGGTCGTCGGTAGCGGGCGGGACGCCGAGAAGCAGAGCAAGGTCTGGTGCGTTGTCTCGGGCTCTCGCAGCTGCGGTTTGTAGGCGCTGGATCGCCGGCGGGGGGCTCGTTTTCGTTTGTCCGCGCCGTGTCGAGCGCGCACACGCCGGCCGGCGTCCCCCCCACCGGACGGCGATCGTCCTGCGCGCTTACACACAGCGGCCCCCTCCACCCCTCAGCCCGCCTTTTGCCGCTTGCTCGCCCCTTCCTCCTCCTCCTCCTTGGCCCGCTGCTGCCGCTGCTGCTCGCGCCGCCGCCCCTCGGCCTGCACGAGCAGGCCGCGCAGCGTGCCGCGCTCCGCCAGCAGGCGGGCGACCTGGAACACCAGCGGCACGTAGTTGTGCCTCCGCCGGACGTTCTCGCGCCGCCACGACTCGCGGCGCGCGCGCTCGCGCGCGAGCGCCTCGCGCGCCTCGGCCGCCTCGCTCAACGCTGCGGCCGCGGCGCGCCGCAAGAGGGCCTCTTGCGCGTCGCCTTGGCCGCCGTCGCCGCCGCCGCCGCCGCTGCCGCTGCCGCTGCCCTCGACCACGCCCGCCGCCGCCGCCGCCGCCGCCTCGGCGGCCTGCCCGCGCACGGCCTCGGCCTCGGCGGCGCTGCCGGCGTGCTCGATCGCGTCGGCCAGCGCCTCCGCGGCCTCCGCCTCGGCGCCGGCGGCGTCGGCGGGCGCGGCGCCGGCGGCCAGCGCGGCGACGCGGCGCGCCGTCGCGCAGGCGAGCGCCGCGCGCAGCCGGGGCCGCGGGTCGGCGGCCAGCGCCATGAGGTTGAAGCGGATCTCGCCAGAGGCGGAGAAGCGGTCGATGCGCGCCTGCATGATGGGCCCAATCTAATTTTTTTTTTTTTTTTTTTCGGGGGTTGTCGTTTGGAGGGAGCGAGAGTGAGCGAGGGCCGCCGGGTCGGAAAGGCGAAAGCGCAAAAGAAACAACCGAAAACACCCTGCAGTACACACACACGCGCAAAAACAACAAGAGCAGCTGCGCACCTTGTCCAGCCAATCCGCGTCCGTCGCCTCGCACAGCGGGATCGGCCCCTCCCTCAGGCCGTCCAGCTCCCAGAGCGTGCCCCCGCGCGGCACGTACGCCACAAAGTGGAAGGCCTCGCCCTCGTTGTCCTCCTTCTTGCGTTTTTCGTCCTGCAGCAAAGGGTCGGGCCGGGCAAAGGCGTTGTGCTGCGCGCGGATAAGGTGTGAGTTGCCGATCGCGAGGCCCTTCAGGTCCGGGGGGAAGTCGGCGGTGAACTCGGCGAATGCGGTGAGCTCGGGGCCCTGCGGCGCGCAGTTGTGTTTGTTTCGGACGACGCGGTGGGGGTTGGATTGGTGGTTTGTTGAGTGAGGGGGGGGGATTGAAGGGGGGCAAGTGAGCGGGTCGCGGCAACGAGACGGATGGGGACGCAGGAACGACGCGGCAATCGAAGAGGCAGGCAGGCAGGGCGCCGCCGCCGCCGCTGCCACAGACCAAAAGATAAACCCAAAATCAAATGAAAAAGAACGACGACCCACCAGGTCCAGCCCTCCGGCCCCATCAGCGCCAACGCCACCCCCCACCCCCGCCCCCATCTTGCCCCGGTTGAGCAGCACCGACAGGATGGCCTGCGTGGCGCACGCGTTGGCGATCACCTGGCGCGCGAAGAACACGCGGCCGCCCTGCGCGGCGCCGGCGCCCGCGGCCACGTCGACCTCGCCGATGCCGCCCTGCGCCGCCTCTTCTTGCTGCTGCTGCTGCTGCTGATGCTGCTGCTGCTGCTGCTGCCCGCCGGCCCCGCCCCCGTAGTGCTCCTGCTCGTACTTGAACAAAAAGACGAGGCCGTGCGCGCCGCCGGGCCCGAGCTGCTGGCGCAGCGAGTCAGCGTCCAGCGCCCACAGCTCCTCGACGACGACGCCCCGGACGCCGAACGCCTCGATGAGCTCCGTGAAGAGGCCCGGGTCGGACTCGATGGTGGTCCAGCCGCCCGTGTCGGCCATCCTTTTTTTTTTAGCTTGGTGCTGGTGCGTGGGAAAAGACGCGGCCCCGATGCTCTCGTTTTGGCGCGACGCGCGCCCTTCGAGCCCGGCGGCGGCGGCGACGGTTTTGTGTACGTCGTCGTTGGGTGACGCGGTAGCGGGTTCAGGGGCGGTGCTCGCGTGTTGTGCCTCGCGTATCGAGCGCCGCGCGGTGATCCGCGGGCGCGCGCGCACACGCAGGTCGACGTTCTCGTCCTTCAAAACTTGGCTCGGCGCAGAGCACCAAACAAGTGTTCGTGATCGGGGATGGCAGGGTGCGTGCGCGTGCGCGTGATGATGTGAATGATGGATGATGAGAATGTGGTCGTTGGTGGGCGACGGCAGGGGAGGCGCGTCGCCGGTTTTGTCCTCGTGTCGCGTGTTTTTGCCCTTCTTTTTTTGGGTTCGGCGATTTTTCCACGCGCCCCTCATTGCCACCAGTAAAACTCCTCGGCGCGCACTAGAAAGTGTCATCCACCACCGCTGCCCCAAGAACAACAACCCCAAGAACAACAACCATCCATCCATCCCCCGGCATCAATCCCTTCAAGTGCCCCTCCCCCCCCTCCCCTCTCCTCTCTCTCCTTTTCGCAACCGCCGGCTGAGGAGCCCGTCGCGCCTCGACCTCTTGCTGCATCGTTCCCGACGACAGCGACCGCCGCGGCTTGACGCCCGACGCATCGCAGCAGCTGGGCGCACCATGAATGAGGTGGAGGTGCGTTTTGTGCGAAACCCCAAGGAGGAGGGTTTGGGGGGATCCTCGCGCGCGCGCCTTTCCCACGCGCGCGCGCCCCGCCGGAAGAGGCCGATCCGAGGAGTCGTAAGGACCAGGCTTCTCGCGAGGCGCGCCAGGCTGTCGCGCAAGCAGCGGCACGCCACACCACCAGGCCGCAAATCCGCTCACCCGGCACGCCGCTCCCCTTTGCTCCTCCTCCCGCCCTCGCCGCCGCCGCCGCCGCCGCCGGGTGCCGCGCCCGACAAAAAAACCAAACACCGCTAATCCCAAAACAACAGGTCCACCGCCAGATCGAGCAGATGGTCCGGTTCATCAAGCAGGAGGCGGAGGAGAAGGCCAACGAGATCCGCGTGTCGGCCGAGGAGGTGAGTCGAAGCGACTGGCTGTGGGCCCCCCGCCCCCGTCCCCCCGGGAGCAATTGTCCCATCGCTTCGCCGCCCCCCGCCCTTGTCGGCCCCCCGAAAAACAAAAAAACCAACAGGAATTCAACCTCGAGAAGCTGCAGCTGCTCGAGCAGGAGAAGGCGCGCATCCGCAAAGAGTACGAGCGGCGCGAGGCCCAGGTCGACGTCAAGAAGATGATGTGAGGGAGCCTGCCTTTGTGTTTTTTTGCCTCGCTCACGCCAAACAAAACGCGGGCGGACGAGAAAAACGACGACGACGACGAGAAGAGCGATGCCGACGCCGACGACGCCCCCTCAAAACCGGCGACGGACACTCACGCACACACGCACACACAAATCCAACAACCGCCACAACAACAACACCACCAAATGACAAAACAGCGACCAGTCCAAGGCGCACAACGAGTCGCGCCTGCGGCTGCTGGCCGCGCGCGAGGAGGCCATGCAGGAGGTGGTGCGCGACGCGCGCGCCCGCGTGCGCGAGCGCGTCAAAGACGGCCCCGCCTACGGCCGGCTGCTCCAGGCGCTGCTGGTGCAGGCGCTCGCGCGCCTCGAGGAGCCCGAGGCCGGCACGGCCACCGTGCGGTGCCGCGCGTCGGACGCCGACGCCGTCAAGGCCGCGCTCGAGCCCGCGCGCAAGGCGTACGCCGCGCACCTCGGCGTCGGCGCGCCCCAGCTGACGCTCGACGCGTCGCACCCGCTCCCGCCCGCCGCCGCGCCGGGGCTCGAGGACGACTCGCCCGAGGGCGCCACGTGCGCGGGCGGCGTCTCAGTGGCCAGCACGGGCGGCCGCGTGGTCTGCAGCAACACGCTCGACGCGCGCGTGCGCATCGCGTACGAGGCGCTGCTGCCGGCCATCCGGTCGGCGCTGTTTGGGGACGCGATTTGATTTCGAAGGGAGGGGGGGACGAGGCGGGGAGGCGTGGCGGAAGGGTGGCGGGGCAAACACAGAACACGTTCAGGTTTCATCGGGAGGGCGCGGGCGGGCGGGCCTCTCTGCAGGCGTCACCCGTGAGTCTTCGCCGTCGACCCTGTGGCCCGCTCTCTCTCTGTCTCTCTCCGCCTCTCCCTCGCCCCCATCCCTCGACTCCTTTAGTAGCAGCCCAACCAGTCGGCGGCACGCGTGTGTAGATGATGGTTGTCCATATATTCGTCGAGTGTTAATTTCCATGCCCGCTGCCGCATCGCCACCGCCGACGCCGCCGTGCCGCGGCTCTCTCTCTTCCTGCCCTGCAGACGACACCGCACGATCGCCCGCCCTACTGCAACTACATCACAACGTGACACGGCTGATACATGCCCAACGACGCACTCGGAAGCGCGCACTCAAGAGCCCCCGTTCACTCCCTCTCCCCTTTCCGCCTCTGCCGCACGCGCGCCCCCTCCCTCTCGCACACGAACCGATGGAGGAGGAGCATAACATGGATCCGGAGGGCCTGGATCCCTGGTTGGTTTCCTGCAAGTTGGCACGCGTCAGGGACCTGACGCCACTGGTGAGTCCCCTTTTGCCGCCGCCGCCGTCTGACGGTCGAGAGCACGAGCGAGGGGGGGCGACGAGCGCGCGCGCGCGCGAAAGAACAACAAAGACACGCGCGCGCGCGCTTGCTTCCTCTTCCCCTGCTCGCCGCCCCCTCTTTCTCTCTCTCTCTCGACGCGCTGGACCATCCCCCCATCTCCACACACGCACCGCCGCCGCCGCCGCTCGCTCGATAAAAACGCACAAATAAACAGGTCCAGTGCCTCACCAACGCCGTCGCCATGGACCTGACGGCCAACGTGCTGCTGGCCGGCAGCGCCAAGCCCGCCATGGTCTCGAGCGCCGACGAGTGCGAGGCGTTCGCGCGCGGCGCCGCCGAGGCCGTCCTCATAAACATGGGCACGCTCACCAGCGACGCCGTCGCCGCCATGCGCCTGACGATGCTGGCGGCCAGGGAGTCGTCGGCCGGAGGGGTGCGCCACGTGCCCGTCGTGCTCGACCCCGTGGCGTGCGGCGCCACCCCCTACCGCACGGCCGCGTGCGTCGAGGCGCTCAAGCTGCGGCCATTGGTGGTGAGGGGAAACGCCGGCGAGGTGCTGGCGCTGGCTCAGGCGTCCGGGTGCTATAAGGACGAGGCGGCCGCCGCCGAGGGGGGCGGGGACGCGTCCCCGCTCGTCCGCGGCGTCGACTCGATGATCTCTGGCGGCGACCCGCGCGTCGAGCGGGCGGCCGAGGCGATGGCCGACGCGTACGGCTGCGTCGTCGCCGTGAGCGGCGAGGTCGACTTTGTCGTCAGCCCCGTGCTGCCGCCGGGAACGGGCTCGTGGCCTGCGGACCAGGGGCGCCGCCCGACCATCCGCGTGCGCAACGGCGTCGAGGACCTGACGCGGGTGACGGCGGCGGGCTGCGCGATGACGGCGCTGGTGGCGGCCTACGTCGCCGTGCACCACACGTGGGACAACAACGGGCCGAACGAGCGCCACATGTGCGTCCGCGAGGTGGCGCCCGCCGTCGCCGCCGCCATGTGCATCTTCGGCGTGGCCGCCGAGATTGCCCTGGAGCGGGCGCGGCGCAAGGGGCCGGGGAGCCTGCGCGTGGGCCTGGTCGACGAGCTCGCGCTGATGACGCGTGAGGAGCTCAAGGCGCGCGTGCGGGTCGAGGACCCGGTGGCGCATGCGGGCTCGGCGGTTGCGGGGACGAGGCACACAGTGATTGATTGATTGAGAGAGGTTTTTGAAAGTTCTGTTGGCATAGATCATCGAGGATGCCTTCCTGATTGGATCGTAATGAGTTGTGCCCCTCCCTGTGCCCCTCTCAACCTTCCACCTCCCCTCGTCACACGAGCGGCAACGGGCTCGGCATCCCGCCGCCGCCGCCGCCGCCGCCGCCGCCGCCTGCCCCGCCCTTCCGCCGCCGCCGCCCCCTGGCCGCCGCCGCCGCCACCGCCCACCGCGTCACCGCGTGGCTCAGCAGCCCGAGCGGCCCGAACATCAGGCAGAGGGCCACGCTGTGCCGCGCGGGCGTGCCCGTCGCCAGCGCGTCGCGCATCACCGCAGAGGCCGAGAATAGGTCGCCCGCCAGCAGGTGCAGCCAGGCCATGGCCGTCAGAGCGCGGTCGCGGAACACGGCGGCCAGCGCGAGCGGGTCGGGCGCCGGGAGGCAGGCGCGCGCGGCGTCCAGGAGCGCCGGGAGGGCGCCCGAGCGGTGGGCCTGCCAGGCCAGGACGAGGTAGGCGACGGCGAGCACCGAGGGCACCAGGGCGGGGCGGTCGACCAAGAGCGCGCGGCTTGCGCGAGAGAAGGGGGCGGCGACGGCGAGGCCGTAGAGCGCGACGACGGCGAATGTGGCGGCGGCAAAGGCGAGGTCCGGGGGCAGGAGGACGGCAGCGGCGGCGGCCTCGGCGGCGGCGGCGGCCTCGGCGGCGGCGGCGGCGGCGGCCTTGGCGGCAGCAGCACCCCCGCCCCCGAAGAGGGCTGTCGTCGTCGTCCTTGCCGAGCTGTGACGGCGGCGGCGGCGGCCGTGGTCGGCGGCGGCGGCTGAGCGGGCCGAGGCCGGCGACGGCGACGCCAACGAGCGCCCCGCGCAGCAGACGTCGGCGGTGCCGGCGAGCCTGAACGCGACGGCCGCCGGTAGCCCCGGGGTCTGGGGCACCGACGCAGCAGCAGCGAAGTGCGAGGTCGCCGCGCAGCGCATCATTGCGAGGAGCGGCGCGCGGAGACGTCGTTTTCTCTTCGTCCTCCTCCCTCTCTCCTCCCTCTCTGCTCCTCCTCGTCCCGCTCTCCAAGAACACAGAGGGGGACGCTTGCGATTATTGCACGGCCGAAGCAATACTGCGACAGCCGAGACCAGCGGGTCAGCAGCCAGCGACTGGGGGTGGGCTCGAACGCGGATCACGTCGCGGGGGGCCGCACGGGAGATCGAACCTGTCCGGTCGCTGTAGGTGAGGGGACGTTTTGTTTTGGATCGTGCGCGTTGAGAGTCCAATCCAAGAATGGGGCTGAGATCGGCGTGTGTACATCGCGATGGGGGCGCCGAAGCGAGAACGAATGTGTTTGCATAAAACGGCGGGAGCGCGGCGCCACCCAGAACGAAAGATCCCACCGTCGTCTTCTCCCGTCGCCGCCCGCCTTTTCCCAACCACCTCCTAAACCCGGTTGTAGTGCAGCAGCCGGTACAGCAGCGCCCTCCCCTTGGCGTTGCCCACCGCCAGCATGCCCCCGCCCGGCGAGAACGCCGCGCAGTGCACGTAGTGCAGCGGCGTCTTGCCCGTGGGCCAGTTGCCGAACGCCTGCAAGGTCGGCAGCTGGAAAACGCGCAGCGCGTCGCGCCCGAGGCGCGAGGCGGCGAGCAGCGCCTGCGAGTCGGGGCTGAAGCTGAGGGTGTCGGCCGAGGTGACGAGGTTCATGAGGGCGCGGACGGGCGCCGGGTTGGCGACGGCCGAGCCAAACATGGGCGGGGCATCGGGGCCGCCGCCAAAGCCAAAGCCGAAGCCGCCGCCGCCAAACGCCGCCCCCTCTGCCTCGTCGGTCGCCGCGCCAAACGGCACCGCGCCCATCCCCGGCTGCGTGCGGTACACGTTGACCACCCCGGAGGTCGACCCGCACGCCAGCCACCGCCCGTCGCGCGACGCGGCCAGCGCGCTGGGCGCCACGCACCCCTCGTCCCGAAACACCGACAGCGGCGTCCCGGCCGCGCCCGCCGCGCCCCCCAGGCCGCCGCCGCCCGCCTTGCGCAGGTCCCACGTGTAGACCAGCCCGTCGCCCGCGCTCGCGACCAGCTGGCGCGAGTCGGGCCCCGCAAAGGTGAGGCAGCGCACGGCGCCCGCGCCGCCCGCGGCCACCTTGAGCGTGGCGCCAGCGCCGGCGACGGGCTGGCGCGTGCGCAGCGAGACGAGGGCGATGTGCCCGCCGTCGCCAGCAAAGGCGGCGAGCGGCTCGTTGACCCATGGCTGGTGCTGCTGTTGGGGGCCCGAGGCGGAGGGCGGGGTGACGGCGAATGTCTCGAGGGACTTAAGGCGCGGGCCGGCGGCGGCGCTGGCCGCAGCGCCGGCGGCCATGCTCGCAGCGCGGCGCTTGGCGGCCGCGCCGCCGCCGCCGCCCGGCCGCGCGCGCTGCGCCGCCCGCGCCAGCGCCGACAGCCCCGGGTCCCCCCGCCCGCGCCCGTGCCCCGCGAACACAGCAGGCGGGGCCACCACCCGCTCCGCGACGCCCGTGTGCAGGTCGACCACGTAGTAAAAAGCGCGCCGCCCGGCCGCAACCACCACGCCTCCGTCGGCGCCGGCGAAGGCAGCGCGCTGGATCGGGGTGTCTTGCAGGTGCAGGGCCTGTACCAGGGGGTTGATGGCGCCGTCCACGCCAAATAGGCGCACGCTCCTGTCCATGCCGGCGGTCATGAGCAGCTGGCCGTTGGGGTGCCACTCGACGGAGCGCACGACGGCGGCGCTGGGCGAGGCGGCGTTGGCGTCGCGCAGGCGCGCGACCCGCAGCGAGCCGGGCGGCAGGGGCGGGGGCGGGGCGCGGGCGCGGGCGCGGGCGAGGGCTGCGGCGGACGAGGGCGAGGAGGGCTTGCTCGCCCGGGCGGCGCGCCGGCCCGCCGAGGTGGTGCCGTCGCCGCGGCGGAGCAGGTCGGCGACCGAGCGCGCGCCGCCCCCCCTCGCGCGCCCGTCGTCGTCGTCTTCGCTGCTGCTCATGTTTGCGCCGCCGCCTCGGTCGCTGCCTGCTGTGCGCCTGCCGCCGTCCTCGTCGTAGTCATCGTCGTCCTCTTCGTCGTCGTCGCCGTCGCTCCAGGCTGCCCGCCCGCGCTCCTGCTCCTGCTCCTCGCGCCGCGCCGCCAGCGCCGCCGTCGCCCACCGCGACCCGCGCGCCCCCGCGAGCGCCGCGTGCCGCGCCCGCAGCGCCTGCTCGTACTCGGCGCCCGTCATCGTCTCCGGCGGCTGCTGCTGCGGCTGCTGCTGCTGCCCCTGCCCGCCGCCAGCCCCGGCCGCCGACGCCGCCAGCGCGCCGCGGGCGAGCTTGCGCAGGCGCGCGCCGCCCTTGGCGCGGCCGGACACGTCGACGGTCAGGCCCTCGTCGTCCGGGTCGTGCCAGACGGAGGCGGCCTGCTCGCGCGCCTGGCGGCGGCGGGCGCGGGCGGTGGCCTTGGCCCGACGGTCGGCAGCCGACCTTTTCGTCGAGGCGCCGGCGGCGGCGGGCTCGTCGCCGTCGCCGTCGCCGTCGCCGTCGCCGTCGCCGTTGTCCTCCCCGCCGTCGCTTGGCTCGGGCCGGTCCAAGGCAAACAGCTCGTCGTCGTCGGCCTCTGCCGCGCGCGCCACGAGGGCGGCGAGCGCGGACGCGTCACTGCTTCGCTTCTTCTTTTTGGTCTTTGAGGCAGCGCCGCCGGCGCCGGCAGGATCGTCGGCGTCGGCGCCGGCGTCGTTGGCGGCGTTGCTCGCGGCGCCGCGCGGCCGCCGCCGCCGCGCCTGGTGCTGCTCCGGGCCAGCGCTGTCGAGCACCGCGGCCGCGGCCCTGCCCTCGTCACCGAACAGCAGCTGCTCGAGCGCGCGCACCTCCCTGGCCTGCCCGTCGTCGTCAAAGACGAGCTTGCGCTTCGGGGGGGCGGCGGGCGCCATCGCCATCGTTTTTTGGGAGGGGGGACTGGGGCTCTTCCTTCACGCCCTCTTCCTGTCTGCCTTTCGGCGCGCACCCCGAGAGAGAGTGCCGATGCGCGCGCAAGCGAAGAGAACGATCGACTCGACAGCGGGTAACACCGCGGGATACCTTCTCTGTTTCTGCTCAAGAGGAGCGGTGTTCGGGGGCGGCGCGAAACGAGGAGGGAGGCGGCGCGCAAAGGAAGGGTCGGCTTTTGGCTCGTGAGAAGCGACGTGTGCACTCGGAATGTTGCGTACAGTCGGCCGCGCGGTCGTTTGGAGAGAGTACGTTCGTTAAACAAGTGAACCGTGGGTCTGGAAATGGCGGGGACGTTCTCGTCGGCGTGTCGACGTCGAGAGCATCGGCGCAAAAATGCGGCCAGCGGCATCGTTCGCCCGCGATGCTGCTCCCGCCTTGAGATACTGTGGTCAGGGTGGAGAGACCGGTGTTTCATCAATCCGTGACGCGCGCCCGTAATGGGGGGGGGAAGTCCCTACACCGAGAGGCATCACGGGGCCTTTTTCCCGTCCGCAACCTCAAAAAAGTCTCCTCGCTCCCTCCTCTTCCATGCACATGTCGCTATCGCAACCAACGTCGTCGACAACGTTGTGACGTCGACCAACCACCCACCCCGGAGATACTCCACACACACCAAGACCAGCTTGGTTTCCCTGCAACCTCTCCCTCTTCTTTGAC